>Ga0207745_1000007_pt1 | contig 33669 bp, 29 predicted proteins | sample LuqExpMetageno57_FD_187815 | JGI IMG/M metagenome (GOLD analysis project Ga0207745, IMG submission 187815) | Tropical forest soil microbial communities from Luquillo Experimental Forest, Puerto Rico - Sample 57 (SPAdes) | ecosystem: Environmental > Terrestrial > Soil > Tropical forest ...
ATCGTGCTATTCGTCTTTTTTCTGATCGCGCGGCGTCTGGTGAACTCGCCGTTCGGCCTGTCGCTCTTGTCGGTCAAGGGCAATCCGTTGCGCTCATCTGCGATTGGCATCTCGGTCGATGCGCGGCTGATCGCGATTTATACCGTCGCCGCCGGTTATGCCGGCGTTGCCGGCGCGCTGCTCGCGCAAACTACCGCCTTCGCGTCGCTCGAGGTGTTCTCGTTCGATCGCTCGGCCGATCTGCTGCTGGTGCTGATCCTCGGCGGCACCGGTTATCTGTATGGTGGTCTGATCGGCGCCGTTATCTTCAAGTTCATGCAAGACTTCCTTTCGTCGCTGACGCCGCAATACTGGCCGTTCTGGATCGGCCTCGTGCTCGTGGTACTTGTGCTGGTCGGGCGCGAGCGTATGACCAACTGGACTGCGCCGATCCGCCGCGTAGTGGCGCGTCTTGATTGGCGGACCTTCGCAAGTTTCCCCTCGCCGACCGAAGGGCGCTGACTATGCCGGTGGTGCTCGAAACGATCGGCCTGACGAAGCGCTTCACCGGTTTGGTTGCCAGCAATGATGTCTCGTTGCGGATCGAGAAAGGCGCCCGGCACGCTTTGATCGGACCGAACGGCGCCGGCAAGACCACGTTGATCAATCTGCTGACCGGCGTGTTGCGGCCTACGGCCGGGCGCATTCTGCTGGACGGCGGGGACATCGGCAATCTCGCCACCTACAAGCGCGTGCAGCTGGGCATCGTCCGCACCTTCCAGATCAATCAGTTGTTCGGCGATCTTACGCCGCTGGAAACCATCGGGCTCGCGGTGTCCGAGCGGCGCGGACAGGGCCGAGACTGGTGGCGCGTCGTCGGCAGCCGGTCGGATCTCATCACCGAGGCGGTCGAGATCATGGAGCGTTTCCACCTGGCCGATGTGATGCACGAGCGAACTGCAGTGCTGCCCTATGGCAAGCAGCGCCTCCTGGAAATCGCGGTCGCAATCGCCTGCCGTCCGCGCGTGCTGCTACTCGACGAGCCGGCCGCCGGCGTGCCGGAAAACGAGCGACACGAGATCTTGGCTGCCGTCGCGGCATTGCCCGACGATGTCACTGTGCTGTTAATCGAACACGACATGGACATCGTGTTCTCGTTCGCCGACCGCATCTCAGTGCTGGTCAACGGCGCGCTGTTTGTCGAAGGCACCCCGAACGAGGTCGCGCGTGACGCCCGCGTCAAGGCCGTCTACCTCGGTGAGGAAATGGTCGATGCCTGAGCTTTTGAAGATCGATCGCTTGACCGCCGGCTACGGCGAGGCGGTGGTATTGAAGGACATCAGCGTCACTGTCGCCGAGGGCCAAGCCCTGGCGTTGCTCGGCCGCAACGGCATGGGCAAGACCACGCTGGTTAATTCGATCGTTGGCGTCACCCGGCACATCGGTGGCAGCATCAGTCTTGACGGCCGTGACATCACCCGCCTGCGGCCCGACCAGCGCGCGCACGCCGGCATCGGTTGGGTGCCGCAGGAGCGCAACATCTTCAAGTCCCTCACCGTCGAGGAGAACATGACTGCGATCGCGCAGCCAGGGCCCTGGACGCTCGACAAGGTCTATGAAGTGTTCCCGCGTCTCGCCGAGCGACGGCGCAATCTAGGCAATCAGCTCTCGGGCGGCGAGCAGCAGATGCTAGCGGTCGCCCGCGCGCTTGTGCTCAATCCGCGCATTATGCTGCTCGACGAGCCGCTCGAGGGCCTGGCGCCCATTATCATTGAGGAATTGCTTGGCGTGCTGCGCAAAATTATCCGCGGCGAAGGGCTCTCCGCGATCCTCGTCGAGCAGAACGCGCACAAAATTCTGGGCGTGACCGATCAAGCCATCATCATCGAGCGCGGCAGCATCGTGCATCACGGCGACAGCGCCGCGCTCAAGGCCGATCCGGCGCTGCTAGAAAAATATGTCGGCGTCACCGACGCCGGCGGCGCGCGCAAATCGCGCCGGGTAAACAGCAACATCGTTGGGGGCCTTCCGTGAGGTCGCGGCCGGAAAGGGCCAACCAAACGACCGCTCCTGGCACCTGTTACCGCCAGACTACTTTCGCCGCGGCCGCAGCAATAACGGGCCGTAAGTAGCCGCGAAGCCGAAAAATGCGACGCACCATGCGATGGCGGCGAGGGCCAGCAATCGGTTGCTCAAAATTGGTTGCACCGACGCATCAATGCGCGCGAGCGCGGCGACGACGATCGCGGCGTAGATCACCTGTGTCGCCGGCGAAGCGGTGAGCGGTTGGCCGGTATGCCCGAGGCTGGCACGGGTCATCACTGCCAGCGTCATAATGCCCGCCGCGCCGGCCATCCACGCATGGAGGGCAGCGCTGGCCACGATGACGTCGAACGCGGCAAGGCCGGCCAGCAAGAATCCAAGTGGCACGAACAGGTAACCAACGTGCAAGATCAGCACCAGCCGGTCGCGCACCGTGCGATCGCCTGCCCAGCGCAACAGACGCACAATGTTCAGCGCGGCGCCAGCCAACAGCACATCGCCGCTGATGCCGCCGGTCGGCAGCGCGACCCATAGGACCAGCGCCAACACGCTGACAGAGATAACCAGGCCGTCGAAACTACTAAACGGCACCGGCAGGCGGCCGGGATTTTCCCGCACCAACCAGTTGCGGGTGAAGCTCGGAATGATGCGACCACCGATCAGCGCAATGAGCAGGACGATGGTGGCGATGCCGATGCGCGCACTGGTCTCGGCAGTGCCACGGGCATGCGCTTCGATATGAAAGGCGACGTTGCCAACGAGCAGCAACGCAACCAGGCCGACCACGCGCAAGTTTCGCCAATTATTGCCGGCGATAATCTCGCGCATGCAAGCGGTGACGAGCAGCAGCAAGAAGCCGCAATCGACGACCGCGGCGACGAGCCAGCCAACCGGGGCCGATAGCGTTATGCAAACGCGCCCGGCCAGCCAGACCAAAAACAGCACGAGCAAAGGCCCGCCCTGGATCGGCAGGCGTCCGGTCCAATTCGGAATCGCCGTGAGCAGAAAACCTGCGACGATTGCGGGCAGATAGCCATAGAGCAGCTCGTGGACGTGCCAATCGATTGGCGTGAAGCCCGTCGCTATTTCCAGCGTGCCATCGAAAAACGGCAGCCAGACGAGAATTGCGAGACCTGCGTAGATCGCGCCGAACAAAAAGAACGGCCGAAATCCGTAGGAGAACAGCGCTAGGCCAACATAGGCGCGCAGACGCGGTACCGGTGTCATTTCGCCTGACCGAGCAAGTCGTGCTCGAATGCGCGCTTCAAACATGTGGCACTCGGATCGAGCGAACGGTTCAGCGCCCCCATCAGCGTGACCCACTCCTCGTCAGAAGCCTCGGCAGCGTAGCGCTGCACCGCCTGGCTGACATAGGTTGCCAAATCAACCTGTTCGGCGGCGGCGCGCTCGCGTATGGCTGACAGCAGCGCCAGATCGCCGGTTCCGAGAATCGCTTCCAGCGCTGTAGTCTCGTCGCTTCGACGTGCTAGCAGATCACCAAGCATAATTTCTCTCATTTGATGATCTTTCCCGGGAACGATTCCCGTTTTTCTTCGGTCATTGACTAATGCACGCGATGAGAATCGGCGCCGGCGAGATCGATGCCCTCGACGTGCGCCGCCGACACCAGGCGCGCGATGTACTGCGCGTCGGCGCGCCGGCGCACGCTGTCACACAGATAGTTGGCGATGCGATCGGCAACGACCTCGTAAGGCAGCGTTTGACCCTCGTGCTTGCGGTCGAGCCGGATAACATGAAAACCGTAGCGGGTCGCGACCGGTTCCATCGTGATCTCGCCGGGCGCGAGGGATTGCAGCGCCCTTTCGAATTCGGGTGTGGTCTGCCCGTTGATGATCTGGCCGAGGTTGCCGCCCTGTTTCGCCGACGGACAGCGCGAATAGGACTTGGCGAAGCCGGCAAACGCCTCCGGCCACCTTTGCAGCGCAGCCGAAACGCCGGCCGCGATCGCCCGCGCCCGCGCGCGCGCTTGCTCGTCGTTTGACATCGCCGCGAACAGGATGTGGGACGCTTCGTAGATGTCAGCCGAGCGGAAGCGGGCGCGGTTCTGCTCGTAGTAACGGCGGCAGGTGTCGTTGTCCGGCTCGGGCACCGTGACTTCACGCTCGATCAAGCGGCGGATAAGGGCCTCTTCGTCGGTCTCGCGCCGCCCTTCGCCGTCGGTTTCCGGCTCCGCCCTGATGCCGAGGCGGTGGGCTTCCTGCAGCAGCAGCTCACGGATGACGAGCGCGCGGGCGGATTTCTGCCACGCCGCAACCGGTTCTGCCGCGGCGTGATGCTGCATTTCTCGTACAATGGCGTCGCGCGTGATAGTTACGTTGTTGACGCGGACCGGAACCGGCTGTGGTACATTGTGAGCCGGCTTTGGAGTGGTTCTCTTGGCGGTTGTGTCGAAAACGACGGTCATGACTCACTCTGCCGGAACCGCACGGGGCTAAGGGCCTCTTGCCGCTGCGTCCGCACGACCTGATAGCCACGCCGCCCGATGTACCAGATCGGCGCGCTCCAAATGTGCACCAAGCGGGTGAATGGGAAGACCAGGAAGATGGTCATGCCCAGGAACAGGTGCACCTTGAAGATCGGGTGCGCGTCGGCGATCACTGCCGAGACTCCGGGCTGCAAGGTCAGGATGCCCTGCGCCCAAGTCATGAACCTCACCATCTCCTGGCCGTCGAGATGCTGCACCGACACGAAAATTGTAGATAGGCCAAGGATGAGCTGCGCGTAGAGGATCAATAGGATTGCGATGTCGCCGAAAGACGACGTATTACGGATGCGCGCGTCGAACAGACGGCGATGCACCAGCAGTGTGAGGCCGACGAAGGCCATCACGCCGGAGACGCCGCCAACGCTGATCGCGATCCACTGCTTGAAGGTGTGCGAAATTCCGATCGCCTCAAAGATCCAGATCGGGGTCAGCAGGCCGCCAAAATGGCCGAGGAAGATTACCAGCACGCCGATGTGGAACAGGTTGGAGCCCCAGAATAACTGGCGGCGGCGCAGGAGCTGGCTCGACCCGCTGCGCCAAGTGTACTGTTCGCGGTCGAAGCGCAGCCAGCTGCCGACCAGGAAGGTGGTCAGGCAGAAATAGGGGTACCAGCCGAACACCATGTGATTGATGAATTCGCGCATGACGTGATCCTTAGTGGCGCGGCGTGGCGCGGGTTGCGGGTTGCATGCCGGGTGCGGGACGCAAACCCCCACGGATCCGGGCGATGATTCCGTCCTTACAGCTGACATCGGGACCGAAGTTAACCGGCTCGTCCTCCCAAGCGGCGTCGAGCGCCGCGAGATCGGTGGCGTCCGGATCGGGAAGCTTCATCAGCGCTGAAACCTCGTCGTCCTTCGGCTTGGTGGTGGCGAGCGCGAGCAGGGCGCGGAAGACTCCTTCATATTCAGAACGGCGCTTGCGCAAACGCTCCGCCAACGCCGTGAAGATATGCGCGGGTTGGGCCAGCGTGTCGTGCGCTTCCTTGGCCGGCAACGTCGAGGCAAACTCCAGGAACAGCGGCAGGAAATCCGGAAGCTCGGCTGCGCTCATCGCAAGGCCATGGCGTTCGTACTGTGCTTTCAGGTCGATCATCGCCTGGCCGCGGTCGCGGCTTTCGCCATGGACATGCTCGAACAAATGCAGTGACAGCGAACGTGTGCGGTCGAATAACAGCACGTAGCGCTCCTGCAGATCATAGAGGTCGTCGATGGCGAGCTCGGTGAGCAGCCGGTGCAGTTGCTGGCGCACCCCGAACGGCAGCATCGTCTCCTTTTCGAGCGTCTCGCTGAGCTCGCCGGCAGCCTGTCGCAGCTCTGGCGTCGGATAGGTCAGCAAGGCAGAAAGCGCCTTCAGGCTTCTTTGCATCACGCGACCTCCATCGGTGTCTTGACGCGCTTGGGCGTGCCGAACGGATTGGCCTCGGTGGCGCCGCCTGAGCAGCCGTTGCCAAACGAGAAGCCGCAGGAGCCGCGCAGGTCGTAGGCGTCCTCATTGATCTCGCGATGCGCAGTCGGGATGACGAAGCGGTCCTCGTAGTTGGCGATCGCCATCGTTCGATACATGTCCTCGATGGCGAGCGCGCTTAAGCCCACGCGCTTGGCGATCGCTTCATCGATGACGCCGTCGACGGTCTTGGCGCGCATGTAGGCGCGCATCGCCAACATCCGCTCGAGCCCCTGCGCCACCGGCTCTTCCTTGCCGGCGGTGAGAAGGTTGGCGAGGTACTTGAGGGGGATACGCAGGGAGCGCACGTCCGGCATCTCGCCGTCATGGCCGATCTTGCCGGCCTGCGCCGCCGATTGGATCGGCGAAAGTGGCGGCACGTACCAGACCATCGGCAGCGTGCGGTATTCCGGATGCAGCGGGAACGCGACCTTCCACTCCATCGCCATCTTGTAGACGGGGGAGCGGCGCGCGGCTTCCAGCCAATTTTCAGAAATGCCGTCAAGGCGCGCTTTTTCGACGATCATCTGGTCGTGCGGATTGAGGAAGATGCCGAGTTGAGCCTCATACAAGTCCTGTTCCCGGGCCGTGCTCGCTGCCTGCTCGATGCGGTCGGCGTCGTAGAGCACAACGCCGAGATAGCGGATGCGACCCACGCAGGTTTCCGAGCACACCGTCGGCTGGCCTGCCTCGATGCGCGGGTAGCAGAAGATGCACTTCTCGGATTTGCCGCTCGACCAGTTGTAATAGATCTTCTTGTACGGGCAGCCGGACACGCACATACGCCAACCGCGGCACTTGTCCTGGTCGATCAGGACGATGCCGTCTTCTTCGCGCTTGTAAATCGCACCCGAGGGGCAGGCAGCGACGCAGGCCGGGTTGAGGCAGTGCTCGCATAGCCTCGGCAAATACATCATGAAGGTGTTTTCGAACTGACCGTAAATCTCCTTCTGCACACCCTCAAAATTGTAGTCCTTCGAGCGCTTGGCGAATTCGGTACCGAGGATCTCCTCCCAGTTCGGACCCCATTCGATCTTCTCCATGCGCTCGCCGGTGATCAGCGAGCGCGGCCGCGCAGTCGGGAACGCCGACAACTCGGGCGCGTTCTGCAGGTGTTCGTAGTCGAAGGTGAACGGCTCGTAGTAGTCGTCAATCTGCGGCAGGTCGGGGTTGGCGAAGATGTTCGCCAGAATCCGCCACTTCGAGCCGATCTTTGGCTCGATCTTGCCGTTCTTCTTGCGGCGCCAGCCGCCGTTCCAACGGTCCTGGTTTTCCCAGTCTTTTGGATAGCCGATGCCCGGCTTGGTCTCGACGTTGTTGAACCAGGCATATTCCATGCCTTCGCGGCTGGTCCACACGTTCTTGCAAGTGACCGAGCAGGTGTGACACCCGATGCATTTATCGAGATTCAACACCATCGCAATTTGGGCGCGGATTTTCATTCTGCCGCCTCCATCTTGGGCGCGAGAGGCAAGGGTTCGGGCTGATCGGCGGTGGGCGTGTCGAGCCAATCGACTTTCGCCATCTTGCGCACGATGATGAATTCATCGCGGTTCGTGCCGATGGTGCCGTAGTAGTTGAAGCCGTAGGACTGCTGGGCGTAGCCGCCGATCATGTGCGTCGGGTTGACCACCGTTCGTGTCACCGAATTGTGGATACCGCCACGCTGGCCAGTCACTTCCGAGCCCGGCACGTTCACAATCTTCTCCTGCGCGTGATACATCAGACACATGCCGTCTTTCACGCGCTGCGAGACGACGGCGCGCGCAACCAGCGCGCCGTTGGTGTTGTAGGCCTCGATCCAGTCGTTATCGGCGATGCCTGCCTTACTCGCGTCGTTCTCGCTGATCCAGACGATAGGACCGCCGCGCGAGAGGGTGAGCATCAGCAGGTTGTCGGTATAGGTCGAGTGTATACCCCACTTCTGGTGCGGCGTGATGAAATTGAGCACCACCTGCTTTTCGCCATTTGGCTTACTGTCGATGATCGGCCTGACCGTCTTCAGGTCGACCGGTGGGCGATAGACGCAGAGCGCTTCGCCGAAGGCCCGCATCCACAGATGGTCCTGGTAGAGCTGCTGGCGGCCGGTGAGCGTCCGCCAGGGGATCATCTCGTGCACGTTGGTGTAGCCGGCGTTGTAGCAGACCTTTTCGGACTCTAGGCCCGACCAGGTCGGCGACGAGATGATTTTGCGCGGCTGTGCCACCAGGTCGCGGAAGCGGATCTTCTCGTCCTCCTTCGGCAGTGCGAGGTGCGTGTGGTCGCGGCCCGTGGTCTGCGACAGCGCAGCCCAAGCCTTCACGGCGACTTCGCCGTTCGTCTCCGGGGCGAGCGAGAGGATCACCTCGGTCGCGTCGATGTCGCTATCGATGCGGGCGAGGCCCTTGGTCGGCCCCTCCTCGGTCACCTCACCGTTGAGGTGCTTGAGCAGGTCCACCTCGTGCTCGGTGTTCCAGCTCATGCCCTTGCCGCCGTTGCCGAGCTTCTGCATCAGTGGCCCGAGTGCGGTGAAGCGCTTGTATAGATTTGGATAATCGCGCTCGACCACGGTCACTTGTGGTATCGTTCGGCCCGGGATCGGCTCGATTTCACCCTTCTTCCAGTCCTTGACATCGAGCGCCTGGGCGATCTCGCCCGGCGTGTCGTGCATGATCGGCGTCAGTACCGTATCCTTTTCGACGCCGAGCACTTCCGGCGCGACCTCGGAGAACTTCCTGGCGATCGCCTTGTAGATCTCCCAGTCACTCTTGCATTCCCAAACCGGATCTACCGCCGCGCTGAGCGGATGGATGAAGGGATGCATGTCGGAGGTGTTGAGGTCGTTCTTCTCGTACCAGGTGGCGGTCGGCAGGACGATGTCGGAGTAGACGCAGGTCGTCGACATGCGGAAATCGAGCGTCACCAACAGATCGAGTTTTCCTTTCGGGGCGTCGTCGTGCCAGACGACTTCCTTAGGCTTCTGCCGGCCGGTTTCGCCCAGATCCTTGCCCTGCACGCCATGCGTGGTGCCGAGCAGGTGCTTGAGGAAATATTCGTGGCCCTTGCCGGACGAGCCGAGAATATTGGAGCGCCATACGAACATGTTGCGCGGCCAATTGTCGGGGTGGTCCGGATCCTCGCAGGCCATCTGCAACTCGCCAGATTTCAGCGCCTTGGCGACATAGTCCTTCGGCTCGAGGCCCAAGGCCTGCGCCTTCTTGGCGAGGTCCAGCGAGTTCTGCCGCAGCGCCGGCGCCGACGGCAGCCAGCCCATGCGCTCGGCGCGGACGTTGTAGTCGATAAGCGCGCCGTCCCACAGACCCGAGGGAGCGGTCGGCGACAGCAGCTCATCGATGCCGAGCGTCTCGTAGCGCCACTGGTCGGTGTGTGCATAGAAGAACGAGGTTGAGTTTTGCTGACGCGGAGGCCGCGCCCAGTCGAGCGCGAAGGCGAGCGGCGTCCAGCCGGGCTGTGGCCGCAGCTTCTCCTGGCCGACGTAATGCGACCAGCCGCCGCCGGATTGACCCACGCAACCGCACATCACTAGCATGTTGATGACACCGCGGTAGTTCATGTCGCAGTGGTACCAATGGTTCATGGCGGCGCCGATGATCACCATCGAGCGGCCTTTGGTTTTTTCGGCGTTGAGTGCGAATTCGCGCGCCACTGTCACGATCTGGTCGCGCGGCACGCCGGTGATCTTCTCCGCCCAGGCTGGCGTATAGGGCACGTTCTCGTCATACGACTGGGCGACATATGCGCCTCCGAAGCCGCGACCGATGCCGTAATTGGCGGCGAACAGATCGAACACGGAGGCGACCAGTACCTCGCCATCCTTCAGGCGCACGCGCTTTGCCGGCACCTTGCGCACCAGCACGTCGGGGTGATCGGTACCGGCGAAATGGTCGTGCTCGCGATTGCCGAAATAGGGGAAGCAGACGTCGGCGAACTCATCCCTGGTGTCGGCGAGCGTGAGTCGGAGATTGGTGGCGCGGCCTTGTGCGTCCTTCTCTTCCAGATTCCACTTGCCCTTCTGCCCCCAGCGGAAGCCGACGGAACCCGTCGGCACCACGATCTCGTTGCTTGTGGCGTCATAAGCGACCGTCTTCCATTCCGGATTGTTGGTCTCGCCGAGATTGCCGGTGAAGTCGGACGCGCGCAGCATGCGGTCGGGGACTAGCCGGTCGTCCTGCTTCACCAGCTTCACCAGCATCGGCATGTCGGTGTATTGCCGGACGTAATCTTGGAAATACTTAGTCTGCCGGTCGAAATAGAATTCGCGCAGGATGACGTGGCCCATCGCCATGGCGAGCGCCGCGTCGGTGCCCTGCTTCACCGAGATCCACAGGTCGGCGAACTTGGAGGCTTCCGAATAATCCGGCGTAATGACCACGCTCTTGGCGCCGCGGTAACGCGCCTCGGTATAGAAATGCGCGTCGGGCGTGCGGGTCTGCGGGACGTTCGATCCCCACAGAATGAGGAAGCTGGAATTGTACCAGTCCGCGCTCTCAGGAACGTCGGTCTGCTCGCCCCAAGTCTGCGGGCTCGACGGCGGAAGGTCGCAGTACCAGTCGTAGAACGACATGCACACGCCACCGAGTAGCGACAAGTAGCGGGACCCGGCCGCGTACGACACCATCGACATCGCCGGGATCGGCGAGAAGCCGATGACGCGATCGGGCCCGTGTTGCCTCACCGTATAAGCATTGGCGGCAGCGATGATCTCGGTGACCTCATCCCAGGTCGCCCGCACGAAGCCGCCCAAGCCGCGCTTTTTCGTATAAGCCGCGCGTTTCTGTGGATCGGTGACGATCGATTCCCAGGCAGCTACGGGCGTACGAAGTGCCCTCGCCTCCCGCCAGAGCTTGAGCAGACGCGAGCGCACCAATGGGTATTTCACACGGTTGCCTGAATAGAGGTACCATGAATAGCTCGCGCCGCGCGAACAGCCACGTGGCTCGTGGTTGGGAAGCTCCGGCCGCGTGCGCGGATAGTCGGTCTGCTGCGTCTCCCAGGTAACGATGCCGCCCTTGACGTAGATCTTCCACGAGCAGGAGCCGGTGCAATTGGCGCCATGCGTAGATCGCACGATTTTATCGTGTTGCCAGCGCTTGCGGTAACCGTCCTCCCAGCGGCGATCCTCGCGGGTGATAATGCCGTGGCCGTCGGCGAACTCGCCGACGACGCGGTTGAAGAAGGTCAAGCGATCGAGAAAGTGACTCATCGTTGCGCTCCCTTTATTCGGCCGCCTGCGTCGCAGCCGAAGGCGACGCGCGATGCTCGACGTCGTGCAGTAGGCCGCCGCGCCTAGTGTAGAAGACCCAGGTGATGGCGAGGCAGGTAACGTAGAAGACCATGAAGCCCCACAGCGCTATTTCCGGTCCGCCGGTGAGCGCGATCGATGAGCCGTAGGCCTTCGGGATGAAGAAGGCGCCGTAGGCCGCGACCGCCGAGGTGAAGCCGATGATCGCCGCCGACTCCATCTCCGCCTGCTTCTGCCGCGCCGCTGGTGACATGTTAGGCTCGAGTCGCGGTATCTCCTGGCGCATGATCGCCGGGATCATCTGGAAGGTTGATGCGTTGCCGACGCCGGTCGCGAAGAACAGCACCATGAACATCGCGAAGAAGCCCCAGAACGCACCTGGCTGATCCTTGATGCCGAGGAAGTAGAGCACGCCAACGACCGCCACGATCATCAGCGAGAATACCCAGAAGGTGACGCGGCCGCCGCCGCAGCGATCCGAAAGCCAGCCGGTCGCCGAGCGCGACAGCGCGCCGACCAACGGGCCGAGGAAGATTAGCTTGAGCGAGTCGACCTGCGGGAACTCAATCTTGGCCAAGAGCGGGAAGCCCGCCGAATAGCCAATGAACGAGCCGAAGGTCCCGGTGTAGAGCCAGCACATCAGCCAGGTGTGCTTGCGCTTGAAGATTACCGCCTGATCGACGAACGAAGCCCGCATGTCGGCGATGTCATGCATACCGAACCAAGCGGCGAAGGCTGCGGCCGCGATGAACGGCACCCAGATGAAGCCGGCATTCTGCAACCACAGCTTGGTGGTAGCATCGACCGTGGTTTGCGGCTCACCGCCGAGCCATCCGAACACACCGGAGGTGATGACCAACGGGATTACAAACTGCACCACGCTGACGCCGAGATTGCCGAGGCCAGCGTTGAGCGCGAGCGCATTGCCCTTCTCGGATTTCGGGAAGAAAAAGCTGATGTTCGCCATCGAGGAGGCGAAGTTCCCGCCACCGAGGCCGCAGAGCAGCGCCAGCGACAGGAAGATAATGTAGGGCGTCTCCGGGCTTTGCACCGCCAGCCCAATGCCGGCCGCCGGAACAATCAGCGACCAGGTTGACACCGACGTCCACAGCCGCCCGCCGAAAATCGGCGGCATGAACGAATAGAAGATGCGCAACGTCGCGCCCGACAGCCCGGGCATCGCCGCCAACCAGAACAACTGATCGGTCGTAAACTTGAAACCGACCGCCGGAAGCTTGGCGACGACGACCGACCAGACCATCCATACCGCGAACGCCAGAAGCAGTGCTGGGATCGAGATCCACAAGTTGCGGCGGGCGATGGCGCGGCCCTTGCTGGCCCAGAATTCGGGATCCTCGGGCTTCCATTCTGCCAGCACGTGGCCGGACAGCACACCGATGTGTTTTTCCTCGTGGATGGGCTCCATCTCGGGGAATTCAGGCAGTCGCTTGAGGCCCTGCGCAAGCGCGACGCGTTCCATGCGCTGGATGGCGAGATGCATCCACACCAGGGAGACGCCGGCGATCAGGAACAGCAGCATGAAGCAGCTGGTCCAGACGCCGGTGAGATCGTTGAGCGCACCGAAGGCGATCGGCAGTACAAAGCCTCCGAGACCACCTATCATGCCGACCAGTCCGCCGACCGAGCCGACGTTGTTCGGGTAATAGACCGGGATGTGCTTGTAGACCGCGGCTTTACCTAAGCTCATGAAAAAGCCGAGCACGAAGATCAGGCAGGTGAAGGTGACGACGCCGGTTGCCATGCGGAAGTGGAACGAACCTTTCGTCCCCTCCACGATGTAGTCGGTGGGCGGATAGGCGAGGATGAAGGTGATCAGCACCGAGACGCCGAACATCCAGTACATAACGCGGCGGGCGCCATAGCGGTCGGACAGCACGCCGCCATAGATGCCGAACACGCTCGCCGGAATCGAATAAGCGGCGCCCAGCATGCCGGCGGTTTCAATGTTGAGGTGATAGACGCCGATCAAGTAGCGCGGTAGCCAAAGCGACAGCGCCACGAATGCGCCGAAGGTGAAGAAATAATAAAGCGAGAAACGCCAGACCTGAATGTTCTTGAGAGGATCAAGTTCCAGCCAAGTGCTGCGCCGCTTTTCGCCCTTGGCGCGGCGCGCCATTTCGACCGGGTCCTCCTTGGTGAGGAACCAGAACACTACGGCCATGATGGCAATGCCTGCGGCCCAGACCTGCGCGGTCACTTGCCAGCCATAGGCGACCAGCACGAACGGGGCGCAGAAGTTGGTCACCGCCGCGCCGACATTGCCGGCGCCGAAAATGTCGAGCGCAGGCCCCTGCTTCTGCGACGGGTACCAGCGCGCGACATAGGCGATGCCGACCGCGAACGAGCCGCCTGAGATGCCGACGCCGAGCGCGGCGACAAGGAATTGCGGGTAGGTGTGGGCGTAGGTCAGCAGGTAAGTGGCGAGCGCGGCCGTCAGCATCACCACCGTGTAGATGCGTCGTCCGCCGTATTGGTCGGTCCAGATACCGAGGAAGATGCGCACCAGCGAGCCGGTGAGGATCGGCGTGCCGACCAGGAGGCCGAACTGGGTCTCGTTGAGACCGAGCTCCTCCTTAATCTTTACGCCGATAATGGCGAAGATGGTCCACACCGCGAAGCAGACGGCGAAGGCGATAGTGGACAACCAGAGCGCGCGGCTTTGGCCTTCGACACTGGCGACTGTCGTATGTTGCATGGGAACCCCGCTCCAGTGGACCGCGAAAGATTGCGCCGACAAAAGCCGAGGGGGCCCGCGAATTCTTTGATGTTAATCAAGCGTACTTGGATTTAACCTGCGACAATTTTGCTTTGCTTATGATGGCCGCCTATTTGACTTAATAATTACTTCCGATTGATATTTATCAAACCGATTTCCGCACTCTCGTGCTTAACGTACAACGTCCGACAAAAAACACTGCGAAATTGGGGAGAGTCCGTTGCGTCAATCCGACTGGGAAGCTGTCCGCGCCCTCCCATTGTTCCAAGATGTGAGCGAAGAAAATTTCCAGCAGCTGGTCAGCGCTGCGCTTTTGCAGCGATTCCCGCAACACGTGACGCTGATCAATGAAGGCGAGCTCCCGGATTTCCTGCACATCGTCATCGACGGCACCGTCGAACTGTACGGTGTCCACAACGGGCACGAGACCACAATCGATATCATCCGGCCGGTGACTACGTTTATCCTGGCGGCCGTCATCCGTGACGAAGTTTATCTAAAATCAGCACGCACACTGGCGCCCTCGCAGATCTTGATGATTCCAGCGCAGACCGTGCGTGACGTGTTCGACCGCGATAACGCTTTCGCACGCGCCATCGTCAGGGAGCTGGCCGAGCGCTACCGCACCGTCGTGCGCTCGCTCAAGAACGAGAAATTGCGCACCAGCGCTGAGCGGCTAGCCAACTGGATCTTGCAAGCCGACCATTCGCAGGGCGATCACCACAGCATCGAGCTGTCCTTCGACAAGCGCACCTTGGCCTCGTGTTTAGGGATGACGCCAGAGAACCTTTCGCGCAATCTGGCGATGCTGACGCACTATGGCGTGCGTAGCTCGGGGCGCGACATCAAGATCGAGGATTCGGCAGCCTTGAAACGTTTCGCCAAGCCGAACGTGCTGATTGATGGCTAGACCGCGGTGGGCCGAATTTACTTGCGGGCTCCCTGCTCGATTTCTTTCGAGTCAGGCATAATGTCTTCCTTGTCGAGCTTGGCAAGCGATTCCAAGGCAAGATGGTACATTACCTCTTGCTCGATCCATTTCTTCAGCGGCTGGATCAGCGTCACGCGCGTATAGCGCAGCAAGAGATCATTCTTTTCGGCCAATTGCCCGGCCAGTTCCCAGGCGCGGGGCAAGAGCTGTTCGCGCGACATCACCTCGGCGACCAGACCAAGCTCCTTCGCCTCCTTGGCGCCGATGACCTGTCCGGTCAACATGAAATAGCGGGCGCGATTAAGGCCGAGCAGCATGGTGTAGACGATGCCGATGCCGTCGCCCGGCGTCTGACTAGCCAATTTGAAATGCGCAGTGTCCTCGAAGGTCGCGTCGTCGGAGGCGATCACGATGTCGCACATCAGCGGGATTTCGGAATGTCGCATCGCGGGCCCATTCACGACGCCGATCATCGGCACCTCGATATCCAGCATGCGCGTCATTAGCCGGTGAGCGTTCCAGTGAATCGTGTCGAGAAGATTAGCAGTGATGTGGTGCGACACCTCGCGATAGAACGAATAGCCTGGCTCGGCGCGGGGCCCGCTAAATTCATTGCCGGCGCCCGTTAGAATGATGATGCGGTTCCCGCGGTCGGCGCCGATCTGGGTGAAGGCATCGACTAGCTCCGCCTGGATCGTCGGTCCCCAGCGCACCGGCTCGCCCTTAGTGTGTAGCGTCATCTGCAGGATGCCGTTGCGACGCTCGAGCTTGATCTCGGTGTACTTATTCACATAGTCGTCGAAGCGAGACATGCGGATGGTCCTGTCACGTTAAGTCCTAGGTGACGTCACTTCTGCACAAGGTTGGCCTTTGCTAGCACGACTGACCAGGTCTTGATCTCGGTCGCGAGTTCACCGCGGAACTGCGCGCCAGGCGTGCTGTATGGCTCAAAACCGAGCTTAGTGAGCTTCTCCTTGATGTCGGGCATGGCGGCGACCTGCAGGATCATTTGTTCCAGCCGATCGACCACCGCTTTCGGAGTCTTCGGCGGCACGAAGAAGCCGGTCCAGGCCGTGGCGATGATCATCGGGTAACCCGACTCTGCCGCGGTCGGGACCCGCGGCAATGCGGCGGCGCGGGTAGCGCTGGTCACCGCAATGCCTTTGACCCTGCCGGCGGTCACCAGCGGAGCGGCCGGCGGCAAGGTCACCGAGGCGATATCGACCTGGTTTGCCATCGCCGCCGTAAGCGCTGGCGAAGCGCCCTGAAACGGTACGTGCTGCATGTGCACGCCGGGCTGGGTGGTCAGAAGCTGCTCGATGACCAGATGTGGGATGGAGCCTGAGCCGGGCGTGCCGTAATTGAGTGGGCGCGTGCGCGCAAGCGCGATCAGCTCGCTCAGCGAGTTGACCGGGGTGTTCGGTGAGGCCACCAAGATGATCGCTTGGGGCGCGACGCTGATGACGGCTTGCAGGTCGCGCTCGACGACGAGATCCGTTTTCGGATTCATCAGGCTGTAGACCACCATCGAATTGGAATTGACCAGCACGGTGTAACCGTCGGGCGGGTCGGCAGAGACCTGCTTGCCGGCAATCCCGCCAGCGGCGCCCGGGTGGTTCATCACCACCACAGGTTGGCCGAAAATAACCGAAAGTTTTTCGGCGAACAGCCGCGCAACAGCGTCGACGCCTCCGCCGGGTGGAAAGCCGACCACAAAACGAACGGTGCGCGAGGGAAAGGCATCCTGCGCTGGAGTTGGGTCAGACAATGCGAACAACGTTGCCGAGCACAAAGCGAGGGCCATCAAATTCCTGCGAAGCTTGGTCATGATTTCCCTTCTCTTTGACTAGGTTGCTGACCCCCAAGATAGTCCAAACATCTTAGTCGCTCACAGCCGGCGCGATGCGCGCGCGACATTCGCCGAATCCGATCGATACAAAACCGCTACGTTGCGCGCGCGCGTGAAAAGCGACCTCGTCGCCGTCTTCAAGCCAGCTGCGCGTTTCCCCGCTAGGTAATTTCAGAGGCTGGCTGCCGCCGACCGTGAGTTCGAGCATGCAGGCACGCGCCTCGTCAGCTGGCCCCGACGCGGTGCCCGTACCGAGTAGATCGCCCGCCCGCAGATTGCAGCCGTTGGAAGTATGATGCGCGATCATTTGCGCGACAGTCCAATACAACGTGCTCAGATTTGTGCGTGTGATCGGGACTGGCGCCTGCCCCTGCGACCGCATGGCGGCGGTCTGAATTGTGGCGGTTAATTCGATGTCGAAGCCGCCTTCCCGCTGATCGGTCGCGTCCTGCAAATAAGCCTGGGCCACAGGATCGCCCGCCGTGCGCGGCCGAGCCGGCACGCGAAATGGCGCCAGCGCCTCCGCTGTCACGATCCAAGGCGAAATGGTGGTGCAAAAACTTTTGCTGAGGAAGGGCCCAAGCGGTGTGCTCTCCCATCGCTGGATATCGCGCGCCGACCAGTCGTTGAGCAGACACAGGCCGAAGATATGCTCGGACGCGGCGCGCATCGAAATCGGCATGCCTAGCGCGTTGCCGCCGGCCACATTGATGCCGCCTTCGAGCTCGAAATCGAGCGCGCGCGTCGGCCCGAATTGCACATCCCTACCGAGCCGCCGCTGGCCGCGAGGGCGGATGACCGGCGTACCGCTCACCACCACCGAGCTGGTGCGGCCATTATAGGCCATCGGAAGATGCTTGAATGCTGCTGGAAGCTCGGCATCCGGGCGCAAGACTCTGCCGACGCGGGTGACGTGATCAAGCGAGGTGAAGAAATCGGTGAAGTCGCCGATTGCGGTCGGCAGCAGCATCGTTGCTTCGCGCATGGGCACGAGGGCATTCGCATTCTCGACCCGCTCCTGGTGCGGCCCGTCAGCGCGTAGAAGATCCGAGAGCGCGTGCCGGAGCGCGGAAATCTTCTGCAGCGGCAGCGCCATCAGCGCATTGAGGGTCGGCCCACTCGCGGCGCGCGCGGCTGCGGCTGCACTGTTGGAAAACAGGCCGATTTCGCTCGCTGCCTTCAGATCGAAAATTACATCTCCGATGGCAACGCCGCCGCGCGCATCGCGCCCGGGCGCGCGGAACACGCCCAATGGCAGATTCTGGATCGGAAACTCGCTGCCGCGTGTATTCGCCTGCTCGATCCAGCTCCGGCGCGCCGGGTCGTGGCTTTCGTTCAGGCCTGTCATTGCGATCTATCCCGGTCCCATGATCACGTGGCTCAAGCCCCGCCACAGCAGCAAAGTGCCGAGCAGCAACAGCAGCACGTAAGTGATGCGATAGAACAGCACGGTCGGCACCCGCCGCACCATCCAGATGCCGGCACCGTTGGCGACCGCCGCGATCGGCAGCAGCACAAACGAGGTGAGGATGTTCTTGGCCGAGAACTGGTCGAGCATGAAATAGGGCACGATCTTCATCATGTTAACCGCGGCGAAGAAGATTGTAGTGGTGCCGACGAACACCATCTTGGGTAGGCGCTGAGGTAGCATGTGCACCTGATAGGGCGGTCCACCGCCCTGGCTCGCAAATGATGCGAAACCTGACACGGCTCCCCAGAACACACCGCTCCCCACCCTCGCGGCGCGCGGCGCGTACTCCGTGCGGCGCAAGGCATTGGCGACGAAGGCGAGGGCGATCCCGCCGATCAGGATGCGGATAGCGTCGTCGGAGACATAGGCCGCAAACAGCCAGCCGGCACCCATGCCGATCGCCGCGCCGGGCAGCATAACTTTGAGATTCCAGGGATCCCACTCGCGGCGAAAGGCGTAGAGCGAGATCGCATCCTGGCTGAGCAGGATCGGTAACAGCAGCGCGGACGCTTCCAGCGGCGGCAGATAGAGCGCCAGCATGGGCGTCGCCGCGGTGCCGACGCCCGAGAAGCCGCCTTTGGCGAGACCGAGCAGTACCACCGCCGGGATTGCGATGGCGTAGAACGCGGGCTCGGTGATTAGCGATGCAACCATGCCTGTGCGCGCCGCGGTGCCCCGCCTCACGAACAACGGCGCAGCCGTTCAGGCGCTGAGCTGCGGCTCGGCGCGGAAATTGTAGATGCGCCTCCAGTCCTTCACCGCTGCTTCCTGCGGGCACTGGTAGAGCAACCGCCGGCTGGAGGTAAGGCCGATGCTTTTGCTCAGCTCGGCCATGGCCTCGGTGGTCTTCAGCAGCACTGCGTTGCAGTCGAGGACCAGCGCGTCGTCGACCTCCTTGAGGTTCTCGCGCCGGATTATAGCGTTGACCGTGGCGCAGGCAGCGAGGATCACCTCGGCGCCCTGCTTGGCCAGTCGGCGCGCCTCGCTGATGAAGCGCTCGCGCATCTGCCCCGGACTGGTGAAGGCGTTCTGCACCTCGTTGAAATCAATGCCCAGGTCGCCGAACGGGATATGGCGCGAGGCCAAACCGTACTCGAAGGCCTTGCGGTCATAATACTGCGACTGCTTGGCGTGGAAGGCGACGCCAGAGAACTTGTGGCCGTACATGCAGGCCGCGAGCATCGACGTCTCGCCAAGGCCAAATACGGGAATCGAAACCACCTCGCGCGCTTCCTGCATCGCCGGGTCGAGGAAGCAGCCAATGGCGATAGCGTCATAGCCCTTCTCGCCAGCCTGCATCATCTTATTGAGGACGCCGCCGGGTGCGAAGCTGTTCATGGCGACGATGGCATTGTAGTGTAGGTCCATCGAGCCGTTGTCGACGCCGTTGATGTGAATTTCCGTGTCCGGTCGTTTAATCGCGTCGAGATGCGCGGTCAGCGTGTTACGGTAATCGTGCAGCTTGTGGATCGGCGTGCTGCTCTGCCACCAGATTTTCATTGGTCATTCCTCGCTTTCAGATATCGACGTTGGCTGTTTCAGGGATGCGAGCGGGTGCTTCCGCCGGTGCATCGGGACTGAGCCGCACGTAACGCAAAATCATATCGGCGATGTGCTCCTCGCGCTGGCGCAGACGGCGCGGGTTCATCACGTCGATGCCGAAGATGGCGTTGAGCGTGTGCTGATGCGCGACGTAATAGGCGGAAAGGCTGGAAATCGAGATGTAAAGATTGACCGCATCGATGCCGGGACGGAAGATGCCACGCTCGACGCCGCGTCGCAGTAGATTGTTCAAGGCGTCGACAAGTTGCTGGTACATCTCGCCGATGACTTTCGACCCTTTGACGTGCTTGCCACCGTGGAAATTTTCGCTGGCCAGCAGCTTGCCGTATTCCTGATGTTCGACCCAGATCGACATCAGCATGTGCACGAGTTGCCGCACGCCTGTCTCCGGATCCATCTGCTGGGCGATAAAGTCGCGTTGGCGCTCGCGGATCTTCTGGTATGTCGCCTCGAGCGCGGCGGTGAACAGGCGGTCCTTGTTGCCGACGTGATGGTAGAGCAGAACTTTGTTGATGCCGGAACGCCGCGCGATCTCGTCGACACGCGCGCCGTCGAGACCCTTGAGGGCAAATTCGGTAATGGCGGCCCTCAGGATTTTCTCCCTGGACAGAGCCGCCGTACGCCGCACCCGCTTCCGCGGTGACTTGCTTTTCGCGCGCTGCACCCGGCTCTCCATCAACTTATGTCGCCGCATATTGCAATATACTAACTAGTTAGTCTATAGGATACGCAGGCGTTCGACAGAAACGCCGTTGCGGAGGTAACGTCATGAAACCCGTACGCACCGCCCTGTTTGCCCCAGGGATCAAAGATCGGGTGATGGGCAAGGCGCTGGCAGGCGGCGCCGATGCGGTCATCCTCGATCTGGAAGATTCGGTGCCGCTCGCCACCAAGGCCGAAGCGCGCACGCTGGTGGCCAGGACCATCGACGGCGCGGCCGCAAATCCCTCCCGCCCAGGCATCTATGTGCGTGTGAATGCCGCCAGTACCGGGCTCCTGGCGGATGATCTCGAAGCGGTGGTGCGTCCTGGCCTTGACGCGGTGCTCCTGTCCAAGACGGAAAACATCGACGACGTGAGGCAGACCGCCGGCTCCCTCGACCGCCTCGAGAAGGCGCGCGGCGTGAAGGCCGGCGCCGTCGAGATCATCCTGCAGATCGAGAACGCACTCGGCGTCTACAACTGCTTCAACCTTATCAAGGCCTCACCGCGCGTGGCGGCTACTTGCTTTGGCAGCGCGCGCGACGGCGACTTGCAGACCGACCTCGGCTGTTCCTGGTCGATTGAGGGCACCGAGCTACTCTACGCGCGCTCCAAGGTACTGCTGGATACCCGAGCCGCCGGTGCCAATATCCATCCGCTCGACGGCGTGTTCGCCGATCTCAACGACGAGACCGGATTGCTGGCCGACTCCAAGCTGTCTGCGCGACTCGGCTACATCGGCCGCACCGTCATCCATCCCAAGCAGATCGCGCCAGTGAAAGCGGCCTACGCCGTACCGGAGGCGGATGTCGCCTACTATCAGAAGATCGCGACCGAATTCGCCGTGGCGGAGAAGACCGGCACCGCCGCCATTGCGGTTGACGGCAAGCTGGTGGACTACGCCATGGCGCAGCGCGCACGACGCGTGCTCGCTTTGGCCGCTCTCGATCAGCCGCGGTGACGCGATGGATTTCTCCTTTTCACCCGAGCAGGAAGAGCTGCGTGCGCACGCCAAGCAACTGCTGGACGATGTCTGCCCGCCGGGCTACGCCGAACGCTGCGATACGGAGGCGAGGCCGCCGCGCGAGGCCTACAAGGCTCTCGCCGAGCATGGCTGGTTTGGCCTGATCATCCCGCCCGAATTCGGCGGCACCGGCGGCTCAGCCATCGACCTCGCCATCTTGCTGGAAGAGACCGGCCGCCACTTCGAAGAGCTGGCAATGTGGTTGTTCCGCACCCTCACCTACGGCGGCTACGCCATCATTCGTGACGGTACGCCGGAGCAAAAGAAAGGGCTACTTCCGAGAATCGCGCGCGGGGAAATCTCCTTCTGCTTCGGCCTGAGTGAGCCGGCCTCGGGCTCCGATGCAGCCGCGCTGATGACTCGCGCGAAAGCCACCAACGAGGGTTACACGATCGACGGACAGAAGGTTTTCACCTCGGGCATGGACATCAGCGACTATTGCCTCTTGGTGGCACGCACGTCGACCGGTGCCAAGAAGCAGCAGGGCATCACGACGTTCCTCGTCGACACCAAGCTACCCGGCATCGAGATTCGCAAGATTCCCACGCTCGGCCAGCGCGCCATCGGCACTACGCAAGTCTTCTACAGCGGCGTAAAGGTTCCCCACTCCGCGTTACTGGGCGAGGTCGACAAGGGCTGGGAAGCCGTCGACTCCTACCTCTGGTACGAGCGGCTTTGCCTATCGGCGGCGCGCACCGGCGCGGCCTGCGCGGCCTTCGACTACGCGCTCGACTACGCCAAGAACCGCAAACAGTTCGGCAAGAAGATCGGCGAATTCCAGGCGATCTCGCACAAGCTCGCCGACATGAAGGTGATGCTCGATGCGTCGCGCACGCTGGTCTATCGCTTCGCTTGGCTGATGTCGCAGGGCAAGGCGACGCGCAGCGACGCCGCGGTGCTCAAGCTCTACACCGGCGAGACCTACAAGGCGGTGTCTGACCTCGGCCTACAGATCCTCGGCGGGTACGGCTACTGCATGGAATATCCGATGCAGCGGTTCTTCCGCGACTCGCGCCTCGCCGTAATCGGCGGTGGCACTTCGGAAATCCAGCGCAACATCATCGCGCGCGGGTTGGGGCTCTAGCGATGTCGTATCCGCTCGAAGGCGTCAGGGTTCTCGAGCTTGGCCAGATCATCGCCGGTACCTACGGCAGCCAGGTGCTGTCCGACCTCGGCGCCGAGGTAATCAAGATCGAGACGCCGGAGGGTGACCTTGGCCGCATTCCGTCGGTCGCGCCCTATCGCGGCTTAAGCGGGCTGTTTCTCACCTTCAACCGCAACAAGCAGAGCATCGTCATCAACCTTAAGAACACCGACGGCTGCAAGCTGTTCTATGACCTGGTGAAGGTTTCCGACGTGGTGATCGACAATTTCCGCCCGGGCGTTCTGGAGCGCCTCGCGATCGACTACCCGATCCTGAGCAAGATTAATCCGCGCATCATCCAATGCTCGGTCACCGGCTTCGGCAGCAGCGGCGAGTACAAGGACTACCCGGCGCTCGATCTCAACATCCAGGCGATCAGCGGGCACATGGCGATCACCGGCGAGCCGGGGCGGCCCCCGGTGCGCGTTGGCGTGCCGCTCGCCGACATCAGCGGCGGCATCTATGCGAGCAAGGGAATTTTGGCCGCGCTTTACGAGCGCGAGCACACCGGCAAGGGCCGCCGCATCGAAATCTCAATGTTCGACACCATGCTGCATCTCTTGACCTACATTGGCACCATGTGGCTGACCAACGGCGAGGTGCCGAAGCCGCCAGGTTCGGCGCACGACTATTCGGTGCCCTGGCAGGCCTTTGCGACCTCCGACGGCTACGTCGTTGTCGCAACGCGGCAGGAGAATTTCTGGAAGAAGCTGTGCGCGGTGCTCGAGCATGCCGATCTCGCCGACGACCCGCTGTTTGCCGACAACGCCACTCGCGTGAAGAACCGCAAGGTGGTGATCCCGCGGCTGGAAGAGATTTTCCGCACGCGCACCGCCGCCGATTGGCTCAAGCGGCTGCGCAACGCCGGCGTGCCGGCTGCACCCGTCAACAATGTCGACGCCGCATTCGCCGAGCCTCCGGTCGTCGAGCGCGAGATGATCGTCGAATACGATCATCCGCAGGTCGGCAAGGTGCGCCTGCCCGGCAACCCGATCAAGATGGACGGCATGGGCGAGACAATCTCCAATCCGGCGCCGATGCTGGGCGAGCATACCGACGCCATCCTGAAATCGCTGCTTCACCTATCGGCCCAAGAGATCGCGGCGCTGCGGGCGAGCGGCGCGGTGGGTCAAATCGCCACGAAGAAAGATACCAATTCCGTGAAGGAAAGCGTGTGATGCGCGGACTCTATTGGGAAGACTGGGAAATCGGCGCCGAATTCGAAAGTCCGGCGCGCACTGTCACCGAAACCGACATGATGATATATGCCGGGCTGTCGGGTGACTACAATCCGCTGCACGTCAATGAGGAATACTGCAAGACGACGCCGTTCGGCACCCGCATTGTGCACGGCCCGCTGGTCTACGCCATCGCCGCCGGACTGATCTTTCAGCTGCATCTTTACGACGACACGCTTATCGCCTTCCTTGGCTTCGACAGTCTGAAATTTACCAAACCGGTGAAGCCGGGCGACACGATCCACGCCCGCATCAAGGTGCTGGAGAAGCGCGAAACATCGAATCCCGGCCGCGGCGTCATGAAGCGCGAATTGAAAGTCCTCAACCAGCGCAGCGAAGTGGTGCAGGAAGCGGTGCAGGCTTTCCTGCTCAAGCGTAAAGCCGCCGCATAAATACCACCCGTTGTGATCACAGAACAAAACCTGGAAACGCTATGGAAAAACTGATCATTACCGTCGCCTGCGATTCACGCACCTCCTACCCAATCAATTATCTATGCCCACCGCAGGAAGACATAGAAGGCGTCGCCCGCCAATATATCGACGGCGTCAGCGCCGGCGCCGCGATCACACATATCCATGGCATCCGCACTCTCGAGGAAACGATGCAAGTCGACGGTCGTCAGGTGTCGCGCATGAATCACGAGGGGTGGCAGCGGCTAAACGAGGCGATCCTGTCGAAGTGCAGCCCGGTGATGCAGTTCGGCGTTGCCAGCGCGCGCATCGAGGAGAAGGTCAAGCTGATGAACCTCAACCCCGACATGATGGCCGTCGCCTTCAATGCGCACGATGAATATTTCAATCCCGATCCGCAGTTCCCACCCAAGCGCATGATGGCCATCCATCCGGTCGAGGAACTTCTCGCCTACGCCAAGGCCGCGGAAGAGCACAAGGTAAAGCTGGAAGTCGAATGCTTCCACACTGGAGCGTTCTGGAATCTCGAATTCGTCCGCAAGCACGGCTATCTGAAGGAAAAGGCTTACACCACGCTGTTCCTTGGCTGGCCAGGCGGCACCTGGACGCCGCCGACCGAGAAGGCGTTGATCTACATGGTCGATCACCTGCCGAAGAATGTGATTTGGAACGTGAGCGTTATGAACCCGCAAAAGCAATGGGACCTGTTGTCGCTTACGGTCTCGCTCGGCGGCCATGTGCGGGTCGGCTATGAGGACAACCCGTATATCGCTGCCGGCGAGCTTGCCAAGAACAACGCCGTGCTGGTGGAGCGGATGGTGAAGATCGCGCAGGGGCTTGGCCGCGACATCGCAACGCCGAAGGAAGCACGGCAGATCCTCGGCCTCGCCCGGCAGTAGCAGTGCATGAGTTCGACACGATTATCATCGGCGCCGGTTCGGCCGGCTGCGTTCTCGCAAGCCGCCTGTCGGCGCAATCGGCATGCTCGGTGCTCCTGATCGAGGCCGGGCGCGACACCGCGCCGGGGCAAGAGCCGGCGGACGTGCTCGATACCTTCGCCTCGTCCTATTACAATAAGTCCTACATGTGGCCGGCGCTGAAGGCGCACTGGCGCACACGCGAGACGTCCCCGGGAACCCCGTTCGACCAGGGCCGCATCATGGGCGGTGGCTCTACGGTGATGGGACAGATCGCGCTCCGTGGCACGCCCGCCGACTACGACGAATGGACGGAACTAGGCGCCGAGGGCTGGAGCTGGCGCGACGTGCTGCCTTATTTTCGCATGCTGGAAACCGACTTTGATTTCCATGGTGACCTGCACGGCGACAGCGGCCCAATCCCAATCCGCCGCGCACCGCGAGATCAATGGCCGCCGCTGTCGCTCGCGCTCGCGCAATATGCCGGCGAACGCCAAACGCCGCACATCGCCGACATGAACGGCGATTTCCGTGACGGGTTTGGCTCGCTGCCGATGAGCAACACGCCGACACGGCGCGGTTCGACTGCGATGGGCTACCTCGACGCGACGGTGCGCGCGCGCAGGAACCTCACGATCATGACATGCGCGACAGTCACCGGCCTACTGTTCGATGGGCGGCGGGTCGTCGGCGTCTCGGCGATGGTCGAGGGCGCCAGACAAAATTTCCGCGGCCGTGAGATCGTACTCAGCGGCGGCGCCATCCATTCGCCGGCCTTCTTGCTGCGGTCAGGGATCGGGCCCGAGGCTGAACTGCGCGTGCTTGGCATCGAGGTCGTTGCCGACCTGCGCGGCGTCGGACGCAACCTGCAGAATCATCCGCTGCTCTTTCTCGCAGCGCATCTGCGGCGCGGCGCGCGGCAGCAAAAGAGCTGGCGGCCGCATCCGATGACTTGCATGCGCTATTCGTCGGGTATGCCGGCAACGCCGCCAAGCGACATGTATATCGCCGCCCATAGTAAGACCTCTTGGAGTGCGCTTGGTGCACAGATTGCCACCATCAACGCCACCATCTTCAAGCCGGCTTCCCGCGGCAGTGTAACGCTGGTATCGGCAGACCCCGCGCAGTATCCGTGCATTGAATTCAATTTTGTCGGTGAGGAAATCGACCTTGCGAGGCTGATGGACGGCTTCCGCCGTATCGTCGCGTGGGTTCACAGCGATTCAATGCGCGCGCTGTGCACCACCGTGTTCCCGGTACGCTTCACCGACAATATCCGCCAGCTCAATGCGCTGACCCGCACTAACGCGATCAAAACGGCGCTGATTGCCGGGGCGCTCGACGTTTTTCCTCCGCTCGCTGATTTCATTTTCGGGCGGCTGACCGGTCGCCGCGTCGATCTCGCCGCGCTGATTGAGGACAAGGCCGCCCTCGCCGATTTTGTGAAGCAAAACGTGGCGGGAACGTTCCACGTCTGCGGAACGGCGCGCATGGGTCGCATCGACGATCCCGATGCGGTGGTTGACACCAGCGGCCGCGTGCGCGGCGTCGGCGGCCTACGCGTGGTCGATGCCTCGATCATGCCGACAGTGCCGCGCGGCAACACCAATATTCCAACCATCATGCTTGCTGAAAAGATCGCCGCGGACATGTGCAGCGAACACAAGCAATGGGCAAGCAACGCACCATCGACTCGCACACGCACACCTTCATAGAAGAGGCAATGCGGCAGTTGAGCTAGGACGCGCATGCGTGAACGCACGCTCGATACGACGGACTTGAGGATTTCGTCGCTCGGACTGGGCTGCAACAATTTCGGCGGTCGCCTCGAAGCTGCGACCGCGCGCCAGGTCGTACACGCCGCGCTCGATGCCGGCATCACCATGTTTGACACAGCCGATATCTACGGCAATCGCGGCGGTTCGGAATCGATTCTGGGCGAAGCGCTCGGTGCGCGCCGCAAGGACGTCGTGCTGGCCACGAAGTTCGGCCTGCCGATGGATGAGGCCGGCAAGCTACAAGGCGGATCAACCGCTTACGTTACTGCCGCGCTGGAAGCGAGCCTTAAGCGACTGAAGACTGATTGGATCGATCTTTATTATCTGCACCGGCCCGATCCCGCGACGCCGATGACGGACACGCTATACGCGCTCGATGCGCTGATCGTGCAGGGCAAGGTGCGGTACATCGGCTGCTCGAACATGTCGGCGGAACAGATCATGGAAGCGCAACGGGTTTCGCAGGCAAAAGGGCTGCATCGATTCGTCGCTTGTCAGAACCAGTACAATTTGCTGTCGCGTCATCTCGAAGCTGAAATCATTCCATCGATCGAAGCACACCGCCTGTCGTTGATCCCTTATTTTCCGCTCGCTGCCGGCATGCTGACCGGAAAATATCGGCCCGGAGCGGCGATCCCGGCAGGTTCGCGTATGTCGTATCAACACTATGCGGACGAGTTTCTCAACGACGAGAGTTTCCGCATCGTCGCAAAACTGCAGCAGTTTTCCGTCCAGCGCGGCCGCTCGCTGCTTGAACTTGCCTTCGGCTGGCTGCTATCGAAGCCCTTCGTCGGCTGCGTAATCGCGGGTGCAAGCACGCCCGAACAGGTCCGACAGAATGCCGCGGCGATCGGCTGGAATTTCACCGCTGCCGAAATGACCGAAGTCAACCGGCTCGCCGTCAAAAGACGCTAATTTAACGGAAACGATCAGGAGGAACGTCCATGTCCACCATCTGCATGGCACTCAGTGTCTTGCGCAAAATCTCTTTGATAACCGCAACGTTAATGACGGCTGCCGTGGCGTTCTCGCTGGGCAGCGCGCATGCCGAATACCCCGATCGCCCGGTCACAATCGTCGCTTGCTTCCCGGCCGGCGGTGGCACCGACCTGGCGGTGCGCATGATACATGTGGAGCTTGGCAAGGCCCTCGGCCAGCCGGTGATCATCGAAAATCGGGGCGGTGCCGGCGGCTCGGTGGGCACTGGCGCCGTGGCGCGCGCAACGCCGGACGGCTACACGCTGCTCAGCTGCTCAAGCGCTTTCGTGGTCAATCCTAGCCTATATGCCAATGTCTCCTACGATCCGATTAAGGATTTCATCCCGATTATGGTAATCGGCGCGTCGCCGAATGTCTTCGTCGTGCCTGCGCAATCGAAGATCCAGACGATGAGGGAATTGATCGCCGAGGCGAAGGCCAACCCGGGTAAGATGAACTGGACGAGCCCGGGCGTCGGCACCACGCCGCAGCTCGCGGGCGAGCTGCTAAAGCTGAAGCTGGGGCTGGAAATGACTCACATTCCCTATGCCGGCGCCGGACCAGCCAACAACGCCGTGCTCGCCGGCCTGGTCGATTTCTATGTGGCGAATTACGGCTCGCTCACCGGCCTGCTCAACAGCGGCAAGGTTCGCCCGGTCGCGGTGACCTCGAAGAAGCGGTGGCCAGATCTGCCGGACGTTCCCACGCTAGATGAACTCGGCGTCAAGGACGCGGAATCCGACACTTTTCAGGGCGTCCTCGCGCCTGCAGGAACACCGCAGCCGGTAATCGACCGTCTGGCGAAGGAAATGAGTACGATCCTCGCCGATCCTGAGATGCAGGCGAAATACGTCAAGCTGGGCTTGCCAGTGGTCGCCGAAGGCCCAGCGGCCTTTAAAGCCCGCATCGAACGTGAAGTGCCTATGTACAAAGAGGTCATCGACAAGGCCGGACTAAAGATCAAGAACTGAACATCTGCGCGTCGTCGTTCTTTGCCGCTACAGTGACGATGCAGCCCGTCTTGGCCGACTGCACGGCGGCGTCGAACACGGCCATGCCGTGCAGCACGTCATCGATGCCGACCGGATAAGGCCGCTGCTCGCGGATGCAGGAGGCGAATTCAGTGAGCTCGGCGCCGAGCATATTAAAACCACTGTACTCGACCGTCTGATCGGGCGGCGCTACCACGGGGCCAGTGGGCGCCTGCTGCGAAGTCGGCACGAAGCGGAAATGCTGTAGGGCGGAACCGTGTATCTCCGCCATGCCCGACGAGCCATAGGCACCGAAGCTGAAATTGGTGGCGGTGGCGACCGAGCAGAAGATTGTGCCGCTTACACCACCGGTAAAGTTCATTAGTAACGTTGTCGTGTCGTCGGCGGGACCGTCGCCACGCCGCGCCGTGACGCATTGCAGGTCGCGCACACGTCCACCAAACTCGATCATCAGGTCGAGCGCGTGCAGGCCGACCGCAGTCATGGCCCCCGCGGGCGCCTCGTCGGGATCGGCCCGCCAGTTATCTGCCGGAATGAAAGCCTGCGTGCTGGTCGTGTGCTGTGCGACCATCCCGACGAGTTTCCCCATTCTGCCGTCGCGCAGCCGCTGCCGCAACTCGCCGAAGGATGGGTGGAAGCGGCGGCAGAAACCCACCGCCAACAGCACGCCCGCCCGCTGCGTCGCTTGAACGGCGGACTTAGCGCTCGCGAGGTTAAGCGTGATCGGCTTCTCGACCAAAATGTGTTTGCCAGCTGCTGCTGCACGCTTGATCTGCGCCTCGTGCTGGCTGTGCGGGGTCGCCAGCACGACTGCATCGATGTTCGCGTCGGAGAGAATGGCGTCGAAATCGTCAAACAAAGGCATGCCCCGGTTGCGGCAGAACTCCTCCGCCTTGCGGCGGGTGCGCGTGTGGCCGGCAACGAAATGGATCTCGGTATTGTCCTGAACCGAAGTGACGAGCGAGCGTCCCCAACGCCCCAAACCGATAATAGCAGCGCGCAGCATTCGATCCTGTCGGGTTGGCTTCACGATGTGAACGTGCTTTATCATCGAGGCCAGTTCGTCACAATATTTCCGGCCGAAATTCGGCGAGCCAAGGCGACATGTTCAACAACGCGGCTATCATCGGCGTCGGCCAGTCGCAATACGTCCGTCGGCCCGAACCGTGGCAGACCACGCATACCTTCATCCGCGACGCCGTGATCGCCGCGCTGCGCGACGCTGAAATCGACGCGAGCGACATCCAGGGCATGGCGGTGACGTCGTTCTCACTCGCGCCCGACACAGCTGTTGATCTCGCCTGGCGACTTGGCCTGTCGCTGCACTGGCTGCTGCAAGACACAAACGGCGGCTCGTCGGCCATGAATATGCTCGGCCACGCTTTGCGCGGCGTGGAAACGGACGCCGCCTCGCCGATTCTGGTGGTGGCGGGCGACGCGACCGGGCTCGGTGGATACGCCAAGATCGCCGCGAACTACAACATCGCGACGCGCGAGCATCTCACCCCGCTTGGTCATGGCGGACCGAACGGCGTCTATTCGCTGGTGACCACGCGGCAGATGAACAAATACGGGATCACGAAATCCGATTACGGCCACATGGCGATTGCGCAGCGCGCCTGGGCGGCGAAAAATCCGTTCGCGGTTTATCGTGCCCCGCTCACCATGGAGGAATATCTCGCCGCGCCAATGGTGGCCGATCCGCTCACCCGATACGACTGCGTGCCGGTGGTCGCCGGCGCGCAGGCGATCATAATCGCGTATCCCGACCGTTGCCCGCGTGACCGCGCGCCGGTGCGCGTGCGCGCCATCCGCAACAGCTTCAACTTCGATAACCAGGAAGGCGACGGCCTCGAAACCGGGATCAGCACCTTCGCCGACGACCTGTGGCAGGCCGCTGGCACGCGGTCCGAGGACATCGATGTGGCCAGCATCTACGACGACTATCCGGCGGTGGTGCTCGCGCAGCTCAACGACCTCGGCATGATCCCGGACCATGATCTCGCGGCCTTCGCGCGTCGCGAAATCGGCGAGCGCCGAAGACCGATCAACACTTGGGGCGGCATGATGTCGGCCGGACAGCCGGGCGGACCCGCCGGCGGGCTAAATGGCATCTCCGAAGCAGTGCTTCAATTACAGCATCGCGCCGGCGAGCGGCAGGTGAAGAACGCGCGGCGCGCAGTTGTCACTGGCTACGGCATGACGCTCTATCGTTATGGCGGCACGGCCGCCGCAGCCGTTCTGGATCGAATTGAATGAGCGCCGGTGTGGGTATCTGGCGGTGTAACTCGTGCGGCGCTGCCTATTTTCCGGAGCGGCTGTTGTGCGCGCGTTGCCACAGCGACGACTTCGTGCCCGATCGCGTCACCGAGGGCGTAGTGGAAGAGATTACGGTCATCCGGCATGTGCTTGGGCACACCGATTGGGGACCGCGGCGGCTCGCCAATGTGCGCACGGTCAATGGTCCACGCATCACCGTCGGGCTGCGTGATGAATCCGGGCCGGGAACCGTGATCGAGCTGTTCGAGGAAGGCAGAGCGCCGTTCGGCGCCGCCAAGAAGTGATTACTCGGCAGCCTGCACCGCAGATTCCGTTTTCGTCTCGTCGCTCGTCACGCCTGCGGCAATAAATTGCCCAATGGTGTCGGCCGAATAACCAAGCTCGCGCAAGATTTCTGCGGAATGCTCGCCCAACATCGGCGCATGCCGTTCGACTGTCGGGCTGTCGTGATCGAGCAGAATCGGGTTGCGCGTTGCCCGCATCTTGCCGAGCCGTGGGTGCTCGACGTCCTTAACGATGCCGCGAGTAATCATGTGCGGATCGTCGAACACTTCCTTGAAATTGTTGACGCAGGCGCTCGGTACGCCCGCCGCCACCAGGGCCGCCTCGAGCTCCTTTGCCTCGCGTGCGCACACCGCCGGCTCCACGAGAGCCAGTAGCGCGTCTTCATTGGCCTTGCGGCTGGAATAGGACACGAAGCGCGGGTCGTTGATGTGTTTCTGCAGCCCGAGCTCGGTCATTAGGTTGGCGAAGAGCTGATCATTCGGCGTGCCGATAGCGAGATAGCGCCCGTCCTTGCAGGTAAACAACTGGTACGGCGCGTTGAGCCGGTGCCGGTTGCCGAGGGGCTGCGGGACTTCCCCTGTCTCCAGATAGTCGGCCGCTTCCCAGGCCGCCGCCGCGATCGCCGTCTCGACCAGGGACACGTCGGCGACGAAGCCCTCTCGGGTGCGGCCGGCCCCGACCAGTCCTGCCAAAGTCGCGTAGGTCGCGAACAACGCGCCGAATACGTCCGCCGTCTGCACGCCCGGCCTCGTCGGCATCTTGCCTGGCTCGCCGGTCACTGACAGCGAGCCGGAGAACGCCTCGATGATCAGGTTGACGCCGGCGCGGCGGCGATAGGGCCCACTCTGTCCGAAGCCGGAAACCGACGTGTAGATGATGCGCGGATTGATCGCCTTCACCTGCTTGCTGCCGAGTCCGAGCTTTTCCAGCGCGCCTGGGCGGTAAGCCTCGATCAACGCATCCGACTGCGCCGCCAGCTTGAGCAGGATTTCGATCGCCTCCGGGCGCTTAAGATCGAGCACCAGGCTGCGCTTGTTGCGGTTGAGCGCGACGAAGCTGACGCTTTCGCCATTGCGAATCGGCGGCGTCGCCCGCGCCATGTCGCCTTTCGGCGGCTCGACCTTAATAACGTCGGCGCCCATGTCGGCGAGCAGCGTTCCGCACAGCGGACCAGCGATGAAATTGGCGAGCTCGATGACCTTGATGCCGGCGAGCGGCTTACCCATGGGCGCTTCCTCGAACTGCGGCGCACTATATCGGCAGGCGCGCGGCGCATGCAATGCGACGGTAAGGCGTGTCTTGCTCAATGCCTGCCGAGGTGTTCCACTCGGTCGAGAATGACAACTTAGGTCAGGGAACGATGCATGTTGTGGCGAGTGCGTGAATGCCTTGCAATCGCGATCGCAGTGACATTGCTGATCGCAGCGCGGGCGCATGCCGAATGGCCGAATGACCGCACCATTACGATCGTCGCGCACTTCGCGCCTGGCGGTTCGAACGATTTGCTTGCGCGTCTGATCGCCAGCGAGCTCGGACCAGCGCTTAAGCAGAACGTGATCGTCGAGAACCGCCCCGGTGCCAACGGCAATGTCGGCCTCATTTACGCGGCACACGCTACGCCAGATGGCTACACGCTAGTGGTGGCGTCCGGCGTCGTTGAGATCAATCCGAGCATCAGGAAGTCCGGTTATGAGATGAGGGACTTTGCTCCGGTCGCGTATCTTGGAGCTTCGCCAAATGTCATCCTCACGCGGCCTGAGTCGGGCATCGCCTCGGTGCAGGATCTGGTTGCCAAGGCCAAAACCGAGCCCGGCAAGCTCACATATTCGAGTCCTGGTGTCGGCAGCGTGTCGCAGCTTGCCGTCGAGCTGTTGGAGCTACGCACGAGCACCAAGCTCGTGCACGTGCCGTATCAAGGCGCGGCTCCTGCCGCACAAGCGGCAGCCGCCGGCACGACCGACTTAGGCTCCATCAATATTGCTGGGCTGATCGGCTTCATCCAGTCGGGCAAGCTCAAGGCGCTGGTGCAGACCGGCCAGGACCGTTGGCCCGATCTGCCCGAAGTGCCGACCATGCAGGAGGCCGGCATTCCCAACGCTGTCGTCGAAACGACGCAGATGTTGCTCGCGCCCGCCGGCACACCAAAGCCGAT
>Ga0207745_1000010_pt1 | contig 31447 bp, 27 predicted proteins | sample LuqExpMetageno57_FD_187815 | JGI IMG/M metagenome (GOLD analysis project Ga0207745, IMG submission 187815) | Tropical forest soil microbial communities from Luquillo Experimental Forest, Puerto Rico - Sample 57 (SPAdes) | ecosystem: Environmental > Terrestrial > Soil > Tropical forest ...
CTCGCCGGGCCGCTGGCCGTTCTTATTAAGGGTCGAACCGTCGCCGTAATTCGCTCCGGCGCAGAACGCCTTGCCTTGCGCGGCCAGCACCACCGCGCGGCAATCGGCGTCCTGGTCGAGCGTCTCGAGCGCCGTTGCGATTTCCTGGATCAGCGCGATGTCGAAGAAATTGTTGGGCGGGCGGCGGATCTCGATCAGCGCCGCATGGCCGGTTTTCTCGACGCCGATATCCTTGTACGGGCCCATTGGCTGGTTCCTCATTCCGCCGTGCTGCGCTGCGCGTGCTGCTGCTTGACGATTAGGGCGTCAACGATCGAAACGCCTTGTCCCTTGGCGTGCACGATAACCGGGTTGAGATCGATCTGCTGGATTTCGTCGGCATGGTTGGCGGCAAGGTGCGACAGCCGCACGATTAGTTCGACCAGCGCCTCAGTATCGGCTGCCGGTTCGCCGCGAAATTCTCCGAAAACTGGCGCGCCTTTCAGACGCGCGAGCAGGGTATTTGCCGCCGCATGATCGAGCGGCACCGGCGCGAGGGCGACATCGCCGAGTGCCTCAACTAGTAGGCCGCCGAGCCCGACCATCAAGAGCGGGCCCCATTGCCCGTCGCGATTGACGCCGAGGATCACCTCGCGACCCGGCGGCGCCATGGGCTGCACCAGCACGCCATCGATCTGCGCGTGTGGCACATGCCGTTTCGCGGAAACCAATATGCGCTCATAGGCGGCATAGGCTGCATCGCCGGAAATTCCGAGTACGACCGCGCCGGCTTCCGTTTTGTGCAGGATGTCGGCGGACTGCACCTTCAGCGCGGCCGGCTGCGCCAGCGCGCGCACCGCCATCTCCGCCTCGGCCGGCGAATGCACGAGCTGACCTGCATCATTGCTGCCGATCCCGTAAGCCGCGAACACCGGCCGCGCGTGCCATTCGCACATAACCGGGCCGGAAGCTGTCAGCAGCTTGCGTGCGGCGGCGGGGTCCGGGCTTGGGCTGTGTGCGGTTTCCGCCGAGGCCAGCAGTCGCTCGCGGCTCACGCGGTAATCCGTCATGGCGCGCATGGTGCGCGCGCAGCTGTCGGCGTTGATGAACAGCGGATAGCCGGCCTCGTTGAGAATCTCGACGCTGCGCTGGGACGGCAAGGTGTAGGTCCACATGAACACCGGCTTTCTGGTCTCCCGCGCCAGCGCCTGCAGCTTCGGCAGATCGTTTTCCAGAAACGCCGAGCGGCGCGCCGTGATGACGACTACGACGCCGTCGGTAACCGGTGAGTCCGCCGCGAGTCGCGCGAAGGCGGCATAGCCGAGCTTGTGCACGCCCTGCGCCGTGGAATCGATTGGATTCTGCGACGTGCCATAGGAAGGCAGGTACACGTCAACCGCCTTGCGCGTTGCCGCGTCGAGTTCGGGCACCTCCAATCCCGCGCGCACGCAGGCGTCCGCCATCCAGACGCCTGCGCCGCCAGACGAGGTGCAAATGCCCATGCGCCGACCCGGCGGCAGTTTGTCGCCGCACGCCAGGAAGCCGACCGCGCGATCGATCATCTCGTCGAAATCATTGCCCTCGATGACGCCGTAGTGCTGGAAGATCGCGTGATAGGCGGCATGCGAGCCGGCAAGCGCAGCGGTATGCGAAGCGACGGCGCGGCGGCCCGGCTCGGTCTGGCCGATCTTGGCGGCGATCAGAGGCTTGCCGAGTCGCAAGGCCTTGTCGGCGGCACGGCGGAATTTCGCAGGTGTCTTCACGTCTTCGAGCAGCAGCAGGAAGACGTCCGTCTCACCCTCGTCAAGCATGTAGTCGAGCACGTCCGAGGTCTCGAGGGCGGCCTCATTGCCGGTGGTGACGATATGACGGAAGCTCAGATTTCGGCCGCGCGCGCGGTCGAAGAAGGCGTAACCGAGCCCGCCGCTCTGCGAGATCACCGACACCTGGCCGCTCCCCAGCGGGCGCTTGGGCTTGATTGGTCCGGCGCTGATGTCCATTGCCGGGCTGAAGGTCGGGCAGAGCGCGGCGGCGATGTTAGAAAAGCCCTCGGAATTCGGCCCGATCACCGCCATATCGTAGCGTTCGGCGGTGGCGCGCAACGCCTCTTGCGCGCGCTGTCCGATGCCTCCCGGCTCTTCGGCGAAACCGGACGTCAGGATCACGGCGGCTTTCACGCCGGCCCTGCCGCAGCGATCCAGTTCGTCCGGCACGAACTGCGCTGGGATGATGAGGATGGCGAGATCGGCTGGCTCGGGCAGGTCGGCGATCGACGGATAGGCCTTGCGGCCCTGCACCTCGGCGGAGCTGCGGCTTATTGGATAAATGGTGCCGGCAAACGGGTGGCTCAGCATCACTTCCAGAATGCGGCCGCGCAGCCCTTCACGATCGTTCGAGGCGCTAACCACCGCTACCGTTTTCGGCCACAGGAGCTTTGAGATATCCGGCACCGTTTCCCCCGTTCACCGCAGTCCGAGGCCGCGCGCGATGATGCCGCGTAGGATCTCGGTGGTGCCGCCCTGGACGGTGAGCTTGGGCGCGACCTTGAAGGCGAAGGAAAGTTGGTCGTCCAGCGTTGCCCGGTTGCTCTCTTCCGGGGAGAGGAAGGCGCTCAATTCGCGCACGCGTTCGGGCAACTTCTGCTCCCAGATGGTGCCGAGGTCCTTCACGATCGAGGACTCGACAACCGGTTCCTTACCGGCCTGCAGCATGCCGGCGACCGAGATCGACATGCGGCGCAGCGTATGCAATTGCGCGACCAGTCGTCCGAGCCCTTCGGCGCTGCGCAGATCGGGTTCGGGCCCCAACGCGCGCACCAGTTCGCCGAGCAGGTAATAGGTCTCCAGAAATCGCTCGGGCCCGCTACGCTCATAGGCGAGTTCGCTGGTGGCCTGTTTCCAGGCGCCATCGATCTCACCTAGCGCGTGATCGTCCGGGATAAGCGCGTCGTCGAATAGGACCTCGTTGAAGTCGTGCTGACCAGTCATCTGGATAATGGGATTGACTGCGATGCCCTGGGTCTTCATGTCGACCAAGAATTGCGTCAGGCCGTGGCGGCGGTTTTCCTTGGTCGGCGGCGAGGTGCGGAACAAACCAAGCATGTAGTCGGCGATGTGCGCATTGCTGGTCCAGATCTTTGAACCTTTGATCTTCCAGCCGCCGTCGACCTTGGTGGCCTTGGTTTTCGCCGCGAACAGGTCGGAGCCCGAGTTCGGCTCGCTCATGCCGATGACGAAACACAACTCGCCGCGGCAGATGCGTGGCAGAATGTCCTGCTTAATGTGCTCCGGCGCGTATTTGAGCAGAATCGGGCCGCTCTGCCGGTCGGCGACGAAATGCAGCCGTACTGGCGCGTTGACCACGCGGAATTCCTCTGTGACGACATGACGCTCGAGGAAAGTGCGCTCGTGCCCGCCGTATTTCTTCGGCCAGGTCATGCCGATCCAGCCCTTGGCGCCGACCCGCCTGCTGAAGGCGCGGTCATGGGTGTCGCCGTGGCCGGGCCGGTCGGGTGCGAAGGTGCCCGCCGCCACTTCCTCGGCGATGAAGGCGCGAACTTCATCGCGCAGCTTCTCACACGCAGGTGGCAGGCGGATCTGATCGAAGCGCAGGTCGGTGCTCATTGCTTCATCGCGCCGCCAGGATGGGCCAGAAATTATCGGAGCCGCGCGCAGCGACCATACTGCCAAGTGCCGACGCCCAATGGCTTTCGCTGCCGAAATCGTCGCGCCAGGAGAGAAGCCGCAGCGTGAAACGATGCAGTACGTGTTCGCGGGTGAAACCGATGGCACCGTGCACCTGGTGGGCGATAGCGGCACCTTCGGCGGCCGCTTCACCGGCGCGGATCTTCGCCGACGCGGCCTCGAGAAAAACCGCGTCGTCGAAGGCGTCGCGATTGGCGATGGTGTCGGCAGCCGAGCCCGCGGCGGCGAGAGCGGCGGCGGTTTCGCCGGCAAGCCGAGCGAGGTTTTGCTGAACGGCCTGGAATTTTCCGATCGGTCGCTCGAAGGCGACCCGCTCATTGGCGTAGCGGACGCTTAGCGCGAGAACGGCTTCCAGCGCGCCGGCCATCTGCAGGCTGCGCACCGTCGCCCCCATTAAAATCAGCGCGGATGCGTCGATATTAGCGGGCGCGCTGGCGATCGGCTTCGTGCGGTCGAAGGTCACCGAGTCGGAGCCATCGCCGGCGAGACTTTGTCCTTCATTCACGCGGCAATCGACGGTTCGCACCAAGCCAATCGTGGTACTGTGGTCGCCGGTCGCCGCCACTGCAATGTGTTCCGCATCCCTGGCAAAGGGAATTCCGCCGATCTTTCCGCTCAAGCTGCCGTCGGCATTAAGCGTGACCTTGTCGCGCGGTCGTGCCGGCGCGACGGTCATGGCGCCGGCCGGTGCGGCCAATTCCGCGCGCGACAGCAGCCAACCGGCCAGTAGCGTTTCGGCGATCGGCACCGGCACGGCGTAGCGACCGGCAACGCCGAGCACGGCACAGCCGTCGGTGAGGCTCGCGCCGGCGCCGCCTAGCTTCTCCGGCGTCCAGGCTAGCGTCAGCCCAGCATCCGCCAAAGCGCGCCAGAGTGCCTCTTTCCATGGCGTGTCCCCTGCGCGATTGACCGTCTGAGGATCGGCTAGGTCTGCAAATATCCGTGCCGCCGTTTCGGCAACGATAGGGTCGCTCTCGATCACGCTTCCGGCTTCCTACTCGGGCACTAGTGACGCCATCGTGCGGTGTGGGCGCATCGTTGGCAAGCGGCAGCAATATCGCGCCGCAATGCGCACTTTTGTCGTGTTGATCGGGGCTACCATACCGGATAGCGTTGCCGTCATAACAAGCAAAAAAATAGGCTGCCAGCCGGTTTGAGCCGCGTCAGCGCGCATCCCGGGGAGGATCCAATGAGAACAACATTCCTCGCCTTGCCGACGGCTGCGCTCGCCGTTTTCACGGCTTTCGCCGCACAGGCGGCCGAGCCGAAACACGGCGGCATCTTGCACATCTATCATCGCGAGACGCCGCCTGGCCTCTCGATCCACGAAGAAGCGACGTTCTCGGTGAACGCGCCGGCGATGCCGATTTTCAACAACCTAGTCATCTACGATCAGCACAAGCCGCAGAACAGCATGGCCACCATCGTGCCTGAGCTTGCCGACAGTTGGTCCTGGAGCAGCGACAACCTTTCGCTCACGTTCAAGCTGCATCAGGGTGTCAAATGGCATGACGGCCAGCCATTCACCGCCAAGGATGTGAAGTGCACCTTCGATCTGCTGCAAGGAAAAGGGCAGGACAAGTTCCGCAAGAATCCGCGCAAGGACTTGTTCAACAACATCAAGGAAGTCACTACCAACGGCGACTACGAGGTGACGCTACACCTCGGCCGGCCGCAACCTTCGCTGTTGGCGATGCTCGCCTCGGGCTATACCCCGATGTATGCGTGCCACGTTTCGACAGCGCAGATGCGTACGCATCCGATCGGCACTGGGCCGTTCAAATTCGTCGAGTTCAAGCAGAACGAGTCGATTAAGCTCGAGCGCAATCCGGACTATTGGAAAAAAAGCCTGCCGTATCTCGACGGCATCGAGTACACGATCATCCCCAACCGCGCGACCGCGGTGCTTGCCTTCGTCGCCGGCAAGGTCGACATGACCTTCCCGACCGAGATGACAGCGGCGCTGGAGAAGGACATTAAGGCGCAGGATCCGAGTGCGATTTGTGAGATTGCGCCGATCAACGTCAGCTCTAATCTCATTGTCAATCGCGAAAAACCGCCGTTCGATAATCTCGAACTGCGCAAGGCGCTGGCGCTGGCGCTCGACCGCAAGGCGTTCATCGACATCATCTTTCAGGGGCAGGCTGATGCGGGCGGTACGCTGCTGCCGCCGCCGGAAGGTGTCTGGGGTATGCCGCCGGAAATGCTGAAAACCATTCCCGGGTACGGCGACGTCCACAAGGATCGTGAGCAGGCGCGCGCGATCCTAGCGAAGTTCGGCTACACCGCCAGCAATCCGCTCAAGATCAAGGTGTCGACGCGCAATCTCGCCACCTATCGCGATCCGGCTGTGGTGCTGATCGACCAGCTCAAGACGATTAACATCGACGCCGAGCTTGAGCCGGTGGAATCAAGCCAGTGGTTCGCCAAAGTTGCTCGCAACGACTATTCGGTCGGTCTCAACCTGACCGGCAACGGCATCGACGATCCCGACCAGGCATTCTACGAGAACTATGCCTGCGGCTCCGAGCGCAACTACACCCACTACTGCAACAAGGAACTGGAGGCGCTGTTCGACAAGCAATCGGTCGAAACGGACGTCGAGAAGCGCAGGAAGATGGTGTGGGATATCGACAAAGAGTTGCAGGAGGACGTCGCCCGTCCGATCCTGATGCACGCGCGCTCCGGCACCTGCTGGAAGCCCTACGTTAAGAACGTGACGATCATGAATAATAGCGCCTACAACGGTTACCGCTACGAGGATCTGTGGCTGGATAAATAAAGCCAGCGTGAGCGTTTCGCCTGCAGGGGCCGGAGCGGGCGCGCATTTCCCCAAAGAGAGGGAGACCTAAGTTGGGGAGCTACCTGATCAAGCGCTTCTTTTTGATGCTCCTGACGCTGTTCGGAATTTCCGTGCTGATCTTCGTAATGTTGCGGATCGTCCCCGGCAACATCGCCGACATCGTGTTCAACGCGGCTGGCATGATCGACGTTACGGAAAAGGCCAAGCTCGAAAAGGAGCTCGGCCTCGATCAGCCGATCGCCGTGCAATACGTGCAGTGGATCGGTGGTTTGATGCACGGCGACTTCGGCTATTCCTATGTCTCAGAGAAGCCGGCTCTGCAGGAGATCCTGCCGCGCATTCCGATCACCGCTAAGCTCGCTGGCTTGGCGCTGACTTTTGCCGTGCTGTTCGGCGTCCCGCTTGGCGTGATCAGCGCGGTGAAGCAGAATTCCAAGCTCGACTATTTACTGCGCGTCATCAGCCTGAGCGGGCTGTCTATGCCGGCCTTCTGGCTCGGCCTGCTGATCCTGATGGCGTTCGTGAAATATTTCGGCACCATACCGATCTATTCGAGCGCGCCGCTCGGGTTCTGGCAGACGCTCGGGCTCTACAGCATTCCGGCGGCGGCGGTCGGCTTCCGTTCCTCGGCTCTGATGATGCGGCTGACGCGCTCGTCAATGCTGGAAGTGCTGCGCCAGGACTACATCCGCACCGCGCGCGCCAAGGGCGCATCCGATAATAACGTCAACTTCCATCATGCCCTGCGGAACGCGGCGCTGCCGGTGATCACCGTGATCGGTATCGAGGCCGCCTTCCTGATGGGCGGCCTGATCGTGACCGAGACAGTGTTCAACATCCCGGGCGTCGCGCGCTTCTTGGTCGAGGCGATCCGCTGGCGCGATTATCCGATCGTGCAGAACCTGGTGATGTTCATCGCAGTAGTGGCGGTGTCGATCAATTTCCTGATCGATCTGCTCTATGCCGCGCTCGATCCGCGCATCAAATATTCCTGAATGGGGCGCGCATGGCGAGCATTGATATCACACCCGGTCCCGCCGAAATCGCTCGCGGCGAAAGCCTGTGGTCGAAACTCCTCTATTACGCTGGCGCCTATCCACTCGGCGTCGTCGGCGCCGGCATCATGTTCGTGTTCGTGTGCGCCGCGATCTTCGCCGGATTTATTTCCCCCTACGATCCGATCCGCACTAACGCGGCGATCTCGCTGGCGATGCCGAGCGAAGCCCACATTTTCGGCGCCGACCAGATGGGCCGCGACATCCTGAGCCGCATCATCTACGGCGCGCGTATCTCGCTCGCGGTCGGCCTGGGCTCGACCGCTCTCGGCTCGCTTTTCGGCGTGATACTGGGCTTGGCTTCGGGCTATGTCGGCGGCTGGGTCGATCTGGTGATCCAGCGCATCGTCGACGTACTGCAGGCGGTGCCGCTCCTGGTGCTGGCACTGGTGATGGCCGCGGCGCTCGGTCCAGCGCTCGACAATACCATCGTCGCCATCTCGATCCCGCTTATTCCCTACACCGCCCGCGTCATACGCTCCAACACGTTGAGCCTGCGCGAGCAGCCCTTCGTCGAGGCAGCGCGCGCCGTGGGCATGAGCGAGTTCCGTATCGCGATGCGCCACGTGCTGCCCAATACGCTGGCGCCACTGATCGTTATCGCTACCGCGCAGCTCGGCGCTGCGATCCTGACTGAGGCATCGCTGTCATTCCTCGGCCTCGGGGTACCGGAGCCGCATCCGTCCTGGGGCCGCATGTTGTCGGATTCGGCGGCCGAATACGTACGCACCGCGCCCTGGCTGGTGATCTTCCCTGGCGCCGCCATCAGCTTGGCGGTGTTCGGCACTAACCTGTTCGGCGACGCGCTGCGCGACATCCTCGATCCGCGGCTGCGCAACTGACGGCCTGGCCATGACCGTCACCACGAGCGAACGCGACACCGGTCGGCCGGCGGCAAGCGATATTTTGAACGAACCGCCTTTGCTCGAAGTCGATGGCTTGCGCACATATTTCGATTTGCGCCATGGCGTCGTTAAAGCAGTGGACGGCGTGAGCTTCACGCTCGGCGCGCACGAGACGCTGGCGATCGTCGGCGAGTCCGGCTGCGGCAAGAGCATCACGGCGTTGTCGCTGATGCGGCTGGTACCCGACCCGCCCGGGCGTATCGCCGGCGGCTCGGTCAAGCTTGCCGGCCTCGATCTGCTTGCGCTCGACGAGGAAGCGATGCGCGACGTGCGCGGCAAGAACATCGCTATGATTTTCCAGGAGCCGATGACCTCGCTCAATCCAGTGCTCACCATCGGCAGTCAGATCGCGGAAGTGCTCCTCCTGCATGAATCGCTGACGCGCCAACAGGCCTGGCAGAAGGCGATCGACATGCTGCGGCTAGCGCGTATCCCCGAGCCAAAGCAGCGCGCGGCGGAATATCCGCATCAGTTGTCCGGCGGCATGCGCCAGCGCGCCATGATCGCCATGGCGCTCGCCTGCAATCCGAAGGTGCTGATCGCCGACGAACCGACCACCGCGCTCGACGTAACCATCCAGGCGCAGATCCTCGACGTCATCCTCGACCTGCAGCGCAAGCTCGGCACTGCCATCATCCTCATCACTCATGATCTTGGCGTGGTGGCAGAAACCGCGCAGCGCGTGATCGTGATGTATGCCGGGCGCAAGGTGGAGGAGGCGCCCGTCGAAGAGCTGTTCGCGCGGCCGCAGCATCCCTATACGCGCGGGCTGATGGCGTCGATCCCACGGCTCGCTCTGATGCGCGGCGAGATGGAGGACACCGGCGAACGGTTGCAGGAAATCCCCGGCATGGTGCCGGCCTTGAGCGACCTGCCGAAGGGTTGCGTGTTCGCGCCGCGCTGCGCCTATGCGCAGGACCGTTGCCGGCAAGCTTATCCGGCCTACGAGGAAAAACGCCCGCGCCACTGGGCGGCGTGCTGGCGCTCCGAGGAACTGTTTGGGGGCAGCGATGGCTGAGGCCCCCTTGCTCGAGGTCTGCAACCTGAAGAAGCATTTCCCGATCCGCAAGGGGCTGCTGCAGCGCATCGCCGGCACAGTGTTCGCAGTCGACGGCGTTAGCTTTTCGGTCAGTGCCGGCGAGACCCTTGGCCTGGTCGGCGAGTCGGGCTGCGGTAAATCGACCGTCGGCCGGGCTATTCTTCGGCTGATCGAGCCGACCGCCGGCAGCATAAAGGTGGACGGTCGCGATATAACCCATGTGAGCAAGACGGAACTGCGGCCCTATCGCCGGCAGATGCAGATCATCTTCCAGGATCCGTTCTCCTCGCTCGATCCGCGCATGTCGGCGGGCGACATCGTCGCTGAGCCGATGCGCGTGCACCACACGGCCGCCGGCGGCGACGTGAAGATGCGTGTCGCCGAATTGTTCGAGCGCGTGGGTCTGCGCAAGGCGCAGATGAACAACTATCCGCATCAGTTCTCCGGCGGCCAACGCCAACGCATCGGAATCGCGCGCGCGTTGGCCTTGCAGCCGAAGCTGATCATCGGTGACGAGCCGGTGTCGGCGCTTGACGTTTCGATCCAGGCGCAGGTGCTCAACCTGATGATGGACCTGCAGCGCGAGCTCAAGCTCGCCTACCTCTTCATTTCGCATAATCTGGCGGTCGTCGAGCACATCAGCCATCGCATCGCGGTCATGTATCTCGGCCGCATCGTCGAATTCACCGACAAGCGCACGCTGTTCACGCGCCCGCAGCATCCCTACACCGAGTCCTTGCTTCTGGCGGTGCCGGTGCCCGATCCCAGGATCAAGCGGCAGAAGCGGGTGCTTCAGGGCGACGTGCCGAGTCCGATCAAGCCGCCCTCGGGCTGCCACTTCCACACCCGTTGCCCTTATGCGGTCGAGCGCTGCCGGACGGAAACGCCGGTCTTACGCGAGGTCAAGCCTGGGCAACTGGTCGCCTGTCATTTACGGTAGCCCCATGCGCGCCAGCGTGTCCAAGGTCAATCCCAATCCGTTCACCACGCGACCCGAGATCGAGGGCACCTTCGGCGTGGTGGCCTCGACGCATTGGATCGCGACCGCGGTCGGCATGGCGACGCTGGAGAAGGGCGGCAACGCCTTCGATGCCGCGGTCGCCACAGCCTTCACGCTTCAGGTCGTCGAACCGCATCTGAACGGCCCCGGCGGCGACGTGCCGATCCTTGTTTACGACGTGAAGCGCGGCAAGCCTGAGGTGATCTGCGGGCAGGGGCCGGCTCCGGCTGCGGCCACCATCGCGCATTATCGCGGCCTTGGCCTCGACATTGTGCCGGGCACCGGCCTGCTAGCGGCGTGCGTGCCGGGCATGTTCGACTCCTGGATGCTGCTCTTACGTGACTACGGCACAATGAAGCTCGCCGACGTGCTCACCCCGGCGATATTCTACGCGCGCGAGGGCCATCCATTAGTCGAGCGTGCCAGCGCCACCATAGCCACGGTCGAACATCTTTTCCGCGATCATTGGCCGACGTCGGCAGCGGTCTACCTGCCGGGCGGCAACGTGCCGAAGCCTGGCGTGCTATTCGCCAACCAGACTCTCGCCGATACCTACACCCGCGTTCTACGCGAGGCCGAGAGCGCCGGCGGCGACCGCGTCGCGCAGATCGAGAGCGCGCGCAAAACCTGGTCGCAGGGCTTCATCGCCGAGGCAATCGACAAATTCTGCCGTACGCAGGAGGTGATGGACGTCTCCGGCGAGCGCCACCGCGGTGTTTTGACCGGCGCCGACATGGCCCGCTGGCAGGCGCATGTCGAGGCGCCGCTCACTTATGACTATGGCCGCTACACCGTCTACAAGGCCGGCGTCTGGAGCCAGGGCCCGGTGCTGCTGCAGCAACTGGCGCTGCTCAAGGGTTACCATTTCGACGCGCTCGATCCAACCGGCCCGGACTTCATCCATCTTCAGGTCGAAGCCGCCAAGCTCGCCTTCGCCGATCGCGAGAAATTTTACGGCGATCCCGACTTCGTGAAAGTGCCCGCCGATCTATTGCTCTCCGACAAATACAATGACGAGCGTCGCACGCTGATCACCAACAAGGCTTCGCTCGAGCTGCGCCCCGGCGTCATTCCCGGCTTCGGCGGCGAGGTGCAGATGCGCCGCGAGGATGGACCGCGCGAGGCAGTCGGCAGCCTCGGCGCAGGCGAGCCAACGGTCGGCCGCGTCGGCGAGGTAGTCGGCGACACAGTGCATTTCGATATCATCGACCGGCCCGGCAATATGGTCTCATCCACGCCGTCTGGCGGCTGGCTGCAATCCTCGCCGGTGATCCCCGAGCTCGGCTTCTGTCTTGGCACGCGTGCGCAGATGTTCTGGCTCGACGAAAACCATCCGGCCGCCTTGGTGCCGGGCAAACGCCCGCGCACGACGCTGTCGCCGACAATGGCGCTGCGCGACGGCGAGCACTATCTCGCCTGGGGCTCGCCCGGCGGCGACCAGCAGGATCAGTGGACGACGCAATTCTTCCTGCGACACGTGCACGCCAAGATGAATCTGCAGGAAGCGATCGACGCGCCGGCCTGGCACTCCGAGCACTTCCCGATTTCGTTCTGGCCACGCACCGCGCGCCTGGGCGTGTTGGTGGTCGAATCGCGCGTGCCGGAGAAGACGATCAAGGAATTGCGTGCGCGCGGACACGTGGTCGAAGTGGGGCCGGCCTGGTCGGAAGGCCGGTTGACGGCGGCTTCGCGCGTGGGCAAGCGCCGCCGTGCCGCGGCCAATCCGCGTGGCATGCAGGGCTACGCCGCCGGCCGCTAGCGCGGTATTTTCTCTTCCGCCTCGCGCGCGGCCTCTTCCATGGTCATGAATACAGCGCCTTCGTTGCCGAGTCGGTCGACCAGGCCTTCCAACGCCAGCATGCGGTAGCCGCGGCCGATTACGTAAGGATGCATGGTGTAGGTGAGCACGCCCCAGTCGACCGCCTTGCGCATGTAGAGAAATTCGTCGAGCCAGCTTTCCATCACCGCGCGCGCTGGCTGCAGGCCGGGCAAGACGGCAGAGGTTGTGCGCATGAATTCGAAATGCGGGAAGTCATCAAGCGACCAGCTGATCGGCATCTCGATTAGCGCGGTCGGATCGCCGAAGCGGAACGGCTCACCCAGCTTGGCGATGTCGCCGCGCCGCGCGCGATAGGGCATATAGTCCGAGCCCATCAGGCTCGAGTCGTACTTGAAGCCGTGCTGCAGCAAGAGGTCAATGGTGTGCTCGCTCAGGTCCCATGACGGTGAGCGATAGCCGCGCGCCTTACGGCCGGTCAGCCGCGCGATCGCGTCATTGGCGCGCACCAGGTCGGCTTCTTCCTCGTCGCGGCTCTGGTTCGCCGGGGGAATGTGCGCCCAGCTATGATGCGCGACCTCGTGGCCGCCGTCGACGACCGCTTCGCAATCGCGCGGCCAGCTCTCGATTGTAAAGCCGGGGATAAACCAAGTTGCCTTGATACGGCGCGACTTGAGGAAATCGAGAATGCGTCGCGACGCCATGGCGCCGAATTCGCCGCGCGACAGCGGGGTCGGCGTGGTCATGCCGCGTGCAATGAAGCCGGATTGAGTGTCGAAGTCGAAGGTGAGGCAGACGATGTGGCGGGGCACGCGAACACCTGTTTTGCCGGTATGATAAAAAGGGAAGCATGGGGGTCAAGGAAGTCGGCATCATCGTCAGGCATCCGCGATGTGCAGCTCGCGGAAGCCTGCCTGCGCAGCGCTGCCAAACAGAAATGGATAAGCCTCGATGACATCACCGGTTAGAACTGCTTTCGTCACCGGCGCCTCGACCGGGGTCGGTTACGGCATCGCCTGCGGGCTGGCGCAAGCCGGTTACGACATCGCAGTGTCGAGCCGCGACGTTGCGCGGCTCGACACGCTGCTGCGCGATCCGGCGGTGAAGGGCCGCAAGGTGGTGCCGGTAAAACTCGATCTGCGCATCGAGGCGGACATTGCACAATCCTTCGCCGTGGTGATCGAGGCCTTGGGCGACGTCGATGTACTAGTCAACAACGCCGCCCGTGCGCTGGTAAAGCCTGCGCTCGAAATCACTTGGGACGAGTGGGACGACGTGCTCAACACCAATCTGCGCGGCGCCTATTTCATGTCGCGGGCCTATGCCGCGCATTGCATAGCGCGCAGGCGCCCCGGCTGCGTCGTCAATGTCGCTTCGACGCACGGGCTAACCGGGCTTGCCGGCCGCACCGCTTATGGTACCTCCAAGGGCGGCCTTATTCAGATGTCGCGCATGCTGGCGATCGAATGGATCGACCGCAATATTCGCGTCAATGCGGTCGCACCCGGCACGGTACTGACGCCCTCTCGCGAGAAGATGTACACCCCCGAGCAACGCGAATGGATGCGGTCGCGCATTCCGACCGGCCGCTTCATCACGCCGGAGGAAGTCGCAGCCACGGTCGTGTTCCTGGCCGGCCCCGGTGCCTCCTCCATTACCGGCCAGACCCTGGCCGTAGATGGCGGACTCACCGCGAGCTAGCGCCGCATTCCGCCTATGCCGCCGCGGCAGTTGCGCCGGGGACCACCGCGGCGCTAGCGTTGCGCCGCGCCAACGGAGCGCCGTGCTTCCAGGAGAAATCGCCTTGAAACTTGGCATTCTTTCGGGCGATGACATCGGGCACGAAGTCGTCCCCGAATGCGTCAAGGTGATGAAGGCTGCGGCGGCGCGCGCCGGCCTTATCCTCGAATGGCAGCAACTGCCGATCGGCAAGCACGGCCACGAGGCGGAAGGCAACACGTTGCCGCCGAGCACCGAAAAGGCGCTATGGAAGCTTGATGGCTGGATCATGGGACCGATCGGGCACGCCGCCTACCCACGCAACGATCCCACCTGGGTGATGCCGCCGGTGCGCAAGAAATACGAATTGTTCGCCGCCATCCGCCCGTCGCGCGGCTATCCGAGCGTGAAGACGATCCACAAGGATGTCGACATCATCTTTGTGCGCGAGCTGTCGGAGGGCATGCTCTATTCTGAAACGGTCATTGCCGGCGCGCCGGAATTCCGCCCAAACGACGACATCACCATCGCCATGCGCGTGATCACGCGCAAGGGTTCGAACCGCGTCGCGCGCGAAGCGTTCGAGATCGCGCGCACGCGCAAGCGCAAGAAGGTCACCGCCGCGCACAAGGAACCGGTCTATCGCCTGGCTTGCGGCATGTTCGCCGAGGAATGCCGCAAGGTCGCGCGCGAATTCCCCGAAGTGCAGTTCGAAGAGGCGATGATCGACACCATCTCCATGAAACTGGTGATGGCGCCGCAGCAATATGACGTGGTCGTCACTACCAACCAGTTTGGCGACATCCTCACCGATATCGGCGCCGGCCTGGTCGGCGGGCTCGGCCTCGCACCCGGCCTCTGCGTCGGCGAGAAGCAGGCGATGGCTCAGGCCACGCACGGTTCGGCGCCCGACATCGCCGGTCGCAACATCGCCAATCCCTACGCCATGATCACGTCGGGACAGATGCTGCTGGCTTGGCTCGGTCGCAAGCATAAGGAGCCGAAAGCCATCGCCGCTGCCGAGTATATGCAGGCGGCGATCGACACAGTCGTCACCGAAGCGAAAACTCTCACCCCCGATCTGGGCGGCAAAGCCAGCACCCAGCAAATGGGGGACGCTATCGCGGCAGCCGTCGTGCAATAGTACGAAGCGGAAACGCACATAGGAAACGCCCATGTATAACCTGCATCTCAGCCCCGAGCAGTTGGAAATCCGCGACACGGTGCGCGATTTCGTCACGCGCGAGATCAAGCCTGCGGCGCTCAAGGCCGACCGGCTTGATGTCGCCGACCGCAGCTTGCTAATGGCGCAAATTGATGCGGCCTCGCAGCTGGGGCTGCGCACGCTGGAGCTGTCGGAGGAACGGGGCGGCGCTGGTGCCGACGCGCTGACTTCCTGCATTGTCGCCGAGGAATTGGCCGCCGGTGATGCCGACATCGCCGCAGTGTTGTCGGAAACGTCGCGGCTTTCGCATTTGCTCTTCGACCTGGCGCTCAACGACGCGCAGCGCGAGCAATTCCTGCCCAAGCTGACGGGCGACGACCGCTATCATCTCGCGTTTGCGGCGCGGGAGCCGGAAACCGATACCCGCCTGGGCGTGAATTATCATCGCCCGGCGGCTGAACCGACGTTGCGCACCACCGCCGTCAAGAGCGGCAGTGACTTTGTCATCAATGGCGTGAAGGATTGCGTCGCTAATGCGCCGCTCGCCGGTCTGTTCGCGGTGCTCACCAATATCCCGGGCCGCAACGAGCCGGGCGCGCTGCTGGTGCCGGCGAAAACGCCGGGCGTGAGTGTCATGGTGCATGAGGATGCTTGGCAGCACGGCTCCTGTGGCGCCGTAACTTTCAAGGACTGCAAGGTGTCGGCCGGCAATCTGCTCGGCGATGATGCAGCGGCGCTGCTGAGCGGTAAGGATACGCCGGGCCGTGGCAGCCCGCTGTTCCAGGCACTCAATCTCGGCATTGGCCGCGCCGCTTATGAGACTGCGCTCGACTACGCACATATCCGCATTCAGGGCGGCCGGCCGCTGATCCAGCACCAGGCCATCGCCACCAAGCTTGCCGACATCGCCATCAATCTCGAAGTTGCGCGCGCCGCCGTCTGGCAGGCGGCCTGGGCGTCGGACCATCCGGCCGCCTATGCCGATCGTAGCGTCGCAGACCTGCCGCTGCAGACCATTGCGCAGGTATTCACGTCCGAGGCGGTGATGAAAGCGGCCAAGGATTCGGCGGAGATCTTTGGTGCCATGGGCGTCATGCGCGACATGCCGTTGCAGAAATACATCCACGATGCCCGCGTCTGCCAGCACACGGGCGACGGCAACAGTGAGGCGCGGCTACGCATCGCCGAGGTGATCGCCGGTTATCGGCGCGTCAACGAAACGGCGATGGCGCTAGCCGGTGAATGACCGCAACGAAATTCAGGTGAGGATACTCCCATGGACTTCAATCTGAGCGACGAACAGCGCGCCTGGCAGATGACGGCGCGTAAATTTGCGGAAGAGGAGATCCGCCCGATCTCGCTGCAGCGCGACGCCATTCCAACCGCGCGCGAGACCTGGGATTGGGAAATCATCAAGAAGGGCTCCAAACTCGGGTTCCGCACCATGGCGGTGCCGAAGGAATGGGGCGGCGAGGGCACCGATTTCGTAACGCAAGCGCTGGTGATGGCCGAGCTCGCCAAGGCTGACAGCGCGATCGCCAAGGCGTTCAGCCAGAACTGGAAGTGGAGCCATCTGATCAGCCGGGTCTGCACCGAGGAGCAGAAGAAACGCTTCCTGCCGGGATTCGTCGCCGACGACACCTGGGTGCTTGGCAAGGGCATTACCGAGCCCAGCGCCGGCTCCGACAACCGCATGCCGATCGACGATCCCAAGAGTGGCATCAAGCTGCGCGCCGAGCGCGAGGGCGACGAATGGATCCTCAACGGCGAGAAGGCCTTCATCGCCAACGCGCCGATCGGCAAGCTGTTCTTCGTCGACGCGCGCACCGACGCGACAGTGCCGCCCAAGCAGGGTACAACCCTGTTTCTGGTGCCGCGCGACACCCCCGGCTTCCATATCGGCAAGGTGTTCAACAAGAGCGGCTGGCGGTTCTATCAGAACGGCGAGATGATTTTCGAGAATGCGCGCGTCCCGCACGCCAATGTGGTCGGCGAAGTCGGCGGCGCGATCAAGAAGGCCGGCGGCCGCGGCGGCGATACTACCGGCGGCGATCTGTTCGGCGATCTCGAGCTTGCCGCCAACGCGCTCGGCATCTGCGACGATGCTTGCGAGACGGCGCTGCGTTACGCCAAGAACACCAAGCAGGGCGGCCAGCCGCTGTTCGCGCAGCAGAACGTGCAATTGCAGATTGGCAAGATGTTCATGCTGACCGAGGCGCTGCGCTCATTTGTGCTGCGCGTGGCCTGGGAGCACGACATGAAGATTCATTCCGCCAATGCCGGTCTGGCGATGAATTACTCGACTGATGTCGTGAACGAGGTGACCGAGCTCTACATGGAAGTGCGCGGCGCCCAAGGCTGCCACATGGACCACCATACCGACAAGCTGGTGCGCGACGCCTTCATCTGGAATCACTTGGCCGGCGACAGCCTATCGCGCATGAAGATCGCGCGGCGGCTGGTGGCCTAGCCAACTTTCACCGGCGCGCCGGTTTCCAGCGACTTGATCACCGCCTCGAAGGCGCCGATTACGTCCAGCATCTGCTCGGGCTTGATCGGGAAGGGCGCCTTGCCTTCGATCGCGTCGGCGAAGGCGTCGAGCAGGACGCGCAACGAGTCAACGTGCTCGAAGGTTTTCTCCTCGGTCTTGCCGGCGATCTTGCTGACGATCAGGGTGTCCTCGCCGCGCGCTTCAGCCGTGCCGTCGGTGCCGAACACGTGGATGCGCCAATACATAGGCGCCGCGCGCACGGTCGCCATCACGCCGGTGGCGCCGCTCGAAAATTCAGTCAGCACGGCGACCACGTCGCGCGGATCGGGCGGCGGTTTCTTGGATACCGCGCGCGCATCCACATAGTTGATTGGGCCGACCAGATTGACAAAGGCATCGAGCACATGCAGCCCGGCGCCGGTCATCCCGAAGCCCGGCGACTCGCGCGGGTCGTCGCGCCAGCCCCCGGACACGCGGGTCGAGTGCTCGTTGGAGAAATGACCTTCGATATGCATCACCTTGCCGATGACGCCATTTTCGACCACGCGCTTGAGCTCGCGCATCGAGGCAAAGCAGCGCTTGTTATTACCGCTGCCGAGCGGCACGCCGGCCGCGCCCGTCGCGGCGACGGAGCGCTTCGCCTCGGCCCGAGTGAGCGCCAGCGGCTTCTCGCACCAAACCGGCTTGCCGGCGGCGGCCACCATCTTCACCTGCTCGACGTGCAGCGAATGCGGCGTGGCGAGCAGAATCGCCTGCACTTCGGGGTCAGCAATCGCTTCCTTCAGGTCAGTGGAGAGCCGGAAGCCATGCTTCGCCGCCAGCTCGCGCGCGAACTCAGGCTCCTTGGTGACGCCGTGCACGATGCGCAGACGGTCGCTCTTACCCTGAATTGAACCGAGCACCGTCTGGCCCCAGCGGCCCAGACCTACCATCGCTGCATTGATCATCGTTGCCCCGGCACCTGGGAGTGTCTTGTCAATTTCCGCCAACCGTTATGACATGGCAAGGATGGTTGGCGAGCGGGGGCGATATGCATGAAAGCTATGCTGTTGCGGGGGCCGAACACGCCCTTCGAGTTGGTTGAGGTGCCCGATCCCGTCCCCGGTCCGGGCGAAGCGGTTGCGCGCGTCATCACCTGCGGCTCCGGGCTCACCATCCAGCACGCCAAGGCCGGCCGCCGCAAAATCAATTTCCCGCGCATCATTGGCCACGAGATAACGGCCGAGATCGTCGCCGTTGGCGCCGGCGTTTCGGGCCTGAAAAGCGGCGACGCCGTCACCGCCTATTATTACCTCAACTGCGGCCATTGCCGCTTTTGCCTTGGCAACCTGGAGCCGCTCTGCGTCAACTCGGGCGGCAATGTCGGTCTTGAATGCGACGGCGGCTATGCCGAATACATAAAGCTGCCCGCGCACATCTTCATCAAGCTGCCGGAAGCGCTCGACTACAAATCCTATCCCGCCGAGATCGGCGTCATTACCGACGCCCTGGCGACCCCGTACAAGGTTCTCCGTCGCGCGCAGATCAGGGGTGGCGAAACTGTTGCGATCTTCGGCGCCGGCGGCGGCGTTGGTATCCATCAGGTGATGTTCGCGAACTGGGCGAGGGCGCGCGTGATCGCCATCGACATAGCAACCGAAAAATTCGACGCGTGCCGCAAAGCCGGTGCTGAGCATGTACTCGATCCGCGCAGCGGCGACGTGGTCGAAGCCTTGCTGCAGTGGACGCGTGGCCTCGGCGTCGACGTGGTCATTGACTACGTCTGCACTGCCGCGACTCTGGAAGCCGGAATCAAGGCGCTCGCCCGCCGCGGCCGGTTGGTCATCCTCGGCGGCGCCGCGCAATCATTCCACGCGCCCGCGCGCGAACTGCTGCTGAAGGAACAGGTGGTATTGGGCAGCCGATACGTCACCCGGGTCGAGATCCTGGAGACCTGCGATTTGGTGGCGCGCGGCGAGGTGTGGCCGCTGGTGACCGATCTCCGGCCCCTGCAGGAGGCCGAGGCACTGCATGAGCTTGTCGAGCGGGGTCAGGTAACGGGGCGCGCCGTCTTGCGCGTTGCCTGAGCTTTGCTGTGCGATCCCTGCTGTTGGGTTGCACTGCTAATCCCAATAGCAGTACGGTCGAAAACGGTGCCATGGTTGTGGCCGACACGATACAGACGATTGCCCGGCTGATGCCGCTCGCCGACGTGCTGGCCATCGTCGAGAGCGACGTGAAGCCGGTGACACCGCGCACCATCGATGTGATAGCCGCTGCCGGGCGGATACTCGCCGCCGACGCACGGGCACTGTCGCAGCCGACTTCTCCCGTGGCTTTGCAGGATGGCTGGGCGCTGACTGCGGAAGAAACATCGGGCGCCGGCGGTTATGCCCCCGTGCCGCTGACGCGCCCGCCACAGCGCATCGAAGCTGGGCAGCCGATGCCGGTCGGCACTGACAGCGTGGCGCCGATCGATGCGGTGAAGTTGACCGGCGGGCGCGCCGAGGCGCTCGTCACCGTCAACCCGGGCGACGGCGTTCTGGCCGCGGGCGGCGACAGCGATCCGGAAACCCCGCTGCGTTATGCCGGCGAACGACTGCGTGCCAGCGACATCGCCGCTATTTCCTGCGCCGGCTGCGCGCGCGTCACCGTGCGCGAGCCGCGCGTGCGCGTGATGCCCTTGCGCGACAGCGGCATCGTCACCGCCAGCGCGCATCTGCTAGCGAGCGATATCGAGCGGCGCGGCGGCGTGGCGCGACTAGATGAAGCCGGCCGCGACCTTCATGTCGCATTTGCGGCCGACAGTGCCGACGCCGTCATCGCCATCGGCGGCACCGGGAGCGGCCGCAATGATGCGAGCGTCCAAAAGTTGGCCTGCGAGGGCCGGCTCGCCGTGCACGGCATTGCGCTGACCCCCGGGGAAACAGCCGCGTTCGGATTTTTCGAAACGCGGCCCGTGCTGTTGCTGCCGGGTCGGCTCGATGCGGTGCTGGCAGTTTGGATGCTGGTCGGCCGGCACGTGCTGCAGCGACTGGCGGCGGCTAAGGCTCAGTCCGAACCGGCGGAGACTTTGACGCTGGCGCGCAAGATCACGTCCACGGTTGGTCTCGCCGAGGTAGTGCCGGTGCGACGTAACGGCGAGAATGCCGAGCCGCTCGCCTCGAAATATCTACCGCTGTCGTCGCTCTCCCGTTCTGACGGATGGATTCTGATACCGGCCAACAGCGAAGGTTTTGCCGCCGGCACGACGGTGCGGGTGAGGCCGTGGCCGTGAGCGAGGGTCGCAAAACTCGACCGGATGCCGACACCGAGCTGCTGGCGCGCGTACGCGCCGCGGCGCGGCAGGAACAATTTCTTGAGGTCATTTCGGCCGACGAGGCGCGCACGCGTTTCGAGCGGCATCTCGACATCACCCCGCTGCCAGGAGAGAGCGTACCGCTGACGCGGGCGCTCACGCGCGTGCTCGCGCATGACGTCGTCGCAGCCGTCGACGCGCCGCCGTTCGACCGCTCTAACGTCGACGGCTTCGCCCTGCACGCAGCCGACACGGTCGGGGCTGGCGATACCACACCAAAAATCCTCCGCCTCAACGTCGAAGTGATCTCTAGCGGCGATTCACCGAAGCTCACTGTCGAGCGCGGCACTGCCACGGCCATTGCTACCGGCGGCGTGATGCCACGCGGCGCCGACGCAGTGGTGATGATCGAGCATACCGAGCTTACCAGCGACGGCGCGCCCAGCCTCGAACTGCGCCGCGCCGCCGCGCCGGGGCAGTTTGTCTCCTACGCCGGCTCCGATATCGCGCGCGGGGAAACCTTGCTCCGCCGCGGCACGCGTGTCGGCTCGCGCGAGATCGGCATGCTGGCGGCCTGCGGTCTTGCCGCTGTTGAGGTGGTGCGGCGGCCGAAAGTGGCGGTGCTCTCTACCGGCAACGAACTGGTCGCGCCAGGATCGCCGCTCAAGTCGGCGGGCGTCTACGACAGCAACAGCGCGATCATAGCGGCGGCGATCAGCGAAGCCGGCGGCGAACCGCTTTCTTTTGGCGCCTTTCCAGATGACGCGGCCTCGCTGGAAAAGGCGATGCGGCAGGCGCTGGCGAAGAGTGACTTGGTGGTGGTGTCGGGCGGCACCTCGAAAGGCGCTGGCGATCTCTCGCACGAGGTCGTATTGCGGCTCGGCCCGCCCGGCATCTTGGTGCACGGCGTCGCGCTCAAGCCGGGCAAACCGCTATGCCTCGGCGTGATCGGCGACAAGCCGATCGTCGTGCTGCCCGGCTTCCCGACCTCGGCAATCTTCACCTTCCACGCCTTCGTCGCACCCGTCATCCGCGCCCGCGCCGGGCTGCCGTCGGAAGACGCGCGAAAGCTCATCGCGCGCGTGCCGGTGCGCGTCGCCTCCGAGCTCGGCCGCAAGGAGTTCGTACTGGTGTCGCTGATCGACACCGACAACGGGACCGTCGCGTTCCCGACCGGCAAGGGCTCCGGCGCGGTGACCAGCTTCTCGCAGGCCGACGGCTTTCTCGAGATCGACGCGCTCGCTTCCGCGCTCGATGCCGGCACTTCCGCGCAGGTGACCCTGATTGGCAGCGCCACGCATGCTCCTGACCTGGTCATCATGGGCAGCCATGATGTGGCGCTCGATGTGGTGGTGGGCGCGCTGGCCGACCGCGGCTTTTCAGCTCGCACGCTCGCCATCGGCAGCCTCGGCGGCGTCGCGGCGGCGACGCGCAGCGAATGCGACATCGCGCCGGTGCATCTGATCGATCCTGACAGCGGACAATACAATGTGCATCTCGCGACGCCGGGCTTGCGCCTGGTGCGCGGCTGGGAGCGCATGCAGGGTATTCTGTTCCGGCCGGGCGACAAGCGTTTCGAGGGCCGCCGCGCACAAGACGCGCTCAAGGGCGCGCTCGGCGATCCTTCGGTGCTGATGGTCAACCGCAACGCCGGTGCCGGTACGCGTGTGCTGATTGACGAGCTGCTCAAGGGCGCGCGGCCTCCCGGTTACGCCAACCAGCCGAAATCGCACAACGCGGTCGCCGCCGCGATCGCGCAAGGCCGCGCCGACTGGGGCCTCGCCATCGAGCCGGTGTCCAAGCTCTACGGACTCGAATTCCTCCCCGTTGCCCCCGAGCATTACGATTTTCTCGTGGTAGAGAGCCGCAGCGAGCGGCCGGCGGTGCAGGCCTTCCTGGCGGCACTGAGCGACGAGAAGACGCGCGAGCGTATTCGCGCACTCGGCATGACGCCGAGTGATGGCTAAATTCCGCCGCCACTTTGGCATATTCGACCGGCCAATGGCGCTCTGGATCAAACGCCTTTGCATTGGCCTGCTGTTGGTGCCGCTCGCGCTCGATGCTGCACGGGCGCAATTGCGCGGCCATGGCGGCCCGGTACGCGCGGTGGCGATCTCGCCGGATGGCAGCCAAGCGATTTCCGGCAGCTTCGATACCTCGCTGATACGCTGGTCGCTCACGCGCAATGTTGCCGAGCAGGTGATGCGCTTCCACGACGGCGCCGTTAACGCAGTGGCCTGGCTGAAGGATGGTCACGTCGCCAGTGGCGGCGCTGACGGGAACATCGCGATCTGGACGCAGGGCAAGCCCGAGCCCGACGCGGTTCTCGATGGACACACCGGACCGATTGCCGCGCTGGCGGTCTCGCCGGACGGCGACACGCTTGCCTCGGCGTCGTGGGACCATACAGTTCGCCTGTGGCCGCGATCCGGTGCAAACCGCGTGCTGGAAGGCCATACACAAAATGTGAACGGCGTCGCCTTCTCACCGGACGGGCGCGTGCTGGTGAGCGCCGGCTATGATGCGACCCTACGCCTTTGGCGAGTCAGTGACGGCAATTCGAGCGTTCACAGCGTGCCGAGTCCGATGAACAGCGTCGCCGTTGCACCCGATGGAGAGATCATCGCAGCGGCAGCGGACGGGAAAGTCTATTTCCTCTCAGCGCAGGGCGAGCCGCGCGGCGACGTTCAAGCCTCGCCAACGCCGGTCATCGCGGTCGCTGTCTCGCCCGACGGCAAGTTGGTCGCCGCTGCGGGCATCCGCGGCTCGGTCGCGGTCATCGAGCGCAGCACGCGCAAGGTCGAGCACACGCTGGTCGGCCCCGGCCTACCGGTGTGGTCGGTAACCTTCTTCCCCGACAGCCGCACGCTGTTGACCGGTGGCGCCGACCGCGTGATCCGCCGCTGGGATGCGGTGAGCGGCGAGCCGATCGACTCGGTGGTCGTGGGCGCTCCCGACGATCCACTCGCCGCCTATGCCGGCGACCGCGGCGCGCAGGTTTTCCGCGCCTGCGTCGCCTGCCACACGCTCTCGCCCGACGAGGGCAACAAAGCTGGCCCCACGCTGGCGGGTATTTTCGGCCGCCGCATCGCCACGCTGCCCGGCTACAATTTCTCGCCGGCCCTGAAGAAGCTCAACATCATGTGGTCGCCGGAGACGTTGAGCAAATTGTTCGAGGTCGGGCCCGCGACCTACACGCCCGGCACCAAGATGCCCGAGCAGAAGATCGGGTCGCCCGAGGAGCGAAAAGCGTTAGTGGATTTCCTGGCGAAGGCCACTAGGAAGAAGAACTAGTCCTCGCGCTTCTGCTCTCGCTCGCGCAGATAATCGTCGGTGGTGCGCAGCGTCGGGCGCTTGGGCGCGCCGAATGGATCGAGATTATCCTCCGTCACCGCGATCACGCGGCAGTCGGCGCACATCTTGATTATGTCGAGCCGCTTCTTGGAATCCTTGAACATCCAGTGCTGGCCCTCAAGCTTGGTGACGACGCGCTCCACCGAGCTCCTGGTGCCGAACGGCTTGCCGCAGCGGATGCATACGAATGGCGCCTCCTGCTTGATGACGCGGCTCGCCACTGTGGCGGCGCGGAAGTCAATTTGTGGCTTCAGCGCGATGACTTTCTCGGGGCAGGTCGCCTTGCACAGCCCGCATTGCACGCAGGCGTCCTCGGCAAAGCGGAGCGTCGGCCGTTCGGGATCGTCTGACAGCGCGCCAGTCGGGCAGGCGGAAACGCAGGACAGGCAGAGCGTGCAGCCTTCGACATTTACGTCGAGTGTACCAAACGGCGCGCCTTCGGGGAGGGCAATGATGTCGACGGGTGTCAGCGCCACGGCGTGCAATTCGCGTAATGCATGCCGCACCACGTTGCGCTTGCCACCAACGGCGGAGAAAGTGGCGGGCTTGGCGACGGCCTCCAGAGACACGACCGTGGCCAAGGCAGCGCCAAGGGCATCCGGATCGTCGGTCTCGATGCTGGCAATACGAGCGCCGGCAAAGCCGAGCCCGGCAAGGATCGGCTTGGCCAGCGCGATGGTTTTCACCAGGCCGGTCAAGTCGTGGCGTGGCTTCCCGCGCGTGAGGAAGCGTATCGCGCAGGCGCCGAAGGCGAAGGCCGCTGCCACTGACTCCAATCCGACTTGCGTCACTTCGTTCACCTCGACCGGCAGCACGTTTGCCGGCAGCCCGTCGCCGTGCCGCGCCAGCGCGGAGATCAACGCGCCGCCGTGCTCTGCGTCATGGAACAGCAGCACCGCCCGCTCGCCGCCGGCCTCGCGGTAGGCGGCAAGCAAAGCACGCAGTTTGCGCATGAGCGCGTCGGAGGGCGGCAGCGCGTAGGCCGCGGCGCCGGTTGGGCAGGCGGCGGCGCATTGGCCGCAGCCGGCACAAATTTGTGCGTCGATTGCCACGTGGTCGCCGGCCGGCGTTATCGCGCCGGTCGGACAAAGATCGAGACAGCGGCGGCAGCCGACGATCTTGGAGCGCGAATGCGCGCAGAGATCCGCGGTGAAGGTGATGTAGCGCGGTTTGTCGAATGTGCCGGTGAGATCGCGCGCCTTCAGCACGGCGCGCAGCACAGCGGCGGTGTCGCTCGGATCGGCGCGCAAATAGCCGTCGCGCAGATCGGAGGCGGGAAACAGCGATGGCGTGCCGGAAAGATCGAGTACGATGTCGCAGCGCGAAACCGCGCCGTTGCGCGCCGACCCGAATGCAAGCGTGCCGCGCGAGGAGGGGTGGGGCGTGGCGTAGTCGTCAACGATCAGCTCGAAGGCGCCGAGGTAACCCTTGGCCTGCCGAATAGTCCCCTTCACCACGGGAAAGTCGGTCGTTCGCACCGGCGCGATATCGGCAGGCGGTTTGATCAACACGGTGAGATCGAGATGCTCTTTGAGCAGTTCGGCGGCTTCGAGCGCGCGCTCGTCCTTGCCGTAGATCAGCGTTACGCCCTCGCTGCTCAGCGGCACGAAGGCGATGTCCGGCGCGGGCTCCGACGCCGCGGCAATGAGTGCCGCCATTTTCGGGCCCGCGGCGCTCGCGTCCTTCGACCAGCCGGCGGTCTCGCGGATGTTCACGTAGCTGACAGCGCCGCTGCCTTCGATCTCGCCGGCGATTTCGCCGAAAAGCGGCGCTTCCTGCGTGCAGGCGACTAGCGTCGGCTCGCCGCTGGCAGCGAGCTTGCGAAAACGCTCGAGCTCGGCGCGGCAAAACTGACGGCCCTCCAGCACCTCGGCGCCGCGGCAGAGCCGGCGCACCGCCGCTCCATCGAGCGGCATGCTGTCTTCGCAGGAACAGATGAGAATGTTACGCGGCCGTTCGGCCATTCGGCTTGTAACCTTTTTGCTGACCCGCATTTCTCGGCGGAACACCGCCGCTTCCGCTTTAATGCTCGCGCCCGCGGGATTGGGCTTCGAGATCTCCTGTTGCTATAATTATAAGTAATTACAGGGGAAAGTAAGAGCAGGGAGCAATGCCGCTGGAGCCGCGGGCACTGACGCCGGAACTTACGCTGCCGCCACTGTTCACGCTGGTGCGTCTGCGTGAATTGGGCGATGCCTTCGCGCATGCACAATCGATCGCGGCGGAGCAAGGCGCCGGCACGTTGGTTTATGTCGGCCGTTTCGACCTCGCCGAATTCGCCATGGTGCTGGAGCCGGACGAACCCCTGCGCAAAGCGCGGCGCACGCTCTACGCCGGCATGACGGCATTGGCAGACGCGCTCGCGGTGCACGCGCAGCCGGAAACCGCCATCACCATCGACTGGCCGGATTCGATTTCGGTAAATGCCGGCCTTGTGGGCGGCGGCCGCCTAGCCTGGCCGCAAGGCGTCAAAGAAGATGAAACGCCGCCGTGGCTGGTGTTCGGCGCGATGATCCGCACGGTCTCCGTGAGTGCCATCGAGCCCGGACTCAATCCGCTGGTCACTGCGCTCGAGGAAGAAGGTTTCACCGACGCGATGTCCGACAAGGTGCTGGAGAGTTTCGCGCGGCATTTCATGGTTGCCGTTGACAGCTGGCAGGAGAAGGGCTTCGGCGCGGTAGCGCAGAGCTATCTGGAACGGCTGCCGCGCGAGAGCGGGCTGCGCCGCGACATCGACGATAACGGCGATCTGTTGGTGCGCCGCATGGGCCAGGCCGAGGTCGACCGCAAGCAGTTGTTGCCGCGTCTGGCCGCGCCGGCCTGGTACGATCCGGCACGACGGGGACCGCGGGCGTGAAGCTGTTGCGCACCATACGGCTTGATACCTCCGACACCTTCATTTTCGAAAAGGCGGCCGAGCCGGGCGAGTGGGCGGTGTCGGGGGCCTTCATGTTCTGGGATCGCGATCTGACAGCACTGGGAGGCAAGGCGCGCTCCGCCTTCCGCGCCGGGTTCCTCGGCGTCGCCTCGCTCGGTTGGTCGACGCTGGTGCAGATCGTGGAGGCGAGCGAGGACGACCGGCTTGCCGCAGTCGACATGCTGGGGAAGCACCTCGTAGCAGAGCTCGGCGCCCCGACCGTGGAGGATGCGGTCGCCGCCGCGGAAGAGGAATTCGCCTTCGCCGCCTCGCTCTGCGATCATCCGGTCGACACGCTGGTGGCGGTACATCGCACGTCGGAGGGGGACGGCATCCATGAAGCGTTTCGCACGTTGCGCCCGCGGGCTGGCAAGAAGCTGGCGCGCGCCTTTTCCTTTTTCGAGGTCGAAGGAGAAACGGACGAGCAGCCGGGCGATGTCGTCGACGTGATCGGAATGGCAGAGCGCAAATGAAGGACTTCTGGCTTTCCTGCGGCCATCATCTGCTCGATCGCGATCCAGGCGGCTGCTTGCTGCTGACCGACGAGTTTCTCAAGCTTTATTTCGCGCGGCCGGAAGTAATCCCGCCGGCGGAAGCGTGCCCGGCGGAGCGCAGCTTGCATGCCGCGCTGCTCGCCGATCCGCGCCGGCCGGTGACGGCAGCCGAGACTGCGACAATCGCCGATGCCGATGCACGCGAGAACTGGCAATTGCTGATCGGCTTTCGCGACCACTTGCTGCGGCACAGGACCCTGGAAGCGGCCTATGCCAACCTGGTGCGCAAGGGCGTCGGCAAGACGCCGCCGCTGTTCATCAGCCAGCTCGTGCACGTGATTCTGCGCAACGCGCTCGACGGCGTCGACGACGCCCGCGTCGTGCGCGCCGCCGAACTGTTCTTCCGCACCCAGCGCGTGACCCTGCACGAAGGATCCTTGCTCGTCGCCGACGAGGAGACGGTCGGCGGCATCAATCCTGCGCCGGTGACACCACTGGTGTCGATGTTGGGCATTCCGGCCGAAGCCGAGATCGACATCCTCAACGACGACAACGCAGCGAGCTACTGGGAGCGCAGCGACCGCTTCGACATGGCGTTCGATATGACCGGCGGCCGTGCCGGGCTCGCCGCGCTCGGTGAAGCGATGCGGCGCTGGATCGCGCATGTGCTCGGCCTTGAGGTGACGATCAAGCCGCTGACCGCGCTACACGAGGCGCCGCTCTCTTGGTATGTCGGGCTAGACGCCGCCTCCACCAGGCTCGGCGACCGACTGTGGAACGGCGAGACGCTTGATAATGCTGCCATGTCGGCCGTCGTAGGGCTGTTTGCGCTCAGATTCTGCGATGCCTCGGTCATGCTCGACAAAGTGAAAGGCGAGCCCGTCTATCTGATTCTGGCGATGACAGCCGACAAGACCATCCGCATGAAGCCACAGAATCTGATCACCGGCCTGCCGATCAAGCACCTGGAGGTGGTCAGTTGAGTGTGCCGCAGCAAACCATCGCGGTCGGTGTAGTGGTCGAGCGCAGCAAGGCCGCGAGCCGTTGGAGCGACTACCTTTGGCGGCCGTTGAGCGTGATCGTCGGAGCGCCGGTGACGGCGCCGTGGAGCAAGCTGTCCGACGACGGCGAGCACACGTGCTTTTTCGCCGGCGTTGCCGACATCGCGTTGCACCGGACCGAAACCGCCAATTACCAAAGCAATCTCTTGAGCGAACAGCCCTTGCTGTGGGTGGTGCTGCGCCCAAGCGAGACCAGCATGCCGTACGAGCTGCTGATGGTGACGGCCGATCCTGCCGAAGGCGAGGCCATGACCGAGGCCGGCAACAATCTCGTCGACACGGTTCCCATGCCGCTGGCGGTGCAACAGACCCTTGCCAGCTTCGTCGCTGAACACCATGTCGAGCGTAGCTTCAGTAAACGCGAGCGTGACCGCGCCGACCCGGAAAAGGTTGGACGGCGCCTACCTAACGATGAGCGACGATGAGCGAGCCTGAAAAATTCCTCGATCGCTGGTCGCGGCGCAAACATGAATCCGCCGGCGAATCCGCGCCGGCCGATTCCAAAGCTGCGGCTGCGCCGTCAGGTGAAGGCAAAACGGAGGAGGTCTCGTTTGATTCGGCGAGCCTTCCGCCGCTCGATTCCATCACCGCGCAAACTGACATCAGCGCCTTTCTCAAACCCGGTGTCCCGCCGGATCTCGCACGCGCGGCGCTGCGACGCATCTGGTCCACCGATCCGGCGATTCGCGATTTTATCGGTCCGGTTGAGAACGGCTGGGACTTCAACGATCCCAGCGGGATCCCCGGGTTTGGGCCAATCGATGCGGGCGACGTCGCTAGGCTGCTGACGCAAGTAATAGGCGCACCGCCGGAACCAGCTGCTGCGCAAAAAGTTGCGTTGATTGAGAGCGAGCGCGGCACGGCACCCGCGGATGCGGAGGAGCACTTGCCGCAAGACAAACCCGCGTCAACGAAAGAGGCTGCGACGCAAAAAGATTTCGTGCAGCGCAACGATGGTGATGCTGCATCGCAAAACGATTTTGATGCGCAAAAATATTTTCCGCCATCCCGCGGACGCCGGCACGGCGGCGCACTACCTAAATAGCGAGGTGGCTTAGTACTTTCGACTATTGCCCCTATGTCCCCTCGGCGATAGTTTTTGGCTATCGGGAAGGGGAAATCGGCCGATTAGAGCCGGTGACGGCGACAAAAATTAATAAGAAACGGCCCAGGGAAACGAAAAATGACGGACCGGGGACTTGAGGAAGCGATTCGCGCTGCCGATAATGTGAACCGGTCGCGCATCCCGGCGGAACGCATCCTCACGGGCGAAACGGTGACGGGTATTGCCCGCGTTATCCCGCGTCTCGATCTCTGCGGCGAAAACCATCAGGCCACCGGCGTCAATGAAACCGATCTCGCCCGCGCGCAGGAATATGCGTTGCTAGCGGCGCTGCTGACCCGCGCACCGGATAAGGCATTCCTACAGCAGTTGGCCGAGCTCCGCGGCGATCCGACGCTGCTCGGCGTCGCCCACGTCGGCCTTGCGGAAGCAGCGGCCGGTGCGGCAGCCGGTGAAGTCGAACGCGAATTTTTCGAGCTGTTCATTGGCATCGGGCGCGGCGAATTGATGCCGTACGGCTCCTATTACATCGCCGGCTTCCTGCACGAGCGTCCGCTGGCGCGGCTGCGCGAGGATCTCGCCGCGCTCGGCATTGAGCGCGTCGAGGGTCAATACGAATCGGAAGATCACGCGGCGATCCTCTGCGAAATCATGTCCGGCATAGCCGGCCGCCGATTTCCGGCGCCTGCCGGCGCCGACCGGCAGATGTTCGAGAAGCATCTGGCGCCCTGGATCGGCCGCTTTTTCACCGACCTGGAGCGGGCCGAGGCTGCCGATTTCTACCGGCGCGTGGGAACGCTCGGCCGGGTGTTCATCGATATCGAATCGGAGGCCTTTGCACTGGCGGAATAAACCGCCTGCGTTGGAATTTAGGTCTTCAAGGAGGACTGGCAATGAAAACAGAACCCAAAGCCAATCTTGCCCGCCGCAACTTTCTGCGCGCACTTGGCGTCGGCGCCGGTGTCGCGGCGACGCCAGCCGTCCTCGTGACGCGAGCCGCAGCGGATAGCGAAAACGACAATGAAAAGCGCAAGGCCCGCTACAAAGCCGACTCCGACGAGGTGAAGACGTTCTATCGCGTCAACCGCTATCCGAGCTGAGGGAGACCCGCCGTGCTGATCAAGAGAACAGACCGCCAGGCGCGAAGCGGACTTCTCGCCGCCCTTACCAGCCAGAGTAACGGCGGGCTCGACCGCCGCAGCTTCCTACGCCGTTCGGGCCTCACCGTCGGCGGCCTTGCCACGCTTGGCGCCTTGCCGCTCGCCAGCGTACGGCAGGCCAAGGCCGGCCCGCCGCCCGCCGAGGGCGCCGGTATCACTATCCGCAAGAGCATCTGCACGCATTGCTCGGTCGGCTGCACCGTCACCGCCGAAGTTTCGAATGGCGTCTGGATCGGCCAGGAGCCGAGCTGGGATTCGCCGATCAACCGTGGCTCGCATTGCGCCAAGGGCGCCGCGGTGCGCGAACTGGTGATGGGCGAGCGGCGCCTGAAATATCCGATGAAGCTCGTCAACGGCGAGTGGACCCGCGTCAAGTGGGACGAGGCCATCAACGAGATCGGCGACAAACTGATGGCGATCCGCGAGAAGTCGGGGAGTGACTCGGTCTATTGGCTCGGCTCGGCCAAGATGACCAACGAGGGCG
>Ga0207745_1000011_pt1 | contig 31161 bp, 31 predicted proteins | sample LuqExpMetageno57_FD_187815 | JGI IMG/M metagenome (GOLD analysis project Ga0207745, IMG submission 187815) | Tropical forest soil microbial communities from Luquillo Experimental Forest, Puerto Rico - Sample 57 (SPAdes) | ecosystem: Environmental > Terrestrial > Soil > Tropical forest ...
CCTACAATTAGCGAACCCGGCAGTGGAGATCGATCGCATCTCCAATAAGAGGTAACCCTCATGTCGGGACAGTTGATCTAAGCGAGAGGTTGGCCGATGTCCGATCAGAGCCTACCAAAGTTCTTCAACACCGTCGGCGGAAACCAAGTTGCGGCCACTTCCGACACTTGGATTGAAACATTCGATCCGTTCCGCGGCCGGCCTTGGGCACTCATTCCGCGTTGCGGCCCGACCGACGTCGAAGCCGCAGTGTCTGCGGCAAACGAGGCTTTCACATCTGGCCCTTGGGGGCAGATGAAACCGAGCCAGCGCGGCAAGCTGCTACGCCGATTTGCCGCCCTCATGGCCGAAAACGCGGAGCGGCTGGCGCAGATCGAGGTGCAGGATAACGGCAAACTCATCGCAGAGATGAGCGTGCAATGCCGCTATGCGCCGGAGTGGTTCGACTATTTCGGCGGTCTTGCCGACAAGGTCGAAGGATCAGTCATTCCGATCGACAAGCCCGACATGTTCAATTTCACCCGACACGAACCGCTAGGCGTCGTAGCCTGCATCGTACCGTGGAACTCGCCGATCCTGTTGCTGGCCTGGAAACTGGCGCCGGCCTTGGCGGCTGGCAATACCGCGGTAATCAAACCGTCGGAATTCGCCTCCGCTTCCATCCTCGAACTCGTCCGCCTGTTCGAAAAAGCGGGTTTTCCCCCAGGGGTCGTCAACACCGTCACCGGTTACGGCAACGAAGCGGGCGAGCCGCTGGCAGCGCACCCACTCGTTCGCAAGGTCGCATTTACCGGCGGTGAAATCGGCGGCCGCAAAGTTTACGAAACCGCCGCCAAGAACTTCAAAGGCGTCACGCTGGAGCTCGGTGGCAAGTCGCCCAACATTGTTTTCGACGACGCTAATCTCGACAATGCGGTGAAAGGTGCGATTTCGGGCATTTTCGCCGCCTCGGGACAGACCTGCATCGCAGGCTCACGGCTGCTGGTGCAAAAGTCGATCGAGAAGGAGCTCACCCAAAGACTTGTCGCATTCGCGGCAAGCGCGAGGATCGGCGACCCGAAACAATTGGACACTCAGGTCGGCCCGATCACGACGCAATCGCAATATCAAAAGGTCCTGAGTTACATTGGCGTTGCTCGCGAGGAGGGCGCCAAGGTGCTGCTTGGCGGCGGAAAACCGGATGACCCGGCGCTCGCAAGCGGGTGGTTCGTACAGCCGACTATTTTCGGTGATGTGCGCAACTCGATGCGCATTGCGCAGGAAGAGGTCTTTGGCCCGGTGCTTTCCATCATTCCGTTTGCCGATGACGATGAAGCGATCGCGATCGGCAATGACGTCGCGTACGGCCTAGCCGCCGGCGTGTGGACCAGCAACATCGGACGCGCGTTCAAAATCTCCGAGAAGCTGCAGGCCGGAACGGTGTGGGTGAACACCTATCGCGCCGTCAGCTACATGTCTCCATTTGGCGGCTACAAGGCGAGTGGCATAGGCCGCGAGAGCGGGCAAGACGCGATTTACGAGTTTCTGCAAACCAAGTCGGTATGGATCAGTCTGTCGGATAAGGTCGCTAATCCTTTCATCCTGCGTTGAAGTGCAAATTTATGCCAGCAGTAATCATTACGGGTGCCAGCCGAGGCATTGGCCTGGAATTCGCGCGGCAACATCTAGCCGACGGCTATCATGTCTATGCTACGTGCCACAGTCTGAGCCGCGCGCAGCAATTGAAGGCACTGCATTCGAGCGGCAACGGACGACTCGAAATCCTGGAGATGGATGTCACCAATGACGCCCAGGTGAAGAGCGTCGCCGAACAGGTAAGGGGAACGCCGATCGACCTGCTGATCAACAACGCCGGCACAGTCGAGTCCATTTTCTATGGCAGCGGCGCCTATGAAGGCCACGACGATCCCGATCTCAGGAACTACGATTTTGACGGGTGGCTTGATCTGCTGAAGACCAATCTTCTCGGCCCCGCCCGCGTTTGCGGCGCGTTTGTTGACAATCTGTCGGTCGGTGCGCGGCCGGTTGCGGTCAACATGGTGTCGACGCTTGCCTCGATCGCTAGCACGTGGCAGGCCGGTCGTTACGCCTATCGCACTAGCAAGGCCGCGCTGAATATGCTGACCCGCAGTGTCGGAGAATGGTACCAGAAACGCGGCATCATTCTGGTTTCGATCTCGCCGGGTTGGACGCGCACCGAAATGGGTGGCCCTAAGGCGACAAACTCGGCCGAAGAATCGGTCGAAGGCGTGCGCAAAGTGATCGCCGGGCTGACCATGGCCGACACGGGCAAATTCTTCAATTTCAATGGTCAAGTGCTGCCATGGTAGGGAATGGCGGGACCGGTGCTCGCACAACACTCCTTACTTGTCGCGCTTTCACATCGAGACAGCGGGATTGGTCAGAACTCTCGCCAACTCGTTCTTGCTTTTCTTGAGTACCTCACTCCTTTCGCGTCTCAACCGACCATTGTCAGGCCTCCGCTGACGCTCAGGACCTGTCCGGTGATGTAATCGGCTTGCGGGCTACTGAAGAAGACCACTGCGTCCGCGACCTCCTCCGGCTTGCCAAAACGGCGCATCGGGATCGCCTTGACGAAGGCGTCCAGATATTTCTGTTCGACTTCGGCGAGTAACGGCGTATCGGTCGGCCCTGGGCATACACAGTTTACGGTGACGCCGTAGCGCGCGCATTCACGCGCGAGGCTTTTCGTGAAACCAATTAAACCGGCCTTGGCGCCGGAATAGACGGTCTCACCGAGGCTGCCGACCCGCCCGGCGTCGCTGGAGATATTAACGATGCGGCCCCGCTTGTTTTCGATCATCTTTGACAGTAGCAGCTTGGTCAGGCGCATTGGTCCGATGAAGTTCAGATTGAGGACTTTGTCCCAGAACGCATCGTCAGTCTGTACGAACGGCGTGTTCTTGCTCCATCCGGCACCATTCACCAGGATGTCGACCCGCCCAAATCGCTGTTGCACGGCGGCGGCAAACGCCTTGATCGAGGCGAAGTCGGTGAGATCAACGAAGATGAATTCGGCTTTCTGACCTTTGCTACGGATCGCGACGGCCGCGGCGTCACCTTTTTCTTTCTGAATATCGCCTATGCAAACCGTCGCCCCGGCGGCTGCAAGTTTCTGCGCGGTAGCGTGGCTGATGCCGGAAGCCCCGCCGGTGATAACTGCAATTTGATCCGTGAAGCTCATCTCTTTCTCCTTTTGCGTTACGCGGCCCGGCCAATTGGACGGCGAAACTCTGACGCGCTAACTCTTCTCGATGGACTGAGAGCACGTCATTAGAGATTGTAATGACGCATATTCAGTGCGCAATTTGTAGCGTTGAATCTTCCCGGTCGCTGTCTTTGGCAGATGATCGACAAACGTGATCCATTTTGGATATTTGTAGTGTGCGAGCTTGCACTTGCATAACTGGCGGATCCCGTCAGCAGTCGCCTCGGTGGCCAACGCGGCATCCTTGAGGACGACCAGTGCCTGAATTCCGGTGAGGCCATCGCTATCTGGGCGTCCAATCACAGCGGCTTCGAGCACGCGTCCGTCTTCGATAATCGTCGCTTCGACTTCAAACGGGGAGACGAAGCGCCCAGAGATTTTCATCATGTCATCTGCGCGCCCGCAGAAAACATAATAGCCGTCTGCGTCACGAAACATCGTGTCACCGGTGTTCATCCAGCCGTCGACAAATGCTTGTTCCGTCTTCTCTGGATTGTTCCAGTAGCAACGTGCCAGCGATTGTCCTTTGACCCAAAGCCGTCCCGGCCGCTCGTCGTTGATGGCGTTGCCGCGCTCGTCAATAAGCTTCACTTGATATCCCGGCACTGGCTTACCGAGCGTACCGACGCGAATATCGTCAATTCTGTTGCCCATATAGATGTGCAGCGTTTCGGTGCTGCCGATCACCTCCGTGATCGGCACGCCAGTCAGCTCGCGCCAACGACGCATAATTTCGGTGGGAGTGGCTTCGCCGCCCGAAAGAGCGCGCCGCAGGTTGCTGAAATCCGCCCTCGTCATCCCGCCCGCATTAAGCAACGCGGCATAGAAGGTCGGCACTCCGGCAAAAATGCTCGGCTTGAAGCGACGGAAAACTTCCGCCACCGTTTGTGGCGTCGGCCGCCGGTCGTCCAGGATGGCGGTCCCTCCGACCCAGAGCGGATTGGTCATTGCACAGCCCAATCCATATGAGAAGTAAAGCCGCGGCACAGAGAAGAAGACGTCGCTCTCTTCCGCGCCCAGAGTTTCGATGGCAAAGCGTTGGCAGGTCACCGCGATGCTACGATGAATGTGCACGACACCCTTCGGCCGGCCGGTCGTTCCGGAAGAGTAGAGCCAGAAACAGTCGTCTGTTGCCTGCGCAGGCAGGGCTGTTAACTCGGGCGAGGCTGTGCGGGCCAATTCGTCGAGTGATCCCGCTCCTTGCAACGGAAATACGTACGGCGTGCGCCACGATGACCGCGCGATGGCGGCTTCCACCTCATGAGCGAACTCGAGAGAGTAGATGACTGCCGTGCATTGCGAATCTTCGAAAATAAAGGCGAAGTCGTTCGCCCGCAGTAAACTGTTCAGCGGTATGGGGAGTACACCGACTTTAGTTGCACCGAAAAAAAGATAGAAGAATTCGGGGCAGTCTTTGGCGACCATCGCCAGGCGATCTCCGGGCCGCAGGCCAATCGTTGTCAGCGTATTGCCAAAGCGGTTCACGCTGGCGATCAACTCAGCGTATGTGACATCTCGCTCGAGTGTTCTGACTGCGACCTTGTGGCCGCGCCCCTCGGCGAGATGTCGATCGATCAACAGTTCGGCGATATTGAACGGATTGGGAAAACCCAGTTGTGGAATTCCGGCCTCGTCAAGCTCGCTGCGCAACTCGAACTGTGTCGTCACACCGAGCTCACTTCTTTGCCAGCTTGCCCGGATCTTTCATCTGGTCATAGCTCATGAACTCTATGTTGTAGAGTTCGCCATTCACTTTCTCAACGCGGCGAATGTAGATATTCTGAACGATGTCACGCGTGTCCGGGTCGATCGAAATCGGTCCGCGCGGACTTTCCCACGCCATGCCTTTCATCGCGTTGATGAGCGCGTCGCCGGCGGTCGAGCCCTTTGTTTTGTTAAGGGCTTCGTAGATAACGTGCATCCCATCATAGCCGCCAAGCGAAATAAAGTTTGGCCGCAGCCCATCATTGGCTTTTTTGAAAGCTTCGACATAGGCCTTATTCATCGGCGAGGGGTGCGCCGCGGAATAATTACCCGATGTTACGGTCCCGATGATGTGATCACCCATTCCGTTGAGTTCGTCATCATCCGTAATGTCCGGAACACCGATCAGTTTGATGGATGCTTTGTTTAAGCCGCGCTCAACGAACTGTCTGGAAAAAGCTCCTGCTTTGCCCGCCGGAATGAAGACAAAGAGCGTGTCTGGAGCGGCATCCTGCGCGCGCTGCAGGAATGGTGCAAAATCGGGCGCCATTAACGGCACGCGGATGGAATCGATGATCGTGCCGCTCGCCTCGGTGAAGCGAACCTTGAAGAAAGTCTCGGCATCGACGCCCGGAGCGTAGTCCGTAACGAGAGTCACCGCTCTTTTGCTGCCATTTTTCGCGGCCCAATCGGCGATGGCAACCGCGTGCTGCGGCAGCGTGAAACTGACGCGGACGATATATGGGGACTTTTCCGTGATGACTGATGCCGCGGCCACCATGTCGATCAGAGGCACTCTCGCTTCGGTTGCCAGAGGAGCGACGGCAAAAGCTAGCGGCGTGAGTCCCATGCCAGCGAGGAACGCAACCTTTTCATTGACAATCAGTTCTTGCGCCAGACGCTTAGTATTGTCGGCAATGCCAGCATCGTCTTTGACGATGAGTTCGATCTTTTTCCCGGCAATCGTATCGCCATGTTGTTGCATGTAAAGGCGAGCAGCCGCGACAACCTGTTTGCCCACGGCCGTCTGCTGGCCCGTCATCGTCATAATCAGGCCGACCCTGACCGTATCGGCCGCTAACGCGCCTCCCGACGAAAAGGCCACCATCGCGGCGACCAGCCAACCTGTATGGATTTGCTTGCGTAGCATGGACGTACCCCCCATTTGGATCGCGGGATCGCACCCGCTTTTTTGTTAGCGATCTCATTTGGCCGGGGTCTCGGCATGGCCGCTTTCAAGCGCGCCGCTATGTACTGGTCGACGCTCGCCGCCGGATCGTGGATCCTCCGATCGCGACATTCGCCTGACGAATCCCACCGGCAAGTAAACATACTGACTGTTCGTGTCAGAACGGATGCAACTTAGCCCGTCAATATGACCCCTTGCTCTTGTTTGAGTGTGACGTCTCGCCCGAAAGCGATCGAAGAAACCGAAGCTCTTCGCCATCTGCAATGTCATCTCAATAAGAACCTCAAGTCTTTGACGTTAATCAGACAGCAGCGCTGTCCTATTAGCAAAGCGAGGGCATGGAAGCGTCGGAAGACAACGAGCGCTCGGGATTAATGAATGCGATACCAGCGGCTTTAAGAAGCCGCTTGGAGACTTTTGCACGCGCGGGAAATCTGTTTACGGCGCACAAGCATGGCGCTTGCTGGAGCCCGGGTCGGTTATCGGCGGCGTAGGGCCGTCTTCTCGTCACGGGATGTGAGCGTCAGCGCCTACTTCCCGACGCAACCTCGGCTCGGACGAAAAATCGGAGACGAGACAGACTCATTGGCGTGAATGGGATAACGTGCGACGAGCCGCTAATGATTAGGAAAATCCATAGCGCTCAATGGTAGAGAAGAAGCGCCTCATGACGAAGACGATCAATTTCTTCCCTGACAAATAAAACTCTGGATCTAAGGTCAATTATCATGGGGTCATCAATTGCAGCATGACAGAGCGCCTCGGAAATCTCATTTTCAAGATCTTGCTGTCGATGCTCGAGTGCAACGATGTCGGCTTGCAACATGGCATGCTCTCCCGACTCGCTGAAATTGTGAGCAAACATCGTTAACGAAATATTAACGGTCGAATATCTATCGGTACCGCCAGCGGCGACAGCGCCAAGATACTGTCGTGTCCCTGTCACGAAGCAGGTTTACTTCGATTCGTTGGGATGTCAGAGGAGCGGATGGAAAATCTAAAAGAGTTATCACGGCATGAGCTATTGGCTCTGAAAGAAATTCATCTGACGGGTCAGGCGTCAGACAAGGGATTAGTCCGTAAATTTGTCGAACAAGAAATGGTGATCGATATTGAAGTTGACAATTTGCTATTAACGCACAAAGGGCGAGGTTTGCTCGTGCGGGGTTCGCCGTCACTGTGGGATATTGCTAGGTAAATATTAAACCTTGTCTTTTCAGCGACTGAGCTGGCATCGGTTACTTATAAAGATCTAGCTCCGGCCGTGGATCTGGCTCAAATCCGTTGTGGTTTGGCATTTCGATTTTCGGTAGTGTAGTCGCGCTTATCGTCTCGGTCGGCTTGATGATATTTGCCTGCGAAAGGATATAGGCCACGACGCTGTAGACTTGCACATCGCTTAGAGAGCCCGGAGCCGAGAATGGCATCGTGCGCTTAATGTAGTCGAACAACGTCGTGGCGTATGGCCAGTAGCTTTCAACGGTCTTAATAGGAGTCTTGGTCGCGAGCGTGCCGCGGCCGCCGATCAACTTATCGCCGCCAATCCCCTTCGCTGGGTTGCCTTCCAGCTTGTCACCATGACAAACGGCACAACTCTCGGCATAGACTTTGGCGCCTTCCGCCGCGGTGCCACTTCCGGGTGGCAGACCGCTCCCGTTGGGCGGAATCGAGAAGAACTTCGCGAGATCCTCCGAGGTGGCTGCCGTACCAAAGCCATAGTGAATTTGTGCATAGGCCGTCGCTGGGACGGAAAGGCCGGCAAGAGAGATTGCAAGGATCGCTGCACTACGCGTGAACATTTGTCACACTCCCGTCTGCTGCAACGGCCCAACTCTGAATCGCATTGAGATGGTAAATGGAGCCGAATGGGCCGTTATCACCACGGATTGCGATGAGTTGTTTCAGGGTCGGTTGAATATAGCCGGTCTCGTCAGTGCAGCGGCTCTGAAGCACTGCCGGGGTGCCGTCCCACATCCAAGGAAAGTTGAATCGGACGGTGCAAATCGGCTCTGGCAGGCCATCAATCCGCGCGGGATACCACGTCTTGCCCGCATCGACTGAGACATCGACTGACTGCACCCGGCCGCGGCCAGACCAAGCCAGACCATTGATATTGTAAAATCCGGGGCCGGGAAGCTTCATCTCCCCCGAGGGGAAGGTAATGACCGACTTTGCCTCCATTTCTAATGTGAACTGCCGCGCCTTTCCGTTAGCCATCAGGTCTGTATACTTTGACGTTTCCTCGCGCGTCATGAAGGGCTTGTCACTGACCTGGAGCCGTCGCAACCACTTAATGTGCGTGTTCCCCTCAAAACCAGGCAGCAACAAACGCAGTGGGTACCCTTGTTCGGGTCGGATCGATTCACCGTTTTGACCATAAACCAGAAGTGCATCTTTCAGCATCTTTTCCATCGGGATGCTGCGCGTCATCACTGCCGCGTCGGATCCCTCTGCGAGGACCCAGCTGGCTCCGTCCATGAGACCCACCTCGCGCGCGATTGTAGCGAAAGGAACGCCAGTCCATTCCGATGTGCTGAGCAGACCGTGCGTACCTTGCACGGTCTTTAGGGTAGGCTTGTTCCATTCGGTCAGGCCGTTGCCAGAGCATTCGATGAAGTGCCGCCTGGTTACGAATGGAAAGCGCTTCAAGTCTACGATTGAGAATTTTTTCGGGGTGTTGACCATCCCGTGCACGAACAACATGTGCCGTGCCGGATCGATGGTTGGAGTGCCCCCATGGTGCCGTTCGAAGTGCAATCCCGAGGCGGTGAGATTTCCCTGCATTTTGTCGAGCGGCGTAAAGCTCCAGGAGGTATTCTCATTCGGAGTTGGAAAACGGACGCGTACCTCGGTCTCGAATTGCGAGCGCGTGCCGTAACCATCGGCCGCTACCGGGCGACCCTGCTGCCTTGTAGGGTCGAGTGGCACGTCGAAATGCTTAGCACCCGGGGGAGCTTCCTCTGCAAGCGCTCTACCGCCGAGTAGGGCTGCCGCGGCGCTGCTCGATCCGGCCGCAAATAAAAAAACGCGACGGGTCGGCGCGCGCGCAGGGAACATTCCATCTTTACAGTCACACTCCGGATTTTCGACTTCGCGGCCAGAAATATGGCGGGCCTCTGCCGCCACCATGTCGTGGATCAGTCGCTGGGTTTTTTCGTCATATCCGATGGGCGCCATGTCTTTCATTGTTTCCTGCCTCCGACATCGGTTAATCGTGTTTATTGACCCCCCAAGAATCCGATATTGCAGTTAGGCTAACTCATCCAGCGGATTAGTAGCCCCGTGTCTTGCCTATTTGCATATTGACGTAGTCTAACACTGGGCAGCACTTAGCCCCGCCTCATTGGCAGGCAAAAGGCGCCGTGCTCCGAAAAAAGGAACCGATTTTGACTTAGGTCAACGAGGGATACGGGACGATTTAGTAAAAAATTGCAAGGACAGGAGCATCGGTCGATGCATTTCATCAGAAACATGATTGCGACAATTGTGTCGGCTGTTTCCGCGCAGCGGGTTTCTCGCATGGCCTGTCAAGGCTGCGACTTGTCGCTGCATTGCAGTATGCCTGCGAGCCATCGGCGACTTTGCTGGGAGCAACGCGCTATCCGTCCGTTTCGCTGATTGTCTTGGGCAAAAGATCTGCCTAGCCGCCGACCCGTTTTGAATACGCGTCGATAAAATCAGCGGCGGCCTTACTACCATGCGAAAACGACTTCATCGCCTCTTCGTGCAGCAACGATAGGGCCTGCATTTTTATGGCGTTTGCCTCATCACTCTCGAAAATTGCCTCAACTTTACGCGGCCGTGGCAACTTGACGTCGATCACGGTTCGTACCCGCGTAGGAATGTTGGTCATAATGAGTACGCGGTCCGCAAGAAAGATCGCTTCATCTATGTCTGTAGTGACGAAAAAAGTTGTGCGACGAAAATCGTCATACAGTTTCGAGTAATACTCCTGCATTAGCCGCTTGGTCATTGCATCAAGGCCACGAAACGGCTCGTCCAGCATCATCACACTCGGTCGGTTGATCATGGAGCGCGCGAGCTCGGCGCGCCGCTGCATGCCACCGGATAATTGCGATGGATATTTGTGGCGAAACGCACTCAGGCCGACTTTCTGCAGTAATGTCTCAGCAAGATCTCGCATTTCCGGCGTGTCCTCGCCGCGCGCACGAGGACCGTACATGATGTTGTCGTAGGTCGACATCCAAGGAAACAGGGCGGTTTCCTGGAACACGACCATCCGATCGACACCAGGACCCGTAACAAGCTTATCGTCAATTGTGATTTTGCCGCTGGTCGGCCGCTCAAATCCGGCGAGTAGCCGGATCAGTGTTGTTTTTCCGCATCCGGAAGGACCAACCATAACGGTCAATTTATTACGCGGCACGGTGAAGCTGCAATCTTGCACGACAGTTTTGGCGAAATTGCCAACCCCGTAAGACTTGCAAACCCCATTAACAGTGATTTCGCTGCTCATCGCGACGCCGGTGCATCGAACGAGTGAGCGTATGTAACCTGTCGCATGTTCTTTCGCGCGGCGTTATGGCTCGGCTAGCCAGGGGGTCAACCAATCTCCGACTTTGCGGAGCAAGGCGCTCGATATGTAGCCCGCAATGCCAATTGTTATCATGCCAGCAACAATTTGCGTGTACGAGCCGCCGACATAAGAATTCCAGATGAAGAAGCCTAGGCCTCCGCCCGCGGCTCCCCCCATTGAGCCGGCACTACCGCCGCCAGAGATCATTTCCGCGGCGACCACGACCGCCCAAGTTATTCCAACCCCAACCGTCGCGCCAACGACAATTGAAGGAAGCGTCCCCGGCAGAATGATACGTCGGAAGATATCCCAATTCGACGAACCCATAGAGCGCGCCGCCTGAAAGTAACGGATATCTATCGCTTGGGCGCCCCCAATAACGTTGATGACAATGGTAAAAAATGCACCTAGGAATGTGACGAACGCAATTGAAAGCTCCTGCGTCGGCCAAAAGATGATCGACGCTGGCACCCACGCGAGCGGTGGAATGGGCCGCAGCACTTCGAAGACGGGAAAAGCGATCCCATAAAAAATACGGCTCACCGCCATCGCTAACCCCAGCGGAATGCCGATGACCATCGCGGCCGCAAATCCTTCGAACACCCGCACGCTGCTGAGGTATCCACTGTACCAGAAACTCGGTTCCTGGATCAGAACGTAGAGTTGATGTGAGACCGCGGTCGGCGGTGGAATTTGCGATACAGCCGGCACGGCAAACCCAAGCCAGTCGACTGATCGCGAGCCGATCTGCCAGAACAGAAGGAAGCATACGATTGCAACGCAGCCGCGCCAGAACTCCTCTCCGGTGATGAATGTTGCCGCACTCAGCGCGGTCGCCTTGATCCGCACCACGTTAACGCTCCATCTCACCGGCCTCGAAGGCCTTGATTGCTTCTTCGTGGACTGCCATTGCCGTCTCATCCATGAGTTCGCGAAATCGCTTCGTGGTCAGAGCGCTGTAGTCGCGTGGATGCGGGATATCTATATCGAGTACCTTCTTGGGACGGCACGGACGCGTTGTCATGATGATAACGCGGTGTCCGAGGAAAATCGCTTCCTCCAGATCGTGCGTTATGAAGAACACCGTCACGCGAGTCCTATAGAAGATATCGAGTAGAGCCTCGTGCATCACAGATTTTGTTAGCGAGTCGAGAGCTCGGTACGGCTCGTCGAGAAGAAGGATTTTTGGATCGTTCATCAAGGCCCGAACGATCTCAACGCGGCGTCGCACGCCCGATGAAATCTCGCCGGGGTAATTATTCTCGACGCCCCGGAGGCCGGCATCGGCCATCATATGGCGTGCTTTCTCGTAGGCTTGTGCCGGCGTCATCGTGCCCTGCATGATCGGGCCGAACGTCACGTTGTCGATATTCGTCTTCCAAGGAAAAAGAGCACCGTTCTGGAAAACGACAATACGGTCAGGCCCTGGTTCAGCCTTGAGTCTTCCGGGGCCGCACAGGACCTCTTCATCGAGGTAAATGGCGCCCGCCGACAGACTATGGAACCCGGCGATGGCATTCAGAAGCGTCGTCTTTCCGCAGCCGGACGGACCGACCACCACCGTGATCTCGCCGGCCGGCACATCGAAGGTGCAATGGTCGACGGCCAAGATCCCGCCATTCTGAGGGCCGTAAATTTTCACGGCATCTTCGATGCGGATATGTCCCCGTCGCAGCGTTCGAGGCGTTCCCGGAAACGCCTTTCCCTGATCCACCGCCATCATTTTCATTGCCGACCCAGTGAAAGTTCGCGCGTACGCCACTGCATCATGTAATCACCGACCGCGCGGATCGCGGCGCTGGTTACGTAGCCGACGATACCGAGTGTCACCATGCCGATGATGATTGTCGGATAACGGACCATCGTGTACGAGGTATTGATCACGTAGCCGAGCCCATACTGGCCTGAGACCATTTCACCGGCCACCAGAGAGAACCACGCGACGCCGACGGAGATCTGCAATCCCGTAAAGATGAAGGGAAGCGCTCCGGGTACGACGATGTGCCGGAATATCTGCCAACGTTTCGCACCCAAACAGCTGGCGGCGCGGATCAAGGAAACGTCGATCGACTGCACTCCAAGCATCGTGTTGAGCGCTGTCGCGTAAAAAGAGGCAAGGAATGTGAGGAAAATGACCGGTGTCTCAGAGCCGCGAAACATCACGATCGCGAGCGGCACCCAAGCGAGAGGAGGAATTGGGCGCAGCAATTCGAATACCGGAAATACATACTGTTTAAAGCGTTGCGACCAGCCGAGAAATAAGCCGAGCGGTACGCCAGTAACGGTTGCGAGGATGAACGCAATGGCGATCCGGCGCGTGCTGACCCAGATGTGCATGTAGTATTCGGGAATGAATATCGATAAGCCGTAGGTCGGATCCTGATTGAGCCATTCGTCGATTACTTCCGTAGGCCCGGGCATTTGAGCGAAGCGCGGCAGTTTCAGTACTTCAACCGAGAGATACCAGAAGCCAAGGAACAGGCCGAAACCGATCAGCATCAGATACGGACGGGGGCTCTTGAGCCACAGCGCCGTTCGATACATCGACAATGCCCAGCTATTTGGCGTGTCGGTAGCGACGGTGCCGGCTTCCGCAGGCTGGAAGGTTCGCAAGCCCGTGACTTCTGTTTCGGTCATCTTGGGTTTTCCCGTCCGCTTCGCGCTTGGCGCGAAGCGGACGCGTTCGGTTCAGGCCGTCACTTGCCCGTATACGCGGAATCCGGAAGTGCGTTGATCTTCCCGATCGGCGCATTCAACGATCGACTCTTCAAAATATCTGCGGTGAATTGAGACATCACCGCATCTGGACGGATGTCCGTCTTGATGCTCTTGATTTCGACCAGGAATTTCGAAGCTTTCTCGACGAGAGCCTTCGCTTCGGGCGTGAACGCGTAGGCGAAGGTAATGCGCGTGTCGGTGCCGCCCTCCGATTTAGACGTTGTTCCATAGGCCGACATCCAGAGCGCCTTCTCGGGGAAGCCGGTGGTTTGGCCGAGGGCCATTCCGGTTACTTCCATGGCGTTCTTGGTATCGCTGAAATAGAGCTCGGCATCGAGCTCGGCCTCAAGCCAGCCCTTCACGATATCCGGACGCTGCTCAATCAGGGCCTGCGGCATCACCAGGAACCCCCCATCGTTCTCGTTGACCGAAGCTCCTGTGGCGACGCGTCGCGCGAGTTTCTCAAGGATGAGGCGAGACGCTGTCGGTTCCCAAATCACGGCGGCGTCGAGTTTATTAGCACGGAATCCGCTGGTGATGACCTCAATGCTCTGGTTCAGGTATTCAGACGGCTTGATGTTAAAGCGCTTGAAGACGGCCTGCGCGAAGCGATCGGTGCACGAGCCCTTTGGCACCGCAACAGTCTTGCCATCGAGCCATTTGATGGCTTCCTCGGGCGATTTGAACTCCGGCGCATCAGTTCGAACGAGGAAGTTATTGCATTGATCGTAGCCGAGCCCAACCGCCGCCACCATTCGAATGTCGCGGACATCGGCATGACTCGTCGAAACGATGGCAGGCATATCCCCGACATAGCCGATGTCGACTTTGCCGGCGATCATTCCGTTCACGATGATCGCGCCTTGTAGACCGATCTGGAAGGTGACGTTGGATCCCTTCGGCAAATACTTTTCGTAAAATTTCTTGTCCCGCATTACGACGCCGGACCAAGCCTCCGTGTAATAGGGCTGATAGCCCACCACCAAGTCGACCGGGTCACCCGGCTTTCCGTAGTTTTTGGTATCCGCTGCGTCCGCATACGTCGACGTCAACGCAGCAACACCAAACAACAACATGCACCCCGCCGAAAAAGCTGCGGCGCGTGAGCGTGCCAGTCCAAACAGTGCGATCGAGGCGACCGTCGCTGTATTGCTATGCATGTTACCCTCCCTGCTTGGCTTTTATTGCGAGTCTATCCTCAGGCGTTCTCTGTTGGGCAAGCAAGGCCCTTTCCGAAAATCAGCGCTTGTTGCGCTGCAACAAGGCAGTTTGCCCTGAGCGATCCCTTTGACATGGCGACTGACCAAACGGCCCTGCCGATAGGAAATGACAGCAAATCAAACGCCAAAACGAAAATCGTTCTTGCTAATTGGCAAATAGAGAAGGGTATCACGCCTGCGAATTGTTGTAGAGCACAGAAATCCCCGTTTCGGCGACCTTTGGTCTTGGAAACTTGGAATGAACACTGAAATGAGCCACTAGCTATTGTAAGATAAGAAGTTTCGATTTTAGGGCGTCTGGCGAGTGGGGATTCTGTCCTGATATTATGTGTTTGGTAGTCCACCGCATATATAGCAGCCGTGGCCCCCAAGGTTTTTAAGGAGCATCCAAAGTGGCAGCAAAAAACCATCGGCAATGGACCGCAGAACCAAAATTGCAGCCTTCGGAATGGGTGGACAGCCGCGTTTATTCCGACGTTGAGATCTTTGAAGAAGAGCAGGAGAAGATCTTCAAGCGGACTTGGATTCCGGTATGCCACGAATCCGAATTGCCCAACGCTTATGACTTTCGCACTACCTCGATCGCCCGCGAGCCAATTATCATGTGCCGCGGGCCCGACAACGAAGTTCGCGCCTTCCTCAACGTGTGCCCGCACCGGGGCATGATCATCGAACGGCGCCCCGCGGGAAGCTTTCTAGAAGGGCAGCCGTCGGGGAATCCGAAGCGCATGACGTGCATGTTTCACGCGTGGCAATACGACATGCGCGGCAATTGCGTTTACATCAGCCGCGAAAAGGAAGGATTCCAGGATCGATTGTGCAAGGAAGAGGTGGGACTCCGACGGCTTCGTTGCGAGGTGAAGTTCGGCGGTTTTGTCTGGGTCAACCTTGATGACAACCCGCAGGTATCACTGGAAGACTGGGCGGGTCCAGCATTTGCTTGTCTACGAAAATCGCTCGAGGCCGAGCCACTTGAAGTGTTTCACTATCACAAGGCGATCGTGAACTCGAATTACAAATTGTGGCATGATACGAATTGTGAATTTTATCACGATTTCATGCACTATCATAACCGCGTCACCGGCTTTAACGATGCTTATTTCGCGCGCAAGAACGAAGCTTTCGAGCACGGTCACGTTGTGGTCGGTACGTTTGAGGTGAACTACGAGAAATATGAGGGATTCGAGAGTCGCGCGGCGCTATCGTTTCCTCACCTGCCCCCGAACCAATGGTATATGATCGACCTATTTCCCGGGATGAATTTCAATTTGCGCGGCTCCGCGCTGCGATGCGATATCGTAACTCCGCTCGCTCCCGACAAGGTGATGATCGAGTTCCGCGGTCTCGGTCTCAAATCCGACACGGCTCAGGACCGCCAAACTCGTGTCAATCATCACAACTCGATTTGGGGACCGTTTGGCAGGAATCTGCACGAGGATCTGCTTGGCGTTCAGGGGCAGGGCACAACAATGCTGCCGGGCTCCGAACCGCGCCGTATTTTGCACGGCCGGCACGAGAACCAGACTATTCACGATGAGAACGGGATGCGTCATTATTACGCTGAATGGGGCCGTTGGATGAACCGCAGGCCAAGCAGGCCTGAAGAGCCGTTTTCCGAAGCCGTGTCTGTGGCCGCGGAGTAGTAGCGCAGGGCAACCTTCGCAAATTATAGACGCGCAATACGTGAGGGTTAATTAGCCTCGCGCTGTGCGGCCGAGTTGGCCCAGTTGAGGATTTGCTGTGGACCCATACGCTCTTGTTCGTGACACCATCTATCGTTCGACCCTGTTACTTGACCGGCAGGATTGGACGGGATGGCTCGCCGAGTGCGACGACGCATTTCAATATGCGATTCGCGCTTGGAGTCCCGAGATCAATAAAGATATGACGTATTTGTGGCTCGATCGGAACGGACTGGTCAACCTGGTTAAGCTGCTACCGAAGCATAATACGGATCACTCACCTTTGACCCGTCACACATCGGTTTATACGATCGACGTTGATGAAAATGGACAAAATGCGAAGGCTGTTAGCTCGGTCATTGTTTATCAAAATATGCTGGACGGGATCAATTCACACATCGATGCCGGCGAGAGCCGCCTTTTTCTTGTCGGGAAATACAATGACACCTTCAAGATCGAGGATGACAGGGCGCGCTTTCTTAGCCGCGAGCTGCGGATAGAGAACCGCCGCCTGGACAAGGGATCGCACTGGCCGATCTGATTTGGTCGAAGAAGGCTTGTTCAAGAAGAAGATCAGTTAATGGCTTGGACACGCATTTGCCGCGCCGACGAAGTTCCTGAAAACTCAGTGCGGAAATTCAACGTGAGCGGGATCCAGATATTGGTGGTCAATTATGGTCAGGGTTTCCGCGCTGTTCCACCGGTCTGCCCACATATGGAAGAGCCTCTGGAGGAATCAGGCATTGTCGCACGATGCGTGCTGACCTGCAGCAAGCACCTTTGGTCCTGGAATCTCGAAACCTTAGAATTGCAAGGCGAGACGGAGCGTCCGCTGAAGACGTACCAGCTGAAGCAGGAGGCCGGTGTTCTCCTAGCGAATATCGAGCAAGAACTGGTTTATGAGTTTGAGACGGAAATCGGCGACCAGTCAGATGATGACTTTTTTAAATGAGAACGTCAGTCGCCGATGAAAATCACGATCCAGAGCAAGGCAGGAGAAACTGCGTTCGACTGTGGTGAAAACGAAATCATACTGCACAGCGGGCTAGGATCCGGTCTGACACTGCCTTACGAATGCGCCAGCGGCACGTGTGGTACCTGCCGCGCGCGTGTAAAGCTCGGCACTGTGGAAGTACAATGGAGAGAGGCGCCAGGGTATCTCCACCTCAAGCCCGATAAGGGCGACATCCTGATGTGCCAGTCACGCCCGCGAAGCGACTGCTTCTTGCAGGTCCTGTCCCAGGTTAAAATTTTCGAGAAGTTCAGACCACAAGTACGCCACGGCACGATTGAGAACCTGCGCAGGCTGACAAAGGATCTCGCGCATTTCATGGTCCGCCTGTCATCTCCGATGAGCTTCGAGGCGGGCCAGTTTGTTCTTGTCGAAACTGACGGTTTGTCCGGCGGACGTGCTTATTCGATGGTCAATTTCGCCTCGGAAACTGACCGAATCGATCTGCTCCTTAAACGCAAGCCCAACGGAGGATTTAGCGAATGGTTGTTTGCTCAAGAGCGCGTAGGAGCGAACCTTCGTATTTTTGGCCCGCTTGGACGTGCAGCGTTCCGTCCAGAGGAAGATAGGGACATCGTTTGCATCGGCGGGGGATCCGGAATCGCTGGTATGATGTCAATCCTCGAACGCGCTGCGCAGGTTGACTATTTCCTTCGTCATCGCGGGGAGATGTTTTTCGGATTCCGGACGCTCGACGACTGTGTCTATCTATCGCAGCTGGCGAGATATTCGGCGCTTGCGCATGGCAACCTAGATATCACCATTGTTTTGTCAGACGAACCTGCCAAGACGCGTGTTCATGTACAATATCCAATGCTCAAGCTTGCAAGCGGACTCGTTCACGACGTGGCGGTGCGCTGTTCGGGTCTGGTACAAGACAGCTGTCTCACCTTCGTCGCAGGGCCGCCCATTATGGTGGATTGCGCTATTCGCGCGTTGATCGTTGCCGGCGTTAATGCTGGAAGTATTCGCTATGACAAGTTTAGTTGATGAGGCGGTCACATGGTCGCCCGTCGGCCTTGCTAGTTCGGAGGAATTTGCGCGCGCTCGCACCGAGGCGCTGAACGTTGCGCAATGGCTTGTGCGAATCGCCAACAGCTACGTGGACCACACATCCGGTTTGGAACGTATCTTACTGAGCTATCGTCCAGCGGATCAGGCATTCGTCACCAGGCCGTTCTTTGACAACCTGGCAGTCGAAATGCGATTGCCCAGCCTCAAGCTGCAGTTCCTGGAAGGAGACAAGCCGACGCCCCATGTCTTTGACCCGCACGAGCGCTCTCCCGCGGAAGTCGAAGCTTGGATCCTCGTGGAGCTACTGCATCGCGGACTCGATCGTACGCGATTTTCGAAAGCTCTTCCTTACAGCATTGCAGGTCTGATGACCGGCGATGCCGACGACTATGCACCAGCAACTTGCCAGCTGGGTCTCGAGGAATTGGCACGTTGGTTCAACAATGCCACCGCAGTTATGCGCTTTCTCGTGACTAAGGTGGGCGATGGGATGATTGCATGCTGGCCGGAAACAATGGAACTGAAATTCGTCGGATACGATGAACATCCCATCGAAATCATCTTCTCTCCAGGGCAAGGTGAGACGCGTGGCCCCAGCTTCTCGATGGGCCGAGCCGATGGTCCGAAGACTGAGCTCACGGCATCTGAACTTGCAAGAGTTGAAAATCCGGTCGCGACGACGCTTGCGTTTATGAATGCTGCCGCGCGTTGATCGCGTCCGGTGGCAACCGACCACGCTGCTTTACGACGCGGCACGCGTGCGGGGCACCAGTTCCACTGGTCATTTCGTCACCAGCCAATCGCTTCCGTAGCTCACCGGACTTATTAAGTTGCTGGACTATCGAAACAAAAGCATTTGCCATGGGAAGCACGATCTCTCCTTCAGCCCAGAAGAGGCCGACTTCTTGCGAAACCACAGGATCTACCAGACGCAATGCACGGGTTCCTTGATGTAGGCCTGGCGCATGGACGAAATGCGAGGGAATAATCGTGCAAAGCTCGGTGAACTGAACTTGAAACATCAGGTGCAGGATTGATTCGGATTCCACCCGAGGAACCGGCGAGCATCCGACCTTAGCAAAGACCTGATCGACAAAGCGGCGCTCGTGCATCGACGGCCTCAGCATAGCGAGCGGCAACCGCGCCGCGTCCCACCACGAAATTGCGTTTTGATCCTTGAACTCGGGCTTGTCCGGAACGAGAAGGCTCAGTTGTTCGGTATAGATTGGAAGCGTGTTTTTGCGGCCGAGATCGGCTTTGTCCAAATAGGTCAGAGCCACATCGAGAGCGAAGTTGTTGAGCCCTAGCTTCATCTCCTCATTGCCAATGAAGTGCACATCAACTCGCACGCTCGGGTGCTTGCTGCGGAAATCCTTCAAAAGGCTGGGCAGAACCGGCGACATGGACGGCATTGCTCCAATACGGAGGTTGCCAGTCAGATCGTTCTGCATCATCGCAATTTCTTTACGCATCGCGTCGCAATACGCGAGCACGCCACGCGACCACTCGGCAACGCGCTCGCCCTCGGCCGTTAGTCCGTGGAAGCGCTGCCCGCGCCCGCGCAGGAAAATCGGAACACCCAGCTCAAGCTCAAGTTGCTTGATTCCGCTCGATAGACTCGGCTGAGTAACGTTGCAGCGCTGAGCGGCGCGGCCAAAATGCCGCTCCTCCGCGACCGCGACGAGATATCGAAACTGTCGGATAAACATTTGGCTCCCGCCAATGGGCGAATAATAGACGGTATCTAAATAGATTTCACTAAAGCGAGGCCCAATCTATTGGTGCAGTGCAGCAACTGAGAAATCGGAGAAGTCTGATGAGCTGGCTGTTCGGGGTTGCGCTGCTCGGAATTGCTTCCGGCCTAATGATCGGCTGTATCGGCATCGGCGGCGTCATCCTCGTGCCGTCGCTCTGGTTCTTTGCCGGGACCCCTATACAGGTTGCCATTTCGGCTGCGACGTTTGCCTACCTCCTTTCCGGAATTGTTGGCACAACTGTCTTTGCTCGGGAAAAGTCGATTGACTGGCCGATGGTGTGGTGGCTGTGCCTCGGCGCTGCGCCGACCGCTTTTTTGGGTGGATTGACGGTACAAGCCGCCGACCCGCGTATTCTCCAGGGAGGTATAGGCCTTCTGGCACTGGGATCGGGAATCAATGCTCTGTGGCCACAGCAGACAGAGAAAGAAAAGGAATCCCTCAGCGTCAATAAAACTCTGCTCGTCCCGGTCGGCGCGGTGGTTGGGTTTTTCTCAGCAATTAGTGGAACAGGCGGCCCGATGATCCTGGTGCCGGTTCTGATCTTGATGAACCTTCCCGTACTTCTGGCGGTAGGCCTGAGCCAAGCTATTCAGTTGCCGATTGCGACCGCTGGTACTTTCGGTAACCTTGTGCACGGACGACTCGATTGGAGCCTTGGTGGCACGTTGGCCGTTGTGCTGACCCTCGGTTCGTGGTTAGGAGCCAAGATTGCTCACCGCATCCCCCGTAAGCTGATGCATCGCCTTGTCTCGGTTGTGTTGCTGGTGGTTGGCGGCTTCATGCTGACGAGCATTATCTATCGCGTTGAGCATTGAAGAACTTATGTCGTTCTACGATTTTCCGCTGAAACTCGATTTTGGCGATCCAGCAGAGGAGGTGAAACAATGCCGTTCCGACTGTGCGCTGTTTGACTTTTCGTTTGTCGAGAGCGCTCGGCTTCAAGGTTCTGGAGCCTTGAGGGTCGCCGAGGCGCTCTCTAACCGCCCCTTAGCGAACATGCGAGAAGGCGATATCCGGTATTCAGTGCGGATTAATTCCGAGTTGGATGCGGTTGCTGATCTGACAGTGTGGCGGAGAACTTCGAACACGTTCGAGGTCATGAGCGGACGCCGCGAAGACATCCTGGATCTCGTTGCATGCGACGAGCCCGATTTGACGGTAGTGCCCTTAACTCCCGGCCGCTCGACATTCTCCATCCAAGGGCCCGGAGTATTAAAGGCTTTGAGTGGATTGTGCGATACAACCGTGATTTCCACGCTTGACTACTTTACTTTCTGTGAAACACGTGTAGGTGGCATTCCTTGTCTGTTGGGCAGGCTTGGCTACACCGGCGAGCGTGGGTTCGAAATCATCTCCGCACGCGCTAATGGTGTCGAGCTCTGGGACATGCTGTGCCGAGTCGCTCGTCCCGCAGGATTTATCGCTGCTGATACCTTGCGCATCGAGGCCGGACTAGTTCTGTTTGCAAACGAGTTTGCTATTCCGGTGGCGCCTTCGGAGGCGCGCCTCGGTGCATTTTGCCGGACAAAAAATTGGCGGCAGCCGCGGATTGAGTTAGTTTCGATGCACGCGGAGAGCGAGGCCGCGTCATGGCCATGGCGCCCAGAAAGCAATCTGTCACGACCTCAAATGCCCGACGAAGTTGTCGTTACGTCCGCCTGTCGGAGTGCTGCTGCGGGAGGCGTGCTCGCGCTTGGTTATGTGTGCGCGGGTGTGTCTACCGCCCGGCGGTTTTGTGATCGGACTGGCGTTTTCAAAAATATTCAGCTGGCGGCGACGCCATTTCTCGCGACCGCGAAAACTGTTCCGCGCGATTCCTGGCGGTGACCCCTCATAGCCGAGAGCGAACATAAGATAGTCCGGGCATACTTGACTGGCCAAATGACCGGGCGCTTTGATAGGTAACCAAGGAATAGCCAGCCCGGTGCGCCCATGCGCGGCGTGCGTGGGTCAAGTTGTAGTTCTCGAAGCCGCCAGAGGCAAAGAAGGGGAATGACATGGCTGATACACCGGTCAGGAAGAAAGTGACTATCAACACGTTAATGACGAAGATGCGCAAAGGTGAGCCGATTACGCAGCTTGCGGCGTATGATTATCGCACTGCAGTAATCGCAGATCGGCTGGGCATGGACATCTTATGCGTGTCGGATACGGGCGGCATGATCCTATTTGGACACCAGAGTACAGTTTCGGTCAGTTTCGATGAAGTTATGATGATGGCCAAGGCTATTGACCGTGGCTCGAAATATGGTCTGCGCATGGTCGACATGCCCTATTGGAGCTTCCATATCTCGCGTGAACAGGCGGTCGCAAATGCAGGCCGATTTGTGCATGAGGCAAACGCGGAAGTGATGAAATGCGAAGGAAATATTCATCACGCCAAGCACATCGAAGCGATCGTTCGCGCTGGAATTCCCGTCCAGGGTCACATCGGCATCACGCCAATGCGCATGCCCCAACTCGGTGGCTTTGTCGCTCAAGGCAAGACCGCAAAGCGGGCAAAAGAGCTTGTTGAAGACGCCAAGGCAATGGTTGATGCTGGTTGCTTCTCGATTCTTTGTGAAGTGACTACCTCTGAGGTCGCCGAATATTTGGCTCAGACCTTGCCCGTTCCCGTAATCAGCCTCGGCGCCGGCAACTGTGCGCACGGCGTACATATAATCTCGTCGGATCTGTTCCATCTCTGGGAGGAACATGTCCCGCGTCATTCTCGGATCTACACAGATCTCATCCCAATCATGGAGGATGTCATTTCACGCTACATGAAGGATGTTGTTGCGCGTGCTTATCCGGCAGAGAAAGAGACCGTCTTCATGTCTCCAGAAGAATGCCTCGCTTTTGCTACCGAGATGAAATGGGATCGAAAGATCGACGAGCTGAGCTCTCAGCAAAAGAAAACGGCCTGATGGGGAGCTGAGCTTCCTATCAGGAGGCGCAAACACGATGCCGACCTTTGTCTACATGACGAGTTGCGACGGGTGCGGCCACTGCGTGGATATCTGCCCGTCCGACATCATGCACATCGACACGATCTACCGGCGCGCCTACAACATCGAGCCGAATATGTGCTGGGAGTGCTACTCTTGCGTAAAGGCGTGTCCGCAAAACGCGATCGACTGCCGCGGATACGCCGATTTCGCACCCCTGGGACACAGCGTTCGCGTGTTACGGGAGCCTGAGAAGGCTACGATCTCGTGGAAGATCAAATTTCGGGACGGCCGCGAAAAGAATTTCGTTTCGCCGATCAGAACGACGCCGTGGGAATCGATCAAGGCACCGTCCGAATACGCGTTACCCAGCGCGGATGCGTTCAAATCCCAGCAGCTCTCGCACGAACCCCAGGCGCTCCACATCGATACGCTGCCAACGCTCACTCCGCGTCAAAGCAAGGAAGGATAAATTTGATGGGACTGTTCACACGGCGTAAAACCGTGTTCGTTGATGCCGATATCTTGGTCATTGGTGGCGGCATGGGTGGGTGCGGGGCAACCTACGAATCGCGTTACTGGGGACGCGACCTGAAGATCGTTTGCGTGGAGAAAGCGAATATCGAGCGCAGCGGCGCGGTGGCTCAGGGCCTCTATGCGATCAACTGCTACATGGGCATGCAGTGGAACGAGAATAAGCCCGAGGATCACGTGCGCTACGCGCGTAACGACCTAATGGGCCTCGTGCGCGAGGACTTAGGCTACGACATTGCCCGCCACGTCGACTCGACAGTGCACAAGTTCGAGGAGTGGGGCCTTCCCATCATGCGGGACCCGCAAACTGGGCGGTACCAGCGCGAAGGCAAATGGCAGATCATGATCCACGGCGAGAGCTACAAGCCGATCGTCGCGGAGGCCGCCCGCAAGGCTGCGAGCGAAGTTTACAACCGGATCATGGTGACTCATCTGCTAATGGACAAGACACGGCCAAACCGCGTCGCAGGCGCCATCGGCTTCAACGTTCGCAATGGAAATTTCTACGTCTTCCGCACCAAGGCGGTAATCGTGGCTGCCGGCGGCGCGTCCCACATTTTCAAGCCGCGTTCGGTCGGCGAGGGTATGGGACGGACCTGGTATGCGCCATGGAGCAGTGCCTCTGCCTATGCCTTGCCGATCCTCGCTGGCGCTAAAATGACGCAGATGGAGAACCGGATCGTCCTCACTCGCTTCAAGGACGGTTATGGGCCCGTCGGCGCTTACTTCCTGCATCTGAAGACCTATACGCAGAATGCCTACGGTCAGGATTACGAGCCCACCTGGTTTGAATCGCTGAAGAGCCTGGTTGGCGATTATGTGAATCGCCACCCGGTGCCGACCTGCCTGCGTAACCACGCCCTACTCGAGGAGGTGAAAGCTGGCCGTGGTCCGATCCGCATGGTGACGAAGGAAGCCTTTAAGGATCCGCATAATGAGACGGTCGGCTGGGAAAATTTCCTCGGCATGACGATCGGGCAGGCGGTCGTCTGGGCCTCGCAAAACATCGACCCCAAAGAAGTGAATCCCGAGCTGACAACGTCCGAGCCCTACGTCATGGGCTCGCACGCGACGTGTTCAGGCGCCTGGGCGAGCGGCCCGGAAGACTGCGCGCCGGCGGAATACCAGTGGGGCTACAACCGCATGCTGACGGTCGAAGGGCTGTTCGGCGCCGGCGACACCATCGGCGGCAGCGCCCATAAGTTCTCCTCGGGCTCCTTTACGGAAGGCCGCATCGCCGGCAAGGCGGCAGTTAAATACGTGAAAGATATGGGTCAGCAGCAGCCGCAGGTCAGTGAAGCAGAATACGAAGATCTCAAGAAGATCGTCTACAAGCCGCTCGAGAACTACGAAGTCGGGCGCAACGAGATCGTTGGCGGCACCGTTTCGCCGAGCTACATCCTGCCGTTGCATGGCCTGCAGCGTCTCGAGAAGATCATGGATGAGTATGTCGGCGGGATCAGCGCACATTACACTACCAACGAACCACTACTCATGCGCGGTCTAGATCTGCTGCGCATGCTGAGGGAAGATTGCGCGCATATCGGCGCGCCGGACCTGCACCAGCTGCAGCGGGCGTGGGAGCTACAGCACCGCGTGCTGGCTTCGGAATGCGTGACGCAGCACACTTTGTTCCGCAAGGAAACGCGCTGGCCGGGATACTACTACCGAGCGGATCATCCAAAGCTCGACGACAAGGATTGGCACTGCTTCACGTTGTCTCGCTACGACCGCGAGTCGGGGGCTTGGCAGATGGAAAAGGTTCCGGTGCACCACATTGTTGACTGAGCCGGATCATTCCAGGTTCATGTCCAAGCTCGTACCACCGCACGGCAGCAACTCGTTGATGCCGCTTCTGTTGCCGGAAGCGGAGCGCGTGGAATCGCTGCGCCGCGCACAGGGTCTCAAGCACGTGCCGATGACGAGCCGTGAGACTTCCGATTTCCTCATGATGGCGATGGGCGCCTACACGCCGCTCACTGGATTCATGGGTAAGGCGGATTGGCACGGCTGCTGCGCCGGCATGAAACTGAAAAGCGGTTTGTTTTGGCCTATCCCAATCACGCTCTCCTGCAGCAAGGAGCTGGCCGACAGCATCAAGTTCGAGGAGACCGTGGCGCTGGTCGATCAGGAATCAAATGAAGTCATGGGCTTGCTCGACGTCACCGAGAAATATGAGATCGACAAGGCTTTCGAGTGCCAGCACGTCTTTCGGACGACCGAATCCCAGCATCCGGGCGTCGCCAAGGTCATGGAGCAGGGGCCGATCAACCTCGCTGGCCGCGTACAAGCTCTCAGCGAGGGACGATTCCCGACGCAATACAAGGGACTCTACTATGGCCCGGCGGAAACGCGCGCGCTATTCACTGACAGAGGCTGGAGCCGCGTTGCCGCCTTCCAGACCCGCAACCCGATGCACCGCAGCCATGAACATCTGGCCAAGATCGCGATCGAGGTCTGCGACGGTATCCTCATCCATCAGGTTCTCGGCGTGCTCAAGCCCGGCGATATTCCCGCTGAGGTGCGAGTCAAGGCAATCGACGCTCTAACCGAGCGCTATTTCGTGCCCGGCACCTATATCCAGGCCGGCTACCCCATAGAGATGCGCTATGCGGGCCCGCGTGAGGCCCTGCTGCATGCGCTGTTCCGGCAGAATTTCGGCTGCTCGCATCTGGTCATCGGCCGCGACCACGCCGGTGTCGGCAGCTACTACGGTCCCTTCGACGCGCAGCACATTTTCGAAACGCTGGAGCCCGGAAGTATGGTTATCCATCCGCTCAAGATCGGCGTCACGTTCTATTGCTACAAATGCGACGGCATGGCGACCGAACGCACGTGCCCGCATGGCGATGAGCATCGGCTGCAGATTTCCGGCACGCGCCTGCGCGAGATGTTCGTCAAGGGCGAGAAAATACCCGAGGAGTTCAGCCGACCGGAGGTCGTTACGGTCCTCAAAGATTATTACGCGGGCCTGACAGGCTAGAGTCCGGCACGATGATCATCGCGCAGATTCCCGACACGCATCTTGCCTTCGACGGGTATCCGCCGAACATGCGACGTCCGGTCTATTTCGTGCACCGGTTCGATCCGGCTTGGGGTTTTGTCACCGAAACACGGATTCCGCGCGCGGGCACGCGTCGGCGGTGCTTATGTCCGCTTGATCAGAAAGCGGAAGGTGTCGCCAATCCGCGATGCCTCGAGCAGCTTATTGCCAGTCTTCCGGCAATAAGCCTCGAAATCGGCGACTGCGCCCGGATCGGTAGCGATCACTTCCAGAGTCTTGCCCGTCGCCACGTTTCGCAGCGCCTTGTTCGCTTTCATCACTGGCAGCGGGCATTTCAGCCCTTTAAGATCGAGGAAATGGTCGGCCATGTCACTTTCCGCAAGCTCAGTGTTGCTTGCAAAAACTTGATATCACAAGCAGGCGCTCGAAACAGCCTCGCGCTTAGCCGATTGAACGCATGATTGATCCGCCACCACGCTGCAACGCCGTCATCGCCGATATTGACTCGGCCAATGCCGATGACCCGCGCACCGTTACCGTGGCCGGCACGTCGCGGCCCTATGAAGTCGTTTATGCCGAGCGCATGACCGAGCGGCTTGCGGCGATGTACCCGGAGGGGTCCGACTTGTTGCACATCGCCGCACGCGGCCAGCATATCCGCCGCTTCGACATCCCGCGCGCGCAATTTCCGCAAGGGCGCGACGGCTACAATCAATGGCGGCGCATGTGCCGCGAGCACCATGCCAGGCTGTTGCACGACATTATGATCCGGCACGGCTACGGCGAGGCAAGCATCGCGCACGTCGCGAAGTTGGTGAAGAAGGAGCAGCTTAAGAAGGACAGAGAATCGCAGGCGCTGGAGAACGTCGTCGACGTCGTCTTCCTCGAGTACTATTTCGACGAGTTCTACGGCAAGCACCAATACAATGATGCTAAGCTTATCGACATCATCGGCAAGACCTTGCGCAAGATGTCGCCCAAGGGCCACAAGGCGGCGCTCGCCCTCGGTCTGCCCGAGCGCACGCGTAAGCTCGTATTGGCTGCTGCCGAGCGCGAGGCTTCGGCACTTGCGGCGCTGGCCAAGGTGGCCATCGACTGAGCCAAAGCTGCCTAGGCAGCTATCAATATAATAAAGACGGTCTATCTTGAGCCCGTGGTTTGCACTGGGATCGACCGATGGAGCAACTTCCGATCTTCTTAAACCTGAACGGCAGATGCGTTGCTGTGTTCGGCGGCGGCATTGCAGCCGCGCGGAAGGCGGAGATTGCCGTGCGGGCTGGTGCGGTAGTAAAGGTGTTTGCCGAACAATTGTCGGAAGAATTCGCGGAAATTAAACAGACCAAGGGCTTTTCGGTTGTCACACGAGCGCCTTGCGTCGATGATCTCACGGACTGCATGCTGGTTTACTGCGCCTCGGAAGAGATGGAGCAGAACCGTAAGGTCTATGCGGTCGCCCGGGAGGCGCGCGTTCTCTGCAATGTGGTCGACCTGCCGGAGCTTTGTGACTTCACCATGCCATCGATCATCGATCGTTCGCCGGTGGTGATCGCTGTCTCGACCGCAGGTACCTCGCCAATCCTCGGTCGCATGATCAAGGCACGGCTCGAGACGCTGTTGCCCGCCGCCTACGGCCGAATCGCGGCCTTCGTCGGCCGCTACCGCAAGAGGGCGGCCGCGAGTATCGCCGATTTTACGCAGCGCCGGCACTTCTGGGAGCGCGTTCTCGACGGGTCGGTCGCCGATCTGGTGCTGGCAGGCAAGCAGGCCGAGGCGGCCGCGGAGTTCGATGTGCAACTCGAGGCCGCCGCGCGCGGCGCCAAACATCGCCAGCAGGGCGAGGTCTATCTGGTCGGTGCCGGCCCAGGCGATCCCGACCTACTGACCTTCAAAGCGCTGCGGCTGATGCAGCGCGCCGATGTAGTGCTTTACGACCGCCTCGTCGGTAAAGGTATCCTGAATCTCGTGCGCCGCGATGCTGAGCGCATCTATGTCGGCAAGCTACCTAAAGAACACACGATGCCGCAGGAAGAGATCAGCCAACTGTTGCTGCGCTTGGCGAAGGAAGGCAAGCGGGTACTTAGGCTCAAGGGCGGCGATCCCTTTGTGTTCGGACGCGGCGGCGAAGAAATCGAGCCCCTGGCCGCGGCGGGCATTCCCTTCCAGGTCGTTCCTGGCATCACTGCGGCCTCGGGTTGCGCCGCCTACGCTGGTATCCCGCTGACCCATCGCGATCATGCGCAGACCTGCGTTTTCGTCACCGGCCATGCCAAGGAGGGCAGGATAAATCTCGACTGGGAGCTGCTGCTGCAGCCGCGGCAGACGGTTGTCGTCTATATGGGGCTTGAGAGCATCGCCGAACTCACGCGACAATTCATCGCCAAGGGCGCGCCACCATCTTTGCCGGTCGCGCTGGTCGACAACGGCACGCGCCCCAATCAGCAGGTGCTGATGGCGACGCTCGATACCATCGTCGAAAAGACGACCAAGGCCGGAATCAAAGGGCCAGCAATCCTGATCATCGGCTCGGTCGTGCGGCTGAGCGAGAGGCTCGGTTGGTACGTACCGGAAGAGCAAGCGAGCAAAGCGAAACCTGCTGCTATGCCGGTGACGGAATAATTACTGTAGACGAAACTAGGCGCGCGCCCTAACACGCGTCTCGCCAATCTCTTGCTCCCAGCGCAGAATTGTCTGCCGCAGCGCGTGGAACTTCTGATCGGTGCCGTCGAACAGAGGGTCTTTTCTGTCGTCCATGCGGGCATCGATTTCCACCCAATCTTCGGGCTTCAAGGTCTTGGCCGCGGCCGGAAAGAGCAAGAGTTCTTCCTTGGACATGTGGCGCCGCTGATACTCGATGAATTCACGCACCACGTCGTGGAAGTTCTGCCGCAAATACTCGCGCCCTGCCAGGATATCGCTCACCGCTTCTGACAGCCGCTGCAAGCGCATGGACTCCATTTCGTGCTCGTCTTCCACGTCGCCGATACGCTGGGCGGCGCCGGGATCGCGCAATTTTAACTTTTCGAAAAGGATATCCTCTTTCGGGTGATGGTAGCCTTCTGGATAATCTTGGAAATAGTCGATGATCGCGTGCAGGATTTCATAATCGGGAGACTCGCTGTGATCGAAGGCGTCCAATTCCTGCTCGAGGACGACGAGCAATTTTTCGATGTTGCGATGCTCTTCGAGCAAGACTTCGATCATTCTTGACTCCTCGGCCATGCGGTATCCGTGTAAGTTATTGATCAGGCAACCATAATCTCAGGGACGGGGCTCGCCCTCATACTTTTGACTGCAACCTTACTGCAACCTTAATGTCAAATCGATTCAGGGCTTTGCGGTAAATCAAAGCGCGCCGGCCCGGGCCGTTGAATATTTTTGCCAGAAATTGCTTATCCCATTTGCGGGCCGAATCGATGGTCAACACCGATGCTGGGCCGGGCTTCAAGATCCTGGCGCGAGAAGATTTTTCCGACGTGACCTATTCGCTGGTCGTTCACCATCCCCTGATGGCGCAAGCCGCACAGCCCGGTCAGTTCGTGATTGTCATGTCGCATGAGTCCGGTGAGCGCGTGCCGCTCACCATCGCCGACTTCGACCGCAAGAGAGGCACCGTTAGTTTGGTGGTTCAGGCGGTCGGCAAGTCGACCAAGGAGATGCAGCAGATCTGCAAGCCAGGTACCTACCTCTATGGACTGGTCGGCCCGATGGGAGTGCCGAGCCCGATCACCGGCAAGAAGAAGGTCGTCTGCGTCGGCGGTGGCCTCGGCGTTGCGCCAATCTATCCGCAGGCGCGCGGCTTTAAAGAGAATGGTGCTTATGTGATCGGCATCCTGGGCTTCCGCAACAGGGACCTAGTGTTCTGGGAAGACAGATTCCGCGCCTGCTGCGACGAGCTGATCCTGTGTACCGATGACGGATCGGTCGGCATGAAGGGTTTCGTCAGCGACGGTATCAAAGTTGCCATCGCCGGTCACAAGGACATCGAGGAAGTCGTTGCCATCGGCCCGCCGATCATGATGAAAGCTTGCGCCGAAACCACGCGCCCATACGGCATCAAGACCATGGTCAGTCTCAACCCCATCATGGTCGACGGCACCGGAATGTGCGGCGGCTGCCGCGTGAAGATCGGCAACGAGATCAAATTCGCCTGCGTCGACGGTCCCGACTTCGACGGTCACAAGGTCGATTTCAACGATCTGATGATGCGGCTGAAACGCTACGCCGCAGAGGAGAAAGCCGCGCTCGATCGTTGGTCGGAGAACTGTCGCATGATGCAGCAGGCGCCGACAATCAAGACGGTCGAGCAACCCGAGGAAATGCCCGATCCGTTTGAGGATGCCCTCGGAGGCTAAAGGAGGGTCTTTCAGGAGGGATTTTTCAGCGATGGCCACCAAGAAGAAGAAAACAATTCGAACTATCCCGCAGAAGCGGACTCCAGTACGCGAACAAGACGCGAAGGTACGGGTCAAAAACTTTGGCGAAGTCAATTGCGGCTATTCGCTGGAAGAAGCGCTCAACGAATCGGAGCGCTGCTTGCTGTGCCCTGATCCGGGCTGTGTCGCCGGCTGTCCGGTCAACATCAACATCCCTAAGTTCATCGAGGCGATCAGCAACAAGGATCTGCGCGGCGCCTA
>Ga0207745_1000015_pt1 | contig 28671 bp, 28 predicted proteins | sample LuqExpMetageno57_FD_187815 | JGI IMG/M metagenome (GOLD analysis project Ga0207745, IMG submission 187815) | Tropical forest soil microbial communities from Luquillo Experimental Forest, Puerto Rico - Sample 57 (SPAdes) | ecosystem: Environmental > Terrestrial > Soil > Tropical forest ...
TTTCGGTGACGTCGATAAACTTGCTGATGCGAAGACGCGCATCACCTGTCGCGTGCACGACGAGTGCAACGGATCCGACGTTTTTGGCTCTGATATGTGTACCTGCCGTCCGTATCTCATTCACGGCATCGAGGAATGCGCGCGCGGTGCGCAGGAGGGTGGCCTCGGTATCATCGTGTACAATCGCAAAGAGGGCCGGGCGCTCGGCGAGGTGACTAAGTTCCTCGTCTACAATGCACGCAAGCGACAGGAAGGCGGGGATGCTGCCACCGCCTATTTCGAGCGTACGGAATGCGTCGCTGGCGTGCAGGACGCGCGCTTCCAGCAGTTGATGCCCGACGTCGTCCACTGGCTGGGCCTGCGCCGGATCGACCGCTTCATCTCCATGAGCGACATGAAGTACGACGCGCTTGTGGCGCAGGGCATCAATATCACCGAGCGCGTTCCGATTCCCGACGAACTCGTCCCCGCCGATGCGCATGTCGAAATCGCTGCGAAGAAGGCGGCGGGCTATTTCACCCTCGAACCGCCGGAACCCGACGACTTGTCGAAGTTGGTCGGCCGTTCACTCGACAAATACTGACACGCTCCGGTGGATCAATTTTGTGACGCCCGAGACGGCTGCCGCATATTCTTTATTAACAGCTGAAGCCGTCCGTGCACGTGCGCACCATCTTCTTGCGATCGGTCTCCAGGACAAGCTTCCGCATTTTCTAATCGACACGGATCGTTTGACATCGGTGGCCGATCTCGTGCTGGCGGTGACGTGCGAAGCCTATCCAACGCTCGACGTTCCGTTTCATTCGCGTTGGCGTCAATTTGTGTTCGCCGGCAAAGATCGCTGGCGAGCAGTCGCGGATTCATCGCCATGGCGGGATGTCGCGGCACGTGCGCGCGCCGAGTTCGATCTGGTGATCACCAGCGTTTTTCTCGATGCGGGAGCGGGACCGCGATGGCGCTTCAACGACGCCGCGACGGGAACCGGTATCGGCCGCTCCGAAGGCCTTGCCCTGGCAAGCCTGGCGATGTTCGTCGATGGCGCATTTTCTGGCCGGTTGCAGGAGCGGCTGCGCGCTGACGCAGATCGATTGAGGCACATAACCGCGGCGGACGTTGCGCGCGGCTTCCATGTGACGACGGCCAATCCGCTAGTCGGGCTTGATAGCCGCGCTGACCTGCTTCGCCGGCTCGGAGAGGTTGTGGCCGCGCACACCGATGTCTTCGCGCGCGCCGATGCGCCGCGGCCCGGCGGTCTGTTCGATCATCTGGGGGCACTCGCGATCAATCGCAGCATCGCCGCGCCGACCATCCTTGCTGAGCTGCTGCATCACTTCGGGCGGATCTGGCCATCGCGGCTTGTGCTCGGCGGCGTGCCGCTCGGTGATTGCTGGTGGCATCCGGCCATGGTGACTGCAGACGCGACAAACCAACTCGTGCCACTGCACAAGTTGTCGCAATGGCTCGCTTACTCGTTGATCGAGCCAATGCAGCGCGCCGGGTTCACCGTCACAGATGTCGATGGGCTAACCGGCCTTGCCGAATATCGCAATGGTGGCCTGTTCATCGACTCGGGTGTTCTCGTTCTGCGCGATTTGACGCTTGCCATAAAGCCGCACGAAGTTGGCTCGCCGCTTGTGGTCGAATGGCGCGCTCTTACGGTCGCACTGCTCGACGAGCTTGCGCAGGTGCTGCGCGGGCACCTCGACATGGATGCCGCCACCCTGCCGCTGGCGAAAATACTCGAAGGCGGCACATGGGCGGCGGGGCGGCGGATCGCTCGTGAACGTCGCGGCGACGACTCACCGCCGTTGCAAGTCGTCAGTGATGGGACAGTATTTTGAGAAAGATTTCTCGTGATCTTTGGGAGCGAAGCTATGGAAGGCATCACGGTCGTCGATCACCCGCTCGTTCAGCACAAGCTGACGCTCGTCCGCGATAAGACGACTTCGGTGAAGTCGTTTCGCGAGCTTCTCAAAGAGCTGGGCATGCTGCTTTGCTACGAAGTGACGCGCGATCTGCCGCTGATGGATGTCGAGGTGGAGACGCCACTCGCGCGTATGACCGGTCGCCATATCGCTGGCAAGAAGCTCGTTTTAGCACCGGTGCTGCGCGCTGGACTGACTTTTGCTGAGGGTATGCTCGACTTGGTGCCCGCGGCACATGTCGCGCATATCGGGCTTTACCGCGAGCCCGAGACGCTGGTGGCGGTAGAATATTACTTCAAGGCGCCCCACGATATCGCCGAACGACTGGTGATTGTAGTAGTTCCGGTACTGGCGACCGCGAATACGGCGGTCGCCGCCGTCGACCGCGTGAAGGAGCGTGGCGGCAAGGACATCCGTCTAGTATGTCTCGTCTGTGCGCCCGAGGGTATCGAGCACATCCGCGGCGTCCATCCGGACGTACCGATCTGGACGGCCGCCATCGACGAAGGTCTCAACGAGCAGGCGTTCATCGTCCCCGGGCTCGGCGACGCCGGCGATCGTGCCTATGGAACCAAATAGCTGCGCTCGGCACCAGGGGGGGTACCCTGATTTGCCTCGACGCAGCGAACTTCGATATGTGCGATTAGGACAGGCGAACTAGGCGCCGTGATGATCGCCGTCACAAGCAAAGGCTTGCTGCGGGCCGATGGTCACCACAGCCGCAGTTCCAACGATGAGCGCGAACGCAATAGCAACAAGCGCGAGGAATCTTTTCATGGCATATCCTCAAAAAGGGAACCGATAAGAAAATAGCACAGTGGCGAATATTAATCTCATAACTTTTAGTTTACCGAAGACTTGGCGATGATTTCGCAGCTCCGGGGCTAAATTATTCCTTGTTCCTGCAGATTCCGGACCAGTTCGGGCTGTTGGTGGTAGGCATGAATGGGCTGTATTCGGCTGACGCCCGTTGCCATCTTTTTTGCCGTTTTACTGACCTAGATTCCCAAATTGCTTGCATGCGCAGGCGAGCCGTTCACACCATCGTCATCTCGCGCCTGAGATTGGGAGCGAAAATGCTCTTTGGGATGAGGGCGTGAACGCCGCGCACGATGTCCACGACTTGCGTCACGCGGAAGCTCACCGCGATGCTGCACAAGGCGTAGGCGTCGAGCTCACTAATTTTCGCCTTGGCGGCGAGAAACTTAATCGCGTTGCGCGCCGCCATCGTCATCGCCGCGTTCAAGTCCTTGTCGAGGCCAATTATGATCCAATGTGAATTCGTCTCGGCCACCGGCCAGGCCAGGTTTTTTTGCTTGTGTAGGATGACCTGGATGCGCAGGTCCTTCATGCGCGTCTCGAGGGCGGTAAGTGAAATCTCGCCGTCACCCTGCACTGCATGGCTGTCGCCCGTATAGATAAGCGCGCCGGGCTTCCACACAGGGATGTAAAGCGTCGAACCCTCGGACAGCTCACTGAGATCGAGGTTGCCAGCGTGGGGGCCTGGTGGCACCGAGCTGGTGACGCCGGGACTCAAGGGCGGAAAATAGCCATCCGGCGGCGCTAAACCCAAGGTGCCTTGGAAGGGCTTAAGTGGCACGGCGATGTTGGGCATGAACTTGCCCTTCATAGCAGCAAGGTCGAGTTCCACGTACTTGATCTGCCCCTGCGTGTAGTCCTGCGGCAGGAGGCCGGTGCCAAGTGAACCCGGATTGTTGAAGACGGCGCCCCATTCGTACGGGCGGATCCGTTGGTATCGGATTTCCAGCACGTCGCCCGGCTCGGCCTTGTTCACCGCAATCGGCCCGATGATTGAATGTGGGCCCCTGCCCGGATTGCTCACGCGAAGCTTCGCCAGCGTGTCGACAGGGACTCCAGGTTGCATCTCGTTAAGAAAATGCGACCACGTGTCAGGGAAGCTGATGATATCTCCGGAGTCGATGGTGAGAACGGGCGGAAGATTGGCGTCGTAAACGCCAAGTCGCACTGTCTCCTTCGTTGAGGGGACTACGTGCACGCGGCCTTCAGGATGGGAATTGCGCTTGTGCGCTGTCTCGGACTCTTGCGCCCGCGCGAGCCTAGCGAACCACGGCTCAACCGCGGCCAGCGCACCCATGAAGCTGCTTGCCTGCAGGAACTTCCGACGCCAGCGGCCGCGAGCCGACAGATAACCGTCAAAGGTCTCCTGATCGATCTCGTCCATATGGAGGAGGCGATCGGATGTGCGTTTGTCAAAGACAGCGTTCTTGATGTCCTCGCGCAGGATACCCGTGCCCTTCTCGTCGCCGCATCCAAAGAGATTGGCGCAGGCATGATGGTGATCGTGAGGGTGCTGATGCGTGTGCTCGCTTTCGTCGCCGTGCTCTGACATCTCATCGTGCTCTGACATGATGACCCCGCAAGAAAGCATTCTCGCCACAGTACGCGCGCTCAGCTAACTCGCGCGCACTCACTGGGTCAATGTACGGAAGGCGCTTCGCGAGGCGCTAACGGGTCAACAATACTGACGCTTTGCAATTTTGGCAATTCGGTGTGCTCCAGAAAGTGCAAATTACGATGCACCGGTGGAGATCGGCGTTCGGGACAACGGCGCGGACGTCCGCCAAACGTGAGGGATAAAATATTCGTCCCTTCTTCACGACTAATTGTAGGCGAGGGTACAGGGAGGTTGGTAGCCTTCGCCTGGTTTCGAATGCCGATCTCTAGCGGTGTGGTTGGTTCTGACCAATCGCCGAAGCGGTACGACTAAGCCCTGGCCATCGTGTGCCATCACCGAAGGAGCGCCCGTGATGAAACTGGCCGATGTTCGCGCAAGTGCATTCGCAATGCCGTTGAATAATCCGGCATATCCGAGAGGCCCTTACAAGTTTTACGATCGCGAGTATGTGGTGATCAGCTACCGCACCGACCCTGACGTCCTGCGTGCGGTCGTGCCGGAACCCTTGGAAGTCATCGGCGACATGGTCAACTATGAGTTCATCCGCATGCCGGACTCGACCGGGTTCGGCGACTACACGGAAACAGGTCAGGTTATTCCGGTTCGCTTTCGTGGCGCCGACGGTGTCGCGCAGGAAGGCGGCTATGTGCATGCAATGTATCTTGACGACAATGCGCCGATTGCCGGCGGGCGCGAGATCTGGGGCTTTCCGAAGAAGCTGGCTAGTCCGAAGATTTCGCATGAGAGTGAGACGCTCGTCTGTACGTTGCACTATGGATCGGTGCTCTGTGTGGCGGCCACTATGGGCTACAAACATCACGAGATCGACCGAGAGCCCTTACTCAAAAACCTCGCCAAGCCGAGTTTCATGATCAAGATTATCCCGGATGTCGATTGCGGGCCGCGCATCTGCGAACTGGTCCGCTATTACTTGGAGGATGTGACGCTCAAAGGCGCGTGGCGCGGGCCCGCGGCGCTGCAACTGTTCGATCACGCCCAGTGTGACGTTGCGCGCCTTCCAGTGCGTGAGGTTGTTTCCGCCTCGCACTACCTCACCGACCTTACTCTCGGGCTCGGTGAAGTCGTCTTTGACTACATGAAGGAGGCATAACCTATAGTCGGGACACACCAAATGATTTTGATTACAAGGACGGGGGCCTTACTTGGACGTAAATCTGTTTTGGTGCCTCAGAGAAATATCTCAGCAGTGCAGGACACAGCCATCCTTCCATGTCAAGCTCCGCTGAGTAGTAGACGTTTCCTCCGCTATCCTCACGTCGCCAATCAAGACGGTATTGGTGGCCGGGAAATGGCGTTGCTGAAAAGGCCATCACAAAGCCATTCTCGGCGTCAGGTATGCCAGCAACAACACGGTCGATCATCGTGTCAGCACCGGCAACAAATGGTTCCTGCGATAGACCAACCCGTTCATCATCAAAGACCCACATACCGTGGTGCCTGTAGGGCGCTATAACGTTGATTGAGTTCACTGGGTTCACTCTGCTGAAGTTTTCGTCGTCACTATCTGTCCTTTTTGAGTTGTTAGCAATTAATTTGCTAGCGCCCTTATTTTACTGGCTGAAGCTGTACTCGCCTAAAGCATGTGGACTCAAGCGGCCACGTCCCGTCGGTGGTCAAATCTCTAAATTCTCTGACCTTGTTTTCATCAGTGGCTCCAACGGATTGATCTTGAGCAATTTCCGCTTTAAGAGACTGCAAACGTCGTGTGAGTTCCGGACTAACGGTTTCAATTAACTCCATGGATGCTCGTAAATCAATTAGGGCACGGCATTGAGGCATCTGCGACGCTGAGCGCCAACGGGTGATGCCGCGTTTGAACCGCGGAGTGCTATCGTGAGCCTTCCCGATCGACTCGCCGAGACTATTTTATCTACACGGTCGGACGCGATCGTCTCCGCAGATCGTGACTGTATCATCGGCTTTTGGAACCCAGGCGCCGAGCGCCTGTTCGGCTATTCCCGCGAGGAGGCCGTAAGTCGCTCACTCGATCTCATCATCCCGGAGCGATTGCGGAAACGTCATTGGGACGGCTATAGCCGGGTTATGCAGACGGGCCAAAGTCGCTACGGTCAGGGCGACGTGCTCTCGGTGCCGGCCCTCCGCAAGGATGGCACCATCATCTCGGTCGAGTTCACCGTCGTGCCGCTGAAGAATGAGGCAGAGCAGATGATCGGTATGGCCGCAATCATGCGTGATGTGACCGCACGCTACAATGAGATGCGCGCATTGAAGCAAGCACTCGCTGACGTTGGGAGGACTGCAACTAACAAACCTTGAGCGTAGTATCGGCTCTGGCACGAAGCATACCTAACGACGAAGAGACCGACGTGGACGGAGCGCAACCGATAGACGCACGGCCCTTCGCCGCTGCTGGTAGCCGTGATTGCGTGCCTCGCGCTGCGCTGCGCCGATGAGATAGCCGCGTCAATAAAGACTAATGCGTCCTGTGCATGGCGTATCCGTTCCACACTATTGGCCACGCGACGCGTCCAATTGGTGAATTTGTAGATTTGCTGCAGAACGCACAGGTGACGCTCGTCGCCGATGTCCGAACCGTGCCACGCTCGCGCACCAACCCGCAATATAACCACGAGACGCTGCCGCAGGCGCTCGAACCATTCGCTATTGGATATAGGCATATCGCGGCACTTGGCGGTCTGCGCGGCAAGAATCGCGATGTGCCAGCAAGTATCAATGCGTTTTGGCAAAACAACAGCTTTCACAACTACGCCGACTACGCGATGAGCGAAAGTTTTCGCAACGGCCTGACGCAGCTCCTTGATCTCGGTCACTCGCAACGCTGTGCCATTATGTGCGCTGAGACCTTATGGTGGCGATGCCATCGGCGGATCATCGCAGACTACCTTCTGGCCGTGGGCGAAACGGTTTTCCATATTGTCGGGCCAAGGCGGACCGAGCCAGCGCGCATGACCGCAGCGGCAAGGTGGCACAGTTCGGGGTTCCTGACCTATCCCGACCCTTGTGAAGGTACTGGCTGATTACGTATGGCGCTCGCAGCCGCTTACTTTAAGCGTCGCGCGGTCCGAAATACCGAGCACCCCATAAAACGACAATCCATATACCCGCGAGAATACAGAACCCTATGATCAGCGTTTCCACAACCAGACCTCCAGGTCAAAGCCGCTCGATCCACGTGTCAGTAATACTATTGTCCATCAAGAATATCATCGATCCAAGTTAAAGCCTTCACCGCCGTCGGCAACCCGAGTGTGGGAATGGCTAACAGCATGACATGTCGCAACTGATCCGCGTTCATGCCTTCAGCTAGGGCCCGACGAATGTGTGAATGCACGGCTCCCTCGGAAGAGCATCCAATTGAAAGAGCCAACTTCACCAAACGCCGGGTGTTAGCATCGAGTGGGCCACCTTCCGCAACCGCCTCCCCGAGCTTTTCGTAAGCCGCCCATACTTTCGCATGACGCTCGGCTAGTCGCTTGGCACCAGATGGAAGATCTCGGCTCATTTTCACCTCGCGATTGCTTCTACATTGCCTTTGAAGATAAAAATAGCCAAACAAGGGCACACATCAACTTATCAACTATTTGCTCCCCCGAGCCATCGATCAAGCAAGGCCTCAGCCTTAACAGCCATCATGGGAGCGTGATGCAAAGCGCTTGCTCGCAGGTCCGCGATCGATATGCCGGCCCCGGCAAGCTCGCAAGCGTGACCGATGAGCCAGCGCTCGAAGTGACGTGCCGACACCTCAGCATGAAATTGCAGACCAAGCACATTGGGTCCATATGCAAAAGCTTGGTTAGGGCAAATCTCCGTAGAGGCTAGATGCGTGGCACCGTGCGGCAGCTCAAAGGTGTCGCCGTGCCAATGCAAGACCGTTCCGTCCCTAGCGAAGGGAAAAAGGCACGAATGCATTCCCTCTGTTGTGAGACTTATGGGCGAGAAACCGATTTCCTTGATGCCCATCGGGTAAACTCGTGCACCAAGGGCGCGAGCAATAAGCTGGCTACCTAGGCATATGCCAAGCGTTGGTCGATTGGCGGCAAGTCGACGGGTAAGAAGCGCAAGCTCCTCATGAATGAACGGATATTGTTGTTCCTCGTAAGCGCCAATCGGACCCCCGAGCACAATGAGCAGGTCTGCTGCCAGTGGATCTAGTTTCTCAAGATGATCAATGCCGATATCATAATATGTAAGGCCGTAGCCTTTCCGTTTGAGTGCTGGTGAGAAGTGACCGAGATCCTCGAAATGAATGTGTCGAAGTGCAACGACAGATTTTGATGTCATAAGCTCGTGTTCCACTATCGGAGCGGTAACTTTGCGAGTATTCGCTAACCACCTAAGGTGAGTATTGCCGATTTCCTTTTTTGATTTAATCACATTGCGATAGCAAACGGACAAAATGCATCAGGGCGAATGAAAGAGAGGTTCTGATCGCAATCCAACTCTTTACGTCGTCGTTTGCTTACTTTGAAAAATATCCCATCAAGAGATCCAGTTGGAGAAAGGTTAGAACCATGATCGCGTTTCCTACCCAGGCCACCGTTAAGAAGCGCGCCAGCAGGCCCCAGAGCTGCTTTTGGGTGTTACCGGCGCATCGCCATACCGAGACAAGAATCCAGGCCGTGTAGGCGGCGAAGCAAAGTAAAAGGATCTGCCGAAGCACGTTGCGACCATCGTAAAGCGTGACAGCGTAGGGGACGGCAATAAGGGTGCTGGTAGCAACTCCATAAATCCAGAATACGATCCAAAGCGGCTTCTCGCCACGCCATGCCCGAATCTCCGGTGCGAAAAAATCGGCGGCGAATTTAATGATCCTAGATCTGCTCTTTGTCTCACACCACATAGCCGCTGGAGGCTCCGGTTTGATCACGATGGTTTTTTCAAGCCTCTCCTCGAAGTCCTGAAAGCTATGCCCGCCGAGCCGACCGCGAGGTTCGTGGGAGTGCACTTTCGTTTGAATTGAATGACAATAAATTCCGCAGTGGGGCGCGCGGGCGTACAAGATCCGCCAAAGTGTGGTCGTCTAGGGCCGAAAGGAATGCATCCCGCGCTTTGAAAAGCACACCCCGGAGCGCGCAGCTTGGAAGAATCGTGCAATACGCGCCATCCGGCGGAAAGCACGGCACCAACATCATGTCAGGTTCCGTGCGTCGCACCACCTCGCCAATCACGATGTGCCGCGGCGCGCGCGCAAGGCGCAAGCCGCCGCCCTTGCCGCGCACCGTTTCCACATATCCGGCAAGACCGAGTTGATAGGCCACCTTCATCAAATGGTTTTTCGAGATGTCGTAAGCCTTGGCAATTTCCGCGATGGTAGCGAGACCGTCGCGCTTGAGTGCGAGAAACATGAGCACACGCAATGAATAGTCCGTATAGACCGTCAGTCGCACCTTGAGCTCCATCAATGCGTGGCTGGCAACGCTATAACATGCATTTAACATATTGCTTTCGAAAACGAAATATAATATGCCGAGCCTGGACTGGGAAATTGGCTAAAACTTAATCGCGATTATTCGACCAAGTGGCCTAACATCACGCAGAAGGGAATACCGCCCGCTAATGCGAAAGGGTGGGCCGGCATTCCCAGCAAGCTCACCCAATTCAGCCCAATGCCACACGACGAGGCGCCCCCCAGCGAAAGATGGCAGAATCTGCGAACGAGGTTGTTAAATGGACGATGATATCCTGTCCGCTCTGAAAACTGTCATTGATCCCGAGCTCGGCATTAATATTGTCGACCTTGGGCTCGTTTATCACGCCGTGCGTAATGCGAATAAAATTGATATCGCGTTAACGATGACGACACCCGCTTGTCCTCTTGGCGAGATGATGAGTGAGGAAATTAAGCTGGTTCTGCGCAATCGATTCCCGGACCTAACGGACGTGCGGGTCGAACTGGTCTGGGATCCGCCCTGGTCTCCCGAGTTGATGAGCGAGGAATCGCGCCGGCAACTCGGCATGCTTTAGGGCAACAATCGCTCCGCGGTGATGGGCTCGGTCCGCGCGTTGGTAGCAATCGAAAAATGGCGAAGGCTGCGCCTGATCCCGCTCGCGGCGGGTGTGGGTTCGTTCCTCGTTGGCCTCTGGCTTGGTCTTGCTCGACTTGGCCTGACATTGCCGGGCGGAACACCCGCCGTGGCCGAGCTCCACGGTGCCCTGATGATCAGTGGCTTTCTTGGAACTGTGATCTGCCTCGAACGTGCAGTGGCGATCGGACGATGGTGGGCTTATGCGGCACCCATGCTTTCCGCCATCGGTGCGGTCGGACTTATTGTCGATGCGCCGGTATTCGCCAGTGGCGCGTTTCTGCTCGCGAGTATCGGCCTTACTGTTAATTCAGGGACAATCGCCGCACGTCAACCCGCACTCTTCACGGTCCTTCTAACCATTGCGGCGGCGTGTTGGGTATGCGGGACAATCATTTGGATCCAGGGGGCTGGAGCAGCAAACGTCGCCGGATGGTGGCTTGCATTTCTAGTTTTCACCATAGCTGCTGAACGTTTAGAACTCAGCCGCTTACTGTCACCGCCGCGTTCAAGCCAAGTGACTTTCGTATTCGCGTTGGCGCTAATCATCATCGGAATGGTACGGGGCGAAATTGCCGGCCAAGGGGCGCCATTCACCGGCGTCGGTCTTCTTGCGATGACAGTGTGGCTTGTCAAGCATGACATTGCCCTCAGGACCATCCGCCTCTCTGGACAAGCGCGCTTCTCGGCAAGCTGCCTGCTCGCGGGGTACTTTTGGTTGGGCATTGCCGGTCTATTGTTCCTCATTGCGCTGCCCGGCACGACCATCTTTTCGTACGATGCAGCCGTCCATGCCGTCGCGATCGGCTTCGTTTTATCAATGATTTTCGGACACGCTCCTATCATTCTGCCCGCGGTGATTGGATTGCGCGTTCGGTATAGTGCGGCTGTTTATGGGCCACTCGTCCTTTTACACCTTTCGCTTCTCTTGCGCACGACAGCGGATCTCTTTAACAGCGTTGATATTCGTACGATCAGTGGTCCTGTGACGATCGTTGCGATCATAAGCTATGCGGTCATTTTGATCGCATCACGAAGCTAATGAAGCCACCCAATCATTTGAGTGGCAATATGGAAATTCTCTCTGATGGACCCGATTGCTCTTGCGCTTGTGCATAAGCGTCATGCCGAGCACGCGCAGACCCAGCGTCTGCAATTTTTCTGTCGCTGGCCGACCTAATTTCACCGACAAAGTGAGGGAATTAACCCGAGGTTTGGTGCTGATGTAACGACACCGCCCTAATGGTGTCGAGAGTTGTCCTTATGTTATTTTTGACTGGATAAAATAGAAAATGGGACGATCCTAATGAACCTAAGATCGGTTGCTGTCATTTTGGTAATCATCGGCACATCGGTGTCTGCACTTGCTCAGGAGCCGAGTGCTGCAAACTTGAAGGCCGACACGCAAAATGTCGTAAAAATAATCAGCAGCGACAAAGCTAAGGTGCAGGCCTACTGTGATGCGGTCAAGCTCGGCGAGCGGATGGATCAGGCTGAGCAGAACAACGACAGTAAGACGGCCGAAGAGCTATTCAAGAAACTGGATGAGCTAAGCCAGAAGCTGGGTCCAGAATATGCCGCTTTGATGGAGCGGCTTCAGGACCTAGACCCGAATTCCGCTGTTGGTCTTGAGATCAGCTCGACGCTGGCGACACTGGATAACTTATGTAATCGGTAGCATATCCTAGGACTTCTCGGATTAGTGTGCGGCCCCTGAGCCGTTAGGGCGGGACGACGCGGTCTCGGCCGACGTTGACACGGTTGATGTCAAAACTGCCGTCCGGCTTCTTCACTGCCCGGAACACGGTGAAGGCGACCCCTGGCTTAATCGCGCTCATATTGGCAACTTCAAACCGCATGATCGGTACATCCGGTGTCACAATGATATCCTTTTCACCCTCCTTGTACTTTACCGTAATGGTCGGTCCCAGCGCGCTTGTATTGGTCGTGTCGACCGTGCCGCCAATCAGCGTTCTCTTGGGAGCGCTGACTGTGCCGTTGGTCATGGTGCCATGGGGAGCCCCGTCCCATGGCCGGAAGCCCTCTCCGGTGCCGCGCATGGACTCCGGAAAAATGTGAACTTCGATTGCCTTCTGCGAGCCGTCAGCTTGTGGCACCGCTCCGCTACCGATGAATGAGCCCTCCCTGATATCCGCTATTGACGCCTTCACCACCTCGACAACCAGAGTCTTGTCAGCAAGGTTGAGCTTGAGTTCGTCGTCTTTGTCCGATCTCGCCATCACCGTGTTGCCATCGACCTTCTCGATGACACCGCGCAAGCGTACCGCCTGCGGCTCCTGTGCCTTCGCCGACGTCACCGCGGCTATGGCGCCGGCTAGAATAACAAGCATCATTTTGTGGCCTGGGTTCATAAGATTTCTCCACTCTGTGAATGACGTATGTATTCGGCAGCTTTTCCGATTGGAATTTCAAAGCTGCTTGCCGATCACCCTATCGAGCGAGTAAGGCCCGCCGCCACGAAGCGCAATCGCGAAAAAGAGGATGCCCCAGATGAAGGTCGGCTCCATGCGTCCCCAGCCTTGCGGCAAAAAAACGCCGAAGGTGATGCACGCCATTTCAATTGCTAGGGCGGCAGCGAAGAAACGTGTGAACAGGCCAAGGATCACGCAGGTTGCGCCGACAGTCTCCAGAAATATGGCGGCGTAGGCGAAGAACAGGCCTGGCACAAACCCTGCTTTGGCCATAGTCACGGCGACGGCAGCGGGACCATTGTGAAGTTTTGGCCACGCATGAACGAACAGAGGCGCCGCGGCGACAATGCGGAGCATTGGATACCAAAGGCTGGAAACCGCCTCATAAAAATTAGCCAGCCCCGGGATGAGTAGTTTGGGCTCACCGCGATCCATCGGCGCTTGCCTAAACGTCGAGTACCGGATCACTTCGGCTTGCTGAGATTGACGTTGCATGGTGGCACGACCTCCGCTGCGGCCTTACCCCCCAGAAGGAAAAACACCGATGTGCCGAAAATGTTCCCGCGCTGGGCAAGCACCGAAGCTCGTCGGAAAAGATCGAGCGGTCGTCCCGACGCGCTGCCCACCCCAAGCATAACGGTCTGGTTCTTGCTGCTCGAAGACTTGTCTTTGCAAAAATCAGTGCTCCTTCGACTTTTGGCCTGAATTTAATTCTGATCAAATCGACATTTGCTCAGTCATTTATTGCTCAACAAGTCATCAACCTTTCCGCAACACAGCGGGTGCGGCAAAGCGCCTCGCCCCTTTGAAAAAGGGCGACTGATGCCTTTTTATGGTTAAACGGACTAGGAGTCCTATGTGATGCGTATTCTTTTGAAGATGGGTCTTGCGATCGTCGCTGGCGCCGGGCTAGCTGCGGCCGTTGCCAATGCGATGACGTTGCTGCATTAGCCGATTACTCTCTCCACAGATTTTCGTCTAGGTTTGCCAGAGCTTGGGCGCTCAATAGACGGGGCCCACCCCCGCCTTGCGGACCCAGTTTGGGGATTTACGCTGAAGATTCGGGGATCGCGCCATTTGGCTCACTTCGCAGGCGATAAACTGGGGGCTTTCTTTATGCGGACACTTTCTTTATGCGGACAGTTGAATGCAGCGTCGCGGTTTTGTAATCTGTGGGTCTAGTGGGGGTGATGCATGCGTATGACTGGGGCAGTTGCGCTCGTATTTTTACTCGGCTTCGCCAATGGCTGCTTTGCGGGCGAGAATGAGAAAAACAAAATCGAAGCCGCGACCACCACAAAATTAGGCGACTATTCGTTGAAACTAGAAACTGATCGACCGCGGAACTACAATGTTCCGTTACCGGCACCCCTGACTGCTCCAAAAGAGGATGCGGTCAAACCGTATGTGGGCTTCAAGCTGTTGCGGCAGCTTCAATAAGTTATTTGGTACCCAAGAATAAATGTTCGTCTGTGATGCGTTCTGAAGTCCTGCGCCCGCTAACGTGAGTGCCGGGAGAAAATGCACTCTCGGAAAAGCTTTTTGCTGCAATCGAGGACTAATCCAACCATAACTTATTTGTCGTCAGTCGTGGTTCAAAATGGCGCGATAGCAAGCACAATGCCACCGATTGCGCTGACGGCGACGGCCACGAGTGGCGGGGCTTCCCACACAGTCAGAAGTACGAACCCCACGAGCGCCAGACCGAAATCCATCGGCGCGTTAACCGAGCTCGTCCATACTGGATTGTAGAGCGCCGCGCCCAACAGACCGACAACCGCGGCATTTACGCCACGCATCACGGATTGTGCCCAGCTCTGTCGGCGGAAGGTCTCCCAGAACGGCAGTGTCCCAATGAGTACAAGAAGACCAGGCATAAATATTGCGATGAGGCTGATCACTGCGCCCGCTATCCCGTTCGGCGATGGACCCATGACAGCCCCGAGATAGGCGGAGAACGTAAACAAGGGTCCGGGCACTGCCTGCGCGGCACCGTAGCCAGCGAGAAATGCGTTGTCGCTTACCCACCCGGGGGAAACCGTCGCCTCGCGCAGAAGCGGCAACACGACATGCCCGCCGCCAAAGACAAGGGCCCCCGATCGATAGAAAGCTTCAAACAACGCCACGCCCTGCGAATGGGCCAACGCCTTCAGAACGGGCAGCCCGGCAAGGAGTAGGAAGAAAACAGCGAGGGCAAGCAGTCCGACTTGGCGCGAAACTGGCACCGGCATATGCCCCTGATCTGATGGTAGCGACGGCCCTGCGCGGCAAAGCAAAAAACCAAGAACGCCGCCCAAAACGATCGCGCCGATCTGAGCAACGGACGAGGAGCTAAACAGAATTGTCAGCGCCGAGATGACAGCGATGGAAGCGCGTTCGCGATCGGGGCAGAGCATTCGCGCCATGCCCCATACCGCCTGGGCAACGATTGCGACTGCCACAAGCTTGAGACCGTGAAGCAAGCCAGTTCCGACCGGACCCTTCAGGGCGCTGGCACCATAGGCGAATAGTACGAGGGCAATCGCCGATGGCAGCGTAAAGCCAACCCAAGCCGCGAGGCCGCCAAGGTAACCACCCCGCATGAGACCAAGAGAGAAACCGACCTGGCTACTGGCGGGGCCAGGTAGAAATTGGCACAGCGCCACAAGGTCGGCATAACTACGCTCATCGAGCCAACGACGACGGACAACAAACTCCTGTCTGAAATAACCGATGTGAGCGATCGGCCCGCCGAAGCAGCTTACCCCGAGTTTTGCAAAGGCTGACAAAACTTCGGCTGCCGATCCCGATTGATGATGTTTTCGGATGGTGTCTGGCGGGGAAACGATCATCGGCTTTCCGGAAGTGTCACCCGATAGACCAGCATCATTGTATCGACGTCGACGCCGCTCGGATCCTTGTATGCTTTGCCCGCGTGGAATCCGTGCTGTGTGATGAAATCGTTGTCGTTGGAAACGAACAGGAAGTAGTCGCGCGGATTTTTTGGATCGAGCGCCGATAAAAGGACCATGCCTTCCCATTTCTGGTAGAGGTCGTTGCGATCGTTCGGTTCGCCATTATGCAGGCCGAATTTGTTGAGTTGCGAATTGTCGTTGATGTCGATGAAGGGGGTCAGTAATGCCGGCACGATGCCGTCGACAAGTTGGCCTTCGGGTGCCACCGGAACCAAGCCGTCATATTTTGATCCCGCGATATCAGTCGCCTTGGAAATATCGAGAAGCTCGATCCTGCGATAAAGCGAGGTCGAACCTTGGAGCCCGTAGCCGTTTCCAGTATCCCTGCAGAGCAGGAGGAAATGTGTATCGTCGAGGGCAAGCAATTCACTCTGTGCCGCGACCCTACGCCTGCCCTGTGTATTCGTGAAGACGGGCAGTGGTACGACATACTCGTGAACCAATTTTACGCGATCCGGATCGGTAACGTCGTAATAAAGAAGTCGAGTGTTCTGCCGCGTCTCCGGCGAATCGCCCCCGTCCTGCCACGTGGCGCTTTGCAGCACTGCTGCTAGATATTTTCGGCTCGGCGTCACCGACACGCCTTCAAAACCCTGATTGTTTTGGCGGCCGGTTTCCGGATCAGGCGGCTGCGCTGGTGGCGCGCCTGGACCCGGATTATTCGATGAAAAACTATCGTGGCCGTGACGCTTGGGAATAAAGGCTTCAGGCGGTCTTATCGCGGAGAGCATGCGGCCGATCGCGGAGAAGTGGTAGATGTAAGGCCCATATTCATCGCCGATGAAGAATGTGCCGTCGCGCATCAGGACCAAGGCCTCAGCGTCAAGGCTGATTTTGCCATTCGTGGCCTGCGGCATCACGGGAAATCCATTGCGTGCGTGCCGCATGCTATCAACCGTCGGATCAAGCCCGCTTAGTGGCCTGCCGCCGAAATCCCTCAGCAGGATTGTGTCAGCGAGCGTCAACTGCAAGGTGTTCTGGCGCGCTTTGACGGGAAGAGCACTCGGATCGGCGGGTGGCTTAAATACAAACGTGAGTTTGTATAGTCGTGCGCGATAGTCCTCAGTTCCGCTGATGTTGTAACCTCGGTCAGGCAGCATGTAGAGCGTGCCGCGGTAGCCGCTTCCCGCTCGCGACCAACTTCTTGGGTCGACGGCGAGACCTGAACCCGAGCCGAACGTTTCGCCGAATTTATCGCGCAAGTCCGCCGCTAGACGCCCAACTCCGACCAACCCCTTGTTGACGTAGGTGAGGCCGCCGACCGTGACGGTGTTGGCGGCAACCGCGTGTTGGACGTTCAAGATCGTGCATGCTAGCAGTATTGCAAAGCCGACACTGCGGGACAGAGCGGAAAAAGCGCACGTTGTAGCTCTGGGGCGGTCTCTAGACATCACAAGCTGTCAGGGGTTGCCAGTGCCGTTGCTCATTGCGTCTTTGTAGGCTTGCTCTGCGATTTTGGCGTTCAGCCGTTTCGGCTCGCAATTACTGATTGTTTCGCCGCTCCCTGAATTTAAGCACTCTTGATAATCTGCCTGCGCCTCAAGGAACCGGTTTCTCGCGTCGTCGAGGGAGGTCGTATGCGAGGCGCAGCCGCCGAGCAGGAGGGCAACCAACGCACAGGCTCCATTCCGCATCTTCGCCCCTGCTGCGTATATGTCTTTTAGGTTATCAGTAAGCTGCCCACACAAAAACCCGAAATGAATCCGAAAAATTGCACAATGATTGACGCTGCCTAAGCCCGGGCGGCCGCGATTGGCGGCCCGATTTTTTCACCGGCGGCATAGACGATTGCGTCGCTGTAACATGATCGAGCGGCGTTCGTATCGGATGAAAGGCCTCAGTGCTGGCGGTCGATATGCGAGCGCCGAGTACGGTCTAATCGAGCCATGAACTTCCGCAGAAGGAACTGATACAGCATTGCAGCGGTTTTGAGGGGGTCAACTGTGATTCAAGAACGGCGTCCCGCGCGCGAGATCTGTTCAAAAATCCACGATCTAAATTCTAATGCTGTGCGCACGTTAATCGGCGGAGACGTTTTCAACAACATTGACCCAAAGCAAACCTGAGTTCACCGAAGGTCAGGCCGGCTGTGCTTCAAGCTCTTCCCCAACTGCTATCGGGTGGGCCATCGTTTCATGAAGCTTTTTCAGGTCGAGTTCGCCTTCCCATCGACTAATGACGACGGTTGCGATGCCGTTGCCGACCAGATTGGTAAGAGCTCGACATTCGCTCATGAACTTATCGATGCCGAGCAAAATGGCGAGGGACTGAATTGGTATGTCAGGGACAATCGCAAGCGTCGCTGCGAGCGTCACGAATCCGGCGCCGGTCACGCCAGAGGCACCTTTCGACGTAATCATTGCGATCGCGAGAATGCCGAGGAGGTGCCCGAACGTCAGCGGAGTGTTCGTGGCCTGTGCCAAAAATAGTATTGCTAACGTCATATAAATGTTCGTGCCGTCAAGATTGAAGCTGTAGCCCGTGGGGATCACTAAGCCGACCACCGACTGCGACGCGCCAAGGCGCTCCATCTTCTGAATCATGTGGGGTAATACGGTTTCCGACGACGACGTTCCAAGGACAATGAGCAACTCATCCTTGATGTAAGCGATGAAACGCAGAATGGAAAAGCCGGCGAGGCGAGCAATGGTGCCAAGGACGAGCAGAACAAAGAGCAGGCTCGTCAGATAGAACGTGGCGATTAGCTCCACTAGGTTCACTAGAGAAGCGACGCCGTAGGCGCCAACGGTAAAAGCCATCGCACCAAAGGCACCAATCGGTGCTGCCCTAACGATAATTCGGATCATGCCGAAAAAGATCTTGGCCATAGCGTCAACGACCCGGCTAATCTTTTCGCCGAGGTCGCCGAGGCGCGAGATCGCGAAGCCTGAAAGAATCGATACGAGTAGAACTTGCAACAGGTCGCCTTTGGCAAAGGCTCCCATGAATGTGTCCGGAATTATTGCCAACAAGTGAGGAACGATGCCCTCTTCCTTGGCCTTGGTGACGTAACTAGCCACTGCCTTCGGATCGAGGGTTGCCGGATCGATATTGAAACCTTTGCCGGGCTGCAGGAACTCTCCGACGATCAACCCTATAGCCAGCGCAAGAGTCGAAACCGCCTCGAAATAGAATAAAGTCTTGACACCAACGCGCCCAATTTTTTTGAGGTCGCGCATCGACCCGATCCCATGCACTACAGTGCAGAAGATCACCGGTCCAATCATCATTTTGATCAGCGAGATAAAGCCGTCGCCAAGCGGCTTCATATCTTTGCCTAGATCAGGCCAGAAATGGCCAACCAAAATGCCAATAGCGATCGCAATTAGCACCTGTATGTACAGAACTGTATACCACGGACGGTTGGTTTTGGTCATTGCAGTTCCCCGCGCACGTTAAAATGATAAACACTTCTTAGCTTTAGGGGAAGCGTCGTGGCGCTTCTGATGCTGTGGGCGCCTGTTCCGCCGGTACGTGAGTGCCACGAGAGTAGGCGCTGTTGAGGCCCCGGGATTCGTGCGCAGACGGGGGTGTATGGCCGGTCATGAAATTCCGATTGCTTTTTGTTGCAGGGCCGGGCATCGCGTTTCTTGACGAATCTGGATACTCCCGAGGACCCGAGGTCTTTTGCAACCACTCAAGCGTCCCGTTCATACGTGATCCGCATCCCCCGGCCGCGACGAGATTGCGAACATTTGAGCATGAGGTCAGGGTGCCAGGAAGAACGAATCTCGCTTTTTGCGATCATTTTTCATTGACAGATTGCGATAGATGGGCGTAAGGCCAAAACGTTCGGGGGGAACCTCGAACAACTCGTGTCAGGACAAAATGGACAGCTACCCTAGTCGCGCCGCGGCGTTCAGAACGTTGGCTTGCCGGGCGCTAATTTGGCTTAAACGGATCGCTCCCGGTGCTCGGCCGGTGAGGAAAGCTAGGGCCTAGAAAGCCTCGCTCTCTCACCTCCTCGGTCAACCGGGACCGATAAGGAGGTGAGCCATGAAGCTTACACGCGCAAATCTTTTCATCGTCCGTAACGCCTTTTTGGATCGGGCGGCCTCGCGTCGCCGGCCCGTCCCAGTGGCTAGCGTGCGTTACCAAACCGTAAGGACCCGTGTTGCCATTCGCCGGGCGCCTGGCCGCCTGGTCGCCAAATGGCATATTTGCCCTGAAACACAGCGGCTCGAATGCTGTTGGTCCTTGGAGGCAACAGCTGCCGAGGGCCAATTATGCGGTGTCTCCAGGCACAGACGACGCATTCTGATGCGCCGGCTGTCACAAATCCGTAAAAGCGTCCTGTGACATTGAAGTCATGTGCATTACGCACACTTCATTCCGCGCTTTGAGCCGATTCACAAACCTCTGATACGAGAGGTTCCGCTATGAATAAAGAACTCACCACTACGCCGCTTCCGTCGGGCCCCAGCAATGGCAAGCGCCAGCCGTCCGTGCTCCCCGAGCTATGCGCTTGCGCGCCAGAAGAGGCACTTGCGCGGCTCGAAGCCAACAAGAGCGGGCTTACGGAAGAACAGGTCGAGGCACGGCTCGAGCGATATGGCCCCAACGAAGTCACGCATGAAAAGCCACCAACCTGGTACGCGCAGCTTTTTCATGCCTTCCTAACGCCATTTAATGGCGTGCTGTTTGCGGTCAGCCTGGTCTCGCTGTTTTCTGACGTCATTTTTGCGGCGCCGGAAGATCGCTCGTTCCGAACGATCATAGTCTTAATCACTATGATTCTGCTCAGCACGCTGCTGCGATTTTGGCAGGAATTTCGATCCAACAAGGCGGCCGAAGAACTCAAGGCGATGGTCACATCGACCACCGCCGTGCTGCGCGCGGGAATGGAGCGGCCGCAGGAAATGCCCATCGCCATGCTCGTTCCGGGCGACATCGTCTATCTGTCGGCCGGGGACATGGTGCCGGCTGATGTTCGCCTGCTGTCAGCAAAAGATCTGTTCGTCAGCCAGGCCATGTTGACGGGCGAATCCCTTCCGCTCGAAAAGCACGCTGTACCACCGACCAAGACGACAAAGGCTCAACAGACGTCGCAAGGTGTTCTGGAACGCGAGACAGCATGCTTCATGGGTACCAACGTCGTGAGTGGCACGGCCATCGCGGTGGTCGCGGCGACCGGCGACGCTACCCAATTCGGCGCGATGGCGAAGGACATTGTCGGCGCACGACCGCTTACCAGCTTCGATAAGGGCATCAGCAAAGTCAGCTGGATGCTCGTCCGTTTTCTGATGGTCATGACGCCTTTGGTGCTTCTGATCAACGGGATCAGCAAAGGCGATTGGTTGGAGGCTCTTCTGTTTGCGGTTTCGGTAGCGGTGGGGCTAACGCCGGAAATGCTGCCGATGATCGTCACCACCAACCTCGCCAAGGGCGCCGTGATGATGGCACGGCGCAAGACCATCGTTAAGCGGCTCAACTCGATCCAGAACTTCGGTGCTATGGACATCCTGTGCACCGACAAGACCGGCACGCTGACCCAAAACAAGATCATCCTCGAACGGCATCTCGATGTGCATGGCCACGAGGACTTGCAGGTGCTCGAATATGCTTGGCTGAACAGCAACCATCAGACCGGCTTGAAGAACCTGCTCGACGTTGCAGTGCTGGAATTTGCGCAACAACACGAGTTGACTTGGAAACTGCAGCATTTTCGAAAAGTCGATGAGATCCCCTTTGATTTTGTGCGTCGGCGGATGTCAGTCATCGTGCGTAACGGCGACAATCAAAATCTTTTAGTCTGCAAAGGCGCCATCGAGGAGGTGCTCCCACTCTGCATATCCGCTGCGGATCGAAATGCGGAGGGAGGGGTCGTGCCCTTCACGACCGAGATGCGCAAGGAAGTGCGCCGGGTCACCCGCAAGCTGAACCAGGAAGGCCTTCGCGCGCTCGCTGTAGCGTATAAGTGGCTACCGGCCGAAGAGCGGACTTATACCGTTGAAGATGAAAAAGGCCTGACTCTGTCTGGATACGTTGCATTCCTTGATCCGCCGAAAGAAACCGCGCGTGAGGCCATCGCGGTCCTGCGCGAGCATGGCGTTGCGGTCAAGATCATCACTGGCGACAACGAGGTGGTTACCCGCAAGATCTGCAAGGAAGTCGGGCTGCCGATCGAGCACGCCATGCTGGGCAAAGATGTAGAGAAACTAGCGGACGCCAAACTCGAAGAAATGGCAGAAGAAACCACTATCTTTGCCAAAATGTCACCCATACAGAAATCGCGCGTGATCCGGGCGTTGCAAAAAAAGGGTCATACCGTTGGCTATCTCGGTGACGGCATCAACGATGCCGCAGCCCTAAAGGATGCGGATGTCGGGATTTCAGTTGATACCGCCGTCGATATTGCCAAGGAGTCCGCGGATATCATCTTGCTGGAGAAAAGTCTGCTTGTTCTCGAAGAAGCGGTCGTGGAGGGGCGCAAAACCTTTGCCAATATCATCAAATACATCAAGATGACGGCAAGCTCGAACTTCGGCAACGTATTCAGCGTGCTCATCGCAAGCATCTTTCTGCCATTTCTGCCGATGCTGCCGATTCAACTGCTGGTCCAGAATTTGCTCTACGACATTTCTCAGGTCTCCATCCCTTGGGATGACGTGGACCGCGACTATCTCAAGCTGCCGCGCAAGTGGGACGCCGCCGGAATTGCGCGCTTCATGATCTTTATCGGCCCGATCAGCTCGATTTTCGATATCGTGACTTTCTTTGTGATGTGGCACGTGTTCCTCGCCAACTCGGTTGAACACCAGTCACTATTCCAGTCTGGTTGGTTCATCGAGGGCCTGTTAACGCAGACGCTGATCGTGCACATGATCCGTACGCAACACGTTCCTTTCATTGAGAGCCGCGCAGCTACACCAGTTATCCTGCTGACCGCCAGCATCATGGCGATCGGCATTTATCTGCCGTTCTCGCCGATCGGTGCGCATCTCGGCATGGTGCCACTGCCGTTGTCTTATTTCGGGTGGTTGGCTGGCATTCTGATGAGTTATTGCCTGCTCACCCAACTCATAAAGACCGTATACATCCGCCGCTTCAAGCAGTGGCTGTAATCAAGGTATGCAGAGCGGTCGATCAGGCCTGAGGAAACGCCGCAGTTCGTCAACAATAAGTTTTGGTTCGGTCGCTGTCGGGAAATGACCACTTTCGGGGCACACCACTAGCTTGGTTTTCGAAGTAAATGCCCCAAGAAATTTCCGTTCAGCCGCGGCGGGAAACCTCTTGCTCATGCCGCCGCGAAAAATGAGTATCGGGCACCGGACCGCTTTGGCTTTGGCGAATAGATCATAGTCGCTCGCGCCCGAGGCGGTAAAAGCCCGCAAGCGCCGCAGACGTGCGGTGGAATAGGGAAAGCACCAACGCTGCCCATCTTCGATCATGATGTCTTTGACGAAACGCATCAGCGCGGCGTCCTCCCATTTTCCTTCTTCCGTTTCACGGAAATGATGCTCGGCCTCGCTGAGCGAGCCAAAGCTGTCGGGCACCAGAAGGGACGGCGCGCTCGGCCGAGTTCCCATAGGGATGACAGGATCCACCAAGACGACCGAGGCTATCTGAGAGGGAGAGAGCTGTGCCACCTCCAGCGCAATCGAGCAGGCGAACGAGTGGCCCATGACCACGTAGCGGTCCGGCAACAAAGTGTGCGCCACCGCTACTGCGTCCGCGGCAAACTCTGCACAGGAATCACCGTCCGGATCTTCGCTTCGGCCAAAGCCACGTTGGTCCGGGCACAGCAGGTGAATCGAGCCTGCCATTTCCGCGGGCACAATCCACATGCCGCTCTGCGTGAGCGAGCCGTGCAACGCGAGAACTGGCAGATAGGGCGAGGCGCGTGGCAGCCACTCGCGGTAAAACTGGCGAAACCCGTTGCTGGTGTCGTAGCCGGTACGCCAGAGCTGCATATCCATTCTAGGCGAGTCGTCGGCTGACGTTGTCATGAAACTTCGCTAGTGTTGCTGATCTCACCGCCGCATCATCTTGGAGTTATATCGATTGCATAAGTCGCACAATATTCCCCGCGTTGACGCCGGCCCCTCGACCGTGCACTGGGGATTCTTCGATGCCAAACTGCCTGCGGTTCTCACCATCGACAGCGGCGAGCGCGTAACGATTTCGTCGGTCTCAGGCAGTCCCGAACTGCTGCCGCCGCCGCCGTTCGAGATCCCGCCGGCATTGCCCGCCATTCACGCGGCCAACGGGCCGCAGCGCTTCTTCGGCCACATGTGCACCGGCCCGGTTGCGGTGCGCGGTGCAAAGGCGGGGCACACGCTGCAAGTCGATATCGAAACCATCGATCTGCATTACGACTGGGGTTACAATGTCATCCGGCCGCTTGTCGGTGCATTGCCGGATGATTTTCCGGACTACCGGCCGATCTATATTTCACTCGATCGGGCCGCGATGACGGGGCGCCTGCCTTGGGGCCAGGAGATTCCCTTAAGGCCGTTCTTCGGGGTGATGGCGGTGGCGCCTCCGGCCGAGTGGGGCCGAATACCGACCCCGCCGCCCCGCCGAAATGGCGGCAATCTCGACAACAAGGAGCTGGTTGCCGGCACGAGCTTGTATCTGCCGATCTTCGCCGATGGTGCGCTGTTCTCCGTCGGTGACGGGCACGGAGCGCAAGGCGACGGCGAAGTTTGCGTCACTGCGATCGAGACGGGCCTGGTGGGCACATTCCGGCTTACGGTGCGCGACGACATGCGCCTCGAATGGCCGCTTGCCGAAACGCCCACCCACATGATCACCATGGCCTTCGACCCCGATCTCGACGATTGTGTGGTCATTGCCTTGCGGCAAATGATCGACCTGGTTTGCGCGAGGACGGGACTCGACCGCTATCAGGCCTATGCGTTGCTCAGCCTTGTTGCCGACCTGCGTGTTACGCAGGTCGTCAACGGCAACAAGGGCATCCACGTGATGCTGGACAAGCGCTACTTGGACCGCGGCTGACGTTCAGCGGGGCTTCTTTGCTTTACTTATGCGCTTTGACGCCGACCTTGATTTTGCCGCCGGCCCGGCCGGGATAATCGGGAGCAGCAAGAAATTTTCACGCTCCCCGCCGAGATGAAGCGTCGTGCGGCCGCCGTAAATATCAGGGGGGCGGTCGCGCGGGTCATCGTGTAGGAAGGGCCCATTGCCGGTGAATTCGTTCTTCATGTTGGAAAGCCTGCCGCCGGAACCGCCCGGATAGACGTAGTCGCGACCGCGTATGCTCAATCCGACACGGTAGCCTTTCGGTACGACGATGCAGGTCGGAATGATTTCGATATCGAGTTCGTAGACCTGTCCGGGCTTGAGTGGCTGCTTCTCGTCGTGACTGTGATAAGGCCGGAAGGGCAAGGTGAGTTTCCGATCGAGCTTGCGATGCGATGCGCGCAGCCAGCCTTGCCCAATCGACGTGTGCGGATCGAGCGCACCTTGGAATACGACCTCCTTCATATCGGGGGAGAACACCCGCAGCACCAAGAAAATATCTGCGTCCGCAGTGCTCGATGACACGTGCAGCTTGGCGGCGACCGGCCCGGTGATCTCCGTCGCCTCTCGCATCGGATCGGTCAGGAACGTCACTCCGTCACCCATCGCGTCGAATATCACGGTGGCTGAGCCGTTCGGCGCCGCGGTCGTTAGCTTCTGCGCCTCTGTTGCCAGATGAAACTTCGTCCATTGCGTCTGCGGCAGTGGCCAATCGCTCTCATGGCGGATGACGAACTTTTCGCCCGGATGGCGAATGTTGAGTTGGACCCGCGGCTGCTTGTCCCAGCCGTTCCTTTCTCGTTTGAGGAAATAACCAAAGAACTTCTTCTGCAGATTGACGCCATAATCTGTGTAGTAATGCGTCCAATGCTCGATGCCGTGCACTTCGAGCCATTTCTGTTTGGAAGCCGATCGGAAGAAGCCTTCAAAGTTGCCGCGCGGATGCAGCGGCTGGCCCCCCCAGTTGGCCGCCGAGAGCAGCGGCACTTTTACTTTCGACCAGTCCGGCAGCATCGCCTTGTAGAAGTCGTCGTCGAGCGGATGCGCGAAATAGGTCTTTCCGAGGTCATACCGGTTAGCGCCCATCTCTTCATCGGTGAGCGTTTCGGGTCCCGACACCCAGTCGCCGTTCATGCGGCTGCGGTGCCCGCGCGTGCCGACCCCGTGCTGCACGGTCTTGACCTGCATGTCGTACCAGTTCTGCGCAAATGTATTGTAGATACCGCCGTTGTGGCTGAGCTCGCGGTAGAAGTCAGCAAAACCTTCCCACACACAAATCGCGGCAAGATGCTTCGGCTGCATGCTCGCCACCTGCCATTGATTGATGGCGTAGTAGGAGATGCCACTTAAGCCGACTTTGCCGTTCGACCACGGCTGCACGCCGGCCCATTCGATGCAATTGTAGAAATCCTGTGTTTCGCGCGGCGACCAATGTTCGACATAGCCCGGTGAACGGCCGCAGCCGCGCGAGTCTACGCGCACGCAGACGTAGCCGTCGGGTACCCACTTCTCGGGGTCGCAGACTTCCCAGCTTTGATACTTATTGCTCGAGCCCGCCATGACATCGGGGTGCTTCTGCTCCATGCGCTTCCATGCGGTCTTATAACCGTCCTCGAAGTGCAGCCACTTGCCGTAAGGGCCGTGGCTCAAGATCACGGGATAGCGGCCTTTCGCGATCGGCCGGAACACGTCGCAGCGCAGCACCAGCCCGTCATCCATAGTGATCGGCATGTCCCAATCGATGCGCATGCCGTCCCGCACTTCACTGACCTCGCGATAGCTCATGATCGCTCACTCCAAAAAACTCGTTCTGACTATTTCTTAGGGATGACGGGCAGTAGCACGTGCGCTTGCCGGTTCGGACCTGCGTGCAGAGTGACGTCGCCGCCGAAGACTGCGGGCGGACGGTCGCGCGGATCATCGTGCGTGAACACGGCGCAGCCGGTCCACACCTTGCCCAGGGTCTCCAGGCCTTCGCCCGGCTCGCCGGGGTAGACGTAATCGCGTCCGCGCACCGAGAGAGCAAGACGGTAGCCCTTGGGCAGCACGATGCAGGTTGGCCAAACCTCGACGTCGACCTCGTACACTTGGCCCGGCTTAAGCTTCTGCTCCTCGTCGTGGGTATGATACGGCCGGTAGGGCAGCGTGAGCTTGGGATCGAGCTTGCGGTGCGAGCAGCGCAGCCAGCCCTGGGCTATGGGCGTGTGCGGATCGAGCGCGCCCTGGAAGGTCACTTCCTTGAGGTCGGGCGTGAAGGCGCGCACGACCAGGAACAGGTCGGCGTCTTCGGTAGCCGATGAAACCCAAAGCTTCGCGGCGATGGGACCGGTGATTTCCACCTCTCGTTCGAGCGGCTCAGTGAGGAATGTGACGCCATCGCCAAAGCCGGCATAGGTGACCGAACTCGCCGCCTTCTGCGGCGTGTTCGACATCGTCAAGTCGTCAGGGTGAACGTAGAACTTGGTCCATTCCGTGCGCGCGAGCGGCCATTCGTTCTCATGCCGCTCGACGAATTTCTCGCCGGGGTGGCGTACCTGCAGCAGCACTTTGGGTTGCTTTCTCCAGCCGGTATTCTCGTCCTTAAGGAAATAGCCGAAGAACTTCTTCTGCAGCCCCAAACCGTAGTTGGTGTAGAAATGGGTCCAGTGCTCGATGCCGTGGCATTCGAGCCACTTGTGCTCCGAGGCCGAACGCACGAAGCCTTCGAAATTGCCGCGTGGATGCAGGCCTTGGCCGCCCCAATTTGCGGATGAGAGCAGCGGCGTCTTGACCTTGCTCCAATCCGGCATGCGCGACTGCCAATATTCGTCGGTGTCAAGCTTGCGCGAGATGCAATCTTCGTAGAAGTCGCGGCGGTTCTTGCCGAGCTGCTCCTCCGACAAGGTCTCGGGGCCGGATACCCAATCGCCGGTCATGCGGCTCTTGAAGCCGCGCGTGCCACGTCCGTTCTGCACGGTGTAGACCTGCGCCTTCGACCAGTCCTGCACGAAGCCGCGGCAGAAGATGCCCCCGTGGTGCGCCATGTCGCGGTAGAAATCGGCCGCGCCTTCCCAGGTGCAGATCGCCGCGAGATGTTTGGGCTGCAGCGCCGCAGTCTGCCATTGGTTTTCTGCGTAATAGGAGATGCCGTTCAAACCGACCTTGCCATTCGACCAGGGCTGTACACCGGCCCAATCGACACATCGCGCCAGGTCTTGTGCCTCGTGCAGCGACCAAATGTCGATGACACCCGGCGAGCGGCCGGCGCCGCGGCTGTCGACCCGGATGCAGACGTAGCCATCCGGCACCCATTTCTCGGGGTCGACCACTTCCCAACATTGATACTTGTTGGTCGAGTTGGTCGGTACGTCCGGCTGATCGGCGCACATGCGCCGCCACTGATCAGTGTACAGGTCGGCGAAGTGCAGCCATTTGCCGTACGGCCCGTAGGTCATGATCACCGGGTACTTGCCCTCGGCGACTGGCCGGTAGATGTCGCAGCGGAGCACGATGCCGTCATCCATTTTGATCGGCATGTCCCAGTCGATCCGCATGCCATCGCGGATTTCGCTTTTTTCTCTGTAATCCATGGGTTCCTCGACGTGTTTCTGATTTGAACGGATAGCGGAAATTGGTCTGATTGGTCTGGAAAACATCCTATGGGTTTGCGCCAATGCACTTATCGTCCGGACCCAAGAGATACAGGCATGCCGGGTCGAAGGAGAACGCAGCCGGTGCGCTGAGTTTGATCGAGGCCATGTCGAACCTTTGCTCCGGTGTAATTGACCCTAGACAGGTTCGAAGTCCCATTTCGGGGCGCGTTCCGGCGGATCGGCAATGCGCATCCGGTTCTTTCGGAGGAGAGAAATTCTTTGCATTTCTTGGTCTGACAGCGCGAAATCAAAAACGTTCAGATTTTCTTCGATGGAGCCT
>Ga0207745_1000032_pt1 | contig 23345 bp, 23 predicted proteins | sample LuqExpMetageno57_FD_187815 | JGI IMG/M metagenome (GOLD analysis project Ga0207745, IMG submission 187815) | Tropical forest soil microbial communities from Luquillo Experimental Forest, Puerto Rico - Sample 57 (SPAdes) | ecosystem: Environmental > Terrestrial > Soil > Tropical forest ...
CGATCCAAAAATTGGGGTGGGTACCAAACCCGAGAATCCTGGGTCGTTGTACCAACTGTCACCGCTACCCCAACCGTAACCAATGTTACCGCCGACATAGAAGCCGTTCCAATTGTAAGCCGTGACTACCGGTGCGCTCATTGGTAGATCAGCCGCCGATGCAAAAGGCACAAGCGCCACTGTCATGGTAACAACGGTGGTCAGCGCCACAGAAAATCGACGCATAAGGAAACCTCCAAATTAGTGGAAAATGGCACAATCAGAGATTCGAGGTAAATAGACCTGCTGCAAAACCCACCAGAAATATTTCTGAGCTGTGGCTATCCGGTTACAATTGTATTGATGCAACGAAGATCGGACAGAATTTTTGTCTAGTTAGCAATGGGTCGCATCTGCATTTTTGAACAGCGGTAACGCGAACCAGGTTTTTGTCGAAATTTTATGGGTATTACGGGCGAATACGTATTCTTCTTTGACCGTGCCGCTGGCAGGATGCATCATGCTGGCGTAGCGTACCGTTAGGGTGGGGATAACGGGGGGATCAGTTGCGAGACTGGGGGCATAATTTTTTTTCGCGAGCAGTTGACTATCTCGGATTGCGAAAAGCTCGTGCGATGCGGAGCTTGCTCGCCCCGATTTCTGTCGGTGCGATAATTACATGTCTCGCGATCATCGCGCAGAGCCAAACGGCTCAAGCGCTACCAAGTTTCGCGCGGCAGACGGGACAGCCCTGCGGCACCTGCCACACCGATTTTCCAGGACTCACGCCTTACGGGCGCAAGTTCAAAATCCTTGGCTACACGGTAGGCGGTGGCCCCTTCAAAACAACGCCATTCACGCTATTCCCACAGGTTCGGGAATATAAGAAGGATCCGTTGGATTTGTATGCGGACCCCAATGCTGCGAAGCTCCCGACAAGCGCCGACGTGAGTAACGATGGCGCTGGGCAAAGCAAAATATGGGTGCCGCCCATCTCGGTGATGACTATCCTTGGTTATACGCATCAACAAGCAACCCCGGCGCCGCCCTGTTCACCTTACCCCTGTAACGACGTTCTCACAGATGCGCCGTCCAGTTTCTTTTATGGCGGTGCCATCACGGAGCATATCGGTGCCTTTGCGCAGGTAACCTACAGCGGCCTTAAAGTTCCATCTACCACGGTCCCTATCGATCCCTATTCGACCTTTCAGTGGTCGTGGGATAACACCGACGTTCGCTATGCCAATACGGCTCATGTTGCCGGCCTAGATGTCATTTTTGGTATCACGGCGAATAATAACCCGAGCGTTCAGGACCCGTGGAATACGACGCCAGCTTGGACATTTCCGTATGCAGTTTCGACAGCGCCGAATTTCGGCGGGTTTGGGCCCGCAACCCTTATAGACTCGAGCCTTGCCGCACATGTGGCTGGCGTTGGCGCCTATGCCTTCATCAACGATCTGCTGTATCTGGAATTGACCGGCTATAAGACGATCAATTGGAATACGCAGACCAAACTCGGTGTGGACCCGTTCGGCGCTGGCGTGATTAGCGGCGTGGCTCCCTATTGGCGGGTCGCTTTTGAACCGCATTGGGGCAATCATTGGTTTGAGTTCGGCGCCTATGGAATGTCGGCTCAACTCCAACAGTGGGATACAAGCCAGGCGGACTCGAATGGCTTTCAAATTCCCGTGTTCATTCCTGGAGCTGATCGATTTACCGACACAGCCTTCGATGCTCAATATCAGTACCAGGGGTCGAATTATTGGTTCACGTTGCGGGGTACCTATATTTACGAATATCAACAACTTAACGCCACTTTCAATAATCCCGTTGCCGCAGGCTCAAGCAACCCCACAAATACTTTGAACACATTTAGAGGACTGGCATCGCTTGCCTATGGCAACGACAATCGCTTCGTCTTTACAGCTCAATATTTCAACACCTGGGGCTCGTCAGATACGACGCTATTTATCACTAATCCAGGATGTGCGTGTAGCCCAAACACCAACGGCTACATCTTCGAGATAGCCTACACCCCCTTTGTTTCCAGCCGGGCACCCATCTGGCCGTGGGCTAATATGCGCATAGGTCTCCAATACACGTACTACAATGAGTTTAATGGAGACACAGTATTCGCTCACGATAACAATTTGCTGTTCGCTTATATTTGGTTTGCGATGTAACCCCCAGGAGGGCGGTTGACGCTGCCCATGAAAGCGAAGGCCGGACTATGAAGCTCATTAATATGCGCCTGGCTTTGCCGGCCGCCGTTCTGGCGGTTCTCTTTTGCGCGGAGCGAGCTGAATGTGCAAGCTCTTCGCTTGGGGCCAAGATCGAATACTGCAAAACCTGTCACGGATTATCGGCCCAAGGCTATTATGGATTTTATCCCATCCCGCGACTAGCAGGACAACAAACGCAATACACAGAGAACCAGCTGCGAGCGTATAGCGAAGGGCGGCGAAAAAATCGTTACATGTACAACGTGGCGCATGCCTTGAGCCCGGGGACGCAAGCGGCTCTGGCCAAATATTTCAGCGGATTAAAGGTTAGGCCTCTGAGCGGTGCTTCAAGATCGGCCAACTCCGAGGGGCAAAGAATTTTCGAAGACGGCGATCCCGCAAGTAACGTTCCCGCATGCACAGCCTGTCACGGCGTGGAAGCTAGGGGCCACGAAGAAATTCCTCGTTTAGCAGGTCAGCTCCCTGAGTACATCTTCAATAAGCTCGTGAACTGGAACCAAGAGCGCGGTCAGGATCCGCATCACCCAGATATATCTGCCGTCATGCTGCCTACCTCACACAACTTGACTAAGTCACAAATTCGGGCCGTCGCAGCCTACTTGAGTCATCTGGAGTAACCTGTTTTGACGAATCGAAAGCTTGGATCATGAAATTCATCTGCTCAAACCTCGCGATGCTGGCCTTGGTTGCCTCAACCATTCCCTCGTTAGCGGGCTGGGAGGGCGTAAATCCTCGAAACTGCACGTGGTGCCACGGGACATCGGCGCAAGGCTACGCTCCAGCACCACAGTTGGCCGGACAAAAACCCCTTTATATGGAAAATCAGCTTCGAAGTTTTCGTGCCCATACGCGCGACAACCCATTTTCAAAATTATACATGTGGGCTGCCGCAGAAAACCTAAGTTTTGACCAATCGCGCTATTTGGTACTTCATTTTGCTGCCTTACCTTCTAAGCCTGCCAAGGATGGAAATCAGCAAAAATTAGTCGCAGGTAGAACGTTATTCGAGGATGGCGATCCAAACGCCAACACCGCTGCTTGCGCTGTATGTCATGGGCCGGATGCTCAGGGCATTAGAGATATTCCCCGTCTCGCAGGACTCTCGTATTATTATTTAAGGCGGAAGCTCAAGCAATGGAGAGAGGGCTACCATGCGACTGCAAAGTCGCCCATGCCGGAAATTGCGAGGCAGTTATCCCGCGACCAAATTGAGGCCGTCGCGTCTTACCTCAGTTTCGTAAAATGAACATGCCGCAAACGTCGGCATGGGAGATTGGCTTATGAAAGTTAGAAGCTTGTGTTGGGCGGCGACGACGGCAATTCTGGCAATTGTCGTTTCGGCATCGAGTCGAGCAGAAGAAAAAGCCGACTTTTCGCAGCATGCGTTCGATGCGAAGGTCACGTACTGCAAGACATGTCACGGTGTATCAGGGCAAGGTTTCCGCGGAACCGTTCCGATCCCACGCCTCGCGGGACAACAGCCCCAATACATTAAGAATCAATTAGGGGCCTTCATCGAGCGTAGGCGGGACAATAAGTACATGTACAATGTCGCCCATGTTCTAAGCCCGACGATGCAAGACGCCCTTGCAAAGTATTTTTACGGTCTTAAGGCGGCCCCGATAGGAGGGGCTCCCAAGGAAGAAGTGACAGCGGGCAAAAAAATCTTCGAAGAAGGCGTGCCGAATAAAGACGTGCCTCCATGTGCTTCCTGTCACGGGCCCGAAGCGAAAGGTGAAGGTGAGTTTCCACGCTTAGCAGGTCAACTGCAAGACTACATTTTCAATAAACTGCTGAATTGGACGAAAGAGCGTGGCCAGGATCCGCAACACCCAGACACATCAGCAATCATGCAGCCGATTGCCCACAACCTAGCCAAGGAACAAATACAAGCCGTCGCGGCTTATGTTAATCATTTGGAGTAATCCTCACACGCGAGCGCAAGAAAACCACCTCCCAGAATAACCGCCGCGCCACACTCTACTCGCACACCATACGATGCTGCGGTGCCCGACAGATAAACTATCGGCCAAAGTGGGGCGATCAGAGATTCAAACATCCGATGGAGATAGACAAATGAAGAGGTTGATCGCAGCCGCCACCTTGATCGCTGCATCCGCAGGGGCAGGCTTGGCCCAGGATGTCGAAAAGGGCGCCAACGTTTTCCATATTTGCATGGCCTGTCATGCCATCGGACCAGGCGCCGCCAACAAGGTTGGGCCGGAACTCAACGGTCTGGATGGCCGCAAGGCTGGCACTGCTTCTAACTACAATTATTCCGACGCTAACAAGAATTCAGGCATCACCTGGGACGAGGCGACTTTTAAAGACTACATCAAGGATCCGCGCGCTAAAATTCCCGGTACCAAAATGATTTTTCCGGGTGTCAAGAATGAAAATCAGGTCAACGACCTGTGGGCCTACCTCAAGCAGTTCGATGCCAGCGGTAACATCAAAAAGTGACTTACGCTAAGCAGGCTGGTGAAAACTAGACTCGCCAAGTTTGCGATTATCAACATCCAGAAGGAGGCGCATCCGTTCAATTTCGCCAGCGCCGCTGCAAAAGTGCGTCCACCGCAATGCGGCCCGATCCGGTTACAAAAAGCAAAAGAGTTCCCCCCATAATGCAGACGTTCTTCCAAAAATTGATATATTGACTGGTGACCTGGGCAGGGTCGGACAGCCAGTAACGATGAGATATGAAAGTCGCAATGACTGTGAACACCAGAACGAGGACTGCGGCATAGCGCGTGGTCAAACCCACGATCAGTAATGTGCCGCCGAGGAACTCTGCGACGGGGGCGAGGTGGGCCAGCCAATCGGGAACACCGCGACTGACCAGGGAAGCGACTGCACCGTCATAGTTCATGAGCTTGCCCCAGCCGCTCGATAAAAAGAGCCAGCCTAACATCAGCCGTCCTATCAGAATCAGGGGGTCGCGGGCTAGTTCCGCCGCACGATCCATCGTGCCGGAAGTAGTCTGAGTGGCTTGCGTTGAGGACACTGATGACATTCTGCTCTTTCCGTTAATTCTGACTATCGCGCCACGCGCGCGGCGCTTCAAAATGACGAATAGTCAGCCGATTGCGGCGCACGTGGGGCTTACCCTATGAGCCGCGCGAATGGCAGGCCGCAGTCAAACGCATGTCCGATTTTGGGCCTAAGGCCGCCAATTTGCGGCCTCGTCTACTTTCAATTTCAAAGGGCCCGTCCGCATCCAGACCTGACGCGCTACGCACCGTTACTTGGCGCGGCCGACCTTGGTAGCATCTAGTGGCATTCAATGACGTACTTTTTTCGGAACACGGAGAAGTCGCTTCATACCGCGGGGAAAAATGCCAATAGTCAGATTTCTCTGTCTCATGGCTTTATCGCTTATCGCGGGTTGTTTCGTCTCGCCGCGGTGTGCCCTGAGTGCGGAGCAGGTTCATGATGAGATCCAAGTTTACAATGGAGAAATAGCAGCTGTCGGACAGTGGACCATCGAGCAACACTTGAATTACGCATGGCGCGGGCAAACGACTCCGGATTTCCCCGGGGCACTCACCTCAAACCACAGCTTGCAGGGCACTCCTGAATTTGCCTACGGGATTACCGACTGGTGGGAAGCTGGCTTCTACTTACCCTTCGCGATCAGCAGCTCGGGCCAAGCTTTGTCGGATGGCGTGAAAGTCAGAAACTTATTCGTTATTCCCGACGCCGCAAAACACAACTTTTTCTATGGGGTCAATTTCGAACTAAGCTACGAGACGCCGTCCTTCGCGCAGGCGCCATGGGGTCTGGAAGTTCGTCCCATCGTTGGGGTTCGTAACACAAACTGGGAGTTTATCGTTAATCCAATTATAAATTTTAGTTTTGGTACAGGCGGTGAAGCGGATTTTGCTCCAGCCGTGCGGCTTGCGCGCAAAATTGGCGAAGATCGTTACATCGGTGTGGAGTACTATGGCGATTTCGGACAGATCGGAAACTTCCTGCCGTTATCGCAAACCTCCCAAGTGGTGTTTGCAGTTGCTGATTTTAAACTTGAACCGCTCGATATTGAACTTGGCATTGGGTTTGGACTGACGCCGGGATCGGATGGGCTGATAACGAAGGCTATTATAGGATATGCATTTCCCGTCCCGGGCGGGAGCAACGAGTCTGTCAGCATTTCACATATTAGGCCGTTCGTGCCAAAGGCGTTCGCAAGTCAGACCGCAGCGCCTTGGTCAGGACTGTATAACTCAAGCATGACAGGCAACTGACTCGGCGACTTGTCCCCTCCGAATATTTCTCCGGCGAGATAATGTGCGTTGAGCAAGGGAAAATCGAAACAATTTTAATCTGGCGCTTGCCGGCTGCATGTGCGCGCTGCGATTTATTTTTTAGATAGTCGGCTACCTGCGCCGACGAGTGCATGTTCTGCGCACCCAGTAACGATTGGAAGGTTCAAGGTCTCTGATATGCAGCTTAAAACTTATAGCTCAATGCAGCTCGAACGATTTGATCGGTGAAGTGCAAGTCATAGGTAAATGTTCCGCTTTCCGGTGTTGTTCCCAAACCTACAATATTCGCAGAAGCATTGAATGGAACGGTAACATGATCAATGACCAAATCTGCGTAAAGATATTCGACGCGCCAAATCCAATTATTCGTATTTGGCAGAAAGCCTTCAATACCCGCACCCAAGACCCAGCCCACATTGATCGCCGAATTACTGGCGCTGAAGCTGGCACCAATGGGGCATCCTCCTTGGCAGCTATTGGAATCAAAAAATGCGCCGGCCATTGAGCCTGCCAGAGAATGTTGTACATGGCCGTAAGCAAGTCCACCGGTGCCGTAGACCAACATGCGGTCTACTACATAGCCAAAACGACCACGAAATGTTCCCAACCAATCAAGCTTCGCTGTTACGTTGGCGCTACCCAAAGCGTCGGTAACAGAGCAGTCTGGACTACCAAGACCGAAGCACGACGCTGACGAAATGGTCGCGGTCTGCGTGACGCTATTTTTCTGGCCTGTCCATTGGAAATCCGCCTCAAGACCTACAACCCAGTGCGGTTCGAATTCCCAATTATATCCAGCCTGAACTCCACCGATGAAGCCTGTAGGCTTAAGTGACGTCGAACCATTAGCAGGTAATGAGAAGTCTTCGATGGCGAGTCCGGTTACGTTGACGTCGTCGGTTCCCGAATTGTAACCAAGATTTCCACCAATGTAGAAACCGGTCCAATCGGTTGCGGGAGGCTCAGCAGCGAAACCATCCTGAACCGCAACGCCACTCAACGCGGTTGCAGCCAACAATGCCAGAGAAATACGGCGCATTATTCAACAAACCTTGGGGCTAGCAATCACATACTAGTACTACCCTGAGCCTCGAGAATTGCGTTTTGTAGTTTTACCCCCAATGGACCGCCATCGGACGCGCAATTTTTATAACTGTTGCAAGAAAGTCACAATAAAAATTCCCGCAGTCTATGCTCAGACCAACTCGCATTTGAAGGCCTCTCTTTTGCGATTATCGCCCCAGTTAATCTCTTGACACGCAGCGATCTCGATTTCGAATTCTTGCCCACGCGTTCCTTCAAAAAACTCCGGATCGCATCGACCCTGTTGCTCCTGATAGACAAATGTATTTGCGATCCACATGCCAAGGCCTGCTCCCGGGCGTTCTTCAACATGGCCTAAGCGGCGGAAGAAGACTCTCCCAGGTTAATGTGAAAAATTATACTGTGCCCGGAAAAAGCCGAGGGGCGGCATCCGCAGCCGCAAAGCTTGGTTTGCACGCCTTCCCCGTGGATGCCCGGGAGGCGATTGTTCTCCATTGCGATGTCATGGAATTGAAGTATCAATTTGTTTAGTGCTGCCGATGATCGCTATTTGCCCAGGAAGTTGTTTATTGCCGGTTGCCAGTGGGAACGTTTCGCGTGAGGTGTTCTGTGACCCTTTTCTGTGCATCTGGTGGTCTCTCGCGCAGAATTTCTCGGCCCATAACGACAAAGCGCACTTTCAACGGGGGCCGGCTGGCCTTAACCGCAGCCACCATCGCGCTCGCTCTAACAGGTAGTCGTGCTGCGGCTGACGATGCCGCGTCGATTAAGCCTCAAGCTCCAAAACAAGCGTCCTCCGTCTATGACTGGACAGGTTTTTACGCTGGAGGTCATTTCGGGTATGGCTGGGGTAATTCAAATTGGAGCGAGAGCCCGACAACGAACGGGCCAGCTGAAATTTCCGGCTCGTTTAGCTTAGCACAGCCCATTGACACTTTTTCAGAGACTGGGAGCCGCTTCCAGGGCCTTCAAATCGGCTACGACTATATGCTTCCAAGCCGTCTTGTCCTTGGCATTAAGGCCGATGCATCGTTTCCGAACTTTCCAAATCTTTCTGGACTCTCCATTGGTGGCATCTCCACGTTTTCGTCCCCATCTTTGGCCGCCGAAAGCTATAGCGAGACCGTATTGTCGTTCGGCACCGTGCTTGGCCGCATCGGTTACGCTCCCGGCAATTGGCTCTTTTATGCGACTGGGGGATTCGCTTGGACCTACGATCAATTGACCCTGACGCAACTCATCAACGGCACGACCGAATCTCCATTCTTGTGGCGATTTGGCTGGGCGGCTGGGGCGGGTATCGAGGTCCCCGTGGCACCGAACTGGACCGCATGGCTCGAATATCTGTACACAAATTATGGTATCAGCAACGTAACGTTTCCAGTAGCAGGCCAGCGATTTGATTCCGATTTCTCCCTGCAGGAAATCCGCGCCGGCTTAAACTACCGGTTCGGCAATGGGACGGTTGCAGGCAATGTTAAGGAATCCTCCGTACTAGACTCAGACAGCCTCAGCTTTCACGGTCAGACCACATTCGTCGAGCAGGCTAATCCAGCCTTTCCATCGCCTTTCCAGGGCATCAACAGTCTACCCTCTAATGCGGAAGGCCGTGAGACCTGGGATATCACGCTCTACGCTGGTCTGCGCCTATGGAAAGGCGCCGAGTTATGGATCAATCCCGAGCTTGATCAGGGTTTCGGCCTTGGCGACACGCACGGAGCGGCCGGATATCCGAGTGGCGAAGCCTTTAAGATAGGCCGTGATTATCCCTACGCGCGCCTCCAGCGCTATTTCATACGCCAAACTATCGATCTCGGTGGTGAAATTGAGAAGGTGGATGCCGACGTCAATCAGTTCGCCGGCTCACGTTCAGTGAATCGTCTTGTGCTGACGGTTGGAAAATTCGCGATAACAGACATATTCGACACCAACAAATACGCGAACAATCCCAAGACCGATTTTCTCAACTGGTCGGTGATCAATGCCGGCACTTTTGATTACGCCGGCGACGCTTGGGGCGTCAGCTATGGTGCCGCGGCGGAATGGTATCTAGACCGCTTTACAGTGCGCGGCGGCATCTTTGATCTATCCGCAACGCCTGCCGGCGGAATTAGCCCCTCAGGCGGTAATCTCGACGCGACGTTTCGGCAATTTCAATTGCTTGGAGAAATTGAAGAGCGACACGAACTGTGGGGACAGCCCGGCAAAATCAAGCTCACTGGTTTCCTAAGCCGAGGTCGCGCTGGAAGCTTCCAGGATGCTATCGATCTCTCCGCATTGACCGGCACCCCAGCGGACATTAATGCGGTGCGCGTCTACCAGAGTCGACCCGGCGTAAGTATCAACCTGGAGCAGCAGGTTTCTGAGAACGTAGGCGTATTTGCACGCGCCGGTTGGGCCGACGGCAATGTCGAGCCTTGGGATTTCACCGACATCGACCGCACAGTCTCAGGCGGCGTGTCAATTATTGGCAAGGCATGGGGCCGGCCTGATGATACCATCGGCATTGCCGGCGTGATCAACGGAATTTCACCGGTGCATGAGGCGTTTTTAAACGCCGGCGGGCTTGGCATACTCATCGGCGATGGAATGCTTCCCAATCCTCGCCTTGAGAAGATCATCGAGACCTACTACAGCTACGCTATTTCGTCCTCGACAAAAATCAGCCTCGACTACCAATTCATTGCCGATCCCGCCTACAACGCCGACCGTGGACCCGTAAACGTGTTCAGTGGGCGGTTTCACTGGCAATTCTAAGCTCACAGATCCCCGTAGGTCATAGAGGCCGATATCAGGTGCTCGGGTAAGCCGTAGGACACATCGGCACGAAGTTATGAGATTTTTATTTGAAATCGCGATTATACCAGCGGGGCTATGAGCCGGTCGGTATCAGAATTCTTGGTCGGTCACATCACCATTTTGGGGGCGACAATCGAGAATTGGATTCTGATTACCGCAAGTATCTTTATTGCTTGGGTTCTCGCCTTAATAATTACTGCTAAACGCCAGTCCTAAAGTTAGTTGCTGGGTTACCGAATCAGGGGCAAACGCAACTCAACATCTCGACCAAGCTCAACTAAACGCACTCTCTATCGAGCACATGCAAAAAGGCCGCGTTCGTTGGTGGCGTTTATCTATTGCAGGCGCACTTTGCGCACGAGCCTAAAAACTTTTGATCGCGTTGACATTCCAACTGTTTTTCAACAGAATCGAGCCTTGGCGGCCATATTGGCTTGAACGCTTATTGAGCCTTGCACGGTTCCAACACTTGTTACTTCGAAGAGGGCCAATTGACACTTATCGTCGTCTGTCTATGTTCTATTGGTAACGGATAGATCGGCCATCGATGCGCTGGATTCGCATGAATCGGCAGTTGGGCGCGCGTCTGGCGCTATTTGCATTAGCGTTGCAGCTTGTCCTGTCCTTTGGACACATCCACGCCGGAGATCTCGGAATTGCCGCTCCTGCGAACCCCACATCGATTGCACACAATCCGGCAAACGATGACGGACCACCGCCGCCGCAAGATCGGGGTGACCGACACGATGTGTGCGCCATTTGCGCGACGCTGAGTCTCACATCGACTTCGTTATTGCCGATCGTTGCCCCACTTGTGCTCCCCGTGGCCTACGGGTGGGAATGGCCCGCCGACATTCAAACGGCTCAAGTCAATTTCGATCTCGAGTCTCATTACCAAGCCCGCGCTCCACCCCACGCCTGACATCGATGGTTTATCCGCAATGCCGCCTGCCCCAGACGGGGGCGCGTCGCATTTCGATGTCGCATGAAGCGTGGAGAATCTTTCATAGATGCCGCTGCAAATTATGCGCGGGGTGCTGTTAGCCAGTTCGAGTCTCATCCCGTTGCTCGTCAGCGAAGCCTGGGCTCAGACGGCGCTGCCACAAATTGTTGTGGAAGCGCCTCAACGCCCGCCTCCGGCGAGGCCGAAGCCCGCCCCACGCCCGGCAGTCACACCAGTGCAACCTGATGCCAATGCTGTGATCGCCACGCAGAACACACAGCTCGATGTCGTACGGGAAAATTTGTCGCCGCGCGTCGGGACCAGCACTTTCGACATGAATCGCGCCTTCATCGAAACGCTACCACAGGGCACCGATGGACCAATCGACAAGGTGCTGCTGCAGGCGCCGGGCATCTCGCAGGATTCAGCCGCTAGCGGTGAGATTCACGTGCGCAACGAACATGCCAACGTACAGTACCGAATAAACGGCATCATTCTCCCTGACGGGATTTCTGGATTCGGACGTGTTCTCGATACGAGCTTTGTCGGCAGTCTTGCGCTGATCACCGGCGCCCTCCCGGCACAGTTCGGGCTGCGTACCGCTGGCGTCATCGACATTCAGACGAAGAGCGGGAAATCGCTCGAACAAGGTGGGAGCGTCGGCGTCTACGGCGGCAGCTTCGATACTCTGACACCAAGTGTTGAATACGGCGGTCGTATTGGCACTACGGAATATTTCTTCACCGGCCGCGGCTTCACCAGCAATCTCGGCATCGAAAATCCGACCGGCAGCTACAGTGCGATCCACGACCGCACCTTGCAGGGCAATTTTTTTAGCTACACCTCGACCGTGCTCGATGCGCAGACCCGCGTGAGCACGATCTTCGGTAATTCCACGAGCCACTTCCAGATCCCCAATAATCCTGGCCAGTCGTTCTGCTGCGGCATTACCAGCGCCTATGGCGTGAGCGATTTTTCCTCGTCGAACCTCAATGAGAATCAAAATGAACAGAACACCTTTGGCGTGGTGGCGCTGCAGAAATCGGTCAACGGATTCGATGTTCAGCTTGCGGCCTTCAGTCGTTATAGCTCGCTTCATTTTATTCCCGATCCCGTCGGCGACATTCTATTCAACGGAATCGCCTCTGACGTTTATCGCCGCGGATTCGCTAACGGGCTTCAGGGCGATGGCGCCTTTCCGCTCAACGATGCAAATACTTTGCGGGCGGGTTTCACCGTCACCGGCGAAAGCACGTTGGTCAGCAATATCGCGACGGTGGAGCCGCTCGACTCAGAGGGGAATCCCATCGACGCACCGTTTCCGATCACCGACAATAATTCGAAGTTCGGTTGGATCGCCGGGATCTACCTCCAGGACGAGTGGCGGATCACCAACCAACTGACCGTGAACTTTGGTCTGCGTTTTGACCAGATGTGGCAATACGTCAATGCCAACCAGTTCAGCCCTCGCTTCAATTTGGTGTACAAGCCCTTCGACGGAACGACATTTCATGCCGGCTACGCGCGCTACTTCACGCCACCGCCGCAGGCGATCGCCGCTCCCACCAACATCGCCGCTACCGCCAACACAACGGCTCAGCCGGAAAACTTCCTGCAGAATCCGGTCCTGCCAGAACGTTCCCACTACTTCGATGCCGGCGTCGTACAAAAGATCACCCCCAACCTACAGGTCGGCATCGACGCCTATTACAAGATAGCGCAGGACCTTCTGGATGACGGCCAATTCGGCCAGGCCCTTATCCTCAGTGGCTTCAATTACGAAAGTGCCTACAACGCCGGCGTCGAGCTAACCGCGACCTATAAGGACGGCAACTTCAGCGGCTACGGAAATCTGGCTTGGGCCCGCCAGATGGCAAAGAACGTGGTATCGAACCAATATTTATTTGGCAATGACGAGCTTGCCTATATAGCAAACAATTACATCTATACCGACCATGCGCAGACATGGACTGCCTCGGCAGGCGCTTCGTATCTGTGGCAAGGCACGCGGTTCACTGCCAGCATGGTTTATGGCAGTGGTTTGCGCAGCGGATTTGCCAATACTGACCACGTCCCACCCTATGCCACGGCCAATGTCGGGGTTTCACGTGAGTTCACGGTGCCCGATCTCGGCAAATTCACCGCACGCCTTGATGTCGTCAATATCTTCGACGCGGTCTACCAGATCAGAAGCGGCACCGGGATCGGCGTATTCGCACCGCAATACGGAATGCGTCGCGGCTTTTTCGTTGGGTTGTCCAAGAAACTTTAATGGCGAGCTATCTCGCTGGTGTCGCTAAGAGGGTACCTGAAAAATGCAATACGGATACTGGCATCGTCGATCCCAAACTCTTGACACGCGACGGCGCTGTACGCGGTATGTCCGTCAGTCTCTCGCAATGATTCCCTGGTTGTTATCTTTTCACGCCGCCTTCGCCCAGGACTCAGCGGTTGCGCCCGCCATCGGGGCCGCGGCACTCCCGCGCGACCTCAGCCCGTGGGGCATGTTTATGAACGCCGACGCGGTGGTGAAAGCCGTCGTCGTGGTTCTAGCTATCGCATCACTCCTAACGTGGACGATTTGGCTCGCCAAGAGCATCGAAATCGTGCAGGCGAAGCGCAAAGCGCGTGCCGGCTTGCGCGCGATCGGCGCTGCGGGATCCATCTCCAATGTCGATGTAACCGAAAAATATACCAGCACCTTTTGTGCGGAGGCGATTGCGGAAATCCGCCTGTCGGCCGGCGCTATGGACAACGATGGGCTGAAAGAGCGCATTGCGTCCCGGCTTGAGCGCCTCGAGGCGGCGTTCGGTCGCAGAATCAGCCGCGGTACCGGCGTGCTCGCCACGATTGGTGCGACTGCACCATTTGTCGGCCTGTTCGGCACCGTATGGGGTATCATGAATAGCTTCATCGGCATTTCGAAGTCGCACACCACCAATCTGGCAATCGTGGCCCCTGGCATTGCGGAAGCCCTGTTGGCGACCGCCTTCGGTCTTGCTGCCGCCATCCCCGCCGTCGTCATCTACAACATGTTCGCGCGCTCGATTGCCGGATATCGCGCACAACTTGGCGACACGTCTGCTGAGGTTTTGCGCCTGGTCAGTCGCGATCTTGACCGCGGTGTGCTGCGCAAGCCGCTAACGGCTGCCGCGGAGTGATGCCATGAGCGTTCGCCTCGATCACGGTAAAGACGAACTCGAAGAGGTTCACGAGATCAACGTCACACCATTCATCGACGTGATGCTGGTCCTACTCATCATTTTCATGGTGGCGGCGCCATTGGCAACGGTTGATATTTCCGTTGATCTGCCGGCGTCGACTGCGCAACAGCAGCCAAGGCCCGAGAAGCCACTCTTCCTTACGGTCAAGCCAGATCTTTCTCTGTCGCTTGGCGACGATACCTTCCCACGCGATCAACTCGGTGCTGCGCTCACGCAAGCCACCGAAGGTAATAAGGACACGCGCATCTTCCTGCGTGCGGACAAGGTTGTCTCCTATGGCGATCTAATGGAGGTCATGAATCTCTTGCGCGCCGCGGGATTCCTGAAGATCGCCCTCGTAGGGCTTGAGAAGACCCAATGATCGACGTTGCGCTTGAGCGAACTGATCTCCGGTTGTGGGTGGCCAGTGCGGCAGTTATCCTCGCATTGCACGCCAGCGCCGGCCTGTGGTTGATGACCTGGCACGACGTACTTGCCGGCGACGAAGGCACCGAGGCTATTGTAGTCGATCTCGCACCTTTCACGGGTCCGGCAGCGGACATAAAACGCGATTTGGCACCGGGGCCTGAGCAGCAGCAGGCTGCACCTGTCCCAGAACCACAACCGAAAGAACCAGATCAAAAGCTTGATGAGAGAATTGAACCGCCACCCTCCCTTCCGAACGCCGACGTGACGTTACCCAGGGAGATGCCAAAGGAACCTGAACGGCCGAAAGAAGAGACGTTGCCTCCTGCGCCGCTGACAACCGCTCCACCGCTACCGCGGCCTTCTGCGGCGCAGCTCTCCTCCTGGCACCGGAAGATCGCCATTCAGCTTGAACGTCACAAGAACTATCCCGCCGCGGCTCAGGCGCACCACGAAACCGGTGTCGCGACGGTCGCGTTCACGATCGACCGAGAGGGCAAGGTTGTTGCCACTCGTGTCATCAACAGCTCAGGCTTTGCCTCCCTCGATCAGGCAACCATCGCCACGGTTCATCGGGCGGCGCCGTTCCCGCCGCCTCCTGCAAATCTGCCGGGGCCAACATTCGATTTCACAGTGCCAATCCTGTTCCGATAGGCTCGATTATCTCTGGACCCCCGATGCGAACGCGCTGACGCGGCCAATTCATAACCGCATGCCGGTCATTTTAAGTGCGGCGGCGGCGATCCAACTGCTGAGGCCCACGTCCGACAATATATTGCGGATGTGGCCAGTGTCCCGACGGGTGAATTCGTCCGGCAATGAAAACGACGCGAGGCTGATCGAGGCGATTCATTAGGGGCAACGGCATTCCAATGAATGAAAAAAGAGAAATTTGGCGCCGCCGAGCGTTGAAGACCGGAACGATCTGCCGCGATGTAGCGGAATAGTGATCAAAATTTAATGTTGCTGAGATCGAGACCGAAATAGAATCGGGGCCGCTCTAGTCCCCAAGAGCGCGGCCCCGATCTCCACCACCATCAGCCCCCCAGCCCCCGGTGGGTCGGGGCCGATATTTTAACAATAAGGTTGTGATCGCAATCACGACTTAGGACGTTAATCGGAATTTCCTCGAATTGTTGCAGCACAGCCACACCATTCTGCGCGGGTCTCGTCCTTAAGGAACCAACTCGGTGCAATCGCGTTTGTTTGCCAGCCTCCTGCCAATCGCTTCAAATTCAATAGCGACGAATCTCCATGCTCATGGAACTTCCCTTTGGTTATCTAATCGTCGGTTTTCTCTTGGGTTACAGTGTTCGAGCAGCCATTTCTCAATTCCGTCGGATGCAGGCGCGACGGCGGCACAACCTCTCGCACTAAATTTTTGTTTTAGTCGCCAGTCCGCCACATAACCAATTTTATTCCGCAAGTGAAAACGCGCGGCGTAGTTCGGCACGGGTCATGTGAACCCCGGTGCCGCTGCTCAAAAATCCAGCCAAACGCATACTTCATGGGCGCACAGACTTGAACGGATGCCGCAACCTTTCGCGCGCCAAATCCCGCATCGGCGCCTCCTCTTCGAGCGGCTTCCGGGCGCGGGTGGCGTGCACCGCCTTGCAATTTCTTGACTAGCGCCGCATGGGGCTAGCTGAATTGTCGCTTCCGCCGGTTTTCACATCCCTAGCCATATCAAGACACGCGGCAAGCTCAGTGTAAGTTGGCTCAAACCACTTTATCGACTCGACACATTTGATCCGGTCTGTGGCGGTAAATGAAGACCACTCACCAGCGAGCTTGTCGCGCGTGTTTTGCTCGCTCGCAAGGCAGCTCTTGAGTCGCTCCTCTGATTGCGCGACGTAACCTGCTGAGGCTGCGCCACGACAACTCGCCGTCACATCCCAATTGGGTAAGCCGTCAGCGACGGTGACGTAAACCGCGATCGGCACTGCAAGATGCGGAATAATCATCTCAACACCTCTGCGCTAACACTGTGAAGGCCGCTTCAACGGTTAGCCAATTTGGGCGTCGCGCGTGAAGCGGCCAACCATGCAAGCTACAAACGCAGCCACCAGCCGGTTGGTTTCCGCCCATCGCATAGCAGCCCTCAATTTCGATATCGCAGTCGCGACACGAAGCTCCCGTGCGGTCAAATGCACGGGAGCTTTTTGAATGTCTGCTTTTCACCGGACGCCTACCAGCGACGATAGTACCCGCGATATGCCCCGTATGGCCCTGGCGCAGCGCGATATGCCCAGCCGTTCCAGCCAACAGGCCCGCCCCACCCGAAACCACGACGCCAAGCGTACCCGCACCAATACCAGCCGGGCCCCGACCACCCGCCCTGATACCAGCAATAACGTCGCCCGCCCCAAACATATTGGGCCTTCTCCACGAGGTTAACGTCCGCAAGCGCGCTGCGGATCCCACTGTCGGGAGCGACTGGCGCCGCTACGGAATTTGCTGAACTGCCCGTGATCAGTGCAGCGGCGGTGACTAGCATAAATCCAAGTTTGCGCATCGTCGTCTTCTCCTTGTTATCGCCCATCGGATTAGATCGTATGAGTCCTGAATCCGGTGTGACATTGCCGTTCATGTCCTGTTTATCGATCGCAGTCGTGCCCCGCTAGTAGGGGCACTGTTTCTTAGCGTCTGCTTTCAGAACTTGATCATGTCAATCTTAGTCAAGGTCATCCTGCCACCGAAGGCTGGCGCGTTGGCTAGATGCCATGCCGTATATTGTTCCGTGTAAAGCGAATTCAAGTTGGGCGACGACATACCATCGACAGGGACCGCGACGTTGAATCCTCGGAGCGCAGCCTCGCTGGCGGTATAAAACACACCGCCATTGGCCAGGGTGCCCACGACGATCAGGCTCGTGATGCCCTTATCCTTGAGTATCTTCTCGAGGTCGGTGTTGATGAACTTGTCGGCACCAGATTTCACGACCCGTTCGCCGCTCTTCGGTGCAAGTCCCTCCACGATATCTTTTCCCCGGGGACCGAGCGAGTATATGACTGTCACGCCCTTGGCGCGCGCTTCGTCAAGAAGCTTCACGAGCGGCGCGATGGTGTCGACACAGCGTGGTCGCTCCTTTTCATTGCAGGTTTCCTTGACCATGTCGATCACGAGGAGGGCATAGGTCTTGCTGTCGACGATTACCGGCCTGAGTGTGGGCGCCGGCGGCGCCTTCACGCTCGCCCACTCGTCGATGATCGAAGCCGCATGCAACGTGGACACGCCAAGGCCGACAGCGACGGCCAGTCCTAATGCTAATAGCCATTTATCGCGCTTCATGTCTTCCTCGCTATTCTCGCCCCTTTCAGTTCGAAGAAGTAAGGGCTTCGCGAGTAGAACCAAGTACCGCTTGACGAAAAGTTGGAGGTGTTCAGGTTTCGTGCCGGTACCGCAACGTATTGCCACATTCGACAATGACGGTACTCTGTGATCGTTGGCTCCACGCCGCCAACCTAAGGAAAAACATTATGTCGAAAGAAATGGCTACTCCGGCTGAGAGCGCCATTCCATCACTTCGTGGCGTGCAAAAAGGGGGCGCCCAAGCCGGGTTCTGGGCGCTTACTGTCGGCAGCCTGGGCGTGGTCTACGGGGACATCGGGACGAGCCCACTCTACGCCTTTCGCGAAGCGATTACAGCGGCCGGCGGCTCTACCCAAGCAGTAACCTCAGATGCCGTTTTGAGTGTCGTATCACTAATCTTGTGGGCGTTAATATTAATTGTCACAGTCAAATACGTGTTGATCCTGCTGCGTGCCGACAACAATGGTGAGGGGGGAACGCTAGCGCTGATGGCTCTTGCGCAGCGTGCGCTTGGACGGGGAGCCGGCATTGTCTTCTTGTTTGGTGTGATAAGCGCATCATTGTTTTACGGCGATGCTGTCATCACGCCAGCAATCTCCGTTCTCTCGGCAATTGAAGGATTGAAGCTGGCGACGCCGACAGTAGAGCCGTACATCGTACTGCTGACAATCGTTATCCTCACCATTTTATTTATAGCACAATCTAAGGGTACCGCCAAAGTTGCGGCGTTGTTTGGTCCCATTATGACCCTTTGGTTCGTTTTTATTGCGCTGCCAGGAATTTTTCACATCGCAAATGATCCAGGCATTCTGGCGGCAATTAATCCGGTCTACGGAGTCAACTTTCTTCTCACCCACGGTAAGATCGGATTTCTGACACTAGGTGCGGTATTTCTAGCGGTCACGGGCGCCGAGGCTCTTTATGCGGACCTTGGCCACTTTGGTAAGCGGCCAATACAATCTGCTTGGCTAGCACTCGTTCTGCCATCGCTAGCCCTCAATTACCTCGGCCAAGGCGCGATGGTGCTCACAAATTCAGCGGCTATCGAAAATCCTTTCTTTCTGATGTACCCGAGTTGGGCACTTTTGCCCATGGTCGCGCTTGCAACTGCGGCAACGATTATCGCCAGCCAAGCCGTGATAACAGGGGCTTACTCAATAAGCCGCCAGGCAATTCAACTTGGGCTGTTACCACGCTTGGAAATCCGTCACACCTCGGAATCTCTTGAAGGACAGATTTATGTGCCTCGTGTGAATGCCTTCTTGGCATTTGCAGTCATTCTTTTGGTCGGCCTTTTCCGATCATCGGATGCTCTTGCCTCAGCCTACGGAATTGCTGTGTCCGGAACAATGGTTGTAACCGCGTTAATGGCCTTTATCGTTATTTGGCGGGGTTTGCATTGGTCTTTGGCAGCTGCCGTTTTTATGATCGTCCCATTCGTGATTATTGACAGCACCTTCTTCGTAGCAAATTCAATGAAGATCCTTTCAGGAGGATGGGTACCTCTTGCATTCGCGTGTGTCGCAATCACTGTTATGTACACCTGGCGTCGAGGATCACGCGTTCTGTTTAATAAAACTCGAAGGCTAGAGCTTCCTCTCGAAGGTTTGGTGAAAGCTTTAGAAGCTAAGCCACCGATCCGAATACCCGGGACGGCCGTGTTTCTTACTAGCGACCCGGAGAGTTGCCCGACAGCACTTCTACATAGCCTCAAGCATTATAAGGTTCTGCATGAGAAAAACGTCATCTTGACCGTGCAATCTGCCGACACTCCGCGCATTCCTGTAGAGGAGCGTGTTCAAATCGAGAAAATCAGCGACACTTTTTCTAAGGTTCGATTGCGCTTCGGATTTATGGAAACGCCAAACATTCCGAAGGCATTGGCGATTGCCCGCGGCCTCGGTTGGCAGTTTGACATTATGTCCACTTCCTTTTTCCTATCGCGCCGATCTCTCAAGCCTGCAGAACGCTCGGGGATGCCGCGCTGGCAGGACCATCTCTTCATCATGCTTACGCGCACAGCTAACGACGCCACCGACTATTTCCGTATTCCCACTGGCCGCGTAGTGGAGATTGGTACGCAAATTGCCGTATGAAAAGAACCGCACGACGCGTGTTTACACGTACCGTCGTAACTAACCACATAAATTAGATATCCATCTGGCAAATGTCGGCTGAACAGTGAGAATTGATTATGCTGTTCGGTGCGGAAAGACGAATTGTCTGCTGCTCTCTGCTCGCCGCCGCACTCCTTGGCTCGGCTGACGTCCGCGCCGAGAAACCAGCCGCTGCGCAGATGCAGCACTGGCCGGCCGAAAAAATCCTGCCCGCTGAGCCCGGCCGCAAAGCCTGCTGGCGCCGCGTCTACGATGCAAAACATCTCGCCACCCATCCGCGGCAGAAGGTCACGCAGCTGACATTTTTCCTGCGTGTTTCGGGCTATGATGCTGGCGGCGCCTATGTCTTCAAAAACCCGGACCACATTTACTACAATTTCGCCCTTTCGCTAAAACGCCGCGGCGACAAGCGCACGCTGGCGACCAGCGGCGATTGCCTTGGGGAGAAGACCATAGACTGCTCGGTCGATTGCGACCGCGGCGGTGTTACGATCGACAGATCGTCGAGCAGCGACGGTCTGTCGATCAGCCTTAACGTCCGCGGTATCGCCTTCGGCGGCGACTGCGACACGACGACCGGAACCTGGCTCAGGCCCGGCGCCAACGACAAGGTCTTTAACCTTGATCCGGCCCCGATGGAGGTATGCAAGATGCTTGAAAAGGAACAGCTCGGGGGCTGGAACGATGAGTGATGGGTCATCGCTTGGACCATCACAGTCTACGGCTGCCGCAGGATGATCGGCTTTCAGAACTTGATCATATCGGATGTGGTCACTGTGATGTTCGGAGAAATAATCGGCCCAGTGGCTAACTGCCAAGCCGTGAATTGCTCCGCATAAGTGGTAACCGCAGTGGTCAGATCAAGCGGCACGATAACCTTAAAGCCCTTCAACGCCGCCTCGCTCGACGTCTCCAGAACAGCGCCATTTGAAGCCAGTCCGGTCACGATGATGGTTGTAATGCCGCGATCTTTGAGGATTTTTTCCAGATCAGTATTGAGAAACTTATCAGTCCCCGACTGCATGAACATGTCGTTTGCAGTGGGAGTGAGTTCGTCGACAATAGCGGTCTTCGGCACAGAGGGAATGCTAGTGTAGATGACCATCACACCCTTCGCACGGGCCTCGGTGGCCAGTTTATTAACAGCCGGAAGCATTGACGGACAGCGGGTATAGCGTTCCGGGTTGCAGAATGGTTTGACGAGGTCGAAGATTAGCAGCGCGGTCGTTTTCGCATCGACCGTTACCGGCTTCAGCGCTGGTGCCGGGGGCACTTGCACGCTCGCCCATTCATCGATGATCGAAGCCGCATGCAACGTGGACGGACCAAGGTCGACGGCGACGGCCAGTCCTAATGCTAATAGCCACTTCTCGCGCTTCATGTCTTCCTCCCCATTCACTCCCATTCGCCCCCTTCTTCATCATAGAAAAACCTCGTGCCTTCGCTACCAGTAGCACTACCAGAGGGCTCGAAGGCCGATCAAATACAAAATCTCCCTTCCCAATTCGTCGGAATAAAGCGAACTTTCTTTTGGCTTGTTTGGCAGTACATCGGTTTGGCCAGTCCCAACCGATACAAATCTTATCAAAGTATTCGTGTCATTGGAGATTTTCATGAGATCGACGGACCGCATACTCGAACCTGTTGAGCGTCTCTCTGAAATCCTTTTTGGGTTGATCATGGCGCTAACCATAACTGGCGCAGTTAGCGTCGCTACGGCGGACCGTTTTCAGATCCGCACCATGGTGATCGCTGCGCTCGGGTGCAATCTAGCGTGGGGGATCATCGATGCCGGAATGTACCTGATGACCCGGATTGGCGAACGCGGGCGCAACGCCTTGGCAATGAAGGCCGTACGTGAGACACCGGATCCTAAAGACGCTCATCGGATAATTGCAAACGAACTACCGACGCTGCTCGCGTCAATTTTTCAGCCAATGCAACTTGAATTGATACGCGAAAGAATTGTCCAGATGTCCTCCTCTGAAATGCACCAAAAGCTGATGGGGCGCGACTACCTAGGTGCATTGGGCATTTGCATGATTGTCGTCCTGTCAACCTTTCCGGTTGTTATTCCATTTATTGTTATTGAAGATCCCAGATTGGCGCTGAGAACCTCCAATGCAATCGCCGTCATATTGTTATTCACCTGTGGATTTCTTTTCGCGCGCTATGCCGGGCTTCGGCCATGGGCAACAGGCGTCATCATGGTGGCCATCGGCATTGCACAGGTAGGTATTGCGATAGCCCTCGGCGGATGAAATTCGCGCGTATCGATTTCGACACACGCATCGTACATGGCTCTCCTCGAGAGGCTAGTTTAGGGCAAACCAGATCTTCGCTACAAAGGTGGTGCTACACCAACTCGAAGTCAGGCCCTCGGGATTCGTGACGGGATTGATGACTCCGCCGGGCCTTGCGTTCGGATCGCCGGTTAGAACAAAACAATTCTCTCTCGAGAGATTGGTGTCGTAATAGCGGAGGTCGAGATTGAAGATCTTGCGGGTGAAAGTCACGCCAGCCTGCCAATTGAGATAGGCGGGCAATGCAAAGCCGCCGAACTCTTGCGACTGATTGCCGAACCAGGAATAGCCGGCACCGCCGGTAAACGATACTGCGATGTCCGGTGGAAGTAGCCGGCTCGGCACCTCAAGGCCCACACCGCCGGCCGCATACCAGCTCCAGGCGCCGGTGTTGGAGACGTTTGGCGAATAAGCAAATCCACCGGCGACGCGGACGTACTCGGATATTCGCTTGTCGGCACGGATCGCCGTTTCCCAATAATCAACGCTCGGGCTAACCGATGTCTCGCCGGGATAGAGGTAGTAGGTTACGCCGAGATCGAAATTGATGTCTGCAATCTTCCGGCGCACACCTCCGCTCATCGTGATTTCGGCGGCGGGTTGGGTTGGCAGCTTGACGCTCGCTATTGCAACGCCGGCGTAGAACTGAGCGAATGTCGCTTCGGCGGCGGCGCCAACGGCCGGCTTGTGATCGGACAATGTCGTCCC
>Ga0207745_1000041_pt1 | contig 20856 bp, 18 predicted proteins | sample LuqExpMetageno57_FD_187815 | JGI IMG/M metagenome (GOLD analysis project Ga0207745, IMG submission 187815) | Tropical forest soil microbial communities from Luquillo Experimental Forest, Puerto Rico - Sample 57 (SPAdes) | ecosystem: Environmental > Terrestrial > Soil > Tropical forest ...
CCGACATTGTTAATCAATATGTCGCAGCCGCCCAGCGCCGCCACGGCTTGATCGACGAATTTCCGGCAGCCGTCTTCGGCCATGAAATCGACCCGGACCGTTACCACTTTGACGCCAAATGCGCGCAGCTCAGCGGCCGCCCGCTCCAGCCGTTCTTGGCCGCGCGCGCCGATGGCGACGTTGCACCCTTCTTCTGCGAGCGCCTTGGCGATAGCAAAGCCGATGCCTTGGCTGCCACCGGTGACCAGGGCATTCTTGTGTTTAAGACCGAGATCCATCCCGAACCTTCAGAGATATTGCTTGGCGAAGTTGGCGCAGGCCTGACCAACCAGATCCAGGTGATTTGGATTGTCATAGAGCGACATGTGCGAAGCGTCCCCGCCGATCTGGACCAACTGTTTGCGCGGACATGGAATCTTCTGGAAGGCGGGAACTTCGTACTCCGTCATCGTTATGTCGTCATAGGCCGAGGTTACCATTAGCACTGGCGTGTAGATGATGCGTTCCATGAACGGCACGACATCGTAGCGCATCGCGTATTCGACGCTCTGTACCGTCGTCCAGTGCTCGTGGTTCGGGGCTACCGTTTCCTTAAACTTCTTGAAAACGGGCCAGGTTTCCGGGGCGGGCCACGCCGATGGCTTCTCGTGCGGATGGGCCGAATGTGCAATCGTGCCATGCTTTCCGGTTTTGAAGCGCGAAATACGATCCTCTGCGATGATTTTTTGTAGCTCTCGATAACCAACATTAGAGTTGGCACGCAGCATATTGTAATGGCCGTTGAGCATCGGCACCACCGACATCACGCAGCGCACGCGTGAATCATGGGCCGCCACCGGGAAGACATGCGCGCCGGCATAGGAGATCCCCCAAATGCCGATGCGGTTTGCGTCGACGTCGCTGCGCAGCGAGACATAGGTGACGGCGTTGATGATATCATCGCACTGTTGCCAGGGATCGATGTGCTGCCGCGGCTGCCCCTCGCTCTCACCAAAATGACGATAGTCGAATGTTAAAGCGGCGATGCCAGCCTTGACGAAGAAATTTGCGTACTCAGGCTGAATGAGTTCTTTTACGTAACACCAACCGCCCCCCATGACGACGCATGGGTAAGGCGGCTTCGCGGAGTCGGGTTTGTAGAAGTGGCCTTTGATTTCAGATCCATCGCTCTTGAATGCGATCAACTCTCGCGACATGAGGGTTACCTCTTATTGGAGGAAGACGCGATCGATCTCCTCTGCCGGGTTCGCCAATTGTAGGCACTACTCAGTGGAAATTGCCGTTATAGACTTGCGCGGTTCAAAAAAAGCTCACGCGCATGAATGACTGGATACGAAGCTCGCGCGCCTGACGTCGAATGAGCATTGATTTTTGTCAAGCTGCCGTTGCGTATCGATTACGTAATATTGCCATTAACTCAGCCCCATGAGCAATGCGAGAGAGAAGGCGCGGAATTGGCGAACATCATTTGAACCAGCCGCGCCAGGATCGCGACAAAAGGTTTGGCCGTGGTGGCACGCGTGATCAAGAACAACTTTAAATTCTGACACGAATCGACAAACGCAGGAGAGGTCATGCCTACAGCTAACAGTCACCTCGTCGTCATTGGGGGGACCTCCGGTCTCGGCCTTGAAATCGCAAAAGCGGCTCACGCGTTTGGCATCAAGGTCACGATCGGCGGCCGTGGCGCCGAGCGCGCCGCGGAGACGGCCAAATCGATCGGATCCGACGTAACTGCCGTGCACATCGATCTCGGCGATTTGCCGTCGATCCGGCGGGCGCTGCGCGACGGTCCTTCAATCGACCATCTGGTGATCACGCCGATAATGCGGCTGAGCACCACCGTGAAGGACTTCGCGATCGCGGAGGCCGAACAGCTCGCCCGTATCAAGCTCGTCGGTTATGTCGAGGCAGTCAGCGCCGCGCTGCCGCGGCTCAAACCGAGTTCATCAATCGTGTTGTTCTCGGGCGTCGCCAAGACCAATCCCTATGCGGGATCGACCATGATCTCGGTGGTCAACGGCGGCATCGTTGGCATGACCAAGACCATGGCGATGGAGCTCGCGCCGATCCGGGTCAATTGCATCTCACCCGGCCTCGTACCCGACTCGCCGATCTGGAAGCGCGCGCTGGCGCAGGGGCCCAATCCGGTAGTCGATGCGATGACCGCAAAGACGCCGACGCGCCGGTTGGCGATGACCGAGGACGTCATCCAGGGCGTGTTCTTCCTGCTCGACAACAAGGCCGTGAACGGCATCGACTTGGAGCTTGACGGCGGCATCCAGATCGTGTGACGGCAAACCTCTCTCTGGGTGCCTCTGCGCCGAAGCGTAAAAACTGGCAATGCGGATGTCGCATTCACCAATGCATCGCCAGCTGGCGGCCACTCGATCACCTGCTCGTCTGTTTGATCCAAATCAAATATTTTTCAATCGAAAATCATGGCGCAGAAGAATGAGTGTTCTTTCCTAAAATCACATTCGCACATATCGATGATGACGTTATCTGCGACTACGTCGATATGACCTTTGCCAACCTGCTCGCCGTTCTGTCGCAGACGAAAGCTGGACCGGTCCGTACTTTGGGTGTCACCAGCGCAAAGCGCTCGAATTCGGCACCGGATATTCCAACCATAGCAGAACGGGCTTGCCCGGTTACGAATTTACATCCTGGTTCGGAGCCCTGTTGGTGGCGTGCAATTCTCTGCAATTCAATGTGCGGATTGATTTCCGGATAACGTTTTCGGAAAGAACAACTCGGTCAACGGTCGAGCACTTCTAGAACAGCAGCCACGATCTTTTCTGCAGTTACTGTCAGCGTGGCTTCCAGAGGTGGACTGTAGGGAATCGGCACATCCGGCACCGCCACTCGGCGCACCGGCGCCTTCAGGCTGGTCAGCCCATCCTCCGCCAAAGTAGCTGCAACCTCTGCAGCGACGCCGAAGCTGCGGTGACATTCATCAGCGATGACTGCGCGTCCGGTCCGTGCGACCGATTGCAGCACTGTCCTGCGGTCGAGTGGGATGATACTGCGCAAATCCACGACCTCTGCGGAAACAGCGTGTTCCCTGTCGAGCACATCGGCTGCCGCAAGTGCGCGCGGAACCGTGATTGAGCTTGCGAAGATGCTTACGTCACGGCCTTCCCGACGAACACGCGCCTGTCCCAATGGCAGCATGGGGGAATCGGGGCTTATTTCGGCTATTTCGTCCAACAACAGGGCGTGACTGAGGAATGCGGTCGGATTCCGGCTTTCCAGCAGCGACCACTTCAAGAAGTGGTAAGCATCGTCGGCTGCCGCAGGCACTAAGATCTGCAAACCAGGCGCCTGGCCCAACATGGCCTGAGTCCGATGGGAGTGTTGCGCGGCGCCACCTCCCCGGATTCCGATTAGGGAATAGAAGGTAACCGGAACCTCAGTTTGGCCTCCGGTCATATAGTGGATATTGGCTGCCTCGTTCACCACCTGCGGGAAGGCTTGGAAGATGAAGCTGCCAGTTGACAGATCTACAATGGGTCGCAGTCCCGCCATTGCGGCACCAATCCCGGCCCCGGCGAGGGCCAATTCCGAGATAGGTGTAACGAGAATTCTATCGGAAAATTCTTTTAGTGCCGGCTCAAGCAATGCTCGCGCAACGCTGTTGAGACCCATGAAGCCGCTGCCGATCAGCACCACTCTCGGATCGGCGACCAGGGACTCGTAGATGGCCTGTGCGAGGCCTTGAGCAAAACTGATCTTCATTATCCGCGTTCCCCCATGGCATAGACGTGCCGATAGGCGTCGGCGGGAGCGGGATACGGACTGTGGAGCGCGAAGCGAGCAGCCCCGGCGATATCTTCTCGCGCACGCTTGTCGATGGTTTCCACGTGCGCTCGATCGAGGCTACCCGCTGCGACCAGCTTGCGGATATATAATGATAGTGGGTCGCTCTGTTTGATCCAGGTTGCAAGATCGGCCCGCTCGGGCTCTTGGTCGAAAGCCCAGGCCACCTGCCATTCACCGCATGGCAGCTCCGGCCATAACGGAAAGCTCCCCGGCCAGCGGCTGCAGCGAACCTCGAGGAATTTTGGCCCGCCTCCACCGCGCACCTCGCCAACGAGCCTGTCGAAGCATTCAACCAGCGCGTCGACGTCGGCACCGTCCACGACTTTGGCAGGTATCTGAAGCGACTCGGGGACGTCCGTCAGTCGCGCCGCCGGCAATGTGGAAGATGTGAATTGGCCGCGCTTTCGCTGATCCGGCGGAATGCTGTTGTTTTCGCAGATGAATAGAATTGGGACGCGCCATATTGCGGCGATGATCATGGCTTCGTAAAAGGCTCCCTCCTCCAACGCAGCGTCACCGAAGAAACACAAAGTTATTCTCGAACCGCGATATTTGCATGCCAGGGCGGCGCCGGTGGCAAGCGGCAATGCCCCGCCGACGAGGGCTGACGTGGCGGGTACCCCCAATTCCCGTACCGACATATGGAGAGTGCCGCTCTTGCCGCCGGCATAGCCGCCCGATTTACCGAGAATTTCCGCCATCATCCGTTCGGGGTCAGCACCACGCGCCAATAAGTGGCCATGGTTACGCCAAGTCGTGAAAATGAAATCTTCTTGCCCTAGCGTTGCGCAGGCTGCCACTGCAGTCGCTTCCTGCCCGATGTAGACGTGATAGTGCCCAGAAAACCGCTTGGTTTTTGCAAACTGAATGCACTGCTCTTCAAATCGCCGAATGCGCAACATCGCTGTCACGCGTTGAGCGGGATTCAGCATTTGCACCGCGCCTCCTTCCGAAAAGCTTCAAGGGTTTGGGATCAGTTTACGCTAAGTAAGTGGCTTAATCTCGCTTTTGATGTTTCGGCCGTTTACGCGGATGCCCTAAGGCCACTTTAATACATAAAAAAATTTCGGTCTTCCCGCGCTGGCAACTTGACTTAGATCAAAAAAACATCGACTTGGCCCGCGACATCCGAACGAGTATGGGCCGCAATCAATGCATCGGAGTAAAGAAGGGCCGGCGGCGCTCCGGAGCTTCTTTGTCAGGAGACTCATGTCGGCATTTGTCAAGGCTTCCAACCGTCAAGAGTGGAGATGATGATGGAACTCAAACCTACGAGAAGGGTTGTGACTGGTCACGATGCCCAAGGCAAAGCAATAACGTTATTTGATAGCCCTGTGTTGCCGAAGCAGCGTAGCGCAGGCGGGAACGCCGTCACGATGTTGTGGGTTACGGACGAGTCTCCAGTGGAGATGGATGAAACGGCCGATCGAGCCGTAACGCCGGTTGGCGTTCCTCCACCTGCCAATGGCACGATTTTTCGAATCGTAGACTTTCCACCTGCTGCGGGTACAGCATCGGTTGATCATCATACAATGCTAGTCTCAATGGGCATCGACCCCGCAATGCAAGGTTACGCGCGTCATGCGAATACGCACAGGACGAAGAGTATCGATTACGCCATCGTGCTCGAGGGCGAGATAGACATGCTGATGGACGACAGTGAAGTGCATATGAAGTCTGGCGACGTTCTGGTGCAGCAAGGCACAAACCACGCCTGGGTTAACAACAGCGGGAAACCCTGCAGAATTGCCTTCATTCTGATCGACGGAAAGGCCCCGACGGCATGGAAGAAGGGTTGGTTTACAAAGTAACCGATCTGCACAGCACCAAGTTTACGTACTGCCTTTTAACTCTTGGCGGCTCTTTACTGGAGGTCGCGCATCCATTTGCTTTTATCAGCGCGGGGTTTTAGGCCCGTAATGAACATCAACGCCCGCTTCAGCACCTCCAATCCTTCCTTCAAATTCGGGGCACCGTGGGACAATCAGCGGCGTAATTCAGCCTAAAAAATGTAATGTGGACACGACGCTCCTCTCTACGAACTTCGGGAAAGATGCTGATTATTCGAGCTGCGGCCGCAGCACCAGATTGCTGTAGGCGTCGACCTCACAGACGAATCCCGGCACCACTAGAACGGTCGTGGTCTTGTCATCGATTAGAGCGGGGCCGGTGACGCGGTGACCCGGTTCCATGCGGTCCCAATCGTAACTGGGCGTATCAACGCGCGCCGTGCTGCCGTCGAACAGGCAAGGACGCGAGCCGCGCCGCGCTGTCTCCACGCTCTTCATGCCTTTGGCGCCGGCGGCCAACATCAATGGCCGGGGAGGAGTCGTTACCTTGAGGCGGAAGGTGAGGAACTCGGCCGCCCGCCACACCATCGAATAAGTGTACATCTTCTCGTATTTGCTGTGGAAGTTCGTGAGCAGAACCGGCAGACTTTCGGAATTCAGCTCACCCGGCGGTAGGTCAATTTCGACCTCGTGGAACTGGCCGACGTATCGCATCTCCACGGTCGGGTGGTACGACAGTTGCGCTTCGGAAATGCCGATGCGAGCAAAATCCTCTTTCGATTTGCGACGCATATCGGCATAGAGCGCGTTAATCTCAGCAAAGTCGAGCTGGTTCTGCCGGCGCGCGCAAGAGCGCGCATATTCGAGCCCGAGATCCATGGCGAACATGCCGAACGCGCTCATCAGCGCGGCGACGCGTGGCACGATCACCATCGGAATTGACAATTGATGCGCGATCGTAGCGGCGTGGATGCCACCCGCTCCACCGCCCGCGACCAGCGTGAAGTCGCGGACGTCGTGGCCCTTCTTGGTGCATACCTCAGTGATCAGATTGGCCATCACCCGGTTAATCGTGGTGAACATTACCTGTGCAGTCTCGTCTTCGCTCATGTTCACCTTGCTGCCGATGCGGGCAACCGCACGATGCGAGCGCTCGACATCAAGCTTGATATCGCCGCCAAGGAAATAGTCAGCCGGAATATAGCCGAGCACGAGGTCGGCATCGGTTACCGCCGCGACCTCGCCCTTGCCGTAGGCGGCGGGACCGGGATCGGCACCGGCGCTCTGCGGACCGACCCGCAGGAGGCCAAGCGAATCGACCCAGGCGAGTGAGCCGCCGCCAGCACCGACGGTCGGTACATCAACCATCTTGATTGCGACGCGATGCTCGCCAACCCAGGATTCGGTCGTGGTGGGAATGTCGCCGTCGCGGATCACGCAGACGTCAAAACTGGTGCCACCCATATCCATGGACAGCAGATTCTTCTTGAGATGCAGGCCACCAAGATAGGTGGCGGCGGATGGAGCGGCGGCGGGGCCGGAATTCAGAAGATAGACGGCACGATCGACGCACTCGTCGACCACCTGCACCAAGCCATTTGCAAGCATCATCAGCAAGCGGCCGCGAAAACCCTGTTCCTTGAGGCCACTCTGCAGCTTGCGCACATAATGGGTGACAGCCGGGCCGATATAGGCACTCACGACCGCCGTCGAGAAACGCTCGAACTCGCGCCACACCGGCAAAATTTCGTGCGATGTGGTGACGTAAAGGTCAGGCGCCATCTCCTGGACGAGACGCTTTGCATTCAGCTCGTTCGTGCCGTTGGCATAGGAATGCAGGAAGCAAATGGCGATGGCGGTGCAGCCATTGTCGAGGAGCTTCTGCGCCGCCCTGCGCAACTCTGCCGCATCGAGTGGCGTCTCCAGCGTCCCGTCATAGAGCGTGCGTTCAGTGACGCCTAACCGCAGGTCGCGCTGTACCAACGGCGCATATGGTTCGATAAACATGTCGAACATCGAGCCGTGCAGATTGCGGATGCCGCGGCGCATCTCCAGAACGTCGCGGAAATTCTTGGTGGTGATCATGCCGACCTTGGCGCCGCGCTCGGTGATCAGGATGTTGGTGCCGAGTGTCGTGCCGTGGACGATCTGCTCCACGTCGCCAAGGAATTGCTCCAGCGTCTGCTTGTAATGGCGAGCGGCCTTATTCACCGCGGCGGCGAAACCCAGGGTCGGGTCGTCTGGCGTGGTCGAGGCCTTGAAGCGTTGTAGCTGCCCGGAATCATCGAGCACCAGGCAATCCGTAAAGGTTCCGCCGACGTCGATGGTCAGTTGCTTCACGGGGCTTACCCCTTGCTCTCGCCGACCGGTCGGAGCTCGATGTCGAAGGTATCTTCGTTGACCACTGCCTCGTAGCGCTGGGTCGGCGGAGAGGCTCGCAGTTTGCGGGTGGCTTCGTCGTCCACTTTGAGCGTCGTTGGATCGATGACCACGCCATAAATCAGGCGAGCGGCCTCGACCGTCACCATCTCGCGGCGAACATCGGTCACGACCTTGTCGACCGGCCGCTCCAAGGGATCCCCGACCCCAGCGCCGCCGCCGCTGAGCTTGACCATGATGTCACCCGCCTTGATATCCGCGAGGCGGTGTGGCTTGACCCGGATTTTCTGGTCGCCGCGTAGGATGATGGTACGCGAGCGGGGAATCGGCTGGCCGCCGTGGCACCCCTTGGCCTGGATGAAGTCACCGTCGGAACTGCCGGTCGCCATGCGGCCGTCGCTGCCTTCATTGACCGCGCGCCAATCGATTCCGCCGCCGCCGCGCCAGCGCCCGGCGCCGTTAAAGTCGGCGCGTGCCTCGAGCTTGAGCATCCGCCAGGGATAACGGATCTCCGCTTCTTCGACCGTGCCACGCTGCACCGAACCGAGCGTATTCAGGGTGGTGGGACCAGTCATGCCATCGTGACCCCAGACTGCCCCGGCGCTGCCGTCATAATCGAACGTAGTGCGCACATAGCGCTCGCCGATGCGCGGATCGACCGCAAACGTATAATCCCCACGGTGCTTGCCCCAGGCAGCGATGGAGCGGTCTGGCTTCGCCTTGCTCAAGGCTTCGACTACCGATTCAATGACTTGACCTCCGACATTGACCGGGCTTGCGCCAACGGTCGCCGGATACTGGCCATTGGTAACGGTGCCGGGCGGCGCAATCACCTTGATTGGGCGGAGCGATCCGGTGTTATGGAAATCCGCCAGCGCGGGGTCCATATAGATGATCACCGCCGCGACCGCACGAGCGTAGGTGACGGCGTAGACGCAGTTGACAAAACCTGGACGCTGTTTGTCGCTGCGGGAGAAGTCCAAAGTAATCTCGTCGCCCTTGATCGTCACGTCCACCCGCACCGTTACCGGCTGATCGAGGATAGTACCGTCGTCATCCGTCGACGCCTCGCCGACATAGGTGCCATCGGGCATCGCGGCGATCTCCGCCCGCACCGCCTTCTCTGTACGATTCATCATGTCGTGCACGGCGCCGACTACGGTGTCCTTACCGTAGCGGCGGATCAGGTCGAGGATGCGGTTCTCCGCGAACTTGGTGGTGGCGATCATCGCATTGCTGTCGATCTTCATCTCTTCCGGCCAGCGAACATTGTTGAAGATCAGCGCGACCAAATCTTCGTCCCACGCACCCTTTTTTATGATGCGCAGCGGCGGGATGCACAGACCTTCAGCGATGATATCGTAGGCGTTCGGGAAGTACCCACCAGGAAAAGATCCCCCAGTGTCGGTCATGTGCCCGCGCACCATGGTGAAGAATAGAAGCTCGCCTTCGTAGAAGATCGGTCGGATGAATCCCCAATCCGGCAGATGGGTGTTGTGGCCGCCGTGATAGGGGTCGTTGGTGAGAATGACGTCGCCGGGATGGAGGTTATCCTTGAACTTCTCGCGGATCGAAGCGATGGCGAACGAGGTGCCGAGGAACTGACCCGGTAGCCCTTCAGGCACCGCCACCGTCGAGCCATCGGCCAGCCAGACGCCGACCGAGAGGTCTTTGAGAGTCGCCATCAGGTAGCTCTGAGCCGTCCGAGTCATCATGCTGCGCATCTCACGGCACAGCGATTGGAAGCTGTGCCAGATAGTGGTAAGCGTCAGTTGGTCTATGTTTATATTCGTCACGTTGGTTTCCTTCATCCCATCATCAAAGGAGGGTCCGCGCGCACATTGGAGGGAGTCCTGAATTTTTGCTTGATCACTGCGGCGAGCACTGCCAAGAGCGCCGGGCGATGGTCATCATACTGTGCACGATTCTATTCTGGACCTCGGATTGAGTGATCCGGTGGGAACGAGATCTGTAGTATGTGGTTTCGGCTCGCCCAATAATTTTGCAAGCCCCTACTTGAATCTTTTCCACGTCACGTGAGGGACAAATGACCCGGAAGCCGATGAAATAGGATCAGCAGTGTACGACAAATCATCCCCATTCAACGTCACAGTGGCTTTACGGTCCGATCCCTCCCAGTTCGGGAAGGTACACCGCTCGATATGCCAAGTGACGATGCGAGTTGACTCGTCTACAGTGTATGTCCCGTAAAAGGCGATGATACCTTGGACCACGGCCTTGTTTTCCGCAGGGGTCCCCTCACGTCGATTGTTGGATGCGAACTTTGGACGCCCTGTTTCGTAGATCATATATGAGAAACGCCCATCGGCATCGAGCATGTAACGGCCGCTTGGGTTTGGGCCAAAGGGGTCCAGTCTGGTGCCGTCCTGCCGCACGGCATAGGTCGAGACGAGGTCCCAAGTTCCAACCAGTTGCTCTCTGAGCGGCTTGGTCGGCTGTTGGGCGGATGCTGAAGAAACAACCGCGGACGCCAGTAGCTTGATGCCCGCAAACAGCGTGACAGATCCTTCCATAGCTCTCTCCCGATCCGAATTGCGCACCGCGCGCTTTGCTGACGAGTTACTGTATGCTTACTAGCAAGTAATGGCGAGGTGAGGATCCCTCGAAGGCGCTGTTTGACTCTTCCGAATCGTGGGGAGTCTTAACAGCGCCCACATTCATGGCATTTCACTGCCGGTGAGGAACAGTCCACAACATCAGATCCGCAAATTGCCGCCCCTTTTTGAGGAACAGGAGTTGGGATAGCTTTGGTGTCGCGAGGCGGCACGCCATGACACTTCCACGCCGTCGATTTCTGCATCTAGCCGCGCGTGCTGCCGCGCTCCCGGCGCTGCCACGGATCGCATGGGCACAAACCTATCCAACGCGACCGGTGCATTTGATCGTTGGCACCGTCGCAGGGGCTACGCCCGACATCGACGCACGCATCATCGGTCAATGGCTGTCGGAGCGCCTTGGTCAGCCATTCGTCATCGAAAACCGGCCGGGCGCAGGCACCAATATTGCCACTGAGCTGGTCGTGCGCGCGAGGCCAGACGGCCATACGCTCCTTTTGATCACTACGGCGAACGCGATCAACGCGACACTCTACGACAATCTAAATTTCAATTTCATACGCGACATTGCACCGGTCGCGAGTCTTGTCCGCACGCCCCTTGTTATGGAAGTAAATCCATTAGTTCCAGCTAAGACGGTTCCCGAGTTTATCGCTTACGCGAACGCCAACCCCGGCAAGATCAACATGGCGTCGGCTGGTAACGGGACCCCGCAACATGTATCCGGCGAACTGTTCAAGATGATGGCCGGCGTGAAACTGCTCCACGTACCGTATCGGAGCACCGGGCCCGCGCTAGTCGATTTACTCGGCGGACAGGTCCAGGTCATGTTCGACACCGTCCCTGCATCGATTGAGTTTATCCGGGCCGGCAAGCTGCGCCCGCTGGCGGTGACTACCGCCACGCGTTTGGAGGTGTTACCGGGCGTTCCAGCAGTGGGCGAATTCGTGCCGGGCTACGAAGCGAGCGCCTGGCAGGGCATCGGCGCGCCCAAGAGTACGCCCGTCGAAATCATCGAGCGACTCAACACGCATATCAATGCGGGACTCGCCGATCCCAAAATGAAGGCACGGCTTGCCGATTTAGGCGCAATACCGATACCGATGACACCTGCTGACTTCGGCAAGCTCATCGCCGACGAAACCGAGAAGTGGGGCAAGGCGGTTCAGTTCTCGGGTGCGAAGCCGGACTAAAAACCCAATGGATTTCCGGATGACATCTTCGAAAGTTAAATTAACGCCGGCCATTTAAACTATGAGTAGTGGTTTGAATTAGGCTGGAAGATGGAGTGGAGCGGCTTTACTGCATGCCTCGAATTTCGTTCAAATCACGAGATGGTACGCAAGTGAGTGATCCGCGGCATCTGCATTTCCGGGACTTGAAAAGCGGATGATCACCAGCACACTGTCTCGGTTCGTCGTCGAAACCAGAACCGATGACACTCCAAGCGCGGTTTTTGCCGCTGCCCGGGATGCGCTGATCGATACGCTCGGCGTTTCTCTCGCCGGTTCGTTGGAGCCGGCGTCGGAGATCGCGGCCCGCTGGGTGGTAGAAAATGGAGGCCAGCGAAGGGCCACAGTTTGGGGTCGGCCAGTCAGAGCAAGCGCTGCCGAGGCGGCCTTCGCCAACGGTATTTCTGCTCACGCTTTGGATTTCGATGATAGCCATCCAAGCGCGCGCGGCCACGCGAGCGCCAGCCTCATACCCGCGGCGATCGCAGCCGGCGAGGTCGTCGGAGCGTCGGGTCGTGAAGTTTTGGCCGCCTACGCCATAGGGCTGGAGGTGGCCGCAAAGATCGGTCGTATCTTTGGCCATGAACACCTGCAGCGCGGCTGGCATCCCACGGCCTCCGTTGGCATTTTAGGTTCGACAGCTGTCGCCGCGCGATTGTGGCGCCTTGACGCAATTCAGCTTGAACGCGCTTGGGGTCTCGCGGGCTCCCAAGTTGGTGGTCTCATTCGCAACTTCGGAACTATGACCAAGCCGTTTCACGCCGGCCACGCGGCGCGCAGTGGGCTCGTCTCTGCCTGGATGGCGAAGCAAGGCTTCACGGCCGACGGCGCCATCTTCGATGGCCAGAATGGCGTGCTTGCCATTTATGGTGGCGAGGGTGAGCCGCCAACGGCCGTCGTCGGCTCGCTGGCCAATCCCTGGGAGCTCCTCGATCCGGGCAACTTCGTGAAAAAATGGCCGTGCTGTTATTCAAATCATCGGGCGTTAGGCGGGCTTTACACGCTGATCGAGAAGCACGCGTTGCGCGCGGAAGAAATTACGGGTGTAGTCGTCGGTTTTCTACCGGGCGGAGACCGGGCGCTCGTCAGCCGAAACCCGCAAACCGGGTTGGAGGGAAAATTCAGTGTCGAATACGTGATTGCGGCAGCGCTGCTCGACGGCTCAATAAAACTTGGGACATTCGCTGACGCGATGGTACAGCGAGCACCGGTGCAAGCGTTGATGCAAAAGGTGCGCCGCGTTGGAATTCCCGATAATAGAGTCTACTCCGGCATTACTGGTTATAACGACATCGCCGTAACGACCCCGCGCGGATGCTTCGAGTTGCGCGAAGAGCGCGTGCCGGGCTCCCCGAGATGGCCGATGACGCTGCAGGATCGGATTGCTAAATTCACAGATTGCGCCCAGCTGGCCCTCGGCTCAGCGCGCACTGTGCACTTGCTCGATCGTCTTCAGCGCTGCCTCGAGCTCCCAGACATAAGCGAAATAACGGCGGCCACAGTACCGGCCGGCCGCGTTGGTGCGGCAGAAAATATCGGCCGATGAGATTGGTTATTCCGCCTTGATGCCTGCCGCCCGGATCACTTTGCCCCATTTATCAGTTTCATCAGCAATGAGCTTGCGGAATTCAGCGGGGGACCCACCAAGCGGAACGCCACCGAGTTCCGCGAACCTTTTTATAATCTTCGGATCGGCTATAACGGCGTTGATTTCTTTATTGAGCTTGCTGATGATTTCCATTGGTGTCCCCTTCGGTGCACCAATCCCGTGCCAGACATAGGCCTCGTAGCCAGGAACAAATTCTGCCACCGTCGGGACGTCTGGCAGCGCATCCAAGCGCTTCGTGCTGGTCACCGCGAGGGCACGTAGCTGGCCCGATTGGATGGACCCCATCGTCGTTACGGGGGAATTAAACGCAACCTGCACTTGGCCGCCGAGCAGATCGGGCATGTAACTGCCGCGATACGGGACGTGAAACAGCTCAATGCCGGTCATTGCCTTGAACAGCTCGCACGTTATTTGAGGCATGCTCCCGGGCCCGTTGGAGGCATAATTGATTTTCCCCGGATGGGCTTTGGCATAATCGACGAATTCGCCAAGCGTTTTGGCCGGGAACAACGGATTCACTACGATAACGTTAGGCGACCGGAAGTAGCCTACGACCGGCTCAATGTCGCGGATGAAATCGAAGCTCAGCTTTGGGTAGAGCGTTGCGTTGACCGTGTTCGTCACAGTCACACCAAGGAGCGTGTAGCCGTCGGGGGCCGCCCTGACAACCACCTCGGCAGCAATATTGCTGCTAGCTCCCAAACGGTTCTCGACGACGACTTGCTCGCCGAGCCGTTCCGACAACGATTGAGCGACGAGGCGGGCGGTTATGTCGGGAGCGATACCTGGAGGGTAGCCGGAGACGATGTGCACCGTCCGCGTCGGATAAAGTTGCGCCGCTGCGATGCGCGATAAGGTCGGAAGCACGGCGGTGCCGACTGCCAGGTGGAAGAACTTGCGGCGGTGAAGCTTGAATTTCATGGATTCCAGCGGTGTCGATCAGTGGGCGAGAGCCGCTTCGGCGGCGGCCGCTCCCGCGATGCGGCCGAACACCGTTCCCGAAACGAGTCCCGTCCCTGCCGGGTAGTTGAAATAGAAAATCCCTCCCACCATTTCGCCGGCCGCATACAGCCCGGGGATCGGATCGAAGTTCAAGTCTACGACCTGCGCCGTCTCGGGAACAATTCGAAGTCCGCCGAACGTGAAGGTTACGCCGCAGGTTACGGCGTAAGCCTCGAAGGGCGGCGTATCGAGCGGATTGGCCCAGTTCGATTTCGGCGGATCGATGCCGATGGTGCGGCGACCATCCCTTATTCCCTTGTTGAACGGCACGTCGGTCTTCACCGAAGCGTTGAAGTCGCGCACCGTCTTCAGGAAGTTTTCGGCATCGACGCCCTCTAGTTTCGCGGCCAGATCTTCCAGGCTATCGGCAACAACACGGGTAACAGATCGGTCGCCGTACTCTGGTCTCAGCAAATCTTTGGCTTTGGCATCAAACACCTGATATGCAAATTGTCCTGGCTGCTTCAGAACCTCGGCGCCGTATTTGGCATAAGTGTAATTGTAAAAGTCTGCCCCCTCGTCGACGAACCGTTTGCCGTCGGCGTTGATCATGATGGAATAGGGATAACTGTGCCGGTACGAGCTTTCCAGCATGTTGAGATCCCCATAGTCCGGCGCATAGCGTTCCCACGAGACGGCGTGTCGTCCTGACCAGTTGCCGTGCGGACATGCGCCAATCTCCAGAGCCATACGCAGCCCTTCGCCCATGTTGAAACGCGTACCGCGGACTTTAGCCAATTCCCATCCCGGCCCCAGATACCGCGCACGCCACTCCGGATTAGATTCGAAGCCGCCGCACGCAAGCACCACCACCTTGGCCGAAAAAGTCTCAACTTTGCCTTTTCTTTTGGCTGCGACACCCTGCACGCTTGTGCCGTCATAGATCAATGACATCCCCCGGGTCTCGTACATAATGTCGACGCCTTTTCTGATGGCAGTCGCTGTCAGACATTGAACGAGCCCCGCGCCTCCGCCGGAAACCCAAAGCGGAAAGCGGCCAAAGAATTTGCGTTTGTCATTGGTGACTACCGACTGGTTGCGATAGTTGGGGGAAAAAAGCACACCTTCACTCCGCAACCAAACCATGGCGTCCAGGCTTCGCGTCACTAGAATCTCGCTCAACTTCGGGTCGGTTCGCATGCCGGTGACCCGAAACAGATCATCGTAAAATTCTTCCGTCGTGTTGCTATCCCAGTCGACGTCGCGAACTTCGGATTCTGGAATATCGCAAACCCGCTGCAGGTCACGGACCGAGTCGTATTGGAAGCGCATCACACCGCCGGCAAATCGGCTGTTGCCTCCCGACTCATCTTCAGGCGCGGCTTCAATAATTGTAACGCGAGCGCCGTGATTGCGTGCTGAAAGAGCGGCACAAAGCGCGGCATTGCCTTTGCCAACGACTAGCACGTCGCATGAATGTACTTCGGTTTCGCCCGAATCCCGCACGTGGTCCTGGCGAATGTCGTAAGCCATTCTTCCTTACCTTCACTCGTTGGCTAAAGAACGTAGAGGAAATCAGTTGGCGCTCACGGCATGCATTGACTTAGATCAAGCCATATTGCCATTGAACTGCATGAGTGCGATTTTCGATACTCTCGAAGTTGAGGTCAATCTTGATAGCACGCTCCGGTCCTCTCACTGACTTCCGCCTCGACGGACGTCTCATCATCGTCACTGGCGCCAGTGACGGCCTTGGTCGTACCTTCGCCGAAACATTCGCAGCACTCGGCGCGCACGTGGTGCTCGCCGCACGGCGGCGCGACCAGCTCGAGAAGGTTCAGTCCGCAATCGTTTCCGCTGGGGGGCGAGCAGAGGTGGCAGTCATCGACCTCTACAAACTCGCTGACGTACGGATGCTGGCGTCCACGGTAGAGCATCTGGCGGGCGCCCAGGACAAGCTGGTGCTGTTAAACAATGCCGGAATTGCGTTCACCAAGCCGGCGCTCGAGGTCACCGAGGCGGACTGGGACGCAGTAATCGATTTGCACGTCAAGGGCACGTTCTTCTGTTCGCAACAGATTGGCGCTTTGATGCTCGCCCGCGGTTACGGCAAGATCATCAATCTCTCCTCGACCTGGGCGGCAGCAACCGACCCCGGCAAGAGCGTGTATTGCGCTGCCAAGGCAGCAATCGGGCAGCTGAGCGCGGCACTATCGACCGAATGGGCCCCCCGCGGTGTGCGTGTCAACGCGCTTGCGCCGACCGCAACCATGACCGACTCCACTAAGCGGAACATGGCGGCCCATCCTGACCGCGCCGAACGGCTGAAGAGTCGTATCAAGCTTGGCCGATTTGCTGAACCCGACGACATGCTCGGCGCGGCGGTATTCCTGGCAAGCGCTGCATCTGACTTCGTCACGGGTCAGACGCTATTTGTCGATGGCGGGTTCACCAGCTAACGAAGACGCCGCACGGAATGCGTTTTCCTGATTGGAATGTACTCGATACAGCCGAGCGCGCTCTGCTTTCTGGAGGCGCGGCAGGTTTTGCGCGCCAACTTGATCTGCAGCTTCACGCATTTGCAGCGTTCGAAATTGAAGGCACTCCTGCGCGCGGCATTCTCGATGGGATGCCGTATGCGGCAAAGGACATCTTTGTTTCCGCCACTCGCATGCCACATGGCGGGCTTGCTCAGCCATTGCCAATGGCCAAAGTTCCGCAAGCAACGGCGCTCCATCTCCTCGACCACGCCGGCGCGCGCCGCGTTGGCTATACGGCGATGACGGAACTCGCCTACGAACCGTCGGGCTACAACGCGATACAAGGCCGCGTTGGTAATCCGTGGGACCTTGATTTTATTACTGGGGGCTCGTCGTCGGGCTCGGCAGCAGCCGTCGCAAGCGGATCGGTCGTCTTCGCCCTTGGATCCGATACTGGCGGCTCTTTACGTATTCCAGCGCACTGTTGCGGTATTACTGCGTGGAAACCTACTTACGGAGTCGTGCCAACAGTGGGTGCGATGTCACTCGCGCCGACGCTCGATACTATTGGAATATTAGCCCGCAGCAGCTCAGATATGGCAGCCGCTGCACGGATCCTGTTTGAACCTAGTAACCTTGAGCCGCTTAGCAAGGCTATTGTCATCAGTGACGTACTTAATCTTGCCGAAGCTCCGATTACCAAAGCGTGCCGTGACGGCATCGACGCAATCGACAACTGCGGCATCAAGCTTGGCTATCGTGATGCCGTGGAAGCCATCGAAGCGCTCGATCCGCATGTTTTTACGATCATGCAGGCAGAAGCCACGCGCACACATCGGGCGCTGATGGAAAGCAAATTACTGGACTCAGTTCTGACAAAACGACTGGCAAAGGGGCTCGCAATCGACGATGTAACGCTTTCGGCCAGTGTATCGGCACGCCCGCGACTCGTTACGGATTTTATCTACCAAATCTTTCAGGATGCCGAGGCGATTATACTTCCGACGCTTACAATCCGCACGCCCTCGGTTTCCGAATGCGACCCGCGCTCGCGTATTTTCAAGGCCAAAACGCTCTATGAGCTGAGCCGCTGGACGCGGTTCGTTAATGTGCTCGGTTTTCCGGCGATCGCGATCCCTGTGGGGTTCGACGATCGCGCCATGCCGGTCGCCTTGCAAATAGTTGGCAAACCGCGGTCCGATCATGCGTTGATCGCTCTAGCCGCGGCGGTGCAAAGTCGCAGCGATTGGCACGCGCGTGTCCCCGCCGCAGTGTCCAATCTAATAATAACCTCCTATCAGGGGCGGTTGTTATGAACGCACGCAAATCAGCGACCGCGTGGATCATCGTGAGGGCAGCCGCCTGATCGAAGCCGCCTGTTAACAAGGTTGGTTGCCGAGCAATGGCGAGACGGTCATAGTCGCATCACTGCATTGTTGCGGGAGAACGACGTATGGATCTGAAACTGGCTGGTAAAACCGCTTTAATTACCGGCGGCTCTAAGGGGATCGGCCGCGCGACCGCCGAGATTTTTGCGGGTGAAGGCTGCAATGTAATTATTGTATCACGTAACGTGCACGCACTTGCCGCCACTAAATCTGCCATCGCACAAAAAACGAACGTGCGCGTTGACACCGTAGGCGCCGATTTATCCGACAGTGTCAACGTTGACCAGCTCGCGCGAGACTACCCGGAGATTGACATTCTTGTGAACAATGCCGGCGCCATTCCTGGCGGCACCCTGCTCAATGTTGACGAGGCAACCTGGCGTAAGGCTTGGGATCTGAAAGTCTTTGGCTATATTAATATGTGCCGCGCCTTCTACGCGCTGATGCAAAAGCGAAAACACGGCGTTATCGTCAACGTGGTTGGCAACGCGGCAGACACTCATGATCCGGAGTATATCTGCGGCGTTGCAGGTAACGCGGCCCTCGCTGCTTTCACCCAGTCGCTCGGCAGCGTGAGCACCAGGGATGGCGTCCGTGTCGTTGCGATCAATCCGGGACCGGTGGCGACCGAGCGGCTGGTAAACCTCATGAAAAAGAAGGCACTCGACCGTACCGGCAGTGCCGATAATTGGAATGACCTGTTTAGGCCGCTGCCGTTCGGTCGTGGCGCCACTGCAGAAGAAATTGGGGCGGCCATCGCGTTCATTGCGTCCGAACGTTCGGGATACACCAGCGGGTCGGTCGTAACCATTGACGCTGGGCTGTCTGCACGGGCCCAAGCGTTCTGAATGAGGATTTGATGCCACACCTTACGACAGACGACGGAATCAGACTCTATTACGAAGAGACAGGCAAAGGCATTCCGATAATTTTTATCCATGAATTTGCTGGCGATTATCGCTCATGGGAACAGCAAGTTCGTCATTTTTCAAAGTATTATCGTTGCGTGACTTTCAACGCGCGTGGCTATCCTCCATCAGATGTGCCAAAAAACCCCGAGCGTTATTCGCAAGATCGAGCACGCGACGATATTCGTTCAGTCCTCGACGCGCTGAAGATCGACAAGGCCCATATTGTCGGCCTCTCAATGGGCGGATTTGCAGCGCTGCATTTCGGCTTCACCTATCCCGAACATTGCCGCTCAATCGTCGTCGCAGGTTGCGGCTATGGTGCAGCACCAGGGGAACGCGCCAAATTTGCTGAGGAGGCGGAGGCCTCCGCCAAACGCTTCGAAGAGTTGACGATGAAAAAAGCCGCGGAGGCCTACGCACTCGGTCCGACGCGCGTTCAGCACCAGAATAAGGATCTGCGCGGCTGGCGCGAATTTGCGGACCAACTTGCCGAACACTCGACTGAAGGAGCGGCGCTGACAATGCGCGGCGTACAAAAACGCCGTCCATCTTTGTATGATCTGGTTGATAAGATGAAAACCATAACCGTACCAACCCTGATTATGACGGGTGACGAAGATTGGCCCTGCCTCGAGCCTGGGATCCTCATGAAGAAGAGCATCCCGACCGCCGCGTTAGTGGTGATGGCGAATTCTGGTCATAACATAAATCTAGAGGAGCCCGCTTTATTCAATGAGCACTTGTCTGAGCTGTTCCAAGCAGCAGACGTAGGCGCGTGGCCCAAGCGTGACCCCCGTGCAATGGCGGGTACGATTCTTGGACGTTGAATGAAAAGGGCTTAAGTGGCGTTATAGCCGCCGTCCACCAGAAGGTCGGAGCCAGTCACGAAACTCGATGCATCGCTCGCCAGAAATAGTGCTGCCATGGCGATTTCCTGAGGCTGACCGAGTCTCTGTAGCAGATGCTTCGGTCCAGCTGTGCGTCGTGCCGTCTCCATGTCGCCGAAGCGTTTGATCAAGCGCTCGGTTTCAACTGCTCCCGGCGATAACGAATTGACCCGGATATTTTGCGCTGCATGATCGGTCGCCATAGCTTTGGCAAGTTGGATCAGCGCACCCTTGGTCGCACAATAAACGGCGCGGCGCGAGGCAGCGACGCTGCCGAGCTGCGAAGCAATATGAATGATGCTACCGCCACCCGCCGCAATCATCGAAGGTAAGATGGCCCGGCTCATCAAAAATGCCCCGCCTACATTGACCGCAAAGATACGGTTCCAGTCATTCAAAGTAAGGTCGAGCACGGTACCATTCGGATCGTAACCAGCAGCGCCGTTAACAAGAACCTGCACGACTGAAAATTTGGAGAGAATCGTCTTCGTCGCGTCTTCGACATCAGATTCGTTGCCCACGTCACAATGCACGGGCAATCCTCCTCCGCCATTCTTCGCAATTGTCGCGGCCGTTGCTTCAGCGGCTTCCTCATCAAGATCGACGCAGGCCACGCGAGCGCCGGCCTCGGCAAAGGCAAGCGCGATGGCGCGTCCAATACCATTGCCGGCGCCGGTAACCACCGCAGTTTTGCCAGTCAGCAAATATTTGGAGATCGCTGCCACGGTTGTCCTCTACGAGGCGTGTACTCATAAATTCGGCTGAATGTTCGCTTTGTCCCGAAAGATGGGGTAATCGGCCGGCGAGTTGTGGATAGCTGAAAGATTTTGGGTGCTG
>Ga0207745_1000049_pt1 | contig 19922 bp, 13 predicted proteins | sample LuqExpMetageno57_FD_187815 | JGI IMG/M metagenome (GOLD analysis project Ga0207745, IMG submission 187815) | Tropical forest soil microbial communities from Luquillo Experimental Forest, Puerto Rico - Sample 57 (SPAdes) | ecosystem: Environmental > Terrestrial > Soil > Tropical forest ...
GGGCCGCCTCGTTCATGGCCAGCGCCTGGATGCGCGGAACAATGTATCCCGGCCGCGGCGCGCAGATGACCGGCACCTTGCCGATCCGTTCGAGCAGCGACTTCATCCGCGCCGTGACGCTAGGGTCAGTGCGCGTCCCGGGCGACACCTCCACCAGAGGCACAAGATAAGCCGGGTTGAGCCAGTGTGCGTTGAGGAACCGTTCGGGATAGACGACGCTCGGGGCTAAATCATCGACCATCATAGTCGACGTGGTGGAAGCGATGATCGGCCGTGGGCCGGCAAGTGCCGAGGCGCGGGCCAGCGCGTGACGTTTGACATCGAGTACCTCGGGAAGGCCTTCGAAAATCACGGCCGCGGAGGAAAGTTCTTGTTGTACTGCGGCCTCCGGCAGAATCTTAACCCGCCTACTCAACCGTTCGGCCTGTTTTTCGTCAAACAGCCCTAAGGCCGCAAGACTGGTGAGCGTGTCGCTCACCTCCGCCAGGGTATCGGTCGCCAGTTGAGCGAAGGCCGTCGCGTCACGCACCTTGAAATCGATGATCGAAACTTGATGACCAGCATAGGCAAAGACAACCGCGATGCCGCGGCCCATGCGCCCAGCGCCGAGGCATGCAATAGGCGGACGGGCGTTCACCGCGACCTCATTGGAAACCCTCGCGCAACAACCGTTGCAAGGCGTGGCGATCCAGGTGTCCCAATCCCAGGCCTGTCAGTGTGCGTCCGGTTTGCAAAAAATCTTCGTTGCAGATCACGCTGCCAATGTTGCAAAACGCCCGCGCCAGTGGGGTTGGCACCTTCGCCAATTCGCCGACCGAAATGATGAAGGAAAGACCGATTCGTACGTCTTCCAGCATGTACCGGTGTTGCGTGAGCACGATGCGTTCGCGCCAGTCGCCAGAGTCGGTGAGTCGATCGTGCGAGCCGCGGCCGTACATCCATTCCTCGCCCGACTTGGCATAATGGTTGGCAAGTGGGAAATGCGGGGCGCCGTAACCGAGCGCTTCTCGCACGGCAATACGTTCAGCATCGAGCCGGTCGGTGACGCGGCGGATAGCGGGCTGCGTTCCTTCTTTGTGAATATCCCAACGCTCAAAATGCTCGATCGGCCCGGCATTCATCGTGATCAGTGGCGGATGAATGATGGGTCCCGCATTCATCAGAGCGCCTGATAGAGCGTCACCGCAATCTTCAATTACGCCTGGGAATGCTCTTGCAATAACGGCGAGCGCATGCGCCTTCGACCTGACCGGAAAAGTACCGGTCGGCAGCCGCTTAGCACGCACGGTGATCGCGACTTCGAACGGCCCGTGCTTCCGCGTCAGCCAGGGCAGCGTACCAGTCTCGGCGAACGCCACGTCGGCGGGGTTGCCAGCTGCACGTAACGCTTGCGCAAACAGCATGGAGCCGAAGGTGCCTGGCGGCAGAAACACGACTTGTCCGACGATTAGGTGCGGTGCCAACTGTTTCGCGATGTCGGCTTGTGCGGCGGCGGGTGCTGGACAAACGATCAGCTCGGCACCACGTACGGCCTCAGCAATATCGGACGTCACCAGCGCCGGTGCGATCTCGTGACGGCCTTTGAAATCCTTGATGACAATCTTGTTGGCGACGGCATGATGGGCCGTGACGGCTTTTTTATCGCGACGCCACAGTCGCACGTCGTGCCCAGCTAACGCGAGATCGCCCGCTGCCGCAAATGAGCCGTTGCCTCCTCCAAGAACGGCAATGTGCATCGTGCGATCAACACACAGGATCGGCAGGCATTTGCCGAAGGGAAATTCTATCGATTTTCCCGATCGATGTACGTGGCAAGGCGCTCAGCAGGCAAATACTCGCGGGTACTTTGTAGTGCGCCAAATTGTTTTTGCAGTGGCAAATCAAATCATCGACCCCGGCGAGCGCGCCATCCTTCAAGACGACATAGGCGCGAACGACTTCGCCATAATAGGTATCGCCCATACCTACAACTGCCACCTCTTTAACATCAGGGTGAGCCGACAATACGTCCTCGACCTCGCGCGGGTAAACATTGTAGCCCCCGACAATAACCATGTCCTTTTTCCGATCGCGAATATAAAGGTACCCATCATCGTCAAGTTCGCCGATGTCGCCGGTATAGAGCCAACCATTGCGCAATGCCCGGATATTTTCCTCGGCCCTGTTGCGATAACCGAGCATAATTTGCGGCCCGCGCGCACGAATCTCGCCACGTTGTCGAACACCGAGCACGTTCGTTCCAGTTTCAACGTCGACAATTTCGATTTGTGTCAATGGCAAGGCAGCCCCAACCGAACCGATCTTTAACGGTCCACCGTCACGCGCATAGGTCAGAACCGGCCCCGCTTCCGATTGACCATAACCTTCAAGCAGCAGACTGCCCGTCCGCTCGCGCCAGCGATGCAACGTTTCGGCAGGTAACGGAGCAGCACCTGAGTAGCAATTTCGCAACGAAGTGAGATCCGTCGACACAAATCTTTCGTTATTCATGAGGCCGATGAATACCGTCGGTCCAGCGGGAAGACGCGTGATGTGCTCTTTCGCGATCAGATCGAATACCGCATCTGGCGAATACCGAGGCAAAATGATGAGCGCGCCCCGGCAATATGCGGCTAAGTGCAAACACATCGCTTGGGCGAATACATGGAACAGCGGCATGACGCAAAGGATGCGCTCATCATCGCCATGAGTCGGCAAAGCCGCTTCGCGTTGACTGATGTTAATTGCCATCTGCTCATGGGTAATATTGACACCCTTCGGCAGCCCCGTGGTTCCGCCCGTGTATTGCAAATTTGCCAAGTCGTCTGGCCGCGGCAAAGGTCGGGGTAAATCTTGGTTGGCGTCATCTTTCCAAATTTCGAGTCTGCGGCCGGCCGCTCCATCAAGACGCACGGCATAACGGATACCTAACGAAACAATAAGCGGCTCGATGGTCGCGGCGACTTTATCGTCGTAGACAATCGCGCTCGGGCTCGCATCGGATAAGATGTGCGCCAATTCGCGCGTCGTGTAAGCTGGATTGATCGGCACTGCTTGGGTGCCTGCCGCGTGTACGCCAAACATAGCAATCGGCAAATCAAGCGAGTTGCCGCATACCAGAGCCACTCGTGCACCATGATGGCCCTGCTGGATCAATTCACCGGCAAAACCTGCAACACAGCGCAAGTATTGCGAATAGGAAAGTCGTCGTTCGCCGCATACAAGCGCGGTGGCGCTTGGCGAACGCCTCGCCGCGTCCGCCAGCATGTGAACCACGGTCGTAAAGATGTGGGGCAATCCGTTGGCGCCGGAGTCAAGATTTGTCATCGGCTGACATCTATCATCGCTAATCGAATATTTTCGGCTGCGAGCCATCGGCCATTGTATCTTATAAGAGGACTTCCGATGCGACGATAAGGGGGCCACCACGTAAAACAGCGTTCTGGGTCGGATGGGATTTGCGTAAAGGGGCAGTGCATGCGGTTTTCGATCCGCCACGAGACGCTCTACCGTTACAGCGGGCCGGTTGGGCTCGCGCCGCACATCTTGCGGCTCAATCCGCGCACAGAGGGCGCCCGGGTTTTTGCCGCCAGTCTCACGATCGACCCGGTCCCGGTCGCGCGGTGGGACACGACCGACCGCTTCGGCAATCGGGTCACCCACGTGCGCTTCGAGGGTGTCTCCGACATCCTGCGCGTTGAAAGCTCCTGCGAACTAGATGTCGCCGCGGCCGCGCCGCTGCGCGATCCCGGTCTACCCCGGCTGCCGTGGCCGGCGGACTCGAACGACGGCCTAGCCGACTACCGCGACGAGGACGGACCAGAACCTGCTGTGAAAGACTTTACCGAGGCGCTCGCACGGGAGAGCGGCTGGGCGGCGTTGTCATTCCTTGAAACCTTGAATCGCACGCTGTTTACCCGCTTCGACCGACACATCCGGATCGAGGGAGCAGCCCACAGCCCAGCGCACACGCTCACCGTCGGCCGCGGCGCTTGCCGTGACCTCACCGTGCTGTTCATATCCGCCTGTCGCAGCCTCGGCATCGCCGCGCGCTTCGTGAGCGGCTATCAGGCTCATGCCGAATCGCAAGACGGGCGGCGCCACCTGCACGCTTGGCCGGAAGTTTTTCTGCCGGGCCGGGGGTGGCGCGGCTTTGATGCCACCCATGGCACCGTCGTCAACGATGGCCACGTGGCCCTGTGCGCGGCCCCGGAGCAGTCCGCCACCATGCCGATCGAAGGCGGCTTTTTCGGTGACGGAATTACTGCCGCACTTGATTATCACGTGCAGATTGCGAGCTGGTGACGATTTCCCACCGCCAATCCGCGTGCCGGCCACCTTGCAAATTGCTGAAACAATGTAAGCTGTAGCTTCTCAGCAGCTACGGCCTAGCTTCCAAAAAAATTCAGCGCCAAGAATCCGGGCCGTGCTTCGGCCCATTCACTTGTGCGCCACCGTGTGATTATTTCAGCGACCGTGTTGAGCTACGCATACCGATTTGGCCGCAACGCCGGCACTTTGTGGTTGTGCTCACCGGTACCGGATGCGTGACTAGATTGTTTGGTACCGCGGCGCCGACCTTTAGCCAATTTGGTACACTCTGACTTGTCTTCGACCGACAAGTCACCTTTTCATCCCACCCACTTCAACAACCAGACATGTGCGGTTAATTCGGAGGCGCACTCTCCGTCTTGTCGGCGGACGGATTCGTCACGCCAGCAAGCTGTTCTTCCATTTCAGCAAGGTGAAGAAGCATCCGCTCCAGCTGCTCGCACCTGTGGCGGCTTTCCTCGTCGTGAGTTCGCTTTGCCAAAAGGGCGGCACCTGCGGCTTGCCTTCTAAGGAGCTTTGCAGAAGCCATATCTTTGCCTCCCAATGCCCCGGCATCACATTGCAACAGTCTTCTACTTTGCAATGCAACAACAATGAGTCATCGCTGCACAATAATTTTCGATTGTTACGTTGCATCAAAAAACGGCAAACCCGCTTGCCGATGGGTCAATTAGACAACCAGGTTAGACATTAGATTAATTTGTGCACAGAGATGGATCAGTAGACGCCGTTGATCAGCCTAGAGTTTAATCAGTCTGCTTAAGACAAAGACAAGCAATAAGATACCGCAAACCAGATCGCGGTGAAACGACAGCGTCCCGCTCGTGCGGATTGAAGAGCAGCAACCGCTTCTGACTCAGGGAAGCCATCATTCGGGTTGCCCAAGAATGCGGAAGACTTCTTCAAGTTGTGGGCTCATCGGGAGGTTTAGCCTTTCCCCGGTCGGTAGCCGGCGCAAGAACCACTTGTTGTAAAGCTCAGCAAGTCGCCGCTCGCCCGCCATGCGGGCGAAAGCGCGATCAACAATCGCGGCAAAGCCCGGATCGTCACGGCGATAGACCAGACCGTAGGGATCGTAGGACAAATATTCGCCAACGACCTTCATGTCGGCAGCACGGGTGTCGGTCGCCATGAACCCGTAAAGCAGCACGTCGTCGGTGGCAAAGGCATCCACCTTTCCGGACGCCAGCATGTCCATCGACTGTGCGTGATCTGGCGCAGTGACAATTTTAATATTGAGGTTCTGCTTGTTCGAGAGCGTGCGCAGAGCCATTTCGTTGGTGGTGCCTGCGGTGACCACCGCGGTTTTACCGGAAAGATCGCGATAGGAGGCGATGGTTGAGGCTTTCGGAACCATCAGCTTGGTGCCGGAGACGAAAAAAATCGGCGAGAATGCGACCTCCTTGCGACGCTGCAGGTTGCCCGTAGTGGAGCCACATTCGAGGTCAATTTCTCCCGAAGCTACTTTCTGCAGGCGGTTCGCTGGCGTAACCGGTGCAAAAACAATTTTGATGTCCATGCCATCGAGTTCGGTCGAGACTTCTTCAACAATTTCACGGCAGATATCGATCGAATACCCGATCGGTTGCTGTCTTTTGTTCAGATAAGAAAATGGCAACGAGCTTTCGCGATAGCCAAGGGTAATCGCTCCAGTATCTTTCACTTTTTTCAGCGTGCCCGAGAGAGCTCCCACGTTCGCGCTTTCCTGGGCGCCGGCGCACACGACAAGGAAAAGTCCGAGCACAATGCCGCCAACAAACGTAGAGCAAGTCTCGTGCACGCACATCACGCGGCCGCTGGATCAATCACCACGATTGTTTCGCGTGGATCCACTTTCTCTCCCTCCCATTTTGCCACCACAGCAGTTGCGAGCGTGTTGCCGATGACATTAGTTGCAGAACGGCCCATATCGAGGAACTGATCGATTCCGATGATCAGCAACAAGCCCGCCTCGGGAATATTAAAACTCGACAACGTTGCAGCGATGACGACCAGTGAGGCCCGTGGAACGCCAGCCATGCCTTTGCTGGTGAGCATGAGGAGGAGCAGCATCGTAATCTGCTGGCCGAACGGCAATGTGATATTGTAAGCCTGCGCAATGAATAAAGTTGCGAAGGTGCAATACATCATCGAGCCGTCGAGATTGAACGAGTAGCCCATGGGCAGCACGAAACTAATGATTCTCTTGCTGATCGGAAACTTCTCGAGCTGTTCCATGGTCTTCGGATAGGCCGCCTCGCTGCTCGCGGTGGAAAAAGCCAGCAGGAACGGCTCACGAACCAGATTGACCAGGCGGAAGGCGTGAGGGCCGAAAATCAGGAACCCGACGGCGATCAGCAGGCACCAGAGTACGACGAGGCCAAAATAGAATTCGACGATGAACTTTCCGTAGGTCACCAAGATGCCAAGGCCTTGCGTCGTCACGATTGCGGCCATTGAGGCGAAGACCGCGATCGGTGCGAGCTTCATGACGTAACCGGTGATAGTGAGAATGGCGTGTGATAACTCTTCGATGCCCTCTACGAGCTTGCGCGCACGCGCGCCGAGCGCAGCACAAGCAACTCCGAAGAATAGCGAGAAGACGACAATCTGAAGTATCTCATTGGTCGCCATCGCTTCGACGATCGAGCGCGGAACAAGATGTGCGACGAATTCCTTCATCGATAGCGATGCGACCTTTAGATTAGTCGAGGCTTGGGCATCAGGCAGGGGCAGGTTGAGATTGTCGCCCGGTCGCAGGATGTTAACCAAGAGCATGCCGAGCAGCAGCGACACGAGAGAGGCGGCTATGAACCAGATCATTGCTTTCGCGCCGATGCGACCGACAGCCTTGGTGTCGCCCATGTGAGCGACGCCTACCACAAGTGTTGAGAATACCAGCGGCGCGATGATCATCTTGATCAATCGCAGGAAAATGTCTGTGAGCAGCGAGATGTATTCTGCAATAGTCCTTGCGGTCGTCGGATCGGGCCAGAGGATATGACAGGCGTACCCGACCAGAATGCCAAGCACCATCCCTATCAGAATTATTGTAGTCAGCGTTGAACGCATTGGCCCCTCCCAATGGTCAGAGACTAATAGCTTAGCAGAAATCCAGGCCTGTCCATCGCGACCGATGCGGCGGGACCAGAGTTAACTCCGGCCAGCCATTAACGCTTCATTCTCCCCACGCCGGCGCGCTCGGCAATTTCTTCCCACATGGGAATTTCGCGTTTGATGCGTGCGCGTAGACCATCGGGCCCTTCGTACCGCACAGAAAAGCCGGCCTTCATTAAGTCAGCCTGAACGTTCGAGTTTTGCAGGATCATCCGGGTTGCCTGCGTGAGCCTTTCAATGATCGGTGCCGGCGTCCCTGCTGGAGCAAAAAACATGACCGAAGTCTCCGTCACCACGCCTGGAACCCCAGCCTCCGCCATTGTAGGTACATCGGGCAACTCGACCCACCGTTCGCTACCAGTTTGCGCCAAACATTTGATCGCGTCGGAGCGTAATTGCTCCATCAGTCCGCCAATACCAACAATTGCGATATCCGTGCCGCCGGAAAGCATAGCTCTCAATGCCGGCCCGGATCCGTCAAACGGAATATGCCTGATGTCGATACTGGCGCGCCGCTTAAGAAACTCCATCGCAAAATGCGAGGAACTTCCCACTCCAGGAGAAGCATAAGTAAGGGCGCCCGGATTAGCCTTTGCCTTAGCAATGAGATCCGCAAGGCTACCGATCCCAGAAGCTCTCCGGGTAACGATCACGCTGGGCGTAGTTCCCAAATAGGCGATCGGCGCAAAATCCTTAATTGGATCGTAGGAAAACTTAGAGAAGTTTGAATTCATCACTGGCGTGATCAGAGCCGCATTTGTCGTGACGAGTAGCGTGTAACCGTTCGCCGCAGTACGCACAGCCGCGCTCATGCCATTTGTTCCGACTGCGCCGACACGGTTCTCAACAATGACATTCTGACCCAGCCTCTGCCCAAGCTGCGTTGCCAATAGCCGCCCCAGAAGATCTGTGGCTCCGCCGCGGGCGAACGGCACAATAATTTTGACGGTGCGTTCGGGCCACTCAGCGTAGGCCTCGCAACTGAGAAATGAAATCATTAGTGCCAAAGCGGCCAGTGAACCCGCAATCAATCTCACGATTTGTGCTAATTTGCGCACGGTTCACCGGGGAGTATCCGAGGGAACGCAGGAATATAGACCAGTCGCGTGCAGATTTCGACAGCTACGGGCCTGGGGGAACTTGTATCTAATGTAATTTAATAAGGCTGCATTCTCCCTTCAGGGGCTGGGCCCCGCTCGGTTTCCGCAGGCGCATTTCATTTTGGATCGAGCTTCGCTGTGATGCGCTCGAGCGACAGTGTGGGCTGGTGACGGTAGCCGAGGTGTCATTCGCGGCCTCGAAAAAGCAGCCATAAAACAGACGCGTGGCCACGCTGGTTGGCTGTGCTCCCACTGTTCTAAAAAAGCAAAGCAAGCCGCTCAAAAATTAGGTCGGTGGGCGGATCTTTCTCGAGTCGCAGACTCGATTCCGCCGACCCGCGACGGTTCTGGGAGAAGCTTTTGATGCTTTTAACTCCACAGCATGCGGGCCAGCAGGTTCTATCAGCCGCGGCTGCGTGCAGCCCTGTTTTTCTCGGTGGCCAAGTCGCGGTCGGCGACCCGCGACGCGAGCAACCGATGCCGATCTAAATATCGAAATAAAGATGGAATTCGTAGGGATGCGGACGCAGCGCGATGGCATCGACCTCCTTTTTTCGCTTATAGTCTAGCCAGGTCTCAATCACGTCGGCGGTGAACACATCGCCGCGCAGCAGGAACGCGTGATCGGCCTTGAGCGCATCGAGCGCCTGTTGCAATGAGCCGGGCGTGGACTTCACATCTTTGGCTTCCGCCGGCGGCAGATCATAGAGATTTTTGTCAATCGGCTTGCCCGGATCGATGCGATTTGCGATGCCATCGAGACCGGCCATCAGCATCGCCGCAAATGCCAGATAGCCATTGCACGACGGATCCGGAGTGCGGAATTCCACCCGCTTGGCGCGGGGGCTTGGCGAATACATCGGAATGCGGCAGCATGCCGAGCGATTGCGCTGGGAATAGACGAGATTTATCGGCGCCTCGTAACCAGGCACCAGGCGACGATAGGAATTTGTGGTCGGCGCACAAAGCGCGCAGAGTGCCCAGGCGTGTTTGAGCAGGCCACCAATGTAGTGGCGGGCCATCTCACTTAGATGGGCATAGTCGCGGTCGCTGTAGAAAAGATTGTTATTTCCTTTCCACAAACTTTGATGCACGTGCATCCCCGATGCATTGTCTTCGAACAAAGGCTTCGGCATGAACGTCGCCGTCATGCCATGCTTGCGGGCTACATTCTTGATCACGTATTTGTAAATCATGAGATTGTCGGCCATGCGCGTGAGTGTCGTGAAACGCATGTCAATCTCGCCTTGGCCGGCGGTTGCCACCTCGTGGTGATGCGCTTCGATTGCAATTCCCAATGACTCGAGCGTGAGCACCATCTCGGTTCGTAAATCCTGCAACGAATCGATAGGCGGAACGGGAAAATAGCCCTCCTTCTGACGCGGCTTATGACCAAGGTTTGGCGCTTCTTGCTTGCCCGAATTCCAGATGCCTTCCTTTGAGTCGATCTCGTGGTAGGCAAAGTTCATGCCCTGGCCGTAGCGCACATCGTTAAACACGAAGAACTCTGCCTCCGGACCGAAATAAACGGTATCGGCAACGCCTGCGATTTTCAGATGTTCTTCCGCCTTCTGAGCGATGTAGCGCGGGTCGCGACTATACGATTGTCCAGTAATTGGGTCGCGGACATTGCAGATCAGAACGAGGGTTGTCGCCGGCGTGAACGGGTCGAGGAAAGCCGTAGTCGGATCGGGTATGACCAACATGTCGCTTTCCTGAATCTCCTGAAACCCGCGGATTGAGGATCCATCAAAGCCAATGCCGTCGCTCATGGCATCGGCATCGATTGCGCTGGGGGGTACGGAAAAATGCTGCCAGGTGCCCACCAGGTCGGTGAATCGCAAATCGATCATTTTGACGTCCTTGTCCTTGATGGACTTGAGAACGCCCTCAGCGTTAGTGCAATTCAGGAACATAGGCAGATCTCCTCTTTGCCCCTTATCACTCACGTTAATTATCCAGCAGTGGAACCACGGAGAGTCTCTTCGGTCCGCATCTTACTGCGTAACCGCGCGTCTAGGTTGCCGCGCGATGGGGCAGCTGCGGATAATGACACTCGTCTGCCGCTCGTCAATTCAGTTTTCGTGCGGCCTTCGGGTCCGCGGAGACAGGAGCCAACCGCGGACCCTCAGTTGGGAGGATAGCAAGAAGTACCGAGTGTTATTCGCCCTCCGTTCCGATTGCGTAAGCGGTTTCGCCGTGAACGGCATCGTCGCCCACCTTCAGCGTTGCATCATCCATGCGCAGCGGGACGATCATGCCGATCACCTTAAGGATGATGTAGGTGACGATCGCGTTGTAGATAATGATGAACGCGGCGCCCTCCACCTGCAGTAGGAGTTGCCCGGCGTTGCCGTACAGCCAGCCGGTGACATTGACGCCCGGTGCTTCTTTATCGGTGCCGATGTACATGAGCATCGCCGGATTGGCCAAGATTCCGGTCAGCAAGCCGCCGGTGAGGCCGGCAACGCCGTGGGTGGACAACACGCTCAGCGTGTCGTCAACTTTCATCATGAAGCGGGTCTTTTGCAGCTTGTTCATGGCGAGCCAGGGGATGATGCCGGCGGCAACGCCAATGATGATAGCGCCCCAGCCGTCGACATAACCGGCCGCTGGCGTAATGCCCACGAGGCCCGCGATCATGCCGTTGACCGCACCCAGCACCGATGGCTTGCCATAGGCCATCTTGTCCATCAGCGTCCAGACCAGGAGGGCCACTGCGGTGCAGGTATTGGTGTTGAGGACCGCCGCACCGGCATCGGCATTGGCAAAGTAGGGATCGCCGCCGTTAAAGCCATTCCAGCCCAGCCACAGGATTCCGGCGCCAGCAAGTGTGATCAATAAGCTATTGGGCGGGAAATGGTCGCGGTCGGCCTGAAGGCGCGGGCCGACCACCCAGGCAGCGACAAAACCCGATGTGCCGGCGGCCAGATGGATGACATAGCCGCCGGAAAAGTCCGCCACACCCATGCTGGCGAGCCAGCCGCCGCCCCACAGGCTAAATGCCCCTACCGTATAGACCAGCGTCATCCATACCGGGCAAAAGATCATCCACGCGGTGAAGTTCATCCGCCCGAGCACGGAACCGGCCAGAATAATGACGGTGATCGCAGCAAACACAAACTGGAAGAACATGAGCGTCGCCATCGGAAAGGCGAGTGGCGGCATCCCCGATGCGGCTGCCGGGATCGTCGCCTGGCCGGTGGTAAATATCGCCGATGTCGCCAAGCCTGGCGTGCCCAAAAACGGCAGCCATTGTGGGCCAAAGGCCATGTTGTAATCGAACAGGACCCAGACGACGAGCACCGAAGCGAAAGCGTACATCGACATGAAGGCGGAGTTGATCGCCCATTTTTTCTTGACGATGCCGCCGTAAAGAATCGTCAGTCCGGGAATGCTTTGCAGGCCGACGAAGGTCGCCGCCGCCAACTGCCAGGCATTATCTCCCGTATCCAGCCATTGTGGTGAAGGTACCAGTGCCATAACAATCCCCTCATATCGCCAAGTCCACGAAGCGAAATGCTTAACAGGACGTAAAAGAAATGCGCAAAAACTGTGCCAGCTCGGCTTTTGGACATCCCCTTGAAAAGTTTCATGTTTCCTTCTGACTTCGTTGCGTGGCGCAAATTGATGATCAAAAGAAAGACAATTGAACAAAAAATGGGCAGTTGCGACGCTGCAATAGCTAGGATGGTTCTGCTCTGTCAGGTGACTGCTTTCGTAATCGCCGGCTTGCTAACCCTCGCGGTCGCTTTCGCAGCTCACGGACAATACGGTAAGGCGTCGATGACCTGCACGAATTCGGCTAGCGGCGTGAGCTGGCAGATCAATATCGACTACAATCAGAGGACCGTGGACGCGAATCCGGCGCAAATAAGCGACGCCAAGATATGGTGGCACGATGCCAAGGACGGCGGTAATTACACGCTTGATCGCAAATCCGGAGATCTTACCGTAATCGTCGCGTCAAGCACCGGCGGCTACTTTATCTATGATCGTTGTCGGCTACAGGATTGAGCACTAGTGCAAACGGGGTCTGCGCTACTGCGCTCTGGTCCAGGGGGGCTACCGCCAACCGGAATTCGGAGCGGCGGCAATGGCTGAGCACGCTTCCGGGGTCAAGGCGAGCGTCGGATTCTTTTCTGACAAAGGAGCGCGCGAACGCAACGAAGATTTCGCAGGGGCCGTTTTCGGCTGGGAGTTACCAATACCGCGGCAGGAGGTCGTGGCTGCGATCGCGGACGGTATTGGTGGCAACAAAGGTGGCCGCGAGGCGGCAGAAACGGCGGTGCGCGGTTTCCTGGACGGATTTTGCGAGTCGCCCGAAACCATGGAGGTACGACGGGCGGCTGCGAGGGTCCTCAACTCATTAAACAGTTGGATCCATTCACTCGGTCGCCAGGACGCCGATCTGGCAGGAATGGGATGCACTTTCACTGCTCTCGTCCTGCGGGGTCGGATTGCACATATTCTGCATGTCGGCGATACGCGCGCTTATCGGCTTTCCGGCAACCGGCTAACCTGCCTCACGCTTGATCATACCCAGGAGCGTGGCGCCGGCAGGGCTGGCGTGCTTTATCGCGCACTTGGCGTCGAACCGGAGCTACGGCTCGATTATGCCAGTCAGCCGATGGCTCGGCACGACCGTTTCCTGCTGTGCAGTGACGGTGTACACGGCGTTCTCCCCATCGAGATGATGGCAGACATTCTGCGCGCGCATTCTGCCTCCGACGACACGGCACGCGCACTGGTCACCTCCGCATTGCAATCCGGCAGCACTGATAACTGCACGGCAATGGTTCTCGACGTCGTTGCATTGCCCACAGTGGGATCGGCCGACATCAGTGCCGCGATGATGCAGTTGCCGCTAATCCCGGTGCCGATTAGCGGTCAGACAGTTGATGGATTCCTGCTGAAAGCTTTGTTGTCCGATGGACCATATACGTGTCTCTATCTCGCGGTTGACGAGATTGAGGGCGGGGAGGTCGTACTAAAGTTTCCCAAGCCTCAGCTCGCCGCCGTGTCAACGTACCGCGCAGCGTTCGCCCGAGAGACCTGGGTGGGCGCGCGGGTGAACAGCCCCTCGATCGGCCGCATCATCGAGCTGCCGCCAGGGCGGCAGACCGCGCTTTACACTGTAATGCCGTTCTACCATGGCGAACTTCTGGAGACGCGGCTCGCGCGTGCGCCGTCGCTCAGCTTAGAAGAGGGGCGCAACATCGCTGTCAAGCTCGCCCGCGCCGTGGCAGCGCTTCACCGCGCCGACATCATCCATCGCGACATTAAGCCTGACAACGTCATCCTTGAACGCGACGGATCGCTCAAGCTAATCGATCTCGGGGTCGTCCGCGTGCCCGGCTTAGAGGATTCCGCGCCTGAAAACATTCCGGGGACTCGTGCCTACATGGCTCCGGAAATGTTTGACGGCGAAGCCGGGAACGAAGCGACTGATATTTATGCTCTCGGTGTCACAATCTTCCGCGCTCTCACCGGCGAGTATCCTTACGGAAATGCCGACTCCGTTAGCCCCCCGCGCCGAAACCGGCCGAAGCCACTCTCGGCGCTACGGCCAGACTTACCCGCTTGGCTGGACGCTGCACTGGCGCGCGCCGTTGCGATCGATCCCGCGGAGCGTTTCCACGACATGATCGAATTTGCCGTGGAGATGGAAGTAGGACCAGCGCGCGCCGTCGTCGAACCAAGCCGGCCGCGTACGCTTTATGAACGTGCACCTGTCCGATTCTGGCAGGGCGTGGCAGCACTTCTCGCGATTGCGCTGCTTATCGCGCTGCTGCGGCATTAGGTGACATCTCACCAGTGTTTTGGAGCAAAGACTAGCGGTCGGATGTTTGCGGGAACATCACTACACCCGCTACTAATTTCATCTTTATTTCGATATATACATTTGCTCACTGGTTTGCCCGCACTCTATTATCCTGGCGCTCAGGCGGGACGTTGGTATGCAGATCACCGGAATGCTGTATGGGGCGCGACTGCTAGACTACGTCGAGTTCCCCGCTGCCGAAACCTTGGGGCCGGGAGCGACCGAGGACGAAATTCAGGGTCTAATCGACCGGCACAAGCTCATTTTCATAAAGCCGCTCTTTCGTGGGGGGATTGGCAAGAAGGGCAAAGCGGGCCTAATCGGCAAAGCGACAGACCTCAAGACTGCACTGCAAGAGAAGGAGCGGTTGTATTTCGTCGAGCATCGCCACGGCAACGTGGTCACCAAGGCTAATGGCGTTACATTCGAGGGCGGCGTCCCTGCCGAGCACGAGGTTTATTTTGCTATCACCGATTCGACGGAGTTCCGGGCCCCCACAATGACCCTTACTCACCATGGGGGAATGGACATAGAGGAGCTCGACAAAAAAGAAGTGGCACAGGTGCCTTTCGAGGCACTAACTGGTCTAAAAGCTTTCGTGGTGGCTAACGCGCTAACCGATATCGGCGCACCCAAAGAAATCATATCACCGCTGGTTCAGCATTTGCCCAAGCTCTGGGAGCTCGTGCATCACTATGGAATGACAACTCTCGAATTGAATCCAATTCGGATGCGGTCCGGTCGCGATGGACGACTAACACCGGTAGCATGTGACTTTAAATGCGGATTTGATCGCGATGACCCGCGCTGGCAACGCCTCGGCCTGCCGGACCATCTGTTTGCGTCGGATACGTCGGAGTTTGAGCGAGAGGTCAATCAATTGCGCACCCACCAGGGTCAATCCGACGTTTTCGTCATCAATGATAAGGGTACAATTTTAGCGCCCACCTTCGGAGGCGGTGCCAATTCGCTAGTGACGCAAGTGCTCGGCGAGGCTGCGATTATCTCATCAGATTTTGGCGGTAATCCGCCATACGAAAAGATGAAGGCTGTGGCGCGGATCTGCTACAAGCACTGGCTTGCCCAGACCAATGTCTTGTTCATTATCGGTGGCAAATCGAACAACACCGACATTTACGAGACGTTCCGCGCTATGGGAGACGCGCTACGCGAGCATTTCAGTACAAATGGGCCAACTCCCTTGTACGTTGTGGTGGGTCGCGGAGGACCAAACCTCGTTCGTGGCATGGGCGCGCTCGCTGAGACGTGTGATTCGCTCAATCTTCCGTACCGCTTCTTCGGCTTTGACAGCGCAATCTCGGAGGTTGTCAATTATGCCAAAACGGTGGATGAATGGATGAAAGCTGGCGGCCGCGCTCAAATTGCGGCTCACCTGGGATTGAAGAACGTCGCGTAACCTATTGCGAGTGAGTTGAGATCGCGCATGTTCAGACGGGGCATCGAGGGTTTCCCGTATTATTTGGGAATTGCTGCACTCGACAAAGTAGCCACACGCCAGGATCGTGTTTGCGTCCTCAACATTCTGGGCGGCGAGTCGCGGCAAGTCACGCCCGTCAGCCATGTCTATTCCGGCGGCAATATTGTGTTCGGGACCTCTCCGGGCAGACGCGGACAAGCTTTGCCAACCGCTATCGGCGAAATTCCGGTTTACAACAACGTTCGTGAGGGCCTCGATGCCGGACTTTCCTTCAATACTGGCGTAGTCTACCTGCCGCCTTCCGGCGTGCGTGATGGCGTCGCCGAGCTGGTGCGAGTCAATCCTGATCTCCAAAAAATCGTAATGATCACGGAAAAGATCTCCGTGCACGATGCGCGCGAGATCCGTGCGCTGGGCCAAGCAAACGGCATCGATATCTTCGGGGCTAATTGCCTCGGCGTAGCGGATTCCTGGAACCGCGTTCGCATCGGAGGCGCGCTTGGCGGCGATAATCCAGAGGAGGTTCTACTCAAAGGATCGACCGCGATTTTTTCTAACTCCGGTGGATTCACGACCACCATTGCGCAATACCTTGCGACGGAGGGATGGGGAACGACGACACTCATTTCGTCCGGCAAGGACGTCTATATCCATTATGCAGCACGCGATTTCGTTTATGCGCTACATAACGATCCTCGCACCAAAGCAGCGGTCATCTACGCTGAGCCCGGGGGGTATTACGAGCACGGACTCGAATTCCGAAAACCGGCAGTGGCGTGCATTGTCGGCCGATGGAAATCTAGGTTGACGCGCGCCGTGGGGCACGCCGGCGCGATGGCAGGGTCTGGCGACAAGGCCGAAGACAAAGAACAATGGTTCATGGAGGCTTTTGGCGTCGATCAAATCTTCACACCAGAGCACCCGACTGTTTCTGCCAAGGGTGCTGTGGTGACCAACATCGCTCACATCCCCCGCGCACTTACCGCGGTGATGAAGCTTAACGGCATCAGTCCAGATTTCTCCCCTCATGGGAGCCTTATCCTGAAGCCTTGGATCGTCAATGATCAAGGGTTGAAGCTGCCTGCCACCCTTGCCTTGCCGGCGATCGAGGCTATGGCGCCCTACAACAGTCAGATTAGGACACTCGGCGAGCAGGTCGGCGCCATCATCCCGCGCCAGAACATGAAGGACCGGTCTGGGGCCACTGTCATGGATGCGAAGACGCAGGTCACCAGCGTCCACGGACATTCCGTCCTCGATCTTGCATTGCTACCCCTCGAAGCGAATTTTGCTCTGCCACTCGTTCACGAGATCGCTTCGGAAAACGCCCGAGCGATGCTCGACATCGCCGTCGCCGCAGAGATGAACCTCGTTGGCGACGCCGCTCTGGCGGCTGCAGATGCGGCACGCGAAGCGGGAAATTCACCGAACACGGTGATGGCAGCCGCAGCAGCAATCATTGGTCCCAAACGCGTGGAACGCACGCTGGCATGCTCGCGCAAGCTCATCGACGTTTTTGCCCATTCCGGGCTCACGGATCCCTATGATGAAGCATTCGATTTCAGCGCAATTAAGCTTGATCCGAACGCTCGTGAAATATTTCTTGCAAGAGCCGACGAGGCGGACGATCCGCGCCCAGAAGCCATGCTTAAGGCTGTCCGCGACCGCGAGGGAAAATCGCTATTTCTAAAGTTCCTAAAGTCGCTCGGTGGCCGCCTTTCCCGCGACGCTATTCTTGCGGCGATTGCTACTACGATCGCCTGGGGTCCGCTGATGCGCAAGCGCATCTCGCGACTTACTGCAGAGACTCTTCCTTGGTATCTGCGGCTTTATGGCGTCATGATCGGCGCTTCGATCCCCGGCAAGCACCATCAACACGGCAAGCTGTGGGGGATCCCGCGTGACGAACGTTTCGGACGTTGGACGATGGCCGATTTTCTGTTTTTGGCTCTAACCGGAAAGCGACCAACGGAAGCCGAGGCGCGGCCACTGCAGATTTTAATCGGCTTATTGATTTCTAATGGACCGGGTTCGATCACTGCCCATGGGGCCAAGGGAGCGGTATCGGCCGATGGCCCGCAGACGCCTCGGCGTGTCCAAATCAACAAGGCCATGGTCGGTTTCCTGACCCACAGCGGCTACAGCCATGGTGGCAACGGATTTGAGGGGATGGCCTTCCTACTGGACCAATTTAAAAACGTTGACCTGAAGGACCCGACTGATCCCAAACACGGTCTTGATCTTAAGTCGATAGCCACGCGATTTGCTGAGGTCTACAGGGATGAGAAAGTTCAATCGAAGGAAGCGGGCTTCGACGGACCACGTGCGCTGCCGGGTGTTCATCACCCGATCTTCAAGGGCAAGCCCATCAACTACGATCCACGTGAGCGGTTTATCGCCAACTTTATGGAGAAACGCGGCGATTACAATATCTTCCATGCATTCTATCGCGAATTGGTGCAGGCGCTCTATGAAACAGGCGCGTCCCGCTATGTTTTTTGCGTCAATGTCGACGCAGTGATCGCAGCGCTGCTGCTCGCAATTTTGTGGAAAGACTATCGCTCGGGTGTGCTGACTGAAAAGGACCTAGAAACAGCGGCTTTCAACGTATTCCTTTATGGCCGCATGATCGGCGCCGCCGCGGAGATTGATGATCATCTCAATCGTGGGCGAAATATGGATACGCGGACACCGCAGGAGCAGTGTGCGTTTGTCGTATAGTGCTTCTGGTACCCGTCTACCGCGATGGGGTAAGCACTGAGATTCGCCGAAATGGCGGTGTTAGTCGCCTCTCTTCAGATATTTCCGTCGCCAGGGTTCAAATATTGGGCTGATGCGCCCAACTGCGAGCCGTAGTAACATCGCGCTTAGAGAGAGCCGGGCCCTGTAACCACCCAAGCAGGAGGCCAAGATGGCGACGCTCAGCGCCGAGAAACGCAAAGAACAAATCTGGTCAGTAGTTCGTGTCTCCAGTGGAAATTTTCTGGAGATGTACGACTTTTTCGTGTTCGGCTACTACGCCAGCGCCATCGGCAAAGTATTCTTCCCGACCGGAAGCGACTTCGCACAGTTGATGCTGGCGTTCATGACGTTTGGGGCGGGCTTTTTGATGCGTCCGCTCGGCGGCATCTTTCTTGGCGCCTATATCGACCATTACGGTCGCCGCAACGGTTTGATGCTGACCCTTGGTTTAATGGCCATTGGTACCCTCTCTATCGCGCTGGTCCCCGGATACGCGACACTCGGCGCGCTCGCGCCCGCGATCGTTGTAGTTGGCCGCTTGATCCAGGGCTTTTCTGCCGGCGTCGAACTCGGCGGTGTGTCGGTCTATCTCGCGGAAATCGCCACACCGGGGAACAAGGGGTTTTACGTCAGCTGGCAATCGGGCAGCCAGCAGATTGCCGTCATTTTCGTCGCTATCCTTGGGGTGCTCCTAAGCACGCTGATCCCGCCCGACAGCATGGTTGTGTGGGGATGGCGCGTCCCGTTTCTAATCGGCTGCTTGATCATACCGCTTCTTTTCATCCTGCGTGCGTCGCTCAAGGAAACTGAGGAATTCGAGAAGCGGCGGAGCACGGTGCCAAGTCCGCGCGAGATTTTGCGCCAACTTGGGCAAAACTGGCAAATTGTTCTTATCGGGATGTTGCTAGTCACCATGACAACCGTCTCGTTCTACTTCATCACTGCCTACACTCCCACTTTTGGCCGTGAGGTACTCAAGCTCAGCAACATCGACAGCTTGATCGTGACGATGTTTGTCGGCATTTCCAATCTGTTCTGGCTCCCGGTGATGGGCGCGGTCTCCGACCGGATTGGTCGCAGGCCGGTATTGATTGTGTTCACGCTACTAATGATTATCTCCGCGTATCCCGCCTTGTCCTGGCTGGTCTCGTCACCGTCGTTCGCACGCCTGCTTGCCGTCGAATTGTGGTTCTCGTTTATATACGGCAGTTACAACGGTGCTATGGTCGTCGCACTTACAGAGATCGTACCGCTGCATGTGCGCACGTCCGGATTTTCCGTGGCATACAGCTTGGCGACCGCAACATTCGGTGGCTTCACGCCGGCGGTTGTAACCTATTTGATCCACGCCACAGACAACCGCGCAGTGGCCGGTCTCTGGCTGATGTTTGCGGCGGGCTGTGGCTTGGTG
>Ga0207745_1000051_pt1 | contig 19440 bp, 23 predicted proteins | sample LuqExpMetageno57_FD_187815 | JGI IMG/M metagenome (GOLD analysis project Ga0207745, IMG submission 187815) | Tropical forest soil microbial communities from Luquillo Experimental Forest, Puerto Rico - Sample 57 (SPAdes) | ecosystem: Environmental > Terrestrial > Soil > Tropical forest ...
CCCGCCACAGCACTTTCCTGCGTAGAGGTTTTCGCATTTGGAGGGCGTACTCAGACGGACGACACGGATGAGAACGGCTACTTCGCTGTTCGGGGGATGCTCGCTGTCAGTGTTACAGACGCTGCGCGATTCATTGCGCGACAAGGTGTTAACGTCGAAGCCAGCCCCGTGCTTGTGCGTTTCATTAATCAGGTTGCTTCGAGGTTTGGATTCGTTCTGACGCAGAAGATTTCAGCTCAAGCGATCCCGGTAGTTGGAGCATTAGGCGGTGCCGGTGTGAATTACATTTTTGCCGAACACTTTCAGGAGCTCGGTCAGGCGCACTTCACAGTACGGAAGTTAGAAAGGTCGTATGGACAGGACGTCGTCCGTGCGGAATACGAGCGAATTGCCAAGTCTAGAGTTTGAGAAACTTGGACTATTGTTCCCCGGCCACATGATTTTGGTGATCCGATGATGTCAGGATCGGCAGGATCTGGTAGGTGATATTTCAGCACGTATGTTTTTGGCCGGACTACTGGTTTTCTTTTATTGCCGCGATTTCTAAAACTCTGTCGTCAAAGATTGAGGAGACCATGAGAACTGTTCCTTTCGCTGCTGCCGTCGTTGCTGCCTGTACTGGAGCGGCTTCAGCGCAGTCCCCCCAGTATTTCAGCCCGAGTGGTGCATACCTCACGGCGCCCGTTCGCAAGGCGCTCGGCGAAGCAAGAGCGACCGAGTTCAGCCGCGCCGCAAGCTCAACTGGCTTTACGGCGAAGGAAACGCGAGCTATTGCAGCAGGACTCCGCGAAGGAAAGCTGACGGTGGTCGGCGGAGCAGGGACAGGGAGCCCGACCGTCGGAGGGGCGACTGAAACTCCGTTGGGGATAGTAACGCTAACCAACACGCAGCAACTTGCTCTCATCAAGCGAACGTTCGACGCAGTTCAGTATTCTTGGTTTTTCACCAGATATGCGACCATTCATATCACCGTCACCCCGGCGCCTCCGCTCGACTATAAAATCGTGATAAACGGAGAGAGCTGCCAACCGACTCCAGCATCTACGTACGAGGTACCGCCCGGCAAAGCAGTGGTTTCCATAACGCGCTCCGGAAAACAACCCTGCGCCTGGACAGGTGCTGTGGCCGGCGGCCAATTACAGGACGTATCGTGTAAGTTGCAGTAAACGAACGAAGGCCGTATCTTCAGAGCACTTTCCAAATAGTTAGTGCTGCGCTGCAGAGAGTGGTCCCTGCGCATCACAGTCTATCTCAGAAATTTTAAACTCTGCAGCAATTCCAAAAAAAAGCGTTCCTCAGACGTGAGTCCGGTCCGCTTTCAAACCGAACCCGACGTTGGACGAATGTCTTTCGTTAGTTTAGGGCCAATAGCGGAAGTACCATTCCGGCAACGACGCGCCAACTCCTCAGCCTGCTTTTAATGAGCTCGCCATTTTGGTGCCGAGTTGGTGCGCGTCTTCGGCGGCAGCCTTCAGTTGCGACTGAAAGTACTCGACCTGAATGCGGAAGGCCTCTTGAAAATCTTTTGCACGCAAAAGCTTTTCTGCGAAATCCCGATTTGCTGCGACTTTCCGTTCAACGTACGCCTTGAAAGTGGTTATTTGATCGTCGTTGGCACCCGGAACTCCTCTCATGGCCTTTTCAAACGTGTCCATGTAGCTTTGCGTTGCACTTTGTACTCTTTCGAGATTTTCAAGCATCATTGCTTGAATTGCTTCGAATGGGTTCGCTGCGTCTGCCATCGGATTTCTCCTCTTGTCCAAATACGATACTTCATAAGCATGCGATCGAGAATTCATAAGTATGCGATCGAAAATAAGTATGCGATCCAGGCGATTTCGTTGATGTAGATCAAGCCCCCGGAGCAAGGCCGATATCCGAGTTGGGTCAAAAACGGAAATTAAGCCTCTTTCCGCTTCGCCTATGTCAATCCGCAGGCCGGGCACGAGTTTTCCACCGTCGCCGGGTTCGCCTATAACTTGGAGAATCCGAGCGCTAACTACCAGAGCGGCGTCGACTTTCACCTTGATCGGGGCGCGTCGCAGTTTCTCACCAAACAACTGCAAATCGGGATTGTCGGCTACATCTACCTGCAGGTGCCGGCTGCTGCGCCGGCAGCCCCACGGCCGATGATCACGAAATAAAGGCCAACAGGCTCACGCTGATTACTTCGTGGAATGGCGCGAGTAGACGCGACGCTAATCGCAGAAGCGTGATAAAGAGTTCATGGCGCTGTGACTAGGCCAATCGTAAGATCGCGCCCTATCTGAAAGTGCCGCATGGAGATGGCGGTGCGTTACTTATCTATTTTGATCGGGTTATTGGCATTGCTTCTGGCGGTTGGCAACGAAGCCGCAGTAGCTCAAACGACAACGCCCTCAATTAAGAGAGCGCTTCGGCAGCACGATCGGGACAAGTGTATTAAAGAGGCAGCGGACCAAAAAGTCGCAGGGGGAGATCGGGCAACATTTATCCTTAAGTGCATGGGGGCCCGGCAGGACGCTCGTAGAAAGAATGTCGGTGCCAAAAATGCACATTGATTGTTGGGACAATTCTCTAGTGAAACGATGAGGCGGTACCATGTCCAGTATATCGGCATCGACACGCTCCTTCAGTGGAATTGAAGCGTTGCACGCCAAGTGGGGATGGATCGTCGCTCTTGGCGTTATCTATTTAATTACCGGCTTCATCGCCTTGGGCAGTGTCTTGATGGCGACCGTTGCGAGCGTCTTTGTCGTCGGCGTTATGATGCTGATTGCGGGTGTCGCAGAAGTCATCAATGCTTTTCAGATCAAGACGTGGGGCAAACCTTTTTTGGCTGCTGCTTGGAGTTCTCTATATCGTTGCTGGCTTCGCCACGTTTGAAAACCCATTGCTGGCGGCAGCGATACTTACACTTCTGCTTGCGTGTTCGCTCATAGCCTCGGGTATCATGCGTATAATTCTCGGCTTCTCCATGGAGCAAGGCACGCCTTGGGTCTGGGTCGCTCTATCAGGTGTGGTCACGCTTTTGCTTGGCCTGATCATTATCAGTCATTGGCCAGTGTCGAGCCTCTACATTCTCGGCCTGCTGTTGGGCATTGATCTGGTATTTGCAGGCGCGAGCTGGGTTGGAATGGGATTGAGTCTGAGGAAAGGAGCTTAGCGGCTTCCCACATTCGATGTCCCAAGCGCCTCGAATGCCTTGAGGTTTAACAATGAGTTACCTGCGGACCGCAATTTTGCTCGCTGGGCTGACGGCCTTGCTTATGGGGGTGGGGTATCTGGTCGGCGGACCGACTGGCGCTCTTATCGCCTTCTTCGTCGCTGCCGCGACAAATTTCTTCACCTACTGGAACGCCGACCGGCTCGTGTTGTCGATGCAAGGTGCCCACGAGGTCGACGAGCATACGGCGCCGGAGCTCGTCCACATGGTGGCTGAACTGGCCCGTCGCGCGGGGCTGCCAATGCCGCGCGTCTTTATTATGGACAATCCGCAGCCGAACGCATTTGCCACCGGGCGCAATCCGCAAAATGCTGCAGTCGCGGCTACGACTGGGCTCCTCAACATGCTCTCGCACGACGAAGTGGCAGGTGTCATTTCCCACGAACTTGCCCACATCAAGAATCGCGACACGCTCCTCATGACAATGACCGCAACCATCGCCGGCGCCATCTCCATGCTGGCACAGTTTGGACTGTTTTTTGGTGGTGGCCACCGCGAGAGCAATAGCGGTATGGGTGCGATCGGAACATTGATCATGGTGGTGCTGGCACCCGTCGCCGCTATGATCGTGCAGATGACGATCAGTCGCACGCGCGAGTATGCCGCCGACAATATGGGCGCGCGAATTAGCGGAAATCCCGCCAGACTTGCTTCTGCGCTGGCAAAGATCGACGCGGCTGCGCACGAGATTGAGAATGTGCCCGCGGAGCAGAATCCGGCGACTGCGCCTCTGTTCATCATCAATCCGCTGTCCGGAGCGCGAATGGACAATCTGTTCTCGACTCATCCGGCGACAGAAAATCGCATCGCTGCTTTGGAACAACTCGCTGCGCAGTCGGGCCAAGCGCCCGTCGGACAGTCGTTCCAGCAAATGCCCTCGACGGGTGGACCTTGGAGTCGACGCGGTCCCTGGAGCTAAACAAGGCTGCGCCGTCCCAGGTCAACACGTCGGCCTTGCCAAGGTCATTAACCGACCTGACGCCTACTTCCGAATTTGGGGCAAACCGGACACTCGATCGCTCTCTCTAGAAACGGGCGCGCAAAGCCGGTCGGCCGTTAGGGAAAACGAGATCAGATTCCGAGCGCGCCTGAGATTTCGCCAAGCGTTGCCTTTTCGGCATCGCTGACTTGAACACCTCCGCCAAACAGGCCTCCTCCTTCAGACGCTGCCTCGGCCGTCTTTTGACTGATCTCACGTAGCCAACCTTTAAAGGCGGCGGCATCGCCGGGAGCTTTCGCAGCTAAGACAACCGCGACCTGGCGCAGCGAGTCGATCGCCTTGGTCTTGATTTCAGCTGGTTTGCTATTGGCGAATTCCGCTTTGAGACCATCCCGCGCGACTGACCGGCCCTCGCTGGTCGTGAAATCGCTAACCACGGCCTTGACCAACGCGTTGGCATTGGGGTCAGCGGCAGCGTGGGCCAACTCCGAGCCCTCAGCAAACGATTCCTTGAGAAGACCCCACAACCCGCTTGGTTCGGCGGCGCTAATGGCCATCCCCGCGTTCATGGGACTTCTCAAAAGCAATGCCCATTCATCCTTCGTGAAACTCGTCTTGTCAGCCACAGATTCTCCTCCTCATGAACCAAAAACGAGGCACCCCGCGATAAATCGCGCCAACATTCCGCGAGGTCGCTGCGCGCAGGTTCAGGCGCGCGCTAGTGCGTCCATCTTTGTACGCAGATCGTCGATTGCCGGCTTCGCGACAGGCCCAACACCAGGGAGTGCCAGTACTTTGTCGCACATCTGGTCAATCGCGGGTGTCACCGCAACGATCAGCTTGGCGAATTCGCTTCGGGCTTCCGGAGAAAGCTTGGCCGCCTGCGTCTTCAGGTCGTTGAGCTGTGCCGTCAGGTCGTTGATCTTGGGGAGAGCTGCTTGAGCGCCTGCGACATCTGTAATGCCGGATAGAGTAGACTTCAGCGTGTCGAGGGAGGATTTGAACTGATTGGCCAGATTCACCCCGTCAACGGTCAGGCTTGGGGATGCCGTGCCCACGGTTTCAGCTTTTGGCTGTATTATTGCAGTTTGCGTTGTAGCCGGTTGCGTAGGGGTGGTTTGCTCAGCCACTTGTTGGCCTTGGCGCCCGATTGCCCACCAGCCCAGACCGGCCAGCAGAGCCAGTGCAACCAACCAATATGGCCACTGCGCAGCGGAGGCAGCCTGAGTTGCGCCGGCGCCTGCCCGCTCGGAAGCGCTCGCAATCCTGCTTCCCGCTGCCGATGCCGCAGCCATCCCGCTGCGCGCTCCCGCTTCGGCCTTGTCGATTAGGCCCGCGGCACCAAGATGGTCCGCCAGACCTGACGGGATCGCACCTACAATCTGATCCTTTTGCGAGCGAAGCAGCGATGCGAGCCCGTTTGCGTCCAGGCCTGCGGCGCGCTGGTGTTGACCCAAGGCGCCCAACACAATCGGAGTAAGCGCGCTGAGCAACGATTTGCCGCCGCTGTCGCCTGTACCTGCAAACTTCCCGACCGCCTGAGCCATGGTGTCCATGGTTCGGCCACCGAGCAGTCCGGACAGCATGCCCGATCCGGCCTGCGCCAAGCCCTGAGGATCACCTTTGCGCAGGAGATCCGTAAAAGAACCGGCTTGCTGCTGGGACAGCAGCTTGGATAGTTGGCTTGTTCCGGCAGGGGTTGCGACGAGGTCCGACAGGCCAGCCAGCAACGCCGGAATAACTCCTGCTGCTGCTTTCTGCGTTGCGCCTCGATCGAGTCCAAGAAATGAGGCGATTTTCGCGATAATTTCGGGTGTCAGCAATTGCATCACAACGGAGGTGAGATTGGCAGCCATGGCGCTCTCTCCAGTATGGTTGTTGCAAGACTGGTTTTGTGGGACCTGCTCCTGATTTGCGGATCTACTAAGACGGTCGGGTCGTCCTGACCATCCTGCCTTGCTGCAGAGGTCCAGCCGAACTCTCATCGCAAGGAATTCAGATGTTTTGCGTTCTAAGGCTAGTCGCCCCAACCGCTCGCTGTCGTTGGCAATGCGCAGTGCAACGGCGCGCGGAGGTATTGGCTCAACAATCCGCCGACCTGAATAAGTTCGCCGAGGCGCGTTCAAAAAAACGTGAGGCTTAAAATGTCACGGCGAAACCGCCCGAAAAACCCCGCGCATCTCTCGTAAATTCTGAATGTTCCACGGGCCGCGCGCATTCAAATCGTATACGGTGCTTAGCTCCATTAGCTTCAGCTGCGGACTAGCATCGCAAAATCAGGTACGGGTGCTTCTGAACCTGATCTCGAACGGTTTTTATGCGGCAACAAAGCGTAGAGCCGAGGCCAATGGCGATAGCTATGAACCGACCTTTGTGGCCTCGACGGGATGCCTTGGCGATCGCGTGGGAATCCGGGTTCAGGATAACGGCATGGGTATCCAACCTGGAGTAAAAGAAAAGATATTTAACCCGTTTTTCACAACAAAGCCAGCCGGAGAAGGAACCGGGCTTGGGGCTCTCCATCTGCCACGACATCATCAATCAAGGCTGGCCAAAGGTCGCGGTTCGTAATCTTTCCGAATCCGACCCCGAAAACGTTCTTGGGGATTGGCAGCGTAGTGCCCAAAGCATTGCCAGTAGATCCGTCTGTTTGGGAGTAAAAAGCGGACGATTCTAAAACCAGGCGATCGAGAGCTTGCCGCCCAATCCACACGACTCACGCTTCAGAGACAGCTTTGTTGGGTAGTTTGGCCGGCTGCTCCCCCTTTTTCTGGGCTTCAAGCGCAAAGTGAGTTTTTCACTCTCTAGCCGAGGGCGAACCGAACAGGTGCGTTCAGAGTTGTGCGCTGTGTACGGCAGCCGGCACTAGGCTAATGCGCATTGCTCACATTGCTCCGCTGGTCGAGTCAGTGCCTCCGAAAAAGTATGGAGGAACCGAACGTGTCGTTTCCTGGCTGGTGGACGAACTGGTTCATCAGGGGCACGACCTCACTCTGTTCGCGACGGCGGACTCCAAAACGACGGCCACACTCATTCCCTGCGCGGAGACTGGCCTTCGCTTAGCCGGAATCAATGATCACACCGGATATCTACTTGCAATGCTCGAACAGGTGTGGGTCCGCGCAAACGAGTTCGATATTCTTCATTTCCATACGGACTTGCTTCAGTTTCCATTGTTTCGGCGGCTTGCGGAAAGGTGTGTGACCACTTTGCACGGACGGCTAGACCTGCCGGACCTGCAACCTGCATTTAAAACCTTCCCACATATGCCGCTGGTCTCGATCTCCTACGCCCAGCGAAAAGAACTCGGCGAACCTGTCAAGTGGGTGGGCAATGTTTATCATGGGCTGCCGGAAAACCTTTTGCAGTTTAGTGCGAAAGGCGGCGAGTATCTGGCGTTCCTTGGCCGCATATCTCCGGAGAAAAGGCCTGACCGTGCGATCGAACTAGCGAAGTTGACAGGAGTTCCGCTAAAGATCGCGGCGAAAGTCGATCCTAAGGATCGCACCTATTTCGCTGAAGTGATCGAGCCTTTACTTCGTCACCCCCTCATTGAGTATGTCGGCGAAATTGGTGATGACGAGAAAGGAGATTTCCTTGGCAACGCCATTGCTCTGATTTTTCCCATAGATTGGCCGGAGCCATTCGGATTGGTCATGATCGAAGCGATGTCGACCGGTACACCGGTGGTGGGATGGCGCTGCGGGTCAGTTCCGGAAGTGATTGATGATGGTGTCACTGGGTTCGTCGTGAGTTCGATGGATGAAGCCGCAGCCGCGACGAGTCGTGTAGCGGCGCTAAATAGAACCCGCGTCAGATCGCGCTTCCTCGAACGCTTCACCGCAAGGAGGATGGCTGCTGATTATTACGACGTTTATGAGCGCCTTTTGAACATCAGCGCAGCCTCGTAGAAATATCCAGGATCGCCTGTCAATGACTCAGCCTCGTCCCTCATCAGCAAATAACGTCTGGTCTGATTACGAGGTCCAAGCCACCGCGTCACTCTCCGACCGCCCCTCGCGAACTCTAAAGCATGGAGACGCCTTTGCTGTTTTCGACAGATTTGGTGATTGCGGTACATTCGCTCAAACGGCAGAAGGATTGTACTTCCAAGACACTCGTTTTTTGTCCCGGTTGCAATTTTTGATCGAAAGCAAACGGCCGCTCCTTCTTACGTCCGCGGTTCACGAGAACAAAGCAGCGCTTACGGTAGAGCTAACAAATCCGGATATTTGGCTTGGCGACAACGTCAGGCTCGCGCGAGACACAATCTTTTTGAGTCGAACGAAAGTTTTGCGCGACAATGCTAGTTACGAACGGATTCTGATAAAAAATTTCAGTTCCGACACACGCACCCTACGCTTAGACCTGTCCTTTGACTCAGATTTCAAAGATATCTTTGAGGTGCGCGGAACGAAACGTAATCGGCGCGGCAAACTGCGCTGCAAGGTGACGGACCGTAGCAACGTTACGTTTGAATACGACGGTCTCGATGAGATCAGACGGACAACAACGCTTCGATTCATCCCAGAGCCGTCGCGCCTTTCCACTGAGGGGGCGACATGGAGCCTTAGTACAGCGCCATACGCGCAGAAGTCAGTGTTTGTTGTTATTCAATTCAATAAAGCCGAAAAGGCGGGCTCAGCAGACGCGGCGGATTACCTTCGCGCCTATAGGGACTCCCGACGTGAACGACGACTTTCAACAGAGCACATCGCAAAAATTTCGAGTTCAAACGAGCTTTTCAATGAACTGCTCGCTCGCGCCACCTCGGACATCTACACTCTTGTGAGCAACACGGAATGGGGCCCCTACCCCTACGCGGGGATCCCGTGGTTCAGCACTGTTTTTGGGCGTGACGGCATAATCACGGCCATGCTCATGCTCTGGGTAGATGCATCCCTGGCGAGAGGTGTACTACGTACCTTGGCGGCCACGCAGGCGACAGTCACAGATCCGGCGTCCGACGCGCAGCCCGGTAAGATCCTGCACGAGTTGCGCCACGGCGAAATGGCAAACTTGGGTGAAGTGCCCTTTGGCCGCTATTACGGTAGCGTAGATGCTACGCCTCTCTTCATTATGCTGGCCGGAATGTACTTGGAACGTACGGGCGACTTAGCATTCATTCGCGACATTTGGCCAAACGTTACGGCTGCGCTGGCTTGGATTGATCGTTTCGGCGACTCGGATGGCGACGGCTTCGTCGAATACTCCCGTGCTGTCCAAAGTGGTCTAGCGAATCAGGGCTGGAAAGACTCTTACGACGCCATTGTTCACGATGATGGCCGCCTTGCTGAGGGCCCGATCGCGTTATGCGAGGTTCAAGGATATGTGTTTGCGGCCAAGCGGCAGGCCGCCAAGGTGGCGCAGGCTCTAGGTTTGGGCGGATTGAGCGGCGACCTTATAAGACAAGCGAACGAACTACAGAATCGCTTTGAGAGCACCTTTTGGTGCGAAGATCGCGGAATATACGCGTTAGCCCTAGACGGCTCCAAACGGCCCTGCAAAGTGTACAGTTCAAACGCGCTCCACACGCTCTTCACGAAAATTGCCGCGCCAGATCGAGCTCGGCGCACTGCGCACTCCCTGTTTGGCGCGAATGGGTTCAGCGGTTGGGGAGTTCGGACCCTATCGGCGGGGCAACCGCGCTACAATCCGATGTCTTACCACAATGGGTCCGTCTGGCCGCACGACAATGCGCTAATCGCCCTCGGACTTTCGTATTACGAAATGAATGCGGAAGTTCTTCGGATATTTAGTGGCATGTTCGACGCGGCACGCTTTCAGGAGTTGCGCCGCCTGCCGGAACTATTTTGCGGGTTTAAGCGCCGGAATCATCTCGGGCCCACTCCGTATCCAGTTGCGTGTTCGCCGCAGGCGTGGGCGTCAGCCGCGTTTTTCGGGATCATCGCTGCCACGCTCGGGCTGGAGCTGCTGTACGAAGACAATCAAATTCTGCTGCGGAACCCAGCATTGCCTGGATTTGCAGACGAGTTGGAGATTCGAGATTTGCAGCTCGGCTCATCACGTTTACACCTTCGTGTTCACCGCCATGGCCAAGATGTCACAGCCAACATCATCTCGCGTCGGGGAGATGCGCGTGTCGTTCTCCTCAAATAATGGATGCGCGGTGGATGCTCGGTACGCTCTAAAGGGGACAGTGGTTTAGACTGAGGGCCGGATGGGCTCTGATCTTTCCCGATTTGTCGCACTGTTCAGCAGCCTCTATTTGGGTTTTGGACTCGCATCGCCATTTTTTCCCATTTTCCTGTCATCCCGTGGGATCGCGCCTGACCAAATAGGACTCGTGCTCTCGCTCTCTGGTGCGATTCGACTTGCTTCCGGACCACTGGTTGGTCGACTGGCCGATCACATTCACCATGTCAGAGGTGTACTCTCAACAGTTTCTTTGTTAGCGGCGGCATTCGCACTTTTGTTCTCCACACACTCTCCATTTTGGATTTTGCTCTTTATAAGCGTGTCATACGCGGCGGCATTAGCGCCGACGACCGGCCTTGCCGACGCACTAGCACTGAGAAGCTCTCGAGCTACGCCTACGTCGAGCGGCTTTGAATACGGGTGGGCGCGCGGCTCAGGTTCTGCGGCGTTCGTTTTAGGATCTCTCCTATCAGGACAGCTGCTGAGTACGTTCGCACCAGTCTCCGCGCTGATAGTGCAAGCTATTTGTCTTGTGTTTGCAGCAGGAGCGGCATTGGCGGTTCCCGAGATCCGCATTCCGCGCGAAGAGCGAGCCAAAACGGTGCGACTGGCAAGTTTGTTAAGGAACGCACGTTTTGTTCTGCTGGTTCTTGCGGCCGCGCTTATCCTTGGCAGCCACGCAATGCACGACTCTTTCGCCATCATTACGTGGCAAGCTGCCCACATTACTCCGCCTGTAGCGAGTGTCCTGTGGTCGGAGCAAGTCATCGCCGAAGTGGTTGTGTTTCTGTATGCCGGCCCTCGCGTGCTGCAGGTTCTTTCGCCGTTGAGTGCAATGGCTCTAGCCGCCGTGACCGCCGCTGTAAGGTGGACTGTACTAGGTCAGACGTCCAGCGTTCTTGCTCTGGGATTCGCCGAGCCTCTCCATGGAATTACATTCGCACTTCTACATCTTGCATGCATGCGCATCTTGGTAATGGTAACCCCAGCTTCACTCGCGGGCACCGCACAAACTATCTATGCTTTTGGGATTGGCGTGTGTTCTGTCGCGCTCACCTTTTGCTCGGGCCTGCTGTACGAGCGCGTGGGAAGGGGAAGCTTTTTTGTCATGGCAGTGGTGGCTGCTGCCGCACTCCCGGCAGTTTGGCTGCTGGCCCGAGCGATAGCATCGACCCCATTTCCTGGCAGCCGCACCGGTGAACCTGGCTCACACACACCTCACCTTGTCTGACATGCTCTGCCAATTGCCGGCTTCGCCGCCACGAGGAAAAAGGCCGCTGCATTAAATCGCAGAAGCGCGAGAGCATGTCCTACGTACACAAAATTTACTCTTTGCTTACCACAACCGTCTTTTGCGGGTCGACCTTTCGCGATATCAAAAATTGTCCACATTCTCGGCCAACGGTTGCCCGAATGAAGCGAGACCCTTGCTGCTCGTTCACACGGGGGGAGCCGAAATGAACGACGCGCAAGAAGATCCACCTATTTCTTTTCGATCAGCTGTGACCCCTGCCTCCAGCCAACGGCACAGCTGATCCCAAGAGAAGCCGCGTCGCTCTATGGCGCGGCTTCTCTTAGCGCGCCCAGATTTGGCCGCTCGGTCTAGGCGCCGACCTATCTTGTGGCGTGCGCGCCCACTACAGGCGCGTGATCGATTAGGTATCGCTGACCGCCGAGACCCCGCAACGGCGCTTCGTAAAATCTGAGAGGCCGGGAGAACGTTCGTGAACGAAAACCAGCTAGACCAAATGCCTATCGACCAGCTCATCGAGCTGAAGGGCCGGATCGAAGAGATGATAGAGGCGCGAATTGAGCGGGAACGCGAAGCCTTACTCCGCAAGCTCGATGCAATTCGTGGTTACGAGGCGATGACCGCGAAATCCGTGAACGGGGTGCCTCACGCCAACGGCGGAAATGGCAAAAAGAAGATGCGTGCCAGGCCCGCACCGAAGTACAGGGATCCAAGAACGGGTGCGACGTGGGCAGGACGTGGACTGCATCCTCGGTGGATGCGAGCGGCTATTCAGGCGGGAAAAAAACCCGATGATTTCTTGATTCCCACTGAACATTGAGGCGGGGCTAATCGAGCAGTACGGCCAGATGCGCGCCTAGCTCGCGAACTCGGCGTTCAAGATGAAGTGGCTGCGGCCGAGACCCACGAGGCACATAGCGCCTCACTTCCGGTCCAGCACGTCAGCGGTCGGAGGCTGGAGCGCTATGGACGTCAAACTCACGATGTTGTTCATGCTGATCGCGACGATCATCACGCTCTCGCGTTTGAGCGAACCGACGTGGGTCGAGCGCCTTATCGGCAGCTGCTGGCGGCAGCGGCGCGAAAGGACGCCATTGCCCTGACGATGCCGTCGCGGAACCGGGCGGGGCGCCACCGATAGCCGAAGTCGCCGGCGTACACGCGGATCGGTGACGGGACGTTCTAATATGCAAGAGCCCCGGACATTGCCGGGGCTTTATTTAATCAGATGCCAATCACAACAGATTGCCACTCACCGGCTTGCTGCATCAGTAGCACGAGCCAGCGTAATTAGGCCGCTTAATTTCGCTCATTGCGGAAGCCCAATTTGGTTGAGGAGAGCGCGTTCGCGCGAATCTGCATCTGCGCCAAAAATGCTACCGTCGTATCCGACAATTGCATCAGTGGAGAGAGGATAAACGCCTAGCGCGGATCGCTTTGCGGTTTCTGTGTCAGCGGCTAGTCCAGTCATGGCCACCGAACAGGCCACGATTGAAAGTAATATCAACCTGTAGAGTTTCATGGCGAGCCTCCGCGACTCTCCGACCCTCCGAGTAGTATATGGTACGATATGCTGCGATGCACCAAACAAGTTATCGTGAGCAAATAGTGCGGTTTTGGCGGCTATCTGCAATGCATATGCTGCAATGCACAAGCGCAGGTGGGGAAATTCCTCACTCGAAACGATGAGGGGTGTGGGATTGCTGCTCCCGCCAGTTGCCACGGGTCTGCGTCACGCCTCCGACAAAGCCGCCCGTGCCGCCGGGAAGAATCGGTGCTCGCGTCACAAAATGGTGCGCGTGGCAATTGTCCTTTCGGGAAGGCTGTTTCCCATGTGATTCGCAAGCTATGGGACCGTCGTGGGGGACGATCTCGTTGCATGGGGCCTCGTGTTCGCGCCGCTCGTGCTCATCTACGGCGGCGCGGCAGCATGGACCTGCTTGCGTTGTCGCAGACGGTGAGTTTCTGCCCTCCTCATACTTCCGCCTACCGGGCGGCGGCCTTCGGGCCGCATTGGAGATTTGAAGTAGGAAGGAGAAGGATCCCATGGCTGTCACAAGCCTTACCGCACTGACCGCCCGCATCATCGAATTATTAGGCGGCCTATTGGAGAGACGTCGGCAAGCCGAGCTTGCCAGCATAGAACTGGCCGGTCGCTTCGATGCCGTAGCCGGTTCCCCAATCGCGAACGAATTCGGCGTGGTGTTTTCATCCGGTGATTTCTCACGGTGCGCATGGGCAACATCTAAATGGTGGTGGAGCCGCCATGCCCGGTTTTGAAATCGTTTGGAGTCGCCGGCATGTATGCGGATCAGTGACGCGACGTTCTGACGCGGAACTCTAACTCCTGAGTTCGCGTGCTCCTTGGAGGTGAGCCCGCTCGGTGGACGAGACGCCAGAGACATTGGGCAGACTGTTACCGAATTTGCGGGCGGATCGAATCGCGGTCTGATCACGGTCGCGACCCCGTTGTCGCTCGACAATCACGTCTAATCATCTCGCTGGCGGCACCACACCGATTGCCGGCGGTCCACCCGGTTCGTTTCTTTGTCACTGACGGTGGCCTCCTAGTACGGACCTGACTCGGTCGATCCAAGCCGGCAAGCTGCTGGCTACGTCGATCGAATCCTTAAGGGCGAAAAGCCCGCCCACCTTCCAGTACAGAGCCCGACGAAATTCGAGTTGGTGATCAACCTCAAGGCCGCCAAGGCAATCGGCCTCACGGTGCCGCCTTCGCTTCTTTCCCGCGCTGATGACGTGATCGAATGAGACGTTGGAAGTCCGCTTTTGGCCGTTAGCGGACATGCTCTCGCGCTTCTGCGGTGTCTGCTTCTGAGGGTAAAGCGCATATCGCTTACGCCAGCAGGCCCATGCACGTCGTGGATTAAGACGCGCAATCCGAAGTCGTCAGCGTATATGCGGATCATTTGCTAGGTCATCCGTTCGAAAAATCTTGTAAAGGCAGAAAAAGAATCGTTTGCCGAGCTTGGGTCTATTAGGCCCCAGCAAATAAGACCGACTCCGAGCACGAAAAGAGCGTGCGACAAACGTAAAGCCCCACACTCATTCGAGAGAAATGCACGCATTTTTGCCGTCACGATTATCACCTCTGGAATAAGGACCTGCGGTCTAGATGAACCAAATTGATCTGACCAAATTCTCGGATTGCGTGATGTGATGTGCATCACGCGCGCGTCGATTTGAAGCCTCTGTTGCGCCGCCAAATTCTTGTTGCCTAGTGGTGTAAGAAGCTCGCTTTTATTTTAATTTGTCTATTTGTTCTTGTTTCGGCCTGCCAATTCTTGCGACTTCACGCCCAATCGGAGATGAAAAGGGCATCCCGGTGGGGACGGCTCGCCCATCCTTGCCCACATATCCGAGGGCCTGGTTTCCTGAAACGGCTTCACTTAAACCGCGACGACACCTGCACAACTTTATTCAAATTCGCTGGCCTACCTGCGGATCAGTGACGGGACGTTCTGAACCCGAACAAAAGAGGCCGCCAACACGGCGGCCTTTTGGGTTCAGTATAGCAGTCCTATCTTTTGAGAGCGTCTTTGACGTCTCCAACGCCTTTGCGCACGGCACCTTCTGCCTTGTCTGCTTTGCCTTCGGCCTGCAGCTTCTTATCGCCGGTCACTTTTCCGACGGCCTCTTTCACTGCGCCCTTTGCTTGTTCAATTGTTCCTTTTACGTGCTCACGATCCATCTTTGGTCTCCCGGTTTGAAGTCATCAAAGAGCTAAACACTCAAGCGACGATGACGTTCTATTGGATCCCGAAGTTCGGAGCAGATTTCCCTGATCATAATCAAAGAGGAACTTGTTCCTTCACGCATCACGCGTGCGTCGATTGATGGGCCCACCGCGCTGAAGCACAAGCGGCCACGCCGCGTGATAACAAAACGCCGCCCGGTTGGACGGCGGTTGATTTCGATCAGCAGTGGCACGGCAGCGCTTAGCGCTTCATAAGGTTTCGGTGATACGACAGAAAAAAAGGGGAGGTCACGGTGAGCTATGTAAGCCGCGTGCTTCAGCCGGGTGAATATGTGGGCTGCGTGCTTCAGCCGGGTGAACAAGTCGAGTATGCGACAAAGCCGCATTGGATAGTTTATCTCCCCGGTCTCCTGTTGTTGGTCATTAACATCCCCATAGCCGCTACGGGACACGTTCTCTCACGCTACTCCGAAATTGTAACCTCCGAAAACGCTGGAACTTTCGCTTTGTTCAGCTTTTTATCTGCGCTGATCGTCTTGGCGAGCGCTTGGCTCAACCGTTGGACAACCGAGATCGCCGTCACAAATCGGAGAGTTATCTATAAGACCGGGTTTGTCCAACGGCGCACTATGGAAATGAATCGAGAAAAGGTGGAGAGCGTCGAGATTAGCCAATCGGTTCTCGGACGGTTGCTGGACTTCGGTACCGTTACGATTCGAGGAACGGGTTCGGGTATCGAGCCTCTTCCCCAAATCGCAAATCCCCTCGAATTCCGCAGTTATATAACAGCCGGGTAGGTGGCAGCCGAGCGGTCCGGATTCGACCGTGACGACCGCACTTGGCGCACTCAATCTCGACCGTTGCATGCGGGTAGTCGGCCGTGTAGTAGAGGCGCATCGAGGGGTGTCAACCGGCAGGCCTCAAGGCACAATGGCAGCGGCGGAGTGGGTGAGGGTCAAACGAAAGAGGCCGTCAGCTAGGCGGCCTCCCCCTCTGATCGAAGTGGCAATTCTTCTGAGGATATTCGGCCGCACCGAACGCACTCATAGACGCGCACTTGCAGCGGGGTGCCAGTAGGACCGCGCACGCATTCAACGGACTTGTCTGCTTTGTCTGACAGAGTCCCCGATACCGCGGGAATTCAATGAACAGTTATCCGGTGCTGTGGGTGACTGGCGTTCTTGCCATTGCCTTCGCAGCCAGTCCCGGCAGTCTTTCGGTTTAAGTTCTCACGACGCCAAGCTGATAATCTCTCAGCTTGCCTGGTACAAAATATCGGTCAGGCCAGACCAAACCGAGTGCAAGGCAGGCCGCTCGGCGCGGATGTGGATAACCTCCGTAATTACCGCGACTGCGGTTGCAGGCTACCGCTCAGCAATGTGTAATTGCATTTGGTCTGCTGACGCGAATCTCTCGGCCAGAGCGCTTACTTGCGAAGGCGGCTCTCAAGGCCGTGGGAACATAGCCACGAGGGGGGCCTCCATGACGCATGATCCGGTAGCCGATAGTCTCCGTGCCTACGCCAAGCTCTACGGGCAGTTGGCCAAGCAGTCCTGTAGCGAATTTCGGGCGCAGCAGCTTCGCGCGACAGCTCATGACTGCCTAACCGCCGCGAATGATTTAGATGCGTATCCGACTCAGGAACGTTTGAGTTCTAGCAAGTGAAATTGAATGCGCCTTAGTATGTAGGCGCAACCCGAAGCCCGACCCCGACGGGGGCAATTCGCGGTACATGAAAACGCCCACCGAGTAGGGCGGGCGCTGACTTATTCTTCCGCGTGAGGCGGTTTACGCTGCTTGGCTCTCTCTGCTATCGTCGCGGCGGCCAATTGTGCGTCGCTCGTAATCCTCCGCTAAGGCGCACAGTGCACCATCGCCGTCGCCCGAGAAAGATGCCGAAAGAGTCCCCGATCCCTGACGAGGCCGCAGAGTTCGTTGCCGACACGCCCGGTGTGGCGCGAGACGAGGTGACGGACCAGCCGCTACTGAAGAGTGGCAGCGCGCGCGCGGGGGGCATGGTTGAGCGTCGTCTCGATACTCTTGAAGACGTGGTGCGCGAACTCGGTGGTGTTGTGCAAGTCGCGCGCATCACCCGCCGCAAACCGCGTGCGGTGTGCAACTGGCGCAGGAAGGGCACGTTTCCGAGCGCGCTCTATTTTGTGATGGTCGACGAACTGCTAGATCGCGGCTTCTACGCGCCGCACTTGCTGTGGAGTTTTGAACCTGTGCGAGAAGAGTGAACTCTCAACGATGGCACGCAAAGTGCCCGGCGGTTTGACGCCGCGGCCTCACGCATACTTTTCGTGAAGTTCTTTCTATTTCTTGCTCGAGCCGCAAGGCCGAACCCCGCCGCGGCCGACGTGCCTCGGTGGTCGGGTCCTTCGGATTTTGAAGTCTGAAGGAGGCGGCGTTCAATACCGAGCTTCGGAGAACGTAGAACCCTTTGGCCTCTCGGGACATCATCGACCGCGGGTTCGGAGGATCTGCGTTATTGCAATTGCACCACAACACTATCCTCCCCGATCAACGTAGGGACTATCCCTGGTCGCGTTCTCGCCGCTCGCTTTTTCTGGCCGGACGCTGAGCTTCCCGTCTTGCCGGGGGCAGTTGGTTGCGGCCGTTCAGGCTCCAGCAATGCGTCATATTCGCGGAAGGATAAATCGAGCGCACGAAAAGCGGTGCGAATGGAGGTTGTTGGCGATTGACCAGAACAGCAGGGCTGCCGCGCCCTGAGTCAGATAGCTCCTTGGAATGAGTGTTGGCGTGAGCGAGGCTGCAAAGAACGACGCTCCCAAGACCATCCCGACGCTGCAGAGCGATTCCAACTGCCGCCTAGTGACACGAGCCGGATTCGTCACGACATGCATGGCCGACCCTACGGGGGAACGTGTGAGATATATCAGAAACAATCTTCTTACGTCAGTTCGACTGGGGCCGCGGTCGAAGAGCTGCGCCGCAAGGCGTGAAGCAGGTGCTGGGCATTCGCCTGGCGCTCGCTGGGCTGAGATCTTCGTCACGATCCTGACCGGCTTTGGCCTTGGCCACCTCCTGCAGTACGGCCGTGAGCTCAGCGCCATGGATCAGGTGATCGGGGCCCCCTCCGGGTGCGGCTGCCCATTGTGAGCTACCCGAGATCGCCTATGGTGGGCACAGGGTCGCGGTTTCAAAGTTGACCCGACAGTCAAATTTCTCGTGGCTGATTTCAAATGGATATTGGCGCGTTCCGGATCTCGGAGCCTCATTTCCGTCGCCGATGAACTGGCCGTGCGCCTCCCTCCGTGGTTTCGTTGCTCCCTACAATGAAACTGAAGCTGCCCTGGTTTTGATGTCTATCGACGGAAGTCGCGTACCATTCCACTCTGTACTTGCCGGGAGGAAGCGAGTTCACGGGTACTTGCATTCGTGCCTTATTGCCGACAACACGCGCCTTGCCAGAACTCACAACGCCGCCCGAGGCGTTCCTTACAACGGCATCACTGCCGGAGGGAGACAGGATCTCCGTGAACGATAATGCGATGTGAGAGGGCGGGTGGCGGACGGTGCTCGCGGCCGCAGGCGATGCATGGTCCAGCAGTGGTCGTGCGCTCGCTACTGACGCTGCGCCTATCAAGAACACTGCGGCCATGACGGTTCGTAGGGGCATTCCGGCAACCTTCGTCGGAGAACTTGGAAACCAACGACACAAGTGAAGGCTCGGTGTATTGTTCCGCGAGCGAGCACCGAACGCCGCACTACGGCTATGTACCGCGAGGTGATCCTACTGTTCGCTATGCTCAAAGATCGCCGCACTTCGCCGCCAGTGAACGGCTCGCTTGACCTACCTCAATGATCAGAAGTGACACACTTTTGAAAATGGTCAACTCCGGTGTTGCAGGGCGAAGATTTCTGCCGATCCTCGATTGGGCCGGCCTCCGCACAGCGGTCGCATGCAGCACGGGGGAATTGGCAACAAGCTCCGCTTTGCCAAGTCTAACAACTCAAGGCGATCCCGCCGAGCTACGCGCTAAGTTCGCCCCCCGCGCCGCTAGGCACGGGAGCTGGGACTGCTCAACGCTACAAGGCGTGTTAGAGCCGTTCAGCGACGTCCATCCGAACGGCAAGGTGAGCCGCGGGACGCGTTTCACGCTCTCCACAGACTCCCCACCACCCGGTTGCCCCGGCGGGCGGCG
>Ga0207745_1000053_pt1 | contig 19051 bp, 15 predicted proteins | sample LuqExpMetageno57_FD_187815 | JGI IMG/M metagenome (GOLD analysis project Ga0207745, IMG submission 187815) | Tropical forest soil microbial communities from Luquillo Experimental Forest, Puerto Rico - Sample 57 (SPAdes) | ecosystem: Environmental > Terrestrial > Soil > Tropical forest ...
GATGTGAACCGTGCGAAACCGTCATAGCGCCCGGCCCGTGATCGCGCTTAACACGTTGGATTTCACCAGCGACGATGTCGAGCGCTTCATTCCAGCTGATCCGTACGTAGCCTGACTTGCCTCGGTTTTGCGTGTTGCGCTCGCCCTTTGGATCGAAATCCGCCCGCTTCATTGGGTAGAGTAAGCGGTCGGGCGAATAGATGGTCGACCGGCAAATCTGGCCGTGTGGGGCGAGCGTGGTCTTGCGCGGCGGCGTCAACTTCATTCCGTGCGCTTCGATTGTCCACGGATGCGGGTCGGTGTCGTCGAAATCGATCGGTGTGGTGCGGATTATCTTGCCGTCCTTGACGTAAACAAAGAGCGGCCCGCCATTTGCCATGTTGCAATAGCGCATGAAGCCGTTCGGCATCGGGGTGCCGAACTTCCAATGCGCGGTCTGCATGCCCATCAGGACTTGCGCAAACCAATTGGTCAGGTCCTCGGAGCCTTCGACTGACAACACAAAATCTTTTTGCGCATTGATTTGGTTGAGCCATTTGATCGGCGGCATCAGCAGCGACGAACCGATGGCTGCGTTTTTGAAAGCGAGCGTGATGTCGGGTCGTGGATGCGGGCCTGCACCGGACGTTATGCGGCCGTCTCTGATTTCAATCCAGCGGCCGACGTCTTCGTCGCGCGCTTTGATCTGCGCAACTAAGTTACGCTCCTTCAGCCGCGCGGCAAAAGCGGGATATCTCCGTGCGGCGAACTTGAGCATCACCGGCAGGCCAAAAAGGATGATCGAGAATTTCAACCGCGAAATCATGATGCTTACCTTTTTTGGTACAGCGAATAGGCAAGAGCGCTAGTCGACCATATCGCCGTGAGAGTATACACCGCACCCGATCATAAACTGATGCAGATTGCGGGAAAACCGATCGATTCTAACGATCGCTGGCGCTACCCTTGCGCCGCGCCGCACGCACACCCTTTTCGGGAGGCACAATTCCGGCTGCTATGCGCTCGATTTCTTGAAGAAAAGCGAGGCAGACCGCCGACAATTCGTGCTTGGCGCGAGATATCACCGCAACCTCCCAGGGCCGCATCGGTGAATCGAGTTCCAACAACACAATCGACGAGGACTTGCGGTTGTCGAAAAAGAATTGTGAAGGCATCAACGTAATGTAATCACCATTCTCGATGAGAGAGCGCGCACAGGCGAAGGACGTGCACTCGATAGTGCTCTTCGGCAGGGGTAGACGGTTGGAAGTAAAGGTCTGCTCGAAAACGTCGAGTCCGGTATTACTTCCCCGGTAAATAATCCACTCAAGGTCAAGCAAGTCCGAGAGCTTGCTCTTGCGCGCGCTGATGACAGGGTGATTGGCACGAACTGCTGGTACTAAGCGGTCCTTGACTAGGCTGACGAAGTTCAACGTCTCGTCGCGTGGCCGCGCTGGCACCAAGCAGATCGCGATATCGATGTCGCCGTTGCGGATCGCAGGCAACATATCCGGGTAGACAGCCTCGGAGATTCGAAAGTTCACCTGTGGACGCGCGCGCTGGAATGCGGCAACCGCGCGCGGTAGTAATCCTATGGCAACAGTAGGCGATGCTGTCACACGGATTTCGCCGACCTTCGCGCCTTGAATCATTTGCACGTCATTACGAGCGTGGCGCAGCTCCGCTTCGATAATTTTGGCACGGGTCAGCAGCGTCTTGCCCGCAGCCGTCGGATCAACCCCGCGGGCCCCACGGTGCAATAACTCAACACCAAGCTCGTCCTCCAGTTGCTGCAGGCTCTTGCTGATGGAGGACTGCGAGAGGTGCAGGTCTTTAGCGGCTTGACGGAACGTGCCGGCCTTAATCACCGCAATGAAGTTCCGAAGTTGAATAAGCTTCATTCCGTTCACCTTTGATTACTCGTGTGCAAAACTATACCGCATGAGCGCCTTCCAGACGCAATTACGGACGCTTCGCTCAAATAGGACCGCAATGTAAAAGAATATCTCAAAAGCCGACTTTTAAGTTCCTCGGTAATACCTACTATCTATCGGCTTTTCTTTTCAGCATCCGTGCTTTGCCCAGACGCACCAAAATACGCGGCCATTCTCTCCGGATCGTTGGCAAGCGCGGCTGAGCTTCCGTCATAGATAATCTGGCCGCGGTCAAGCACTATGGTGCGTGACGCGAAGTTGAGTGCCATATTAACGTACTGCTCGACTAATATGATCCCGAACTCTCCAGTATCCCGCAGCAACTCGAAGACCTCGAACAGCTTTTCCACGATCACCGGCGCGAGACCTTCCATCGGCTCGTCCAAGAGCAGAAGCCGCGGATTGCCCATGAGCGCCCGCCCAATGCTCAGCATCTGCTGCTCGCCGCCGGAAATATCGAGACCGCTATTGCGATGCCGCGACTTTAGATTTGGAAACAGCTCGTAAACGCGTTCGAGATTCCACGGTCCCGATTGCGCAGCGATAAGCAGATTCTCCTCGACTGTTAACGAGCGAAAAATATCGCGAGTCTGTGGCACATAGCCGATTCCAGCGCGCGCGCGATAGTAGCTGGCGAGTGATCCGATTTCGCGCTCACTAAATTCGATATTGCCGGCGTGCAATCGAGTTTGCCCTGCTATCGTTTTCATCAAGGTAGATTTGCCGACGCCGTTGCGCCCGAGCACAGCTAGCACTTCGCCCTGCCCAAGCGTAAACGAGATGTCCTCAACAATAACAGTCTGGCCGAAACCCGCAGTTACTCGGTCAAGCCGCAGCAGGGCGGCCATGTTTGTTGTCTCCAAGATAAACTTCGCGCACACGTTGATCGGCGGCGATATCGCTCGGCGCCCCCTCCACCAGTATCGAACCTTGCACCAAAACCGAAATCTGTTGCGCGAACCGGAATACCAAATCCATGTCATGGTCGATTAACAACACCGCAATCTCGTTTGGCAGAGTCGCGAGAATGTCGAGAATAATGTGGCTTTCCGCTGTCGGGATTCCCGCCGCAGGCTCATCCAGCAGCAAAACTTTGGGACGCAACGCCAGGGCGATGGCGATTTCGAGCAGACGTTGACGGCCATACGGCAATAATTGTGCCGGGACATGCCCCACGTCGCTGAGACTGACGCGGTGCAATAACTCGTCGACACGAGCAACTTGCCGGCCATAGGAGAGCACCGAACGCAGCAAATTTCCGGCAATTCCCTCGCATTCCGCCACTGCGAGAAATACGTTTTCACGGACAGTCATCCTGGGAAACAGCGAGGTGATCTGAAATGTTCGGCCGATGCCAAGCCGAATACGCCGCGCTTCGTCTAAATCGGTGATGTCGACGCCGTTGAGTAGCACATTGCCGGACCATGGTCGAAGACGTCCGGTGAGCAAATTGATGAATGTCGTCTTACCCGCACCATTGGGACCAATCAGCGCACGTCGCTCACCGGGGCGAAGCGTGAAATTCACGTCGGCGATCACTAAGTTTGAGCCGAATGAGCAGCTGAGTCCGCGAGTTTCGAGCATCGCAGTGTCCATCATGCCTTCCTGCGCTGCTTGATAGCGTCGATAGTGCGCTCAGCGACGCCGAGAATGCCCCCCGGTGCTAGTGTCACCATGACGATTAGAACAATGCCTTGGCCCAGAAACCAGTTCGCTGGGTCCTGCTTAGCAAGCAGGTCCTGGGCGAACATGAAGACAGGAACGCCAACGAAAGCCCCATAAAGACGGCCCGAGCCACCCAGGATCAGCATAATCAGTATATTACCCGACAGTTCAAAGCTCAGCGAATAGAGGGCGACAAATTGAGTGCTCTGAGCCTGCAAGGCACCCGCAAGGCCGGCCAACGCCGCCGAAATCACATAGACGATGAGGCGCCGCCGCATGATCGGACAGCCGATCGCCACCATACGCGCGTCATTCTCGCGAATGCCGCGCAACGACCAGCCGAAGGGTGAGTGGATCATCGCCCGCACAAAGACAAAAACAAAAAACAATACAACCAAAGTGTAGAAGAATGCGGTTTTGCCGCGGAAGTCGAACTCGAAAAGGCCAAGCACTGGAGCGAAGGAAACACCTTGTAGCCCATCCTCGCCTCCGGTGAGACTTGTTGCCTTGTTGGCGATCTCGTACAGCAAAAACGCTGAGGCCATCGTCAGCATTAGCAGCGTGAGCCCCTTGGTGCGAAGGATGGCAACGCCGAATGCCAAACCGGCAACGGCGGCTAGAACCATCGCGCAAAGCGCCGTGAAAATCGGATCGGTGAATCCGTGTACCGAGAGAATACCTGCCGTATAGCCACCGACACCGAACAATCCGGCATGACCGAGGGTGACGATACCCGCATAGCCCACCAGTAGATCGAGCGACAATGCAAACAAGATCATCACAAATACTTGCGTCGCCAGCGGTTCGTATCCTGGCAGTACAAGCGGTAGGGCCGCCGCCGCCAACCATGGTAACAGTTTTAGTACCTCGATGATTGTGAACGGCGCGACCAAGTTTGGAATTGGTGATGCGGTGACTATTTTCACGCCGCACCCCTACCGACGTTCCATGATGCCGTTCGGCCGCCAAATGAGAACGATAAAAACGAAGGCAAAAATGAAAATCGAGCCGGCTTCGGGCACAAAATAGCGGCAAGCGGTATCGGATATTCCAATTGCCAGCGCAGCGACGAATGGCCCCTTAATGCTTCCGAGACCGCCGACGGCAACGACGATCAAAAAGTAGACAATGTACTGCAACGGATAAGCGGGAGCGATGGCAAGCACATCGGCACCTAGGCCACCGCCCAGTGCAGCCAAGCCAGTACCCAAGCCGAAGGCAAGGGAAAATAATCGGCTGGTATTGATCCCGATCGATTCCGCCATCGCCCGATTATCAACAGCGGCGCGGATACGCGCGCCGAATAAAGTGCGATCGAAAGCAAACCAAAGCCCCGCGATCACCGCTGCGCCGAAGCCGACCAATGCCAACCGATAGGCCGGCAGCGCTAGGTCAAGGATCGTCACCTGACCTTTCAGATAATTCGGCAATTGAATCGGCTGGGCGAGTGGTCCCCATGCAATGCGTACAATTGCGACCGAGACCAGGATGAGCCCAAATGAAAACAGCACTTGGTCAAGTTCGGACCGGCCGTAGAAACGGCGATAAAGCATCCGCTCCAGCAGGAAGCCAAGCGCCGCGACGAGAATGCACCCAATTGCAAGCGAAAGCAGAAACGGAACGCCAAACCGGTTCATGAACGTGACGGTGGCATAGCCACCAAGCATGGCAAACACGCCGTGTGCAAGATTGACAAAGCCTATCAGTCCCATGGTCACCGCGAGCCCGACGGAGATCAGATACAGGATCATGCCATAGGCGACCCCGAAGAATAGGATCGTGATGAGCGTTGCCACGGTCTTTCACCTGGCGCGGATACTTGTTAGTCCCCTTGTTTCTTGTTGAATATTTTCCACGGGTCGCCAAATTGACCGACCGTCTCGATTTCAATGTTGGCGAGACGTCCGTTCTTTTCTTCCACCCGGCGCAAATATAAATTCTGAACCAAATCGCCTGCCTCGTCGATCCGAATCGGCCCACGCGGGCTGTTTGGATCGGACCACTTGTGCAGGAACGTCATGGTGGCATCTGGATCGATCTTGCCGTTCTGCGCCTTGATCGCGTCGTAGATCGCATGCATGCCATCCCAGCCAGCCATGGCGAAAAAGGTTGGTACAGAGTCGGCGCCGTATTCCTTTTTCCAGGCGGCAATGAAATCCAGGTTGCTCTGGCGCGTTGCGGCTGGTGAATACTGACCAAGCGTGACCACGCCCAAGGCACTACGACCCATGTTGGGCAGTTCGTCGTCGGACGTGATGTCCAGCGGGCCGATTAGCTTGATCTTCGACTTGGTGATGCCAACATCGTCGAATGCCTTCATGAACGCAGTTGCCTGCGGACCACCGGGATTAAATACATAGACGACGTCGGGATTGGCATCCTTGACCTTCTGGAAGTAAGGCAGATAGTCGGTCGTCTTCAACGCGATGCGCACTGAGCCAACGATAGTGCCGCCACCCTCGGTGAACCCCTTAATGAATGCGGCCTCACCATCGTGCCCGGGAGCGAAGTCGCTCACCACGGTGTACGCGTTTTTCCAGCCCTGCTTCGCCGCCCACACGCCCAGCGGGTAACTCGATTGCCAAAGCGTCCAGCCAGTTCGCACGACGTAGGGTGATTGCAACGTCACCGCACTACCGCCGGCGGTCATCGTGACGAATGGAATCTTCGCCTGCTTGGTCAGCGCAGCAACCGCCATAGCGTTCGGAGTCCATTGGCCGCCCGTCAAGATCTGCACATGATCCCGAAGCACAAGCTCCTGGGCGAGTCGCTTGGCGAGGTCAGGATTAACGCCTGTGTCGTCGCGCTTGATCAATTCAACCTTGGTGCCGGCCGGCAAATCTTTCTCATGCATCTTAACGAACAGATCGATGGCGCGATCTATCTGTTCACCAAGCGCAGCATCGCGCCCCGAGTAAGTAAGGATGACGCCGATCTTAATCGGCTCGGCTGCCGCAGGACTCGCAACAGCAAGCACCAGCAGCATCAGCATCGCCGCACCGAGGGAAATGCCGCGGCGCAGAAGCCTCGCGCCACCCGTTTCTGTGAAACTCATGATTGCCTCCAAAATTCTGCTTGTTTGAACATTTCATCCCGTCAACCCGACGCACGACTCCGCGGTCGGGTAATGATCGACTGGCTTTTTTCCACGGCTCGATGCGCGCGCACCAGCATGTCGTGCCGGCGCTTGTATATTGGCCTTAATTATAGTTTATAGTCGGCAAGCGATCAAAAAGTGATGCAATTTAGCTGAAAAACGATCGATTTTGTCGATCGCATAGATATTGGTATTGAAAACAATCTGAGAGGCATGGTGTTATGCAAGTCACCAAGCTCCGTGCGAGTGCCTAGCTAAAGGACATGCGTTGGACTGTCGTCCTCAGCGGGCATGGTGGGTGCCTGACAGACCGAGCAAACCTAGATTTCCGCGATAAAATTCGAAAGCTCACTGAATAATTGCGTAATGGTGATCGTACAAAACTATCATAGGCTTCGTATTCTACAGTGCCAAGCAATCGCATATTAGATAAAATAGGCGCGAAGTTACCTCGCTATGAACTTCTGACGTGATCTAGGTTCCAAGAGTCCATCGAGCCTCCGCTTCCGCGCGTGATAAAATTGAGAGGATGACAAATGAAATACAATCGACCGCAAGCAACTGCGTCCTGGGGCATGATGGCCAAGGATTGGGAGCGAGGGGTCGATTACAATCGGCTCTATAAGGAGCGTCTTTCGCGTGCGCAGCAAGCGATCCGTCACGCTGGTCTCGGTGGCGTAATCGCCTTCAATTTCGACAACATCCGATATCTCACCGGCACGCATATTGGTGAATGGGCGCGTGACAAATTCATGCGCTATGCCCTGTGCCCTGTTGAGGGCCCGCCATTTTTGTGGGACCCGGCACCTCCTGCGAAGCGCCTGTCGTCGCCATGGATCGCTGATAATGTCGCAGCACCGATCTCTACGATGCAAGGCGGATTGCCACCACAGATGAACGTGCAAGGCGACTTCGCCAAGCAGATCAAGAAAGCGTTGGTGCATTTCGGAATTGAGAAGGAGCCGATCGGCATCGATCTGATGGAATTGCCGATGCTACGCGCCCTCGAGAAGGAAGGTATCGAAGTAGTCGATGGCCAACAGGCATTGCTTGATGCCCGCGAGGTTAAGACCGCCGATGAAATCGAGCTCCTAAAAATGGCCTGCGCTATGGTTGACGCGACTTACGTGGACATCGCAAGAGCCATCAGGCCGGGTACTCGAGAGAACGAACTAGTTGCGATCGCGCACGACCGTCTTTTTCGCATGGGCTCCGAGCGTGTCGAATGCGTGAATTCTGTCTCCGGTCCGCGTGGCCGGCCTCATTCGCATACGTTTTCAGATCGCCTCATTCAGCCCGGTGATATGGTGTTCCTGGACATCATGCACTCATTCAACGGCTATCGCACTTGTTATTATCGCACTTTTATTTGCGGCGAGCCGAACAAGTATCAGATTGACGCGTACGAAACGGCGTCAAAATGGATCAGCGCCTCCATCGACATGATCCGACCAGGCGTTACTCCCGATCAGGTGGCACAGGTGTGGCCGGACGCGCAGGAATTCGGCTATCGCGACGAAGCTGAGGCGTTTCTGCTGCAATACGGGCATGGCGTTGGCCTGTCGTTGTGGGAGCGGCCAATCATCTCCAAGCGTTATACTGGCCAAAACACGCCGCTCAAGGAAGGCATGGTATTCGCGCTCGAGACCTGGAAGGGTGCCGAGGACGGCTCTGGGGCGGCGCGCATTGAGGAGGAGGTCGTCGTGACCAAGGATGGTTGTCAAATCATCACCAACTTCCCGTCCGATCGTCTGATCTCGTGCGGGCTGCCGGGCTGCGAAGTATTTTGAACGGCAAAAGCAGCCTGCTCTCTGTGATAACGTAAGGCGCCTCTATAGCTTGAATGTTTCATACTTAGGGTAAGGCTTGCCTCACACACCAGTCACTATTTTGACCGGTTTTTTGGGCAGCGGCAAAACCACGCTGCTCAATCGTGCGCTGCGCGCGCCGACGATGGCGAACACGGCGGTGGTGATCAACGAGTTTGGCGAGATCAGCCTCGACCATGCGCTCGCAGGGCAAAGCAACGACACCATTATGGTGCTGGAGAACGGCTGCTTGTGCTGCACCGTATTCGGTGATCTGGTTACCAAACTAAACGAGCTCTATCATACCCGAGAGGACGGCGCGATTCCCTATTTCGATCACGTTGTGATCGAAACCTCGGGTCTTGCCGATCCATCGCCGCTGCACCAAGCCTTCCTGTCCGACCCAACTCTGGCCGGCCTCTACCGCCTCAGCGGTGTCATCGTTACTGTTGACGCGGTAAACGGCCCCGGCACGCTCGACAAGCACATCGAATCGGTGCGCCAAGTCGCGCTCGCCGATCATATACTCATCACCAAGCTGGACCTCACAGGCTCTGCGAAAGCAGACGAAACCGCAGCGGCGTTGGCCACGCGCCTGCGCGATATCAACCCGGCTGCGGAGATTTCGCGCATCGACGACCCAGCATTTAACATCAGTGCCCTGTTACGCGGCCCCGGCTTTGATCCAGCCGCGCCCAAGAAGGATGTGCGCGCGTGGCTCAATGCCGCTGCCTACGAAGAGCATGATGTGCATGACCACGCCCATCACCGCAGCGATCATAGCCACCACCACGGGCCACACGACCGCGACATCGCCTCGTTCTGTTTTGTCCGTGAAACGCCGATCCCGCACGAGGCGTTGCGGCTACTACTCGATGCCTTACAGCAGAACCTTGGCCCCAATCTGCTCAGGGTGAAAGGTATCGTTCATGTCGCCGAGGAGCCCGAGCGGCCGGCGGTAATCCAGGGCGCCCAACATCTGTTGCACAACCTGGCTTGGCTTGATCGCTGGCCCGACGCCGACCGTCGCACCAAGATCGTGTTCATCACGCAAGGCTTCGAGCGGACTGAGGTCGAGGACATGATCGCGGTGCTCGACCGTGTCGCGGCGCGCACCGCCGCGGCGCGCGCACGGGCGGCGCAGAGCCTTCACTGATCGCAGAAAATTTTCTGGTCAAGAGGAAGGTAGCAAGTCAGCCGCGTGCATCGGGTTGCTACAGCAAGGCGAGCGAGAACTGGGCGGACGATCTTGATTCGCCGGTGTCGCAGGAGTAGTCGATGCCCGTTGGCTGAGCGCGTGGGCCAGAGCGGTGGGAGGGGGCCGAGAACTCGTCCGATCGGCCCGCTCTTTTGAATGTTCTATCCATGCATCGATGATCGATTTCCAAAATCGATCACAGTTACGATAATTTGCATCAATTGATCGCCCTGTTGAGATGTATACTATTTTCCCCAGATCGATTTTTATTTTGCATGGAGTATTCCATAAATGAACGTTAACCGACCTGTTCCGCAATCCAATAATTTTGGGACCACTGTGCTCAAGAGCGTTTGCCGCAGTTGCCACGGCGGCTGCGGCGTTCTGCTGCATGTGCGAGATGGGGTATTGGTGAAGGTTGAGGGCGATCGGGAATCGCCGCTTAACCACGGCCGGCTCTGCCCAATCGGAACGGTCACTGTCGATATCGTCAATCATCCTGATCGTCTGAAGTATCCACGGCGCCGCATCGGTCCTCGCGGTTCTGGCCAATGGACGCGGATTTCTTGGGACGAAGCCCTTGATGAGATTTCCGAACGCTTGCTTGCGATCCGTGAGAAATTCGGGCCTGAAGCCATTGCGCTGGGCACTGGAACTGGCCGCCATCACATCCGTTGGGTATCGCGGTTTGGCCATGCTCTCGGAACACCGAATTGGTGCGAGCCTGGTTTTGCGCAATGCTTCCATCCGAGAGTCAATACTTGCATTCTAACTTTTGGCGACTTTCCTGTCTCTGATTTCACCGGCGGTACACCACCTGCTTGCATGCTGTTTTGGGGTCACAACCCTCTCAATTCAGGTCCTGACGGCGAAACGCGCTTCAATGTACGTGAAGCGCTCGATACAAATCCTAAAGTTATTGTTGTCGACCCGCGCGAGACGGAACTTGCGCGGCGCGCTGATATATGGCTCCAGTTGCGTCCGGGCACCGACGATGCGTTGGCTCTCGCCTTTCTCAATGTCATTATCGGTGAAGAACTTTTTGATGCGCCCTTTGTTAACCAGTGGACCTATGGGTTCGATGCACTGCGCTCCCACGTTCGCACTTTCACGCCTGAGTGGGCGTCCTCAATAACATGGGTTCCCGCTGATAAAATTCGAGCTGCTGCACGCCTATTCGCGCGCACCAAACCAGCCATGCTCGAATGGGGCTGCGCAATCGAGCACACGCCAAAATGCATCCAAACTATTCGCGCAATTTCTATGATTCCGGCGCTCAGTGGTAATGTCGATGTGCCTGGCGGTTGGGTCTTCGGCATGCACGGCATCGGCCGATTCCCAAGTCTAATTGAAAATCTTACACCGGAAGCAAATGCCAAGCGGCTCGGCGCAGACCGGTTTAAGTTGCTCGCCGGCGAGGGGGCCGACTTGCCTGCCGCCCACATCCCGACATTGTTGCAAGCAATGCGTGAGGGCAAACCATATCCGGTAAAAGCATTTCTCGTTTTTGGTAATAATACACTCACGACATATGCGAACTCATCATTAGTCTACAAGTCACTAATGAATCTTGATTATATGGTATGCGCGGATCTGTTTATGACTCCAACGGCGGAGCTTGCGGATATCGTCTTACCGGCCGCGTTATGGCCAGAGATTGATCAACTCGCCGGTTTACCGACTGTCGCCGCCAATGTCGTTCTTGCAAATCAACGGGCGGTTCGCATCGGTGAATGTAAATCGGATGAAGAAATTTTTGTAGAATTGGCGCGGCGGATGAAACTTCCCGTCGGCACGGAGTCAGTTGAGGATGTATTGAATGGCCAGTTAGCACGCGGCGGACTCGCTGTCACTTTTGAACAGTTGAAGGAGAAGGGCTCGATCATCGTTCCGTTCAAGTATCGCAAATATGAAGACGGTGGCTTTAGGACTCCAACTGGAAAAATCGAACTATACTCAACTCGTTTCGAGGAGCTGGGTTACGCCCCCTTGCCTTATTACGAGGAACCGCCGGAAAGTCCGGTTAGCCAACCTGACATTTTCGAGGATTATCCACTTATACTAACCACTGGAGCGCGAATTCCGTGCTTCTTTAATTCGGAACACAGACAGATTGAGAACTTGCGTAAAGCTCGTCGCGACCCAATGACAGAAATTCATCCAGAGACCGCGGCGCGTTATGGCATCAAGAAAGGTGATTGGATGTGGATTGAGACAAAGCGAGGCCGCATCCGCCAGCGTGCTAAGGTGACCACCGGGATCGACCCTAGAGTGATTGCCGCCGAACACGGTTGGTGGTTCCCGGAAGATGCCGCTCCTGAATATGGAGTGTGGAAGTCTAACGTGAACCTGCTTACCGACAATCAGCCACCCTATGACCGGGCGATGGGAACGTATCAGCTGCGCGCACTGTTATGCCGCGTGGCACCAGCGGAAATTTGACAATCTTTTAGCAGTGCGTCACGGCAACGCTAAACGCGAACGCAGTTCTGCGTGAGCAGCATACCTATGGCTTGTCATTATTTCTAGAAAACTCACCCTGACAAAAGCTGGCGAGCTAATTATTGGAAAAAGCACTAGCAGTGCGGAAAGCCGTTTCTTCAAGGCGAGTAACTACAATTACACGGTCCACATCGCCTCGCAGAAATGCTTGCAGAAACCTTCGGTAGTCCTGTAACGAGATGCATCCATTCGATTGACCATTCGCACCGAGCATATAGGGATGGACGAGCATGCCAGCTCGTCCGTACATTTTGTCAGCGTTGACAGGATTAAGCCTAATAGCCTGAATGCCGTGAAAGAGCGGCGTTCGCAATGCGAGACGATAGATGTTAGGCGGAGTTGGTCCTCGACCCCTTTCGGTCACGTGGAGCGGATTATCTAACCCCTTCCCCAATCCTGAGTGTGCTTCCAATTTCTCCCCGTTAGGCAAATAGACCACATGCCCTTCAATGTCATAAACCGCAGTACGCCCATCTGCCTCGGGCGGAAGCTTTGGACTGCTGCCGGCTTGCCCAAAATGAAAGAGTTTCCGCAAGAATGAAAGGGATGAAGATAGGGCATTTGGTGCAGGATCCGCTGAGTTATCGGGAATAGTAGCTACGCTGTCCGCCCGAGCACCGCCGTTCTGTGGTTGCTTATCTTGATACGGACGGAGCCGCGGCAACGGGATTTTGACCTTAAGTCTGTCCGGAGAATCTCCCCCCGCGAGCAGAGTGCCGCCGACCAAATTGGCGGACGGTCGTTCGGTATTAATAAGTTCGGACGCTTGGCCTCCCCGCAAGGCTTCAGAGCCGACGGGGTCCGACAGGAAAAGTAGCTGATTCCCACTCGCGAACGGACTGTCGAGAAGAAAGACCGAGACTCCCGACGTTGCAACTGTAGTGTGGGCAACCTCTGAGTCACGAACAGGCTTAAAGCCGAACGGGCCGTTGGGGGAGGTGAAATTGGATTCAAAGCTCCTGCCGGGTCCGTCGGAAGAGGCAACAAGTATCGCTTCGACAGGAGCGTGCCTCACATCGACCTTCGGATCATTATTCGCATGCCTATCGCTGGTTCGCATCCACTCGGTGACGAACGTGACGACAGCGGCAATAATCGCCGCAGTCAGCACGGCTCCGATGGCAACAAGGACCGTTCGAAATGTCGTGTAGCGATCACGACCGAGACAAAATGAAGAGTCAGCCGCGGAAAAGTCCGCGTCGACATAGGCCGGCAGCGCGACTGCGCGCTGATCTCGGACAGCAATTTGGATAGTGAAATCCCCCGTGACACCCTGGAGGGTGCCCATCAACAATGGAGAAATTATGGTATTGCGGGCGCAAGCGCAATCCCATAACGGCTTGACAACAAACAATTATCACAGAAATGACTGGATTTCGGAGGCGACAGGGGCGTTTCTGCCGATGACGCTCGGGCCCGGATCCTGGGCGCCGGCTATAGACTTGCTGCAGGGCATTGATGGCGTGGCCGCCGAAATCCACGAAAATCTGGTGCCAATGCGCGGCGAGTGGGAAGCGCAAAGGAATGCGCTCGCTGTCGTGCGACGAACTGTCGCTGGGAATCACAGACTAGGATAGTTTGAAGTCAACACGGCGCCAATTTGTCGGCCAGAACCAAGGAGACGGTGGTCGACCTGGAATGGCGCGTCACGCGGCGGGACCCGGAACTACAGTCCGCGTCAACTCGCTGATCAAAGATGGGAGTATGTCATGACACGGGCCGGATTGACCGAAAAACTTCTCGATATCAAGCGTGAGAAGGGCTGGAGTTGGAAATACATCTGCGAGCAGATCGGCGGCATGTCGCCGATTTTGGTGACGGGAGCAATTCTCGGCCAGCACAAGCTTACCAAGCCGCAGGCGGCAAATGCCGCCAAGCTGTTCGGCCTGTCGAAGAACGAGCAGGCCTTGCTCAACGAGGTGCCGATGCGGGGCACTAGTACGCCAATGCCACCGACCGACCCCCTGCTCTATCGCTTCTACGAGTTGATCCTGGTCAACGGCCCCGCGATGAAGGCGCTGATCGAGGAAGAATTCGGGGACGGGATAATGTCCGCGATCGACTTCGACATGGATATCACGCGCAAGACCGACCCAAAGGGCGACCGTGTTGCCATCGCCATGAGCGGCAAATTCCTACCGTTCAAATATTACGGGGCGACAGGCAACGCGCTAGCCTATGGATTAAAGGAGGAGTGAGCCAGCAGTACTTAATTACATTACCCGCGCTCTGGCGAGGCAGTCGGCGCTGCCGTGATGCGACCACTTCGCGGAAACAACAAGCGTTGATAAAGCCACCCTATTCCGATCAACACCGCACCGAGCCCAATAAAAGAAAGCGCGCGGAAAATACCGGTGAGCCCCGCCATGTCCACCAAGAAGACCTTAGCGATGGTAAGCACGACCACCGTGGCAGATGCTAGTCGCGCCGGCTGCGAGCGCAGCAGGAATCCTACGACCAGAAGTAGGACGCCGAAAATAAGCCAGACAGCAGAATAGGTGTATTGCTCCGCATCGCTGGTAATGCCACGCGTAAGAATTGCGCCGTGAAACAGCGTTCGAACCTCCAACCCCAGATAGATCATCGCCAAGCCAACCGCGACCGCCGCAGCGATTGCACGATAGACGAGTGGGCGGGTGTTGCGCGCGATTAGAGCGAGGACCGCTGCCAGTACCGCGGGAATTCCGTAGCCAAGCAAAATCAAGTTGAAAAATGCTCCGCCAACTGGACGGCCGGTGAACAGAGGATTGAACGACAGTGCCAGGCCGAAAACAATTGCCGCAAATGTTAGCGCGCCGATCATCAGCGCACCAATGTTGTGCACGATACTCCCGCTGCGCACACGCAACCATTCAAGTCCTATAGTCATGGCAAGGCCGACCGAGACTTGCATGGCAATTTCTGCCAGCGATGAGGAATGGCGGTAAACATCGCCATTGTTCATGTAGTGGCGGATTTCCAGCAGTGCGAGGAGCACAGTGAAAAGGATCGCCGCTGCATCGGCCATGCGCGCCGGAACATCATCGGCGCGCCGTCTTAGCAGGTGGCCGGCATACCAGAATGAAGCAGCCGGCACGCCGTAACCGTAAAGCAGCCAATTGAAAAACGGCGTGGTGCCAACGTCATCGCCGACAATGCGCGGCTCATAGCCGACACGCAACAGCACCAGTGCAATCATCGCGGCCGCCAGATAGCGAAGGGCCGGTAGCGGCCGTTGCTCTGAAATCCACGCTATGCCGGGCACCATCAGCGCTAAGCCGACTGTGAGCCAGCCCTTGTCGAGCACGAACGTCAGAGCTAATGCGAGCGCCGCTACGGCGCCAGCGGCGAAAATTGCAGCCGCTGACGCGAGCCCAGGACGCGGCTGACGCGTGCTCAGCAGTTCCGCTGCGTAGCCGTAAAGCGCGGCAAACAAAAGTGCGAGCCCGGCGAACGGAATAGAACGATCGAATTCCGCGATGCGCAGATAAAGCGCGATTAGAATCGCAATCGGCGTAACTACCGCGGTTGCGCTCCAAAGCAGCGCCACCAGTGGACTCTCGGAGCGGCCTTGGACGGTATAGCCAGATACGCCGAACAGAGCTGCGAACGCCAAGCCTAGCGTTAGATGCGATGCGGTCCCTGTTGGTGGTCCCGGAATGGCGCCGCTGGTCACGCCCGGAGCAAGCACTAATTGTTCGAATACCGACGGAACGGCCCAGTGCAGCATCACGAGAAGGGTCATCAATCCTGCCGCAGGCAGGGCCCAAAGCGCGCTATCCGCACGCCAGGCGATCGCCACCGTCGCGGCAGTAAGAATCGTGAATATCGCGAGCGCCGCGGTATCGTGAGCACTACCAATCACCAATACGACTGCGGCAAATAAATACGCACCGATTGCTCCGGAGGAAATTTCATCGGCTCTTCCAGGTTCGGCAGGTGGGCCAAAAAACAGTCCGGAAACGATCAGTACAGCCGCCAGGGTGAAGCCCGCGACAACGTGAAATAGATGTGCCACCAGGGCATCCACTCTTGGATATTGGATGCCCGGGAGTGTCCACAGTGCGCCGAGGACAACAGCGGTGATGGCAAGCCAGCGCCACAACCGCACACGAGCAAGCCCGAAGCCCGCTGCTGTGACGATGGCGAGATATAAATAGAGCGCCCAGTAATTCGGAACCTTCGAGGGGACGAGCAGCGGCGTAACAAAAGCGCCAGCAACGCCGAGTCCGGCGAGCGCTGGCCCGTGCAGCAGCGCGGCCGCCAACGTCGCCAGCGCCACGATGCCGAGCAGGAGGAAGGCGGCGGCCGGCGACAAAAAGCCGTACAGTGCGAAGGCTGAATAAACCGTCGCATATGCAGCCACGGTGCCAGCAGCCGTGAGCGTGCTCGGAATGTGCTGGGTTGGAATGGCGGTGATACCGGTGGTGATTTCATTGCGCCGTGCCCACTCGCCGGCCGCGATCAGTAGGCTCGCGAAGATGGCAGCAAGAAAAATGCGCACGCCAGGCCCGAGCAGGCCCGCTTCGACCGTGTACCGCACCAGAAAGATACCGCCCAGCGCCAGCGCCAACCCACCGATCCACACCACCCAACGGGTGCCAAATTTTTCTTCTAGCGTAGGCGGAGCTGCAGAGGGTGTCGGAACCGGGTGAGGTATCGCCGAGGGGCTAATTGGCGCCACCGGTTCCGTGCTTAGCCGTTCAGCAGCAGGACTCGGCACTTCGGAAGGCGCGGCCGGCTCGGAAGGTCTTGCCGCTGGCGCAGGCGCCTCAACGATCGTTGACGGGCGGCTGCCTTCGAGCGCTGCCACGCGAATTCGAAGCCGCTGCACCCCATCGCGCGCATTTAGCGCCATGACCAATGCGACAATGGAAATGATTGGGAATGCTGCAACTAGGATCGCAAGCGCGACTAAGCCATCCATTGCCCCCCCAAGAATCGCTGCTACTGCCAATAATACCTGTTATCGGAAGTAACTCACGGGCTGATTTGTGGTATCCCCCTCGCGCACCTATAGGGGCCGAATTCATCGTCAAAGGTGGCTCCCTGCCACCCCGCGTTAGTTTTCGTTGTACGTCTGACCAACGATAGCTTCAAATCAGATAGATCCGGTCTGGTAATTCATCGCGGCTTGTCTCAGAACGCGGAAAATTCATTGCGAGAACGTTTCCGCATTTTTCGATTGCCGTAATGAAGCCGTCGGCGATGCGGCCACTCCTCGTATGCGCGACAAGCACATCGACGGCTTCCTGCCATTCTGATTGCGGCACGCGGGCTGCAATACCCTCGTCGGCGATGATGCGCGCATAGTGCTCTGCAAGCGAGACAAAGATCAGAATGCCGCTGCGCTCCTTTTTGCGGGCAATACCGCGGATGGAGAATTGCTCCATAGCGACACGATGAGCGACCGCGCGACGCGCGGCGCGCGGCATGAGTGCGACTCGCACGGACGGTAGACACAGGAACACGCAAAGCACGAAAAATACGAACACCTGTAATACCAAAATCCGATGGACCGGCATTGCCGTGAAGGCAACGAGCAGCCACGGCAGGGCAAGTGCAACCAACGCCGCAAGGAGAATCGGGAGTGCCGCAGCGTCAGAGGAACTCTGTGCCAGCACACAGACGATCTCGCCCGACGTCTTTGATTCGGCGGAGCGGATTGCGGTCGAGATGCGTTTCTGGTCCTGCTCTGAGATGTTCATCACCAGCTCCCCGACGCGCCACCGCCACCCGATGAACCGCCTCCACCGGAAAAACCGCCACCGCTTGAAAATCCACCGCCGCCACGCGAACCCCCTGAAGTGAGGAGGACGTTCAGCACCACATTCAAGAACAACCAGCGAAAACCGGGCGATATGATAAGCATCGCAAGGAGGCCTATCAGCCCAGCGATGAGGAGCCATTCCATCGGATCGGTGGCCTGCTGGTTATCGAGCCGCAGCGATGGCCGTTGTTGCCATTCCGAGGCGTCCGTAGTCAGCACGGTTATTATGTCATCGACGCCGCGCGAGATGCCGCCGCCGAAATCACCGACCTTAAAGCGCGGTACAATGGCGTTGGTGATAATGACTTTTGATAGCGCGTCGGTGAGCGTTCCCTCGAGCCCGTATCCGACCTCGATGCGCACCCGTCGCTCATTCGGTGCCACGAGCAGTAGTACGCCGTTGTTTTTTGTCTTTTCGCCTAGCTTCCAACTGCGGAACAGTTCGTTGGCGTAAGGCTCGATCTCTTCGCCTCCTAGTGAGGTGACGGTAGCAACAACGAGTTGGATGCCGGACTTGGTTTCGAGACCGATGAGCTTCGACTCAAGGGTGTTTCGGGTGTCGAGCGGGATGACATTCGCCTGATCGACGATGCGACCCGTGAGAGCGGGAAGATTGGCGGCAAAGGCAGCCAGGCTCGCGCACAGCAATAACACAAGAGAGGTGAAGACACGCGCGCCTCCCCTCGCCAACGGGGAAGAACGGTATCGTGCAGCCATTTTAAACGCCTTTAAATTGCTGCGGCGCTTCAGAATTTTACTTGCGGTGGCGTCTGTGCAGTCTCGCTCGCTGCGAATTCCGCCATTGGTTTGTTAGAACGGAAGAAAGTCATGGCCCACAAAAGACCCGGGAAGGTCTTTAGCTCGGTGTTATAACCCCGAACAGCCTCGATATAGTCGCGGCGTGCCACCGTAATGCGGTTCTCTGTTCCCTCGAGCTGCGACTGAAGCGCTAAGAAGTTTTGGTTCGATTTTAGCTCGGGGTAATTTTCACTCACTGCAAGGAGACGGCCAAGCGCACCGGATAATTGATTTTGCGCATCCTGAAATTGCTTCAACTTGTCGGGATCGGTCAACTGCGAGGCATCAACCTTTATCTGGGTTGCTTTGGCACGCGCCTCG
>Ga0207745_1000058_pt1 | contig 18337 bp, 17 predicted proteins | sample LuqExpMetageno57_FD_187815 | JGI IMG/M metagenome (GOLD analysis project Ga0207745, IMG submission 187815) | Tropical forest soil microbial communities from Luquillo Experimental Forest, Puerto Rico - Sample 57 (SPAdes) | ecosystem: Environmental > Terrestrial > Soil > Tropical forest ...
TCAAGCACACCGCTCGATATTCGGAACCGAGCGCTAGGCCATTCCGGGATTTCTGGCGCACTTAACCTGTAGAATTCGTTTTCCTGCTTTGGTGGCTGTCCGACTAAGGCCGAGTCGAAATAACGCATGCGCGAGTCAGTGCACCATGCTTACGGGGTCATTTAGCGACCATCCTTGCTGGCGGCCGCTCTCTCTTTTGCCGCCTTGGTTGCAGCGCTCAATTGAGCAAATCGAATCGCGGACAGAATAAAAAGCTCGCGGAGGGCAAGCTGTCGGACGTCCGGATATTTTTGCTCGGCTGTGATGAGAATTTCATCTAAAGCATCCTGAGTTATTGGTGGTAGAAGCTTAGATAATTCTCCCGAAACCTGTTGCTCCTTCATTGCCCTGTCGGTGAATTCGTCGGTCAGCGCCGGGCCAGCCGCAACAAGTGCGGTCAGTCCTGTAATGATTGCTATCTTTTTCATTGTTCGTCCTCCCGCCGGCGCAGCCGGCTACGATTTGAGCCATTTCTTGGATTTTGGGCCGAATGGGCCAACTGGGTCCCTAGTATACCCCCGGCCCCCTGCATAAAGAGGGTCGGTAACGTCCGAAGATTTTTCTTTGTCGACCGACATTAGTGAGACAAAAATTGCAAAATAAAAAATTTAGCACTGTGTTCATTGATTGTTACTGCATCCGCTGTATTATGCCGTGTTGGGGATCAACGCAGTGTATTACCGGCTTGTTTTGGTGCTTTTGTCGCTGGTGCTGCTAGCCACTGGCGTTCGCGCTGAGTCTGCGAACAGCGCCTCGGCCCGTGCGTCGTTGCAAGCGGAGTGCAGCCGACAGGCTGCGAAAAAGTTTGTTTCGAAGCAAGAACGGCATGCGTACATCAAGCATTGCATGGCCGCCGTTGATAGCCACCTCGAAGAACTGCCGTTCATTGAACCGCTATAGATATGAGCCACAAATACTCGGTCGGGCAGGACGTTTATTACAAACCACGGGCTGCCCAGGCGTTTTTGCGTCTATGATTTAGAGTTTCCCTGAGCGATTCGAGATGCCCAATGCTTCACCGGATTGCCGGTCTAATTTTGGATATTCTCAATTTCGTACCGGAGCTATTCTTGGCAAAGGATGATCCCCGTTTTGATACCTTTCGATGGTGGATCGCGGTTGTTTTCGTCGCCGTACTGGTATTGATTTTTAGAAGGGCGTGGAAGGCATACCGAACCAAGCTTTGATTGAAAGTTCTCCACCGACATTTCTGCCAAAAAAAATCAAAAATCAAAAATCCAGCGGTCCAGCACCTGCACCGCTGCGGCAATTTGCCCCAGGGGCCTTAGGGACAATACCGCCGTACTACTCTTGGATTTAACTTTTAAGCAGTTCCCGTCCAAGCGAGGAACCGCCATGAAATTAATCTTCATATTGCTTCTGCTCTCCGGGGCTGGGTTGATCATCTGGAGATACCGGGTGCTCGAAGACTCAAATTATGAGCACCGGCGACGTTATTATGAGCATCTTGTGAGTTCTGAAAAGCACAGGGCAGAAGAGGACTCACGAATAAGAAAGGAGGAAGGCCTTTAGAGCGCCGAACTCCTCATGCCTCCGTTATCGCGCGCAATGACTTGGCCACCATTTGCCGTCAATTAAATTTTCCGTGCGATACCTCCCGTCTACCATCTCGTGGCGCCCCATAACGCCTTCCTGTCGAACTGAACATGACCAATTTCTTTCGTCTATGATCACGCAATTCTCCAAACTGTATATGGTGGGCTGGCGGCGCAAAATGGACTTCCTAGGCATGACTTTCACCGCCACCGTTCGCGGAGGCTGCACGTGAAATTCGACACTCCCAATTATCTTGCAATTGCGCCCACAAGTCGCAGCGTCATTGTGGTTCGCACAAATTCTAAATTCCATTGCTTCAGCGTATCCAACCAGCATGGTTGCGCTGATGGAGAGGACAATGTGAGCCGTTGCTATAATCTTCGCCATTGCGGGTGACAGTGTAACCGCAGTTGGTCGTTCCTCAACTGCAGTTTTGTCCACCGCGCGCCACGCCATGGCCGCCATAAGAAAAACCCTGGCACCAAGGCCGGGGTCGGAACTGAAAGCTTGGCGGGCTAAACAGGCGCAAGAACTGTTGCGGCTTGGCATTCGACCGGACGGCAGCACGCGCATCGTTACGCGTGAGGACGGCAGCAGCCCGAAGCCGAAAGGCATCACGGAGGCGGTGTCGGACTTCATGAAGCCAAGAGGCAGCGCAGTGCGTCTGCATGGCTTGCGGCACAGCCACGCCTCACATCTGCTGGCAGAAAACGTACATCCAAAGATTATGCAGGAGAGGCTTGGTCATCACAGCATCTCGGTGACTATGGATATCTACAGTCACTTGATGCCGAACATGCAGGCGGAAGCTGCCGCAAAACTGGATGCCGTACTAACGGCAGCCAAGAAGCCAGCCTGAGAACCAACAGGAACATCCTGGGCACAATCCGGGCACAGATCGCGCGGCAAATGGTAGCAAAATGGGTAGAAACGGCATTTTAGCGGGAGAGAAAGCTAGGCAATTAAGGGGTTTCTAGCGCGACCCGAACGGTCTCAGCCATCGCTCGACCTTTTCCAAGACAATGAAAAACACGACGCTCACCAGAATGACGAAGCAGATTGCGGCATAGGTGCCGGCCAGATCGTAACGCTCCGCCAAGTCCGCGATCAGATGGCCAAGGCCACCGAAATTAATCAGGAATTCGGTGCCGACTATATTGATCAGCGCAAAAATCAGCCCGAGCCGGACACCGACAAAGATCGTTGGCAAAGCTGCTGGCAAGAGGATTTTCCAGAACTGCTGGGTGGCGGAAAGATTGAAGCTACGCCCGACATTGACCAGCACCTTTCGCGTCGTCGACATCCCTTCAATGGTCTTCAGTATCACCGGTGGCAGCCCGGCGACGAAGCCCATGATGATCATGGTCCAGATGGTGCGGCCGAAGATGACCAGGAACAGCGGATACATCAGCACTAGCGGCGCCGCGGCGAGTGCAGCGACCCAGGTCTCGCAGGCCTGCTGCAGCAGCTTGAAGCGGTGCATAAGCACGCCGCCGGCAAGCCCGAAAACCGTGAGCATGATGCCGGCGATCAGGCATTCAGTGGCGGTGAACAGGAACCGGCTAAACACGCGCTCCTCGCTGACGATGCGATGAAAGCTTCCCATCACTTCCGAGGGCGGTGGCACTATGAAACGGTTGATGACACCGATCTGCACCAGAAGCTCACCGATTAGGAACACGCCGACCAAGGCCGCAATGCCGAAGGCCGGTGCAACAAAGCGGCGGCGCGGCGAAAGTCGCGGTGCTGCAAGGTCGGTCATGACGAGACGCCTTCGTGGTGCAGGGCGTGCGCCTCCTCGTCCTTCATACCGCGGCTCGCTTCCTCACGCAGGTCGTTCCAGATCTTCGCGACATAGCCGCCGAACGCCACGCTAGTGACGATCTCCGAGGTGCGCGGGCGCGGCAGGTCGATGTTAACGATGCGCTTCACCTTGCCGGGCCGGTAGGTCATCACCAGGATGCGGTCGGACATCTGCACCGCTTCCGTAATGTTGTGGGTGATCAGGAGGGTGGTCTGCTTCAACTGCTGCTGGATCTGCAGCACCTTGTCGCCTAGCAACAGCCGCGTCTGCTCGTCGAGCGCGGCGAATGGTTCGTCCATGAGCAAAATCTTCGGCTCAGAGGCGAGCGTGCGCGCGAGTGAGACGCGCTGGCGCATACCACCGGACAGTTCGCCGGGATAGCGGTTCTCGAAACCGTTGAGACCGACCATGCCGATGAAATAGCGCGCCCGCTCCATGCGCTCGGCGCGCCGCATACCGACGAGTTCGAGCGGGAAGGCTACGTTGTCGATCACAGTGCGCCAGGGAAACGTCGATTCCTCCTGGAACACCATACCGATCGAATGGTGGGGCTCGGAAATGGTTTCGCCGCCGACGCTGACGACACCGTCGTGATGGCTGAGCAGCCCGCCGATCACGTTGAACAACGTCGACTTGCCGCAGCCGGAAGGCCCGATGACCGAAAGGAACTCCCCCTGGCGAACCTTGAAAGACACATCGTCGACCGCCGTGATTGGACCTTCCGGCGTGTCAAACCGCACAACAACATCGTCCACCGCTAGGATGGCGTCATCCGCGTTTGGCGCAAGTGACATGGCCTATTCGCTCTTGCGCGTCATCGCCGCGGTCACCGCGGCAGCATAGCCCGGCTCGACGCGCACATCGACGACCGCGACCGCACCGGCTTCGACCGCCGCGATTGCCTTGGCGAAGACCGCCCCGAGATTGGTGGCTTTGGTCACGGGGCCGAAGCCCTGCGCGCCTTGCGCACGTGCGATGCCGGCGAGGTCGATCTCCGGCTCGGAAATGCGCTGGCCGACCCAACGGTTTTCTATCGGCCGGTTGCGCACGCGCGCGACCCGCTCTTGGTGCAGTTCGTCATTAAAGAATGAGCGGTTGTTGGCAACCACGATCAGCAACGGAATGTTATAATGCGTGGCGGTCCATAGCGCGCTGCAACCCATCATGAAGTCGCCGTCGCCGCAAATCGCGACCGCCAGACGTCCGCTGCCTTTAAGAGCCAGCGCTGCGCCGACCGAAATGCCCGGGCCACCGCCAACGCCGCCGCCGCCGTTGGAGCCGATATAGTCGAGCGGATGGCGGAACGGCCAGCTAGCGCCGTTCCACGATAGCGAGAGATGGGTGAGGGTGGTTGGGCGAGCGCCGACCGCGCGGCGCAGCGCGTCGGCCAGATGATCGACCGTGAGCTTACCCTCGGCGAGCTTGGGAAATTCATGTGTGGATTTGGCCAACGCGCGCGGCTCGCCCAGTCCAAGCGCCGCTAGGAGGGCAGACACCGCGGCGCGCGGTTCGCAGTCGATCATGACATCGACCGGCGGCAGGCCTTGGTAATCCATGCTCCAACCGTTGTGCAGCCGGTGGTCGATCGAGACCTGCACCACTTTGCCGACGACATCGCCGCCGCAATGCTCGAACGTGCCAGCGACATCCACCCAATCGAGACTGAGGATGACGTCGGCTGCGCGAATTGCCGCGACGGCTTCCGGCGCCAGCACCGTGCCACCGGGCGCGCCGGCGTGCAGCGGATGATCGGTCGGGAAGGCGGCCGCGACCTTCAGGTCGGTTACGACGCGCGCGGTCAGCCGCTCGGCGAGCTGTACGCGCTCGTTCCACGCTTCGAGGCTGCGCGATACGCGGCCGGCGAGGATCACCGGACGTTTGGCGGCGCGCAAAAGCTTGACTGCTCGCTTGATTGCTTCGGTCGAGGGCGCGCTTTCGACCGGCGGCATGTAGCGCTGCGCGTCAATGGGCGGGACGGGTTCCGCCAGTTTAGCTTCCTGCATGCTAGCGTCGAGATTGACATAAGTCGGCCCCTGCGGTGCGGTGTTGGCGATCCAACCGGCGCGCAGCACGGCTTCGCGTGCGGCGACCGGGGAGGCGGGTTGGTCGTCCCATTTGGTGTAGCCACGCACCAGCGCGCCCTGGTCGCGCGCGGTGTGGATCCAGTCGATCCATGGCCGCCGCTTGGTGGCATCGACCGGTCCAGTCGCGCCAAGCACCACTATCGGCATGCGGTCGCACCAAGCGTTGAACACCGCCATGGTGGCGTGCATCAAGCCAACATTGGAGTGGACTGCCGCGGCCATCGCCCTTCCGGTGACCTTGGCATAGCCCTGCGCGATGGCGACTGCACTTTCTTCGTGCAGGCAAAGCAGTAGTTGTGGTCTCTCATTGCCAAGGTAATTCACCAGGCTGTCGTGTAGGCCGCGATAACTCGCCCCCGGATTGAGGGCGATATAGGAAATGTCGAGCGCGCGTAGGGCGTCGGCGACCACGTCACTTCCGAAGCCGGGCGCGTTGATGCCGGCGGGAACCGGCCGGTCGAGCTTGGCGATTGTGGCGTCGCGAACAGGTGAGATTTGGGCACTATAGCGTTGGGTTTTCGACACCGCAGAATCCTGTCGACTCCCGCCCAGAGGGGCATTGGCCCCATTTGAACCGGATCATGAGCCCTGACGCAACCTTGCCAGCACCTTCAGGCCGGCATAGCCGTCGGCCGGCTGCATGCCGACCTTCTTCTGGAAAGCGAGGATCGCCTTGACCGTGTCGCTGCCGGTGCGGCCGTCAATACCGTCCGTCTTGAAGCCTCGCTCGTTGAGCCGACGTTGGATCTCCTTCACCTCTTCCAGAGTCGGCTTGCGCTCGCCGCCGGGAAACTGCTGGTGAAAAGGCGGATCGCCGCGGATGAGGTCGCCGAGATGCACTAACGCGAGCGTGTAGCTGGTGGACGGGTTGTAGGAATAGACAGCGCGGAAATTCTGTCCGATCAGGAAGGGCGGGCCGCCGCGCACCGGTATCCACATCTTTACGAGATCGCCAGGCCGGGCGAAGGGCGCGCCGTCGGCGCGTCTTACACCGAGGGCGTGCCATTGTTCGTAGGTACGCCGGCCGCTGAGTTCGCGGCCGGGCCATCTCACCTCGCAGCCCCAAGCTTCGCCGCGGCGATATTTTCCGCGCTCGACGAGATAACGCGCGGTGCCCGCGAGGGAATCGTCGGGTTTGCCGAACGGTGTAATGCGGCCGTCATGGTCGTAGTCGACACCCATGTTGAGCCACACCTCGGGCATCCACTGCGTATGCCCCATGGCGCCGGCCCAGGAGCCGATCATCTCTCCGGGCTGCGCCCAGCCGCGGTCAATGATCGTGAGTGCGTTGAGCAGCTCGGCTTCCCAATAAGAGCGCCGGTGCGGTTCGCCCCAGGCGAGCGCCGCCAGCGCCGGGATTACCGGCCGCATGTATTTCGGATTGACTACCAGGTCGCCAAACGAGGACTCCATGCCCCACAAGCCGAGCAGCGTGTAGCGGTCGATGCCGTAGTCTTTCTCTAGCCGCGTCAGCAGATTGGCATATTCCTTGGCGCGCTCTTTGCCGGTAATGACGCGCCATTCCGAGCAGCGGCGGTTGATGTACTGCCACAGCAATTCGGTGAACTCCGGCTGCGAGCGCACCGCTTCGAACACGGTGGGGTCCGGGATAACCGCATCCATCACGCGGTCATAGGTTCGCTCCGAGATGCCGCGGTTCAGAGCGCGGGCACGAAAGATCGCGACCCAATGCGCGAAAGCCGGTGACTGAGCGGCGAACAGCGGCCTGGCGAGCACCAGACTCACGCCGCCAGCGATCGCGCAGGTGAGCCAAGCACGACGGTTCAACGCAACCCCGGACAAACTGAAGCTTAAACGGGAGGTTCGCAGCATGCGGCATTGTAGCGATCACTTGTGCGCAAACAATTGCCAGCCAACGCTCCTATCGAGAACGACAGAGTCGCTGTGGTGGGAACCCTGGCCCACTGACGTTGTCGCCGTCGTGCGTTCGAGCGTGCCGCACCTCGATTTTAGCTGCTGCGTCGATACCCGCATTGGCGCCGCCTGAACCCATGGTCGCATTGGTCTCGCTGTTGCGACCCGCTCAGCCACTCACGCTTGCGACTGAAACGTCGCCTCTTCTGCTTACTCCACCGCCAATTTGACCTGCTATCACAAAAATGGTTGGCAAGGCTAAGGCGTCGACCAAGCAGAAGCGTTGCAATGTGTTTTGCGAAGATCCCTCGTTTGCAGGAAATATGGTCACGCTGGCGCCACGATCAGGGGCCGTGCCCAGACTATTGAGGGACGCATGTATGTTCTTGCCGCAAACGATCCCGTACTAATCGTTGTCTTACTTGTGGTGGCGACGGCGCTTGCGCAGGTGGTGCCGCTTGCGCGGTTTTTCCACATGCGCGCGTTCCTTCCGCGCCTCTTCGTGCGCAATGACCGCTGTCTTGACGGCGGCCGCGCCGGCCTCTTCCGCATTGTCCGCCTTCGGCGTCGGTTCCGATCCAGCAGCCGAGGTCTGCTTGGCAGGCGGAGGGGTTGGGTGCTCGATCACCGGCAGCTTCACTGGCATGGGCGGCGCCGGGTCGCCCGGTTTGATCTCGGTGCCGCGGCCGCCGATCTGTCGCTCATAGGCGGCGACCAGCGTCATGTAGGGATTGACCCATACCCAGCCGACCTTGGTGAAAACCTGGATATTGAAGTGAATGTGATAGGACGTTCCCTTGTCGAAATCGCCCCAGGTGCCGACCTTGCCGATGATCTCGCCTTCCCTCACACGCCGCCCGCTGAGGAGTCCGTCGGCGTCCATGAATCTCGGATTCATGTGTAGGTAGCGGAAGCGGATGAAATCATTCTTAGTGTTGACGTCGATATAAACACCGGTGTTGCCTAGGTTGCGCCAAAGCACGCCGTCACGCACCGCGGCTACGTTATGCCTGTAGGGCTCGCAGCGGTCAGAGCCTTCGTCGAATAGGACGCAATTGCCCGGACGAATATCCTCGCCTTGGTGGCCATAGCCGCCCGGGCATTGGCCGACCAGGAAATTGCGCAGCTCGCAGAAATTGTCGCGCCACGGATAGGTGAAATTAACCGCCGAGGACTCATCGAACGGCATCGGGATGCCGTTCACCTTGCACGAATACACTTTGTCCTTGCGGCCGAGTGGCCCATTGTGTCCGCTGCGATAGCAGTCTCCCCACGGCATGAAGGATTGCGACTTCACGTACGACGGCGCGTCCGCGATTGGCGAGCTCATGTGCGCGTAGACGTGGTAGTCGGCGCGCCCCGGCATTTTGTGCCAGCCGGTGTTGGGGATGAGATCGCCGGGGCTGTAATAGGTAAAATCGGATTTCGCCGTCGGGCGGGTGAGATCCATGTGCGGCTCGGCTATGTCAGCCGGTGTGCCGCCGGCAGTGTTCAACAGGTTCAGGAATTTTGCCGTCGCCGGATCAGCTTCCTTGCAAGATAGATAACGCGAAGAACGCGGCTGGTCATAACATTGTACCGAGACGACGTAAGGCACACCAAAACGCTCGAACGCGTAGCGTACATGTGATTCGCGTAGAATGCGTTGCATGCCCGGGAAACGCACTCCCAGTTCCTTCGGAGGCGGGAAAACTTCCTGATGATTGGGATCATCGAGGTCGTAGACGAAGGCACCACCGGTAATTTCGATCTCGATTGGCTTGGGGTAGGTGAAATCGAAACCGCCATCGTCATGTTTAAGGAAAAAGGTGGCGGTGTAGCCGGCTGGCCCCGGCAGGAACAGCTTGGACGGATGGAACGGCCCGAAATATTTGTCGGAGGTCTCTGCTTCAACCGTGCCCGCGACCACATCCTTGCGGTAACTATCGATATCGATCGGCAGTAGCACCGGCACCGTGCTTGTGGCAATGCCGGGGAAGCGCTTCTCGGTTTGCGCGTTGAGGCGAGCAAACTCGGCGGCGGGCGGGTCGATACCGTGATCGGCGAGCGAGATCGCCGCCTCCGCCCAATTCACTGGGCTGAGGATCACGCGGGGCGTTTGCATTTCATCGGCGCCGGCTGCGTTGGCAGAAAGCATCGCAGCGGCGGCAAAGACCGCCAACCTCAATCCACGCCCCTTACTGCCCTTTACGTGCCGCAAGACTAACGGCATAGGACTGCGGCATACAAGAGCCGGAGGGGTGCGGATGACGGTGCAACAGAGCCAGCAGGTGGGGGCGGCAAGAGCGGACCGCGCGGCGGAACTCATCGAGAGCGGTGGCACGGCGCGGCTGCATCTGACGCTCGCCACCGCCGACTACGACCATGTGCGCGACCTCACTAACGGCGCGGTGCGCGCGGAGGGCATCTTGCTCACAGGATTTATGCTACCGGTCGAGGAGATCTTCTTCCGCTTCATCAAGCATCGCGAGTGGGACATTTCCGAAATGTCGTTCGGAAAGTTCATCGGTTTCGCCTCTCAGGGCAATTCGCCGTTCGTCGGAATTCCCGTGTTTCCTTCGCGCGTGTTTCGTCATTCCGGCTTCTATGTGCGTGCCGATCGCGGAATTGCCGCGCCGAAGGATCTCGAAGGCAAGACTGTCGGTATTCCGGAATGGCGCATCTCCGCGCTGCTGCTTTCCGGAGAAATCGACGCTGCAATTTCGGCGCGCGTCCCTGAGGCCTACTACAAGGGCGAAGGCAAGATCGTCAGGCTTTATCCGAACTATCGTCCCGAAGAGATGCGCTACTTTGCGGCGACCGGCATCTTTCCTATTATGCACATCATCGCCATGCGCCGCGCGGTGTTCGAGCGCTATCCCTGGGTAGCGATGAACATGTTCAAGGCGTTCGACAAGGCGAAGGCCCGCAGCCTGGAGCGCATTCGCGATCTCACTGCCTCGCGCATTCCGGTACCGTGGTCGGCCTCGATCGTGGCGGAGTGGGGTGCAAGCTTCGGCGCTGATCCGTTTCCCTACGGCCTCGAAGCGAACCGCAAGACGCTCGACGCGTTCTGTCGCTTCGCACACGCTCAAGGCTTGACCGCGCAGCGTCTTACGCCTGACGAACTGTTCCCTGAGGAAGTGCGCGCGAGCGTAAGGGTCTAGAGAATTGGGGCGTCGTTGTTTTGCCCGTCGTGCTCTTGACGCTTGCGACGGAAGGTCATGCTCAGACTGTTTCTAACTCTGTAGATTGACGCCGTAAACGGAGTTTAAGGCCTGGTAGTCCAAACGGACGGCCAGGTGGTTCGTCCACGTCGAGCAGAATTGATTTGTCTTTGAGTTCCACGGCAAGGGGCGCGGCTTCGCAAGACGACCACAGCAAACTGAGAGCTGGCGTCGGCATCCCGTTCTGATTTCTGGCGCAACTTCAATCCTTTGCCCGCTCGACGTAGGAGCCGTCGGTGGTGTTGATCACCACGCGCGTACCAACGGTGATGTGGGTTGGCACCATCGTGCGCACGCCATTTGACAACACTGCCGGTTTGAACGAGCCGGATGCGGTCTGACCTTTCACCACCGGTTCGGTTTCGGTGATCTCCAACGTGACCTTCTGCGGAATCTCGATTGACACCGGCGTGCCTTCGTGGATTGCGAGGTTCACGACCATCCCTTCCTGCAGGTATCTCTGATAGTCACCCACCACGTCGGTGGGCACCTGAACCTGCTCGTAGTTCTCCTGATTCATGAAGTGGAAACCGTCGTCGTCCTTGTACAGGTAGGAGAACTCGTGGTCCTCAACGTGCGCGCGCTCCACCTGGTCAGTAGTTTTGTAGCGCATCTGGGTCTTCACGCCGTCGGAAATCCGGCGCATATCGACCTGCGTCGTGGGAGTGCCCTTGCCGGGGTGAAAATTTTCCGCGTTGAGGACGACGTAAAGCTTGCCGTCGACGTCCACGATATTGCCTTTGCGGAGAGACGAAGCGATGACCTTCAATGGAACAATCCTTGAACTTTGGGTTATGAGTCTCGATTTCGGGCGGCACCATAGCGATCTTCTCGCCCAATGCCAGTCCTTCCGGCGCATGGCCTTATCGAGGTAAATCTTGGCAAAAGCCCGCTGGTCTCCTGGCAGTTATGCCGCTTTCCGGCCCTACCTGGCCGCACGCGGGCGTATCACGGCGGCTTTGCGCGCCTGGTTTGTCGACCGAGGCTTTAGTGAGGTGGAAACGCCCGCCCTGCAAGTCTCGCCGGGCAATGAAACGCACCTGCATGCCTTCGCCACCGAGCTGGTCACCACCGCCGGCGAGCGGCGGCCGCTCTATCTGCGCACTTCGCCGGAGTTCGCCTGCAAAAAGCTGTTGGCGGCGGGCGAAACGCGCATTTTCGAATTCGCTCGCGTCTTCCGTAACCGCGAGCGCGGCGCACTGCATCACCCGGAATTCACCATGCTGGAGTGGTACCGGGCGAACGAGCCTTACGAAACACTAGCGGACGATTGCACCGCGCTCCTGGGCGAAACGGCGCGTGCAGCTGGTGCCAAAGCGCTCACTTTTCGCGGAAGGAGCGTTGATCCCTTTGCCGCCCCGGAGCGCATGACGGTGGCGGAGGCCTTCATGCGGCACGCCGGCATTGATCTGCTGGCAACCATCGGCAAAGGACACGGCGATCCCGAGGCGCTCGCAACGCAGGCCGACAAGATGGGCGTCAAAATCGCGCACGACGATACGTGGGGCGATATCTTCAGCCGCATCCTCGTCGAGCGCGTCGAGCCGCATCTGGGCAACGACCGTGCAACACTGTTATATGAGTACCCGTTGCCGCTGGCGGCGCTCGCGCGGGCCAAGCCGGGTAGCGACAAGGTTGCTGAACGCTTCGAGCTTTATGCCTGCGGGGTGGAGCTGGCCAACGCGTTCGGCGAACTGATCAACGTAGCCGAGCAGCGCGCGCGCTTTTACACTGCGATGGCAGAGAAGCGACGCATCCACGGTGAGTGTTATCCGATCGACGAGGACTTTCTCACAGCGCTCGCGCAAATGCCGCAGGCGTCCGGAATTGCGCTCGGCTTCGACCGGCTGGTGATGCTGGCGACAGGCGCCAGTGATATCGCACAGGTGATCTGGATGCCGGTGGCGGAATTGGAGTGACGGTGATGAAAGCGACAGAATTAATTTTATCCGCGACGCAGATTTGCGGCCATCGTCTCGCGCCCCCCGGCCAGAGATCCGCTTTGGAAGCCGTCGCGGCTCGCTATCCCGTCAAGGTGCCGGAAGCTTTGGCCGAATTGATCGATCCGAAAAATCCGCGCGATCCCATCGCGCGCCAGTTCGTCCCTGATGCAGCCGAGCTGGCGCAGGAGCCGGGAGAGTTTGCCGACCCGATTGGCGATGAGGTTCACTCGCCGGTTAAAGGTATCGTGCATCGCTATCCCGATCGCGTCCTGCTCAAGCTCAACGCCGTCTGTGCGGTCTACTGTCGCTTCTGCTTCCGGCGTGAAACGGTCGGTCCTGGCAACGCGAAGGTGTTGTCAAAGGCGGCGCTGGCAAAGGCGTTGGATTATATCCGCACGCACAACGAAATCTGGGAAGTGATTCTCACCGGTGGTGATCCGCTGGTGCTTTCGGCACGACGGCTGCGCAAGGTGATGCAGCACCTGGACAAGATCCAGCACGTGAAGGTCCTCCGCATCCATACGCGCGTTCCGGTCGCCACGCCCAAGCGCATCACGGAAGAACTCACGCGCACGCTCAAGGTCAAGGGCAAACCGACTTATGTCGCCGTGCACGTCAATCACGCGCGCGAACTGAGTTCCGCGGCGCGCGCAGCCTGTGCCCGGCTGGCGGATGCCGGTATACCGTTGCTTGGTCAGTCTGTGCTGCTCGCCGGCGTCAACGATACTCCGGAAGAGGTCGCCGCGCTGATGCGCGCTTGCGTCGAGTGCCGCATCAAGCCCTACTATCTGCATCACGCCGATCTCGCGCCTGGCACCGCGCATCTGCGCACCGACATCGCCACCGGTCAGGACTTGATGCGTCGTCTGCGCGGGCGTCTCTCAGGCTTGTGTCAACCGAGCTACGTGCTCGACATCCCGGGCGGCCACGGCAAGTCGCCGATCGGCCCGAACTATCTCGAGCGTGCCAGTTCAAACGGCACCGCGCATTTCGTGGTCGAGGATTTCAACGGGCGGCGGCATCGTTATCCGCCGGCGCCGCAGGTCTAGTGACGGATCGCCAGCAGATCGAGCAGGGCAGCTGTCACCGCAAGCCCGACGAAGCCGACAAACATCACGGCGATCACCGCGCGCCAGAGAAAGGACACGTCGCGCCGTAACGTCGCCACTACATTTTGTTTTTTCAACATGGCCTGACTCTCCTGAGGAGAGTTCCTTGCTGGGCAACGCAAATGTACCTGCAAAGGAATCATCCGGCGCATAAAACCTATGTTAAATATCGCCCATATTCAAACATTGTCGCATGGCTGGCCTGCGCTTACGCCAGCGGCAGATTGGCGCGCCTGTGAAATGCGCCGAGATAACGCGAAATTCGATGCTTTGGCGCGCAACGGCCGTTCAAGCTGCGATGACTGGTAGTGAGCGCGGCTGCCCGGTCTTCTTTGCGGTCCTATGGCTGGCTGATCATTTACTAATCGAATTGCTATGCGGCGATGTTCAGATGGTGGGCACAGAGGCAAACGAGCTTGTTGCTTGTCGGTCCGTTCGCTTTGGTTTTTTTAAGTATGTCGTGCCCTCGCTCGCGTTTCGCTCTGCTTCCGGGCGGCCGGGGAGCCGAATCCAAAAAGTCTGTTGTGCGCAATAGCCGCTCCCACGCGCTCCCATTAGTCCTCTCTGGGGCGCAATAAAGCTAAATTCTCGGCGAAACTCGCTGCGTCGCTTATCACCCCAAAGTGCGGTTGCGATTTTAGGGCTGATGTGTCGTATCGCTACTAATGTAGCCGAGCCTTGTCCTTTGCGAGATCCGGGGGGCCGAAACACCGGCAAGCCGCGCAAATTGGCTTCCGAGACGGTTAGTCCTTGCACCGCTGGCCAGCCGCGGCCTCCACGCTTAGCCGAACACGCAAAGGCGCCGAACAAGGGGGGCGCCGGAACCCCGGTACGACACACCGATGCTTGACCGGGTGACGAGATGCTGGGCGCAGCGCATCGAGAAGCCTTGCTGCGAAACCAGCGCGCCGAGAATTATAACCTCAGCTAAGGACGGACCGCATACAAAAACGGTTGAAGGCCATCCGCCGCGAGTATCAAGAGCAAGTCGTGGCGGAGGCCGAAGCATCCGTTGATGAAATTCGCGCTGCATCAAACCCCCAACGAATCTATGGAAGCCTAAATCCCAAAATGATGCCGTCTAATTCAAATTTGAGGATTTGCCGTACCGCGGGCTTAACCTTTGCCGGGCACGATCCAAGCCTATTCCGGCGGCAAGACCCGGCTCGGATCGGTGAAGCACCAATGATTGATGCGGATAGCGTTAGACGTGCAACCATGTTGCTTCAACGTGCCCAGCAGCTCACAGCGGCCGCTCATCGCGAGCCAGCCAATCGTTCATACTTGCTTAGTCTCGCGGAAACGTATCGAACGGCCGCCGACGAATTAGCGCCGGGTACACCCGATCCGGCGACGGAATTATTTTCGATCAGCGCCGTGAAGCCAACCCAATAGACCGCGCAAAACCGAATCCCCGGGCACTAGCTCGAACCCACAAACGGATCGTGTCACCAGCGGCGAGGACCCTTCTCGAATATCTGAACGGTGGGTAGGCTACGCACGACAGAGATACCGGTAGGATCCACGAACCAACCTGCCAGCCGCCATAGCGCCGCGGTTTCTTCAATCGCCTCGCCACCAATTCGCCAGTGGGTTCTTCCTCGTCGAGTTTTAGCCGTTTGTCACCGTTGCGAAGTGCCTGTGAGGGCGCTTGGTGCAGGAGTTCGACGTCATAACTGCCGTTCGGCGGCCGAAAATATTGAAAAAATCTATCCGACTTCCTTAAGCAGTTCTAAAGATCCGGCTTGTACCATGAATTGTCGTCAAACCTGCGGCCGCTTCGTCGGAGGACACCTTGCCCTTTCGTTCAACTACTGCCACCCGTTCGCGCGCCATGATCGAATGCGCCCAATGCGGCGAAGCACTCTACCTGCCCGAGTGGTCGGAATACCGCCACAAAAACTCAGTGCGGCATCTTTGGAAATGCGAAGCGTGCGATCATGCGTTTGAGACTACCGTTCGCTTTGAGCAGGTAGCTGCGTAGGTACTGCCGCTCGGCTCGGAAAGTTTCAGGCCGACATCGACGCCTTCTCTGAGCTGTTGCGCGTTGGTGCGCGGTGAGTCGCCCATGCGTTAATTTGGATTTGGCCTTCGGGGGAAATAGCGGCCAAGCCCGTAAAACGAATCCTGAGCGTCCTGGACTCGTTGCAGGCCATTTGAGTCCCAAAAGTGCTTAAACCGACCCGGAAGAACGGCTAGCAGCGCGCCCTGTACTTTTAGCCATCAGTGCATCGTGGCTAATTTTGCCACACCGATTGCCATAAATATGACTGCAAAAATCGCAATGTCGACTGCAAAGAAACCAAGAAGCCATCCCGTGAATGCATGTTGCAAGGACCGATGAGGAGGCGCCGATTTGGCTTTGCGGATCACAACGACGCTCAACGGCATAAAGACCAGTGCCATAATAAATCCCGCTATGCGGGAGGTCCCAATTAGTCCGCCGACAGCGCCGGCAATCACGCCAGCAATAAAAAACGAGCCAAGCCCAAACAGGAATCCGCGTTTCACGTCGTGCCCCTGGTCTTGACGTAGCGTCTGATGAGAAAAGCACGGGGATATAGATTGGTTAGCTCCTCCGCGTGAAGTTCGGCTAACCGGGATTTGATGCCATCATTTGTCATCAATCTAGCCGCGTGTTTAGGACAGGGCTAACAGCGTCGATATAAGCCTGCGAGCGATAAGGGCGCCTCGGCACATTAGGTCTGCTCGGCTGGCGCAGAAAGCAGAAGGGTATTAACGTCACCAATTGATTGACCTGCTTGCCACATTTCCGGCTGAGCGTAGCAGTAATGAGCATCATCATTGCAATAGCCGCGTTAGTGCTGGTGCTGTGCGCCGCTGGTCTGATCGGCTCAATGATAGGGCGCAGCCATGCGCCCCTGGTCGAACGCCGCTTCGACCGGGAATTAAGAAGCATTGGGCTTTACAGCGGCATGACTGGCGCTGCGCTCGTAGTCGTCCTCGGATTCGCACTTTGGTTGGCCGGGTATCTGCGCCTAATTTTGTGAAGCGCGCTTTTTTCTGAATTTCTGGAATTTCCTGATTTTTGATTTGGGATTTTTGGATTTATTTGCAGCGGAAACTAATTTAAGGGAGTTTATTTCGGATTCTTGGAATCTGATCCTCCAGACGGCTCCATTGCAATTATGTAGAACATCCACAAAGCAAAAATGAAGGAGACCACCAAAATCCAATTCTGGATTTCGACACCAAGAACGCTGAAATGCCCGACTAACCAATTCATAATGTGATTTCCTACTAAAATTTTTTAGCTTTGGGCTAAAGGGGGGCGGGCCTTAAGGTAAAATTTCCCCGACATCCACCGGCAATACGCGGCCCCCCGTCGCCTCGCGGACCCAGCCTGGGCATTTGCGCCCAAATTCCCGATTGCACTATTTCGCCCTAAATGGCCTCGTATTGGTAGACCGCAGGCCTGTGAGTCAGATTACGGTGCCCTCACCCGACAGCAGCCAGGCCGCCTGAGTCAGTCTAGTTGCGCCAGAAGTCCTTAAATGGCTCGGTGCTCAGTTCTGAGTAGCGTGCGATATGGTCGATATGGAACATAAATACCGAGCTTAGTCTTTTCGGAGCCACGTTCTGAAGGGCGTCATTACTCAAGCGAAATGGCAGACGCATGGAAAAGCGGACGCATGGACGAAAAAACTCAAGCTCAAACATGATAGCTTTGACAAATTTGCGTTTAGCTGCAGCCACCTGCGGTGATCTTAGCAGAACCGGTCAGCCCCTTTTTCTGAATTGTAATGCGCCATTCAGGCGGATGTGTAGATGAGGATTTCGGTTTGATTTCGCGCCATGCCGTTCTTAGGTGACGTGGGCGAACCGGTTCAACTCCAGTTGCCCTGAGTAGCGAATGTAAGCCGTCGATTTATTGCATGCGTGCAGGCATTACCGCCGGATCAGGCTGATGCATTGTGCCAAGAGGCGAGGGCGGTGCTGTGCTGATTGGGGATTCCGTTATGGGCCATAAGCGGAAAGCAATTCTGCGCGCGTAAAAATTCAATAAAAATCCGTGTTCTGTGAACCCAATCACAGAGAGCGCTCTCATTCCATCCTAAGTTGCAGACATCGCAATCCAAGGAACCGAGGCTATCCAATGCGAACAACACCCATTGTAACTGTCGTCGCCGTGGTGTTGGCCCTCCTGATCGTCGCCAAGAGCAAGACGGCTAACCTCACGGAAGCGACCCAAAACCCGCTCCAAAACACAGTGTCGATCTACGATCTTGGCGTCGGGCTGAAGAACCTACCAGTGCAGGAAGCGCCGCTGCCCTAACGATGCTTTTGGCGCGCAGAGCCGGTCCTTTTCTAAATTTTTCTCGAAGGACGGGATAATGCTTACCAAACCCAGGGTGTGGCGCAGAGTTCTGAGCCATTGGTTTGGTTATTGGTGCGGGAAACATAACAGACCCTATTGTTGCCCCCTGTGGGCGAACAACGATGCCTACACGGTTGCTTACCTTGAGGCCAAACGGATCATCACATAGCGGATGATCCCTATTGCCGCCGCAGCCTTAGCGGCAATGGCTGCGTTACTTGGGAGAGTCGGTAACCGCCAAGCGATATTGGACCCCTTCTGGATCCGACGTCCGCCGAATTTCAGAAGCGCCTAATTTTATTGGCGCGCCCTAGGGGATTCGAACCCCTGTTGCCGCCGTGAAAGGGCTCTCTGTAGAAACGGCCGCAAACGGCGGCACTT
>Ga0207745_1000059_pt1 | contig 18281 bp, 15 predicted proteins | sample LuqExpMetageno57_FD_187815 | JGI IMG/M metagenome (GOLD analysis project Ga0207745, IMG submission 187815) | Tropical forest soil microbial communities from Luquillo Experimental Forest, Puerto Rico - Sample 57 (SPAdes) | ecosystem: Environmental > Terrestrial > Soil > Tropical forest ...
CGAGGCAAACCAGGTCGTCAATCTCGTCGGCGGCCCCTACACATGCCCGAACTACCGCGCGCAGGCGCGCGTCGTGTTCACCAACAAGAACGTGATGTGCCAGTACCGCGCGGTCGGCCATCCGATCGCGGTCGCCGTCACGGAAGGTCTCGTCGAGCTTGCAGCGGCGAAGATCGGCATGGATCCGCTCGAATTGCGCCGGCGTAATCTGTTTGCCGACGACGCCTACCCTGCGCAGTCGGCGTCGGGGCTGAAATTCGAGCTGCTGTCACATCATGCGGCGCTCGCGCATCTCGACTCGATGATGAACTACGCGGGCTTACGCGCCGAGCAGGCGCGAATGCGCGAGAAAGGCATCTATCGCGGGATCGGATTCGCTTCGTTCATCGAAGTGACCAACCCGTCCGCCGCGTTCTACGGCGTCGGCGGCGCGCGCATCACGTCGCAGGACGGCGCGACGGTGAAGCTCGACGCGCAGGGCGCGATCTCGGTGCATACCGGCGTGACCGAGCAGGGCCAGGGCGCCGAAGCCGTGATCGCGCAGGTGACGGCGAGCGCCTTCGGCGTGCCGATCGAGAAGGTGCGCGTCGTCACCGGCGATACCGACAATACGCCTTATGGCGGCGGGACGTGGGCCTCGCGCGCGGCTGGCATCGGCGGCGAAGCCGCGTGGCAGGCGGGCAAGGCGCTGCGCGAGAACGTGGTCGCGCTCGCCGCGGCCATGTTGCAGGCGAAGCCCGGCGATCTGGACATCTACAACGGCATCGTTGTTGATCGCGCGACGGGCGCCGAACGACTGCCTCTTGAAGAGCTCGCGCGCGTCGCCTACTTCCGGCCCGACACTTTGCCCGCTGGCATCCAGGCCGAACTCGTCGCGACGCGGCATTACGTGCCGCGCGGCTGGCCGTTCGCCTTCACCAACGGCATCCAGGCGAGCTATCTGGAAGTCGATATCGACACCGGCTTTGTCAAATTGCTCAAGCACTGGTGCGTCGAGGACTGCGGCACGATAGTCAACCCGCAGCTCGTCGATGAACAGATCCGCGGCGGCATCGTACAGGGCATCGGCGCGGCGCTCTATGAGCAATGCGTCTATGACGAGCGCGGGCAGATGCTCAACGCCAGCATGATGGATTATCTCGTGCCGATGGCGGCGGAGATGCCCGACATCGAATGCGGGCACGTCGTCTCGCCGACGGCGGACAGCGAGCTCGGCGCGAAAGGTGCCGGCGAAGCAGGCACCGCCGGCGCGCCGGCCTGCGTGATGAACGCGATCAACGACGCGTTGCGTCCCTTGGACGCCGCTCCGCTCGTGGATATGCCGTTCACGCCGGGGAAGATCTTGGCGGCCTTGGGAAAGGTGTAAGTCGCAGCAAAAGGGTCATGCCCCGCGCATGCGGGGCATCCAGTTCGCCGGAATCATTTTCATCCTCCCAAACGTCGCCGATTGATCTTCGGCCATCCGGCTTGATCATGAGCAAGCCTTGCTCGCGCTGCAAAGCTACACTCGCCTTGAAGTAATGCCTCCGCCCGTCGCAATATTGTGATCGGCGGACGGAAAAACGCACGCAGAAGAACATAGAAGGATACGGTTGGATGAACATCAAGGTGGGCAAAGAGGCGATCGCGGAAGCCTCAAGGAAGCTGAGCAACTGGGGACGCTGGGGCAAGGACGACCAGATCGGCACACTCAATCACGTCACGCCGGAAGACATCGTCGCCGCCGCGCGGCTGATCCGCACCGGCAAGGTATTCGCGCTCGGCATCCCGCTCGACCGGACCGGGCCGCAGACGGGACTGTTCGGCGGCCGGTTCAACCCAATCCACCAGATGCTCGCCACCGGCACCGACGCCATCGCCGGCCAGCAGGACTGGAATCAGATCCGCTACGCCGATGACACTTTGATGCTGTGCGTACAGGGTGCGACGCACTGGGACGCGCTCGGCCACGTGTTCTACGAGGACAAGGCCTATAACGGGCACGACGCCAAGCTGATCGACTCGCGCGGCCTGTCGGTGCTCGGCATCGAGCACTCGAAGAACAAGATGGTCGGCCGCGGCGTGCTGCTCGACATCGCGCGCTTCCGCGGCGTCAAGTGGATGCAGGACGGCGAGAGCATCTCCAACGACGAGCTCGACAAATGTGCCAAGGCGCAGAACGTCGAGATCAGGAAGGGCGACTTCGTGCTGGTCCGCACCGGACAGATGGAACGTTGCCAAGCCGAGGGCGAATGGGGCGGCTACGCCGGCGGCGATGCGCCGGGCGTAAAGTTCGAGAATTGCTACTGGTGCCAGGACAAGCAGCTTGCCGCGATCTGCACCGACACCTGGGGTGTGGAGGTTCGGCCCAACGAGACAACCGAAGCCAACCAGCCCTGGCACTGGGTCGTGATTCCGTCGATGGGCCTGTGCATGGGCGAGATCTTCTATCTGAAGGACCTCGCGCAGGATTGCAGCGACGACGGCGTCTACGAGTTCTTCTTCTGCGGCCCGCCGCTGATCATCACCGGCGGCACGGGCAGCCCGATCAACCCGCAGGCGATAAAATAACGGTCTCTTGTCCCGCACGCGGTGCAGCGCGCAGCGGTGCGCTGCAGATGCGGGACCCCGGTTAGGCATAAGGCAACCGGCATCCCGGGTCTGCAGTGCACCACTTCGCTTTCGCTTCGTGCTGCGCTGCGCCGGGACACAAGAAAGGAGAACTCCAATGCCCCGCTATCTCAAACGCGGAATGGACGCGAGCGCGATCGAGGCGGCCGACGCCAAGGTGCGCCAGACCGTCGAAAGCATCCTCGACGACGTGAAAAAGCGCGGCAACGCGGCGATCCGCGAGCTGTCGGAGAAATTCGATAAATGGTCGCCGGCGAGCTTCAAGCTCACGCCGCAGGAGATCGAGCGCGCGATCGCGCAGGTGCCGAAACGCGATCTCGACGATATCAAGTTCGCGCAGGCGCAGGTGCGCAATTTCGCGCAAAAGCAGCGCGACAGCATGCAGGAAGTCGAGGTCGAGACGCTGCCCGGCGTCGTGCTCGGCCACAGGCACATTCCGGTGAATACGATCGGCTGCTATGTGCCGGGCGGGCGCTACCCGATGGTCGCCTCTGCGCACATGTCCATCGTTACCGCGCGCGTGGCCGGTGTGAAGCGCATCATAGCCTGCGCGCCCCCGTACAAAGGAGGCCCGCATCCCGCGATCGTCGCGGCGATGCATTTCGGCGGCGCGGACGAGATCTTTGTGCTCGGCGGCGTGCAGGCCGTCGCCGCGATGGCGCTCGGCACCGAGACGATCGTGCCGGTCGACATGATCGTCGGGCCGGGCAACGCCTATGTCGCGGAAGCCAAGCGCCAGCTTTATGGCCGCGTCGGCATCGACCTGCTAGCGGGTCCGACCGAGACACTCGTCATCGCGGACGACACGGTCGACGGCGAAGTCTGCGCAACCGATCTGCTCGGGCAGGCCGAGCACGGCCCGACCTCGCCTGCCGTCCTGCTGACCAATTCGGAAAAACTCGCGCGCGAGACGATCCGCGAAATCGAGCGGCTGCTCACCATCCTGCCGACCGCCGACACCGCTTCGCAGGCGTGGAAGGACTATGGCGAGGTCATCGTCTGTGACAGCGAACAGGAGATGATCGCGGAAGCCGACCGGATTGCCTCCGAGCACGTGCAGGTGATGACTCGCGACCCTGACGTGTTTCTCAATGGCATGACGAACTACGGCTCGCTGTTCTTGGGACCGCGCACCAACGTCGCCTATGGCGACAAGGTGATCGGCACCAACCACACGCTGCCGACCAAGAAGAACGCGCGCTTCACCGGCGGGCTGTGGGTCGGCAAATTCCTCAAGACCTGCACCTACCAGAAGGTCTTGACGGACGAAGCGAGCGCGATGATCGGCGAATACTGCTCACGGCTGTGCATGCTGGAAGGCTTCGTCGCGCATGCCGAGCAGGCCAACGTACGCGTGCGGCGTTACGGCGGGCGTAATGTGCCGTATGGGCAGGCGGCGGAATAGCATCTCGACGTCATGGCTGGGCTTGTCCCTGCCATCCACGTCTTCGATAGTCACCCAAGACGTGGATGCCCGACACAAGGCCGGGCATGACGAACATGAGCATTGATCTCACCCGCACCCCCTCCTTCCGCCTCGACGGCCGGCGCGCGCTGGTGACCGGCGGAGGCCGCGGCATCGGGCTCGCCGCGGCGAGCGCGCTGACCGATGCCGGCGCGCATGTAACGCTCGCCGCGCGCACGACGAAGGAGATCGAGGAAGCGGCGAAGGCGATCCGCGCGCGCGGTCAGCAGGCGGATGCGCTGACGCTCGACGTCACCGACATCGACGCCGTGCGCAAGGCGCTCGCAGCGCGCGAGCCGTTTCAGATTCTGGTCAATAACGCCGGCATGAACCGGCCGAAGATGCTGCCCGACGTTACCGTCGACGACTTCGACACGATCATGGGGCTCAACGTGCGCGCCGCGTTTTTCATGGCGCAGACGGTGGCGACGCGGCTCATGGAGGCCAAACTTCCCGGCTCCATCATCAATATTTCGTCGCAGATGGGCCATGTCGGCGCCGCGCGGCGCACCGTCTACTGCGCTTCCAAGCACGCGATGGAAGGCTTCACCAAGGCGATGGCGGTCGAGCTCGCGCCGCACAATATCCGCGTCAATTCGATCGGCCCGACGTTCCTGGAAACGCCGATGACGCGGCCGTTCTTCGAGAACAAGGCGTTTCGCGATGAGGTGCTGTCGAAGATCAAGCTCGGCCGTCTGGGACAATTGGAAGAGCTGACCGGCGCGATCGTCTTTTTGGCGAGCAATGCGTCGTCGCTCATGACCGGCTCGGCAATGGTGCTCGACGGCGGCTGGACGGCCGAATAGGAGCTTTGCATGCGCTTGCTTCTACTGTGCGCGTTCCTGCTGGTCGCCTCACCCCTGCATGCGGCAGACAGCGGCAATATCGTCGGCACCTGGAAGCTCGTCTCGGTCGTTTACGAGGACGCGCAAACGAAGGAGCGCACGCCGGTGCTCGGCGAGCATCCGCGCGGCTTTCAGATCGCGACACCGGAAGGCCGCTGGATCGCGCTAGTCACGGCCGACGGGCGCCCGGTGCCGAAGACCGACGAGGACAGGGCCAAGGCCTTGCGCACGATGATCGCCTACAGCGGCCGTTATCGCGTGGAAGGCGATAGGGTAATCACCAAAGTCGAGGTCGCCTGGAACGAGGCCTGGGTCGGCGGCGAGCAGATACGGTTTCTGCGCTTTGAGGGCGACGATCTGTTGCACATCGAAAGCCCGCCGATGCCCCATCCAAACGTGAACGATCGCACTGTGCGGGTGATCGTCACCTGGGCGCGCGACAAATCGTAAAACGGCATATCAGGCGGAGCACTTCAAAACTTCTGGGTTGACGCAATTCGGCGGCGTGCGGCCCGAAAGCAGCGCCTCGATGTTGTCGACCACGATGCGCGCCATTTCCTCACGCACCTCGACAGTCGCGCTGCCGAGATGCGGATTGAGCACCACGTTCTTCATCTTCTTCAGCTCGGCGTGCACTTTCGGCTCGCGCTCGAACACGTCGAGACCCGCGCCGGCGATCTTCTTAGCCTTCAGCGCGCGCACCAGCGCGTCCTCGTCGATGATCGGACCGCGTGCGGTGTTGACGACGAACGCAGTCTTCTTCATCAGTCCGAATTCACGCTTGCCGATCTGATGCCGCGTCTCCGCATTGAGCGGCGAGTGCAGCGAGACGAAATCGGATTCGCGCAGCAATTCGTCCAACGACACGTAAGTGAGCCCGGCCTCGCGCTCCTCGGCTTCCGATTTGCGCCGCGGCGTCCAGTAGAGAACACGCATGGAGAAGCCTTGCGCGCGCTTGGCGACCGCCTTGCCAATCAGGCCGCCGCCCCCGACCAGACCTACGGTCTTACCCCACACTGACGAGCCGAGCAGATGGCGCGACTGCCCGCCGGGAAACTTGCCTGCGCGCACCAGCCGATCGCCCTCGGCTATGCGGCGTGCGACGGCGAGCATCAGACCGAATGTCAGATCGGCCGTCGCCTCCGTTGTCACCGGCGGAACGACGGTGACCGGAATGCCGCATTTCGTCGCTTCGACCACGTCGATGTTCGACGGCGTGATCGACTGCGCGGCGATGTGCCTGAGCTTCGGATTGGCCGAGACCACCGCCGCGTCGATCTTGTCATGCAGCAGGCAGAACAGTATTTCCGCCTTCTTCACGGCCTCGATCAACGTCTTGTGCGGGATGATGCGGCTGTCGTCCGGAAATACCTTGACGCTGCCGAGCGCGCGCAGGCGCTTCATCGCACTCTCCGCGACCGGCTGGGTGACGAAAATGCGCGGTTTGGCCATTAGCGCAGCCACCGCACGATGCCGGCGACGCCGTCGACAGCGCACTGCGCGCCGTCCGGGATCGTGCTCGTTGCATCGAGTACGCCCAGCACCATCGGAATGCCGCGTTCACGCGCGAGCGAGGCCATATGCGACGTCGAGCCGCCGCGCTCCGTCACCACGCCGGCGACGCGCGTGAGGATGTGGCTGAGCGCCGGGCCGGCCACTTTCGTCACTAGGATGTCGCCAGGTGCGACGCGCGACAATTCGCATTCGCAATTGACGACGATCGCGCGGCCGGAGCCCCAGCCGATACCCGCGGGATGACCGCGTAGGCCCGGATGCCTAAGCCAGATCTCGTCCGGTACGATCGGCGCCTCGACGTGCAGCGGGCGCGACTGCAGTAGCTTGAAGCCGCCCTTGTCCATCGCCCATTCGATCTCGACCGGCATGCCGGCGAGCTTCTCGCATCGGCGCACCAGACGACCGAGCGTCACAGCTTCGCCGGGCGTGAGACACGGCTCGCTGACCATGTCCTTCGGCACGAGCTGCGGCGCGGCTTCGCCGTGCGCGCAAATATCGCGATGATCCTTGCGGCCCGCTTCGATCGAGCGCACGAAGCCTGTCTTCGACAGAACGATGCGGTCCGGCACGACCTCGCCTTGCGCAATCGCCGAACCGAGACCCCAGGTCGCGGACAAGAGCATGTGGCCTTCCGCGGTCTCGCTTAAGCCCCCGCCTGACGCTTTCGCTGAGATCAACGGCTGGATCAGCACGCCCATCGCAGTCTCGGCGGGCGAGAGACCGTGGTTGTCCATGTAACGCCGCGCATTCGACGTCCACAGCGCGGCCCAGCACGCGCGCACGACGGTCAAGAATTCGGTTTCGTCGTTGATGCCGAGAAAGCTCTCGAACTGGCCGGCAAAATTCGCGCCCTGCCGGTCCTCGATCAGCGCGGAGGAGCGGATCGCGCCGAGTGAACCGTCGGCGCGTTGCGTGCGCCAGGCTTCGAGCAGCGGCTCAAGAATCTCCGGCGCGATCGGCCTCTCGTAGATCGCAAGCCGGATCGCAATCGACAGCCGGCGCGAGGTCGGAATGTCCGCCGTCTTGTATTGCTCGATCAGCCCGGCGATGCCGAGATGTTCGACCTGGTGACGGTATGCGTCCGCCGTCAACGCGAACCCGCCCGGCGTCGGCAAGCCGGCCTGCGTCAGCGACGCAAGGTTCGCCACCTTCGGGCCGACCTGTTCAGGATCGGCCGCGCGCGCGTTGGTAAGCGGGAGGATCAAGGCGGACATCTAATCTCTCGCGTCCCGGATGCGGTGCAGCGCGAAGCTCTTGCGAAGCGGTGCGCCGCGATCCGAAACCCAGCTTGCTTTTGAGAAACCGGGATCCCGGGTCTGCAGCGCACCACTTCGTGCTGCGCTGCGCCCGGGAGAAGGCGTTTGTTATTTCACGTGATCGCCGTAGCCCGGCAGCGGATCGACGACCGTGATCTGCTTGACCGGGAAGTTCGAGACGATCTCTATCTCGTTTTTCTTCACGATCAGCATTTCCTCGATGCGCACGCCGTATCGGAAGCGCTTGCCGTGCTGAGTCTCGAGCGCAAACGTCATGCCTTCCTGGATGTCGATCGGGTGATCAAGCGACCAGATGCGCGAGATCACCGGCGGATCGTATTGCGCAAGGCCGAGGCCGTGGCCCCACAAGTTCGCGGCGGCCTGGTCTTCGTCCTCGTAGCCCCAGGTCTCCTGCGCCGACGGCCACTTCGATGCGATGTCCTTGGTCGTCGCGCCGACCTTCACCGCGCCGATCGAGTCATAGAGCCACTCGAGCGCGGTCGCGTACGTGTCCTTCTGCTCTTGCGTAGGCTCTTTGCCGACGCAGTAGGTGCGGTAATAGCAGGATTTGTAGCCATTCCAGGTGAGCGCGGCCAAATCCATGAACACGATGTCGCCCGGCTGGATGATGCGGTCGGAGAAGTTGCGCCAATTCGGCCACGTGTTCGGACCAGAGGAGACGATCACGTCCTCCACGTCCTCCATGCCCGGGATCGAATAAAGATATTCCATCAGATGTGCGGTGACCTGGTTCTCAGTCACTCCAGGACGCAGGAATTTCATGCACTCCCAGTGCGTGGCATCGCCGATCGCCCCGACAATGCGGAAGCACTCCTGCTCATCGGGAGACTTGACCGCACGCGCCTCCATCATCGGCGTCATGCCGTCGGTCCAGTGGATGTTGTTCTCCTTGAAGACATTGATCATGTTGATGTCGATGAAGTCGACGCCGATTTTCTGGCCCTCGACGCCATTGTCCTTCATCGCCTGGATCACCGCCTTCACGAATTTCTTGACCTGCTGGGTCGAGGCCGGGCCCGCCGCGCCTTTGATCCAGGCGAAGGAGTGCCGCACGTTCTCCTTCGGAATCCACGGGCTATGGCGCTCGATCTGGAAGCCAATGTCGCCCTGTTCGAACAGGATCGGCCGCCCGTCGCCGCACAGCATCGCGTAGCGCAGGCCGGGCTTGAGGCGATTCCAACCGGGCGTGAGCGTGCCGGTGATGTAGCGGACGTTCTCGTCGTACATGCAGAGCATGGCGCCGAGCCCGTGCTTCTTCATCATCTGACGCGCGCGCTCGATGCGGTATTCGCGCATGCGGTCCCAATTGACCCGCTGCTGCCAATCCATACCGGCAATGCCGAAATTCGCTCCCATGGCGTTCCTCCACGCGGCCCTTGCCGCTAACCTGCTGCTGATTGGGGCGCGACTGTAAGCCGTTTGACCCTCCAGGCTGAAATAATATCTCTTGCCATCCTCCATCAGGTTTTCTAATGACGCCGCATGCCCGCGATCCCGCTCCGGCAAATCCGCGCCGTCATCGCCGTCTGCGAGGAAGGCTCCTTCACCCGCGCTGCAGAACGCGAGAACGCGACGCAATCCGGCATTTCCCAGCACGTCGCCGCTGCGGAGCAGGCGCTGGGTGTGAAGCTGTTCGAACGGACGCCGGCCGGCGTCACAGCGACGCCGGCGGGATTGCGCTACTACCGGCGCTGCGTCGAAGCGGTGGGCGCGCTCGATCAGGCGGCCGATGAGGCGCGCTCGCTTGGCCGACAGGTAACGGGCGACCTGCGCATCGGGCTCATGCCGACCTTCACGCGCGCAGTGCTCGCATCGGTGCTGGACGATTTTGTCCCGCGTTGTCCCGAGGTGCGGCTGCACATTGTCGAGGGTTACAGTGGCCTGCTCACCGAGATGGTGCTCGACGACGAACTCGACTTCGCCGTCGTGCCAGCATTCGAAGGCACGATCGGGTTGAAATCTCGGCTGCTCGTGCGCGACCGCGAGATGCTGATCTCGGGACCCAAGCGCGGGCTGACCGCGCTCGCGCCGGTGCGACTCGGCCAACTGAAACCGCTGAAAATTGTGGTCCCCGGTCCCGACAACATCCGGCGGCGTAATCTCGAAACCTATTTCCAGAGTCACGGCGTCGAGATCGAAGCCGTCCTCGAAATGGACGCGATGATCGCGACGCTGGAATTTGTCGCGCGATCAGACTGGGTGACGGTGCTGCCGAGCGTGATTTCCGTCAACGACATCGGCCGCGGCGAGATGACCGTGAACCCACTGGTCGAGCCCGAGCTGCACGCCGAATTCGTCGTCATCCAGCCCACTCGCCGCGTGCTGTCGACCCAGGCTCGCCTTTTCCTCGAGCGCTTCGAGCGGGAAGTTGCGCATATCCACGCCGTCTGGGACCGCGCCATCGCCGGTCCGACCGCCCGTACCGCAAAACGCGCATAGCTGCTGGGCGAATGGCGTCGGATTTGATACGGCTCAATGCGTTTTGCTGCGTCGCACCATACCAAATATCGTGAAAATTCAGGAGGTTGCGATGCGCATCCTGTTTCAGATCACGGCGGTCGCCGCGATCGTCATGTTCATTCTGGGCGTGAAGGCCGTGATCCCGACTCCGACCGCGACCGCGGCTGTCGAGACCAGAATTGACATCATGCAGATGCAGGCGGCTGCGCCAAATCTGCCCGCACAGTTCGTCCGCGACATGACCTTCGCGCTCGACGAGTGAGCGCGCCGCCCGCGCGCAACCTGTTCACACCGAGGCGGGGGCACCCGGCTGCTTGAGTGGGTGCGCGCGGGCGAAAGCTTCGATCGTGTTGAGGCCGTCGACAATCCGCTTCACCGTCGGGAACGGCGCGAGGTCGGCCTTGAAATAGGCTGCACCGACCGCCTGCCCGGCAAGGCAGATGTCCGCCATCGTGATCTGATCGCCTTGGCAGTAGCGCCCTGTCTGCGGCGACTGCAGATGCGTTTCCAGTGCCTTCAGCGCGCTCGTGTGCCAGTGGTTGCCCCACTTCATCACGCCCGCTTCGTCGATCTTGTATTCATGCGCGAGGAATTCGCGCACGCGCGGCACGATCAGCGGATGCGTGTCGCAGGCGATGATCTGCGATAAGCCGCGCACCCGCGCGCGTGCCTTTGGATCCTTCGGCAGCAGCGGCGGATTGGAATGCGTCTCGTCGAGATATTCGAGAATGGCGAGCGACTCGAACAACACCGTGCCATCGTCCTCGACCAGCGCGGGGATCGCCATCATCGGATTGATCTTTCGAAAGCTCTCGTCGCGCTGCTTGCCCTGCATCAAATTGACGTCGATCACCTCGTCAGGCGTGACGCCCTTGAGGTTGAGCGCGATGCGCACGCGATAGGTCGCAAGCGACCGCCAGAAGGAAAAGAGTTTCATTAGACTCTCCCGTTCTCTTCGTCAGGGGCGGGCTCATCCCGACCCTGACGCCCGTTATTTCTTCTTCCCCGACCAATACACCGCCATGCGCGAGCCATCGCCACCGCCTTGCCCCTGCTGCACGGCGTCCTCGAAGCCGCTGAGCGTGGCCTTGGTTGCGCGCATGTCGGCGCCGAGCGCCTCGCCGGTTGCCACCATCGTGCGTAGATCCTTCGCGCCGTTCGCGATCGAGAACGTGGTCGGGCCGGGATCCTTGCCCTCCAGCATCGTGACGATCATCTCAGAACGGTTCTTCAGCGCGGGATTGGCGCCGTTCGTATCGACGAACAGATCGAGCAACCGCTTCGGCTCCCAGCCGACCGAGCGCGCGATCGCAAAGGCTTCGCCGTAGGCCTGCCACGCGACCATCAGCGGCAGATTGATCGCAAGCTTCATCGCAGCGCCGCTGCCGACCGGCCCGCAATGCTCCAAACGTCGCGTGAGTTGATCGAGGACCGGCTTCGCGCGTGCCGCGTCGGCCGGCTCCGCGCCCATCAGGCCGAGCAGTTTCCCTTGTCGCGCCGGCGCCGTCGAACCGCCGACCGGGCACTCGACCAGGCTCCCGCCTTTCGCGCGCACTTTCGTGGCGAGATCGGTCTCGATCTTCGGCGGCACCGTGCTCATCTCGATGAACAGCTTGCCTTTCACGTCACCGGACAACAGACCCTTCGGCCCGTTGTAGACCTCATCGATCGCGGTGCCGTCGGTCAGGATGCTAATCACCGCGTCGCATTTGGTTGCGAGATCGGCTGGAGACGACGCGATGGTCGCGCCGGCCGCGCCGAGCGGCTTCGCCTTTTCGGGCGAGCGATTCCATACCGTTACCGTGTGGCCCACCTCAATCAGCCGCGCCGCGATGTTGGCGCCCATCGCGCCGAGACCAGCTACCCCGATGTTCATGTCTGCTCCTCGTTTGCTTTTACGAAACGATAGGCGATCACGTTCAAGCGTGAAAGCCTCGACAATCGAAGCGGCGAAACTGTAAGAGACGGCTTTCGCGCATGCACAAAGTGGGGACGAGATGGCGGGAAGCAAAAAAGTCGGGGTGATCGGCCTCGGCATTATGGGGGGCGCGTTCGCGAGCAATCTTGCGGCCGCAGGCTGGGACGTGACCGGCTTCGACATCAGCGCGCCGCGCCGGCGCGAGGCGCAGAAGGCGGGGGTCAAGATCGCAAGGAACGCGAAAGAGGTCGCCGAATCCTCCCCCGTCGTGCTGACGAGCCTGCCCAAGCCGCAGGCCTTGATAGATGTCGCGCGCGAGATCGCCGCGGCCAACCTCAAGCCCCGCATCGTCGTGGAAATGAGCACGTTTGAAATTTCAGATAAGGAGAAAGCCGCGAAGGTGCTGACCAAAGCGGGCCACACGATGCTCGACTGTCCGGTCAGCGGCACCGGCGCACAGGCGAAGGCGCGCGATCTCGTCTTCTACGCGAGCGGCGATTCCAAAGCGGTCCGCAAGCTCAAGCCGATGTTCGAAGCCTTCGGCCGTCACGTCTACGACGTCGGCGAGTTCGGCAACGGCAGCAAGATGAAGTACGTCGCCAATCTGTTGGTCGCAATCCACAACGTCGCCAGCGCCGAGGCGATGGTGCTCGGGATGAAAGCCGGCCTGCCGCCGCAAGCGATTTTCGATCTGGTGAAAGCCGGCGCCGGCAACAGCCGCGTCTTTGAGCTTCGCGCGCCGATGATGGTGAAAGGCAAATACGACACCGTCACCATGAAGATCGACGTCTGGGACAAGGACATGCAGGTGATCGGTGATTATGCGCGCAAGATCGGCGTGAAGACGCCGATCTTCGACGCGACCAAGCCGATCTATGTGAAGGCGCAGAAGAGCGGGCTCGGCATGAAGGACACCGCCGCCGTCTGCGCCGTGCTGGAGCAGATGGCGCGGCTGAAACGGACGCGCGGAAAGAAGACGGCGTAGCCTCTTCCGCATCGCCATTCATCTCGTCATGCCCGGCCTTGTGCCGGACATCCACGTCTTTGTAGCTTCTCCGTCCAATTAAAACGTGGATGGCCGGGACAAGCCTGGCCATGACGACTTCCGGGGGAAGCGAATGACCGCGCTCGAGCATCGATTGGAAATCCGCGACGGCATGCGGATCGACTGGAACGTACCGATCGAGATGGACGATGGGCTCGTGCTGCGCGCCGACGTCTTCCGTCCGGCGAAGGACGGCCAATATCCCGTCATCCTCACCTACGGCCCCTACGCAAAAAACCTTGCCTTCCAGGACGGCTATCCGAGCGCGTGGCAGCGTATGGCCGAGAAGCATCCCGACGTGACGGCGGGATCCTCGAACAAATACCAGAACTGGGAAGTCGTCGATCCGGAGAAATGGGTTCCGCACGATTACGCCTGCGTGCGCGTCGATTCACGCGGAACCGGCTGCTCGCCGGGCTATGTCGATCACTTCTCGCCGCGCGAGACGAAGGATTTTTATAATTGCATCGAATGGGCCGGCGTGCAGCCCTGGTCGAGCGGCAAGGTCGGGCTGAACGGTATCTCCTATTACGGCATCAACCAGTGGCACGTCGCGAGCCTGCAGCCGCCGCATCTCGCCGCGATCTGCGTCTGGGAAGGCTCGGCCGATTGGTATCGCGACATGACTCATCACGGCGGCATTCTCTCGACGTTTTGGGAGAACTGGTACGACATGCAGGTCAAGACCGTGCAATACGGCGAGGGCGAGCGCGGCGGCCGCAGCCGCGTGCACGGCGAACTCGTCTGCGGGCCGGAGACGCTGTCGGAAGAAGAGTTGAAGAAGAGCCGCTGCGATTTCGGCGCCGAGATCGCCGCGCATCCGCTCGATGACCAGTATCACCGCGACCGCTCGCCAGTGTGGTCGAAAGTGACGGTGCCGGTCTTCTCCGCCGCCAATTGGGGCGGTCAGGGTCTGCATCCGCGCGGCAATTTCGAGGGATTCGTGCGCGCGGCGTCCAAACAGAAATGGTTGGAGGCACACGGCATCGAGCACTGGACGCATTTCTACACGGACTACGGACGCGAGCAGCAGCTCAAGTTCTTCGACACTTTCCTGCACGGAAAGGATACCGGCTGGTCGAAGCAGCCGCGCGTGCTGTTGCAGGTGCGCCATCCTGGCGAGAAGTTCGTCGGCCGCGCCGAGAACGAATGGCCGCTCAAGCGCACGAAATGGACCAAGTTCTATCTCGATCCCGCGACCATGACGCTCGGGAGCAAGAAACCGGCGAAGGGCGGCAAGCTCTCTTTCGCGGTGATGGGCGACGGCTTCACCTTCCTCACGCCGCCGCTGAAGGAGGAGACCGAGATCACCGGCCCCAGCGCGCTGAAGCTTTTTGCGTCGTCGTCGACGGCAGACGCCGACTTCTTCATCGTGCTGCGCGTCTTCACCGGCGACATGAAGGAAGTCGTCTTCCAGGGCGCGATCGATCCGCACACGCCGGTGGCGCAGGGCTGGCTCCGCGCCTCGCACCGCAAACTCGACAAGAAACTGTCGACGCCGTACCGGCCGTACCACACGCATGACGAAAAGCAGCCGCTAAAAAAAGGTCAGGTTGCCGAACTCGATATCGAAATCTGGCCGACATCGATCGTCGTGCCCGCGGGCTATCGCATCGGCCTGTCCGTGCGCGGCAAGGACTACGTCTACCCGGGCGGCAGCGGGGGCAAGCTGTCGAATTTCAAGAACGAGCTCACCGGCTGCGGGCCGTTCCTGCACGACGATCCGCGCGACCGTCCGCCCGAACTGTTCGACGGTACCACGACGCTGCACTTCAGCGCGGGCAAAGCGCCCTACGTGCTGCTGCCGCTCATTCCGCCGAAAGGAGGCCGCGCTAAACACGCCCGCTGATACTTCTGTACGGCAGCGCAGGATAACATGCGACGCTTCGCTCGCCTTTCCAGGGCTTTACATCAGACGCGCCCTTGGCGGATGATGTGGGGGAAACAGAAACAGCGTATGCATCCAAGATGCACGCGCCTAAATATGTAATGGCCGTTAAAGGCCGCGCTGGACAAAAGCCCGCTCGGGCATAGGGAGGACTGCCAATGACACGCAAGATCTCTCGCCGCACTATGCTGGCGGGCACAGCGGCGGGCGCCGCGGCTGCGGCCTTCAAATTCCCGACGCCGGCGATCGCGCAGAACGCGCCGTTCAAGCTCGGCCTGCTCACCGTGAAGACCGGCCCCCTCGCGCAGGGCGGCATCCAGATGGAGCAGGGCATCGTCACGTACCTGAAGGAGAAGAACTACACCTTTGCCGGCCGCAAAGTGGACTTCATCTCCGCGGATTCGGGCGGCAACCCGGCGGGCGCGAAGACGAAGGCACAAGAACTGATCGAGCGCGACAAGGTCGACAGCATCGTAGGACCGCTCGCCGCTTTCGAACTGCTGGCGATCACCGATTACATCGCGCAGCAGAAGACGCCGCTCTTGAGCCTCGCCGCGGCAGAAGACATGACGCAGCGCCGGCCGAACCCGTATTTCGTCCGCGCGTCCGCGACGTCCTCGCAGGCCATGCATCCGATGGCGGATTATGCGGCCAAAGAACTGAAGCTGAAGAACGTCATCACCATCTCGGAAGACTTCGCCTTCGGCTACGAGCAGATGGGCGGCTTCCAACAGACCTTCGAAGAGAATGGCGGGAAGATCCTGAAGAAGCTGTGGCCGCCGATCGTCACGCCGGATTACACGCCCTACCTCGCCCAGATCGCGGATTGTGACGGCGTGTGCCAGGGCTTCGCCGGCTCGAACCCGCTGCGTTTCATGAAGCAGTACGTCGCCGCGGGCCTGAAGTACCCAGTAGTGAGCGGCGAAACCGGCGGCGACGACGCGCTGATGCATTCGTTCGGCGACGAGGCGATCGGCATGTACAGTTGCTGCCCCTATACGCTCGACCTTCAGAACGAGAGCAACAAGCGTTTCGTGGCCGCAATGCAGAAGGACTACAAGGTCGATCCGGGCTTCTATGCGGCCGGCCTCTACATCAATGGCATGGTGGTCGAAGCGGCGCTGGAGAAGACCGGCGGCAAGTCGGACAACAAAGAAGAATTGATCAAGGCGATGCGGTCGGTGTCGCTCACCGATACACCACGCGGGCCGGTCAAATTCGACCACTTCGGCAACGTGATCGGCAACTTCTACGTCCGCAAGGTCGAGAAGGCCAACGGCAAGATGATGAACAAGACGGTGAAGACGTATGAGAACGTTAGCCAGTTCTGGAACTACGACGAGAAGAAGTTCTTGTCGCAACCCGTCTACTCGCGCGACTATCCGCCGCTGAAGTCGTAAACGCTCTGTCTTCTCCGCGGGCGCCCGAAACGGCGCCCGCTCTCTATCCAGCGCCCACGCGAGAACAACCCGGCGATGAGTTTCTATCTGGTGCTGACGGTGAACAGCATCACCTTCGGGGGATTGCTGTTTCTGCTGTCGTCCGGCTTTTCGCTGATCTTCGGGTTGATGCGTATCCCAAACCTGACGCACGGCTCGCTGTTCATGCTCGGCGCCTATGTCGGCGCGACCTTCGTGGTCGGCATGCTCGGCGCAAAAATGAATTTTTGGCTCGCGGCTCTGCTTGCGACGATCGCGATCGCCCTGACGGGCGCATTCATCGAAAGGTTCCTGCTGCGCCGCCTGCCGGGCAACGAGCTTGCGCAGGTGCTGGTGACGCTAGGCCTGTCTTTCATCGCGGCCGACTTCAGCCTGATGGTCTGGGGTGGCGACCCGCTCACCGTCGCGACACCCGAAGGCCTCGAGGGCTTCGCGCGCATGGGCTCGCTCGTGTTCGCGCTCTATCGCCTCGCCATCATCGTCATTGCGGCGGTGGTGGCGATTGCTTTGTGGCTGCTGCTAGAGCGCACGCGCCTCGGCGCGATGATCCGCGCCGGCGTGGACGATCCGGAAATGGCGCGCGTAGTGGGCATCCGCGTGTCGCAACTGTTCACCATCGTGTTCGCGCTGGGCGCGGGCCTCGCCGGGTTCGCCGGCATCATCGGAGCCCCGATCCTGTCGGTCTACCCGGGCCTCGATCAGGACATGCTGCCGCTCGCGCTCGTCGTCGTGATCCTCGGCGGCTCGGGCAGCCTGCTCGGCTCTTTCGTCGGCAGCATCGTGATCGGCTTCATCTATAATTTCGGGCAGGCGCTGCTGCCCGAGCTCGCTTATTTCGTCCTCTTCCTGCCCATGCTGCTGGTGCTGCTGCTCCGGCCGCAGGGCTTGTTCGGCAGGCACGTCCCGTGACGACTCGCAGTATCGCCCTCGTTGTTGCGCTCGGACTGCTCATCGCAGTGCCGTACTGGATGCCCGGCGTCTATTACGTGAACGTCGCGAGCCAGATCCTGCTTTATGCAATCTTCGCGCTCGGACTGAATATCCTCGCAGGCTATGCGGGTTTGGTCTCACTGGGCCACGCCGGTCTGTTCGGGATTGCGGCGTACGTCGCCAGTTATTCATTGCAGCACGGCTTCGGCCACGGTGCTTCGATCATCTTCGCGATAGCGATCGGCATGCTGTCGATGGCGCTGTTTGCCCTCCTCTCGCTGCGCTCGAGCGGTATCGGCTTCATCATGATCACCTTGGCGCTCGGCCAAATCCTGTGGGGTCTCGCCTATCGCTGGATCAGCATCACAGGCGGTGACAATGGCATCAACGTGCCGAACCGTCCCGAACTGTTCGGCTTCTCGCTCGCCGATGCGAATACCTTCTATTACGTGACGATGGTGATCTTCCTGATCTGCATCGGGATGGTTGCGATCTTCACCCGCTCGCCGCTCGGCGCCGCATTGATGGGGACGCGCGACCAGCCGCGTCGCATGAATGCGCTCGGCTATCACGTTTGGGCGATCCGCTTCTGGGCGTGCATGTTCTCCGGGTTACTCACCGCAATCTCCGGCATCCTGTTCGTCTACTATACGCAGTTCATCAGCCCGCAGACTTTGGCGCTAACGGCGTCGGCTGAAGTGCTGCTCATGGTCATCGCCGGCGGCGCCGGCACGCTGTTCGGACCTGTCGTGGGCGCGATTCTGGTCGTGGTGGTGAAGAGCGTCGTCAGCGGCTTCATCGAGCGCTGGAACATGCTGCTCGGCTTCATCTTCGTCGCCATCGTGATCTTCATGCCTGAAGGTCTCGTGCCGGGCACGACTCGCCTATG
>Ga0207745_1000061_pt1 | contig 17973 bp, 13 predicted proteins | sample LuqExpMetageno57_FD_187815 | JGI IMG/M metagenome (GOLD analysis project Ga0207745, IMG submission 187815) | Tropical forest soil microbial communities from Luquillo Experimental Forest, Puerto Rico - Sample 57 (SPAdes) | ecosystem: Environmental > Terrestrial > Soil > Tropical forest ...
CAAAGACGCTAGAAGCCTACCGCCGCGACGTCATGCAGTTCCTCGGGTTCCTCGCCGGCCATCTGGGTGGAGCGCCGACGCTTCGACAACTGGCTAAGCTGACGCCCGCGGACGTGCGCGCTTTCATGGCAGAACGCCGCAGCGACGGACTGAGCAGCCGTTCGCTGATGCGGTCGCTCGCCGGCGCCCGTTCGTTCGCGCACTATCTCGAACGCAACGGCAAGAGCAAGGTCGGCGCTTTGTCGGCGGTGCGCGCGCCTAAGGTCGCAAAAACCTTGCCGAAGCCGCTCACCATCGCCACGGCCAAGCGCATCTCCGATGCCGAGCTGCGCGTCGGCGAGGGGCGCGAACCGTGGATCATCGCGCGCGATGCCGCCGTGCTGGCGCTTTGCTACGGCTCAGGCCTGCGCATTTCAGAAGCGCTGTCACTCAAGCGCAAGGACGTCGGTGCGCGCGACGTCATCACCGTCCGCGGTAAGGGCAACAAGATGCGCATGGTGCCGTTGCTGCCACAGGTCGCCAAGCTGATCGCCGATTACGTGCAGCTCTGCCCGCTTGATCTGCCGGACGATGGCCCCCTCTTCATTGGTGCGCGCGGTGGCTCGCTTAGCGCACGCGTAGTGCAACTAACGATGGCGCGACTGCGCGGCGCTCTCGGTCTTCCCGATACGGCGACGCCGCACGCACTGCGCCACTCCTTCGCCACGCATCTCCTGGCGCGCGGCGCCGACCTGCGCTCGATCCAGGAATTGCTTGGCCACGTGTCGCTCTCGACCACGCAGATCTACACCGCGGTCGATACCGAGCTGCTCTTAAAGGTCTATTCCAGCGCCCATCCGCGCGCCTAAGACGAATGCCGTGCGCATAGCCACTTGCGTGCCGCCGCGCGCGTTAGCATCGTTACGTAGACGTGGGAGAGACCGATGAGCGCACACGAGCATCTGGAACAAGCTGAGCAAGTCGAGCATGTCTCGCACAGCGGCAGCAAGAAGATCGCGCTGTTCATCGCGGTGTTGGCGCTGTTCCTCGCCTTATCGGAGATGCTGGGTAAGAGCGCGCAGACCTCCGCGCTCGCCCACAATGTGAACAGCAACGACCTTTGGTCGTTTTTCCAGTCCAAGACCATCCGCATGGCCCTGCTGAGCACTGCGGCGGAGCAAATGGAGATCGAAGCCGAGCACGCGACCGACCCCGCGATCAAGGCGCGCTTGAACAAGACGATCGATACTTGGAAGGATAACGTGGTGCACTATGACGATGACCCTTCGACCAATGAAGGCCGCAAGCAGCTCGTCGAGCGCGCCAAGGAGTCAGAGCACCTCCGCGACGAAGCACGCGCGCGCTACCATCAATATGAATTCGCCTCGGCCGCCTTGCAGATCGGTATTGTGCTGGCTTCGGCGGAAGTGATCACCAGCATTGCCGCGCTCGGTTGGCTGAGCGGACTATTTGGCCTCCTTGGTCTCGGCCTGATGGGATTGGGCCTCTCGGCGCCGCACGCTTTGGATTTTCTCTTCCACGTCGCCCGCTGAATAGCCCCGAAGGCTACACCGGCCTTACGCACGTCGGCGCAGCCGCCACAGCCGACGCAGAAAACAGAGCTGCTGGCGGTCGTGCTCGGCCTACGCGTGTCGAGCCATGCAACGATGGCTCGAGGTGGTCCCACAGCCGCGCTTCCAGCAGGTACAGCAGGGCCAGAACGAACCTGGCTTGATAACTTTCCCGGTGGCCGCAATTAAAGCACGGCTTTCATGCCTGCGATCAGGACCTCACCCTCCCGCCATCCACGTTGAGCGTCTGCCCCGTCATGAAAGCGGCATCGTCGCTGGTCAAAAACGATACCGCGCCGACTAGATCCTCCGGCACTTCCACGCGCTTGATAGCCTGCATTTGCGCCACAGCGATGAACTCTTCTTCCATGGTCTTAAACTGCGGCCGCGGCGCGCGCACGATGGTGCCGGGCGAACGCGTGAGACCCGGCGCGATGGCATTGACGGTGATTCCATCGGGCGCCAGATCCGTCGCTAGCGCGCGCGTGAAGCCAACGATGCCGCCTTTGCTGGCCACATAATGCGCGAAGCCGGTGACGACCGAACCGAGCGTCGACGACGCCATGTTGACGACGCGGCCCCATTTGCGCGCGCGCATGCCCGACACGAAGGCGGCCGTCACGAGAAAAGTGCCGTCCAGATTGATTGACAGGACCTGCCGCCAGTCGGCGAAGGTCATCTCGGGGAATTCCTTTTGCGGAAAGATACCGGCGCAATTGATCACAATATCGACGTCGCTGAACTTCGACTGCACCTGCTTAGCCATGGCAGCGACCGATTGCTCCGACGACACGTCGCACTCGACTGCTATGGCCTGCCGGCCCGCCGCTTCCACCAGTTTCACGGTGTCGCTGCCGTCGCCGATGTCCGCGATCGCGATGTGTACGCCGTCTTCCGCTAGCCTTTTCGCGAAGGCCTGCCCGATGCCGCCCGCTGCGCCGGTAATGACGGCAACTTTGTCCTTGTGCCCTTTGGCCATCGCTATCCCCGTTTTTCCGGACGGGGAGTATCACATGTGAATCGTGCGCTTTGCCACCGCCAAGGCGGCTTCCTTCACGGCCTCGGGCAGCGTCGGATGCGCGTGGCAGGTGCGCGCGATGTCCTCGGCGGAAGCGCCGAATTCCATGGCCAGCACCGCCTCGGCGATCATGTTGCCGGCGTCGGCGCAAACCAAGTGCACGCCAAGCACGCGGTCGGTCTTGGCATCGGCGAGGATTTTAACGAAGCCATCGGTAGTGAGGTTCACCTTGGCGCGGCCATTGGCCGTCATCGGAAATTTGCCGACGTTGTAGGCGACGCCGGCCGACCTCAGCTCTTCCTCGGTTTTGCCGACGGTGGCGATTTCCGGATAGGTGTAGACGACGTTCGGAATGGCTTGGTAATTCACGTGACCGGCCTGCCCGATAAGAATCTCGGCGACGGCGACACCTTCGTCTTCCGCCTTGTGCGCGAGCATCGGCCCGGCGATCACATCGCCGATCGCCCAGATGCCGGGTATGTTGGTCGCGTAATAATGATCTACGACCACGCGGCCATGCTCATCCAGCTTGACGCCGACCTCCTTGAGGCCGAGCCCTTCGGTATAGGGCACGCGGCCGATCGCAACCAAAACCACATCGGCTTCGATGGTCTCTGCGGCGCCGCCTTTGGCCGACTCGATGGTCACCTTCAGGCGCGAGCCCGAAATGTCGACCGCGGTGACCTTCGACGACAGCTTGAATGCAATGCCTTGCTTCTCGAACAGACGTTGCGCCTGCCGACGCAATTCGCTGTCCATCCCAGGCAGCACGCCGTCGAGAAATTCCACCACCGTCACCCTCGATCCGAGCCGCCGCCAAACCGAGCCGAGCTCGAGCCCGATCACCCCGGCGCCGACAACCAGGAGATGCTCTGGCACCAGATTGAGCGTGAGCGCGCCGGTCGAAGAAACGATGCGCTTCTCGTCGATCTCGATACCGCGCAATTTCGCCACGTCGGAGCCTGTCGCGATGACAATGGACTTGGTCTCAAGTGTTTGCATCTTACCGTCGGCGCCTTTCACCTCGACCACGCCAGGCGCGGTGATCCGACCAACACCGTGAAATGCGTCGATCTTATTCTTCTTGAGCAGGAACTCGACGCCCTTGACGTTGCCTTCGACGCCCTGGTCCTTGAACGCCATCATCGCCTTAAGGTCCAGCTTGGGCTCAGAGACGCCGATGCCCATCTTGCCGAAGATATGTTCAGCCTCATCGAACAATTGGGAAGCGTGCAGCAGCGCCTTTGAAGGAATGCAGCCAACATTGAGGCAGGTCCCGCCGAATGTTGTACGCTTTTCCACCACCGCAGTCTTCAAACCGAGCTGCGCCGCGCGGATGGCGCAGACATAGCCGCCCGGACCGGTGCCAATGACGATGAGATCGTAGGCCATACGCTCACAAATCCAGCACTATCCGCACCGGGTCTTCCAGACCTTCCCTCACCCGCACCAGGAAGGTAACCGCCTCGCGACCGTCGACTATGCGGTGATCGTAGGAGAGAGCGAGATACATCATCGGCCGCGCCTCGATTTTCCCGCCGACCACCATGGGCCGCTCCTGGATCTTGTGCATGCCTAGGATGCCCGACTGCGGCGCGTTCAGGATCGGCGTCGACATCAGCGAGCCGTAGATACCGCCGTTCGAGATGGTGAAGGTGCCGCCTTGCATCTCCTCGATCTTCAGCGCACCGTCGCGCGCGCGGCGGCCGAAATCGGCGATCGTCTTCTCGATTTCGGCGAGCGACATGGCGTCGGCTTCGCGCACCACCGGCACTACGAGGCCCTTGTCGGTACCGACGGCGACGCCGATGTGATAATAATTCTTGTAGACGATGTCGGTGCCGTCGATCTCGGCATTGACGGCGGGGATTTCTTTTAACGCCTGGATGCAGGCACGCACGAAGAAGCCCATGAAGCCAAGTTTGATGCCGTGCTTCTTCTCGAACAGTTCCTTGTATTGGTTGCGCAGGTGCATCACCGCGCTCATGTCGACCTCATTGAAGGTCGTGAGCATCGCGGCGGTGTTCTGTGCGTCCTTCAGCCGGCGTGCGATGGTTTGTCGCAGCCGCGTCATGTGCACGCGCTCTTCGCGCGCCCCATCCTCGGCGGGCGACGGCGCCCGCATCGGCACCGGTGCCGGTGTCGGGACGAGCGTCGGCTGCGCGGCGGCGCGTTCGATCGCGGCCAGCATGTCGCCTTTGGTCACCTGACCGTGCAAGCCGGTGCCGGCGACATTGGAGGGATCGACACCGCTTTCCGCCGCCAACTTACGCACCGACGGTGGTGACGGCATTTCGTGCCGCAGCGGTCGCTCGGGACCGGCGACGACTGGCTTAGTCTTGGCAGTCCTTTCCTCCGGCGCGTCGATCGCGGGCTTGGTGGCGGCCGCAGGCTTCGCCGCCACGGCGGCGCCGTCCTTGATTGCGCCGAGCAGCGCGCCGACGGCGACGGTGTCGCCTTCTTTCGCTGCGATGTCCGATAAGACACCGGCGGCGGGCGCCGGCACTTCTAGCGTGACCTTGTCGGTTTCCAGCTCGACCAGTGGCTCGTCCACCGCCACCGCATCGCCCGGCTTCTTGAACCACTTACCGACGGTCGCTTCGGTGATCGATTCGCCGAGGGTGGGCACGCGGATATCAGCCATGGCCATTCCCTCTAACTGAGCGCCTCGTCAAGCAACTGCTTGAGCTGCGCCAGGTGCCTCGACATCAATCCGACCGCGGTCGACGCGGCGGCGGGCCGCCCGGCATAGCGCATCGAGCGGTGCTTGGCGCCGATCTGGTTGAGGATCCACTCCAGGAAGACGTCGACGAAGAACCAGGCACCCATGTTGCGCGGCTCTTCCTGGCACCACAGCATCTCGGCCTGCTTGAAGCGCGACAGCTCGGAAATCAGCGCCTTGGTAGGGAACGGATAGAGTTGCTCGATGCGCAGGAGATAGATGTCGTCGACACCGCGCTTCTCGCGCTCCTCGTAGAGATCGTAATAGACCTTGCCGCTGCACAGGATGACGCGGCGGATCTTGTCGTCCGCGACGAGCTTGATCTTCTCCTGCGGCAACGTCTGCGCATCGTCCCACAGAAGGCGATGGAAAGTTGTGGCGGGCCCGAGCTCGTCGAGCCTCGAGATCACGCGTTTGTGGCGCAGCAGGCTCTTCGGCGTCATCAGGATCAGCGGTTTGCGGATTTCACGCTTCAACTGCCGGCGCAGGATGTGGAAATAGTTCGCCGGTGTGGTGCAGTTCGCCACCTGCATATTGTCTTCGGCGCACATCTGCAGATAGCGCTCAAGCCGCGCCGAGGAGTGCTCCGGCCCCTGCCCTTCGTAACCATGCGGCAGTAAACAGACAAGGCCCGACATGCGCAGCCATTTGCGCTCGCCGGACGAAATGAACTGATCGAACACCACCTGCGCTCCGTTAGCGAAGTCGCCGAACTGCGCCTCCCAAAGCGTCAGCGCGTCCGGCTCGGCGGTGGAATAGCCGTATTCGAAGCCGAGCACGGCCTCCTCCGACAGCATCGAATTGAGTACCTCGTAGCGCGCCTGGGCGCCGCCGAGATGATTGAAGGGCGTGTAGCGCCCCTCGGTCTCTTGGTCGAACAGCACCGAGTGGCGCTGCGAGAAGGTGCCGCGCTCCGAATCCTGACCGGACAAGCGGACCCGATGGCCTTCCTTCAACAACGAGCAGAAGGCGAGTGCCTCGGCGGTCGCCCAGTCGATGCCCTCGCCGGTCTCGATCGCCTTGGCGCGATGGTCGAGGAAGCGCCGGATGGTCCTGTGAACGTGGAAGCTCTCCGGCACCGCGACGATCTTCTTGCCGATGTCGCGCAGCACGCCGAGATCGAGGCCAGTATGGCCGCGGCGCGGATCTTCCAGGCTGCCGGGGGCAGCCTTCAGCCCAGACCAGCGGCCGTCAAGCCAGTCGGCCTTATTCGACTTGTATCCCTGCGCCGCCTCGAACTCGGCATCGAGGCGCGCGCGCCAGTCGGCCTTCATTTTCTCGACCTCGCCTTCGGTGACGACGCCTTCGCCGATGAGCTTCTTGGAATAGATTTCCTGCGTGGTCGGGTGCGAACGGATCTTCTGATACATCAACGGCTGTGTGAACGACGGCTCGTCGCCTTCGTTGTGGCCAAAGCGCCTGTAGCAAAACATGTCGATGACCACCGGCTGCTGAAATTTCTGCCGGTATTCGGTCGCCACCTTGGCAGCAAACACCACCGCCTCCGGATCGTCGCCGTTCACGTGGAAGATTAGCGCCTCGATCATCTTGGCAACGTCGGACGGATAGGGCGACGAGCGCGAATAGCGCGGATAGGTGGTGAAGCCGATCTGGTTGTTGACGATGAAATGGATCGAGCCGCCGGTACGGTAACCCTTCAGGCCCGACAGACCGAAGCATTCCGCCACCACGCCCTGGCCAGCAAAGGCGGCGTCGCCATGCATCAACAGTGGCAACACCATCCGGCGATCGTGGGCTGTAGCACCGTGCTGATCCTGCTTGGCGCGCACCTTGCCGAGCGTCACCGGATCGACGATCTCCAGATGCGACGGGTTGGCAGTGAGCGACAAATGCACACTATTGCTGTCGAACTCGCGGTCGGACGAGGCGCCGAGATGATATTTCACATCGCCAGAGCCTTCGGTTTCCTCGGGCGTCGATGAGCCGCCCTTGAATTCGTGGAACAGGGCGCGGTGCGGCTTGCCCATCACCTGGGTAAGCACGTTGAGCCGGCCACGGTGAGGCATGCCGAGCACGATCTCCTTCACGCCGAGATTGCCGCCGCGCTTGATGATCTGCTCAAGTGCCGGGATCAGCGACTCGCCCCCATCGAGGCCGAAGCGCTTGGTGCCGGTGTATTTGACGTCGAGAAATTTCTCGAAGCCTTCCGCCTCCACCAGTTTATTAAGGATGGCGCGCTTGCCCTCGCGGGTGAATTGGATCTCCTTGTCCTTGCCTTCGATACGCTCCTGGATCCAGCTCTTCTGCGCAGCGTTGGAGATGTGCATGAATTCGACGCCGAGCGTCTGACAATAGGTGCGCCGCAGGATGGCTACGATCTCGCGCATAGACGCGAAGTCGAGGCCGAGCACCTTGTCGAGGAAGATCTTCCGGTCAAGATCGGCGTCACTAAAGCCGTAGGAACGCGGATCGAGTTCCTCCTCATTCTTCTCTGGTTCGAGCCCAAGCGGATCAAGCTTGGCGTGAAAATGGCCGCGCATGCGATAAGCACGAATCAGCATCAGCGCGTGGATTGAATCGCGCGTCGCCTGCTGCACATCGCTCGCGCCTATATCGACGCCCGTCGTCTGCGCCTGCTTATTGATCTTGTCGGAGATGAGTCGCTCGGTCTCAGCCCACTGCCCGTCTAGTGCCGCCAACAGATCGCCGTTGGGCCGCCCCGGCCAGTTCGGATTCTTCCAGGAGGGGCCGCGCGCGCTCTCGGCAACGTCGGAAGCCTTGTCCTTCAGGCTCTTGAAGAACTCCTGCCATTGCGCGTTGACCGCGGTGGGGTCGGCTTCGTATCTGGCGTAGAGGTCTTCGATATAGGTGGCGTTACCGCCATAGAGGAACGAGGTGCGGGTGAAGGCGGCGTTGGCTTCCTGGCGCGACATGGCTATTTTCGATCCTTGCACGGCGAAATCGGCACGTTGCGGGCGCAACAGCCGCATTAAATCCCCCGGCTGCGGATTTGATCTTTTAACGCTATTTATGACGTCTGTAAGTCCACAAAAGCCCTAAGGACTGAATCAGGATTTCAATACTTCTACGAGGGTCTTCCCGATTCGGGCGGGGGAGGGCGACACCTTTATCCCCGCCGATTCCATGGCGGCGATCTTGGATTCGGCATCGCCCTTGCCGCCGGAAATGATCGCGCCGGCATGGCCCATGCGACGGCCCGGTGGTGCGGTGCGCCCGGCGATGAAGCCGACCATCGGCTTCTTGCGGCCGCGCTTGGCCTCGTCCTTAAGGAATTGCGCGGCGTTCTCCTCTGCCGAGCCCCCGATCTCCCCGATCATGACGATTGACTCGGTCTTTTTGTCGGCCAGAAACATTTCCAGCACGTCAATGAACTCGGTGCCCTTGACGGGGTCGCCGCCGATGCCGACCGCAGTCGTCTGCCCAAGGTTCTCGCGGCTGGTCTGGAAGACCGCTTCATAGGTGAGCGTGCCGGAGCGCGAGACGATGCCGACCGAGCCGGGCTTGAAAATATTGCCGGGCATGATGCCGATCTTGCACTGGTCCGCCGTCATCACGCCCGGGCAGTTCGGCCCGACCAGGCGCGACTTAGAGCCAGAAAGCGCGCGTTTGACCTTGACCAGGTCCATCACTGGAATGCCCTCGGTGATGCAGACGATGAGCGGGATCTCGGCCTGGATCGCCTCACAGATCGCGTCCGCCGCGCCGGCCGGCGGCACGTAGATGACGCTGGCGTCGCAGCCGGTCTTCTCGCTCGCCTCGGCCACCGTGTCGAATACTGGCAGATTGAGATGAAATGAGCCGCCTTTGCCGGGCGACGTGCCGCCCACCATCTTGGTACCGTAGGCGATCGCCTGCTCGGAGTGGAACGTGCCGTTCTTGCCGGTGAAGCCCTGGCAGATGACCTTGGTGTTCTTGTCGATCAGCACGGACATCACGCAGCCTCTTTCACCGCTTTAACAATCTTCTGCGCCGCATCGTCGAGGTCGTCGGCCGACGTCACGTTAAGTTTGGACGCGGCGATGATCTTTTTGCCGAGCTCGACATTGGTGCCTTCTAGGCGGACCACCAGCGGCACCTTCAAGCCGACTTCCTTCACCGCCGCTACCACCCCCTCGGCAATCACATCGCATTTCATGATGCCGCCGAAGATGTTTATGAGGATGCCCTTCACGTTCGGATCGGAAGTAATGATCTTGAATGCCGCCGCCACCTTCTCCTTGGTGGCGCCGCCGCCGACGTCCAGGAAGTTTGCGGGCATCATGCCGTAGAGCTTGATGATGTCCATGGTCGCCATGGCGAGACCGGCGCCGTTGACCATGCACCCGATCGAGCCATCGAGCGATATGTAGTTGAGGTCGTATTTTGAAGCCTCGACTTCCTTCTCATCCTCTTCGGTGAGATCACGCAACGCGACGATGTCGGGGTGCCGGTAGAGCGCGTTGTCATCGAATCCGATCTTGGCGTCGAGGCAGATCAGCTTGCCGTCCTTGGTTATCACCAGCGGATTGATCTCCAACAGACTCATGTCCTTGGCGCCGAATGCGGCATAGAGCTTCGGTAGCAGGGCCTCCACCTGCTTGGCGAGATCGCCGGCAAGTTTCAGCGCGTGCGCCACGCGGCGGCCGTGATGCGGCATGATGCCAGTGGCCGGATCGACCGAAAATGCGAGGATCTTCTCAGGGTGGTTCTTCGCCACTTCCTCAATGTCCATGCCGCCCTCGGTGGAGACCACAAACGCGACGCGCGAGCTTTCGCGGTCAATCAGCGCCGAGAGATAGAATTCGCGGTCGATAGTCGAGCCTTCCTCGACGTAGAGGCGGTTGACCTTCTTGCCCTGCGGCCCGGTCTGATGGGTGACCAGGGTAGAGCCGAGAATGCGAGTCGCTTCGTTTTTCACTTCGTTGAGGGACTTCACAACCTTGACGCCGCCAGCCTTGCCGCGGCCGCCGGCGTGGATCTGCGCTTTCACCACCCAGACGGGACCGCCGAGTTGTTGGGCGCCTTTCAACGCCTCGTCGACGGTGAATGCGGGCACCCCCCGTGGCACCGGCACGCCGAATTCGCGCAATACCGCCTTCGCCTGATATTCGTGAATATTCATGCATTGAACCTTGAATTTATGTCCCGGGCGCAGCGTGAAGTGTGCGCTCCCGACCCGGGACCGTTATGAACTTAAATCCCTAGGCCAAATTCGGCGCGATCTTCTTGCAGGCCTCGACCAGGCCCTGCACCGCAGCCACCGACTTCTCGAACATGCCGCGTTCGGCGCCGTTAAGTTCGATTTCGACGACGCGTTCGACACCTTTGGCGCCGATGACAACGGGCACACCGACATAAAGATCTTTCACGCCGTACTCGCCGTTGAGCCAGGCGGCGCAGGGCAGCACGCGCTTTTTGTCGAGCAGGTAGCTCTCCGCCATCCCGATGGCGGATGCGGCCGGCGCGTAGAAGGCGGAGCCGGTCTTCAGGAGGTTGATGATTTCGGCACCGCCATTGGCGGTGCGCTTGACGATCTCGTCGACGCGCGCCTGCGTGGTCCAGCCCATCTTCACCAGATCAGGCACCGGAATGCCGGCTACCATGGAATAGCGCGTCAGCGGCACCATAGTATCACCGTGGCCTCCGAGCACGAAGGCGGTGACGTCTTCCACCGACACATTGAACTCGTCGGCGAGGAAATATCTGAAACGAGCGCTGTCGAGCACGCCCGCCATGCCGACCACCTTCTGTTGCGGCAGGCCGCAGGATTTCTGCAGCGCCCAGACCATGGCGTCGAGCGGATTGGTGATGCAGATTACGAAACTGTTCGGCGCGTATTTCTTGATGCCGGAGCCGACTTGACCCATCACTTTCAAATTGATGTCAAGCAAATCATCGCGGCTCATCCCCGGCTTCCGTGGCACGCCAGCGGTGACAATGCACACGTCGGCGCCTTCAATCGCCTCATAGCTGTTGGTGCCGGTTACTTTGGCATCAAAGTCGTTGACCGGTGAGGACTCGGCGATATCGAGCGCCTTGCCCTGCGGGATGCCTTCCATGACGTCGAACAATACGACGTCGCCGAGTTGTTTGAGGCCGATGAGGTGAGCGAGCGTGCCGCCGATCTGGCCAGCGCCGATCAATGCAATCTTGTTACGCGCCATGGTGGGAAATCTCTCGATTAAAGGTCGGGTCGCGAGGGGTTATCCGGTCTGGCTGGCGACGACAAGCCACCGGACGGCAGTGAACATATGCGTCTGGGCCTTGTATGCATAATACCAATATAGGCGGCGGTCGGAGTCCAGCCCGTCGTTTGAGCGCCCCTACCGGGCCACCCCGTGCTTGCGCAGCGGTTACGCATCGTCTCGTCCTCAGGTCTCAACGATTTTGCCGATATCGACGGAAGGCCCCTGCCGCGGCCCGTGCGACAGGCCGAGATAAGATTGCGAGCGCATCTCGATCAAGCGCGAGACCGTGCGCTTGAATTCATTGGCCTCATAGCCATCGGTTGCGGTGTAGAGCTCGTCCGGCTGTGCCTCTGCCGAGGCCACCAGCTTCACCGCATGGTCATAGAGCGTGTCGATCAGGATGATGAAGCGCTTGGCCTCGTTGCGGCGGCTTATGTCCATCACCGGGATATCCTCAAGAATGAGAGTGTGGAATTCGTGCGCGATTCGCAGGTAGTCGGCGGCGCCCAGCGGCCTGGCGCAGAGATCATCGAAAAAAAAGCGGGCAACGCCCATGGCGGCCTGCGGAACCTTCACGATGCGACCCTTCACGATCAAATCATGCGGCTTGCCGGGTTCGTTGTCGGCCAGCCGCCGCCAGGCCTCATCGAGCGCGTATTTGGCCGTGGCGTCGGTGGGTGCGTGCCAAGTCGGCATCCCGGTCAGCTTTTCCAGCCGGAAATCGGTGCGGGCGTCGAGACGCACGACGTCGCAATGTTTCTGAAGCAGCGTCAGGAAGGGCAGGAACAGGCCGCGGTTGAGCCCATCTTTGTAAAGTTCGCTGGGGTGCAGGTTGGAGGTCGCCACCATAACGACGCGCAGCTCGAACAGCCGCGTGAACAAACGGCCAAGGATCATGGCATCAGCGATGTCGGTGACGTGGAACTCGTCGAAGCAGAGCAGCCAGGTTTCCTCGGCGATGGCTGCCGCGGCGCGCTGGATCGGGTCCTGGTCGGACAAGGCGCCTGATTTGATGTCTTGCCGATAAGTGTAAATCCGCTCATGAACGTCCGCCATGAATTCGTGGAAATGGACCCGGCGCTTGTGCACGGCACTCGTCTCGAAAAATAGATCCATCAGCATGGTCTTGCCGCGGCCGACCTCACCGTAGAGGTATAGGCCCTTCGACGGGGACCCGCCCTCCCCCCGTTTACCGAACAGCCAGCCGAGCGAGGACGTCTTGCGCGCTAACCGGTGCTCTACGAGGCGTTGTTCCAGACTAGCGAGGTGTTGGGCTACCACCAACTGACCCGGATCGGCTTCAATCTTGCCGGCGGCGATAAGCGTCGCGTAGCGTGTGCGGAAATCGGGCATCAAGAATCAGGGCAGGCTGAGAGCAAGCCGTTGAGGTAGCGGCCAGGTTAGTCGCCGGTCAAACCTACGATATGGGGTGCGATTATCCGCGGTGGCGTGCACATTCGGCTACACGTTTGGTTGCCATGTTGCGCAAAATTTGCTGCGCAGCATGCTGCAGCAAGATATAGGTAAAGCTGCAGCAATTGCTGCGATCTCTGCTGCACACACCGACTGCAATAAGTGTCTGTTAGCAACGGATATATGTTGATAGGCCTATCGTTCAACGCACCCTTTTATTGCAATGCAGCATCAAAGGAGCGGTTAGTCGAGCGGATAGGTGGCCTCGACTACATAGGGACCGCCGCCGACGGATGCGCGCGAGGAGAACAGCACAAACCGCGAGACGGGAAAGGCCGCTGTGCGGAAATAACCGCGCGCCGCGAGGTATTCCGCCACCGCCCGGTTTGATGCGTCCCGCAACCGCGCCAGCGTCACATGCGGCATGTACTTGCGCCCTTCCGGTTCAAGGCCGATGCGCTGCATCAACCTTTCGTGTTCAGCTTGTACGTCAAGCAAGGCTTGCTCCTGCGCCACGGAGGCCACTACCGCACGCGGCTTGCGGCCCCCAAAGGAGGTGAGGCCCTCCAGGTGCAGTTCGAAAGCGTCGCGCTTGACCCGGCCCAACAAGGAGGCAACTTCATGGGCGACCAGGTCGTCGACGTCGCCGATGAAACGCAGTGTCAGGTGGTAATTTTCCGGATCGACCCAGCGCGCTCCAGGCAATCCGCCGCGCAACATACCAAGCGCCTGGCCAACGTCGGATGGGATTTCGACACCGGTGAAAAGACGCGGCATAAGCGCCAACTTCTTCTTATCGTCACGGCCCGCGCGCGGCTCGCGCCCGGGCGATGAGCTCTTCGACCTGTGGCAGGATACGCGCCACAATCACGTCCACACCGGCGGCATTCGGGTGCAGGCCATCGCCCTGGTTCAACTTGGGATCAGCGGCAACGCCTTCCAAGAAAAAAGGATAGAAAACGACAGCGTGAGTCGAGGCAAGGGCCGGATAAATCGCGTCAAAGGTCGCGACATAGTCGTTGCCCAGATTGTGCGGAGCCAGCATGCCAGCGAGCAGGACCGGAATATGACGTTCCTGCAGCTTATTGAGGATCTTTTCCAACGCCGCCTTGGCGAGTTGCGGGTCGATGCCGCGCAGCGCGTCGTTGGCACCAAGTTCAAGTATTACGGCCTCGGTTCCGGGCGGAACCGACCAATCAAGCCGGGCGAGCCCCCCGGTTGTGGTATCTCCGGATACACCGGCGTTGATGACAGTCGCCGCGATGCCCTTGGCTTTGAGCGTGGCCGCCAGCTTGGCCGGAAAGGCGGCGTCTTCCGGCACGCCAAGGCCAGCGGTCAGTGAATCCCCTAGCGCCACGATCTGTACCGGCCGGTCGTCGGCACGGGCCGCTGGAAAGACGGACAGCGCGATTAGCACCAAGCTTGCAAGGTGCTGGACCGCGAGGGGTTTTCTCCCATATGTGCGGGATCGTGAACAGTGGAACCACATCGAAGACGGCTTCCCAGGCAGAGGCGGCCATTGCGCTTACCGGCGTCAATCTGTCGCTCGGGCAAGGTGCCGCCCGGGTGCATGTCCTTAGGGATATCGACTTAAATATAGGCAACGGCGAGGCCATTGGCCTGGTCGGGCCTTCCGGTTCCGGCAAATCGACCTTGCTAATGGTAATTGCGGGGCTGGAGCGGGCTGATACCGGTTCTGTGGCGGTGGCGGGCGAGGACCTCACCCGGCTCGATGAAGACGCCTTGGCACGCTTCCGAGGACGCAACATAGGAATCGTATTCCAGTCGTTCCACCTGATCCCAACCATGACGGCGCTTGAAAACGTGGCGGTGCCGCTAGAACTCGCCGGCATCAGCGATGCCAGCGAGCGCGCCCACGATGAGCTGATCGCTGTGGGCTTAACCGAGCGGCTGCACCACTATCCGGCGCAGCTTTCCGGCGGCGAGCAGCAGCGCGTCGCAATCGCCCGAGCGCTGGCGCCCGATCCGGTCATCCTGGTGGCTGACGAGCCAACCGGGAATCTCGACGAGAATACGGGCCGACAGATCATTGATCTCCTGTTCGCCGGCCGTGCCAAACGCGGCTCCACCCTGGTGCTGGTGACCCACGATTCCGCGCTTACCACCCGCTGCGAGCGAATCGTGCGGCTGCGCTCCGGCCGCATTGACGGCGCCAGTGCATGAGCGCCGTTGCCTCGCCGAGCGGCTGGTTGCCACTGTGCTTTGCACTGCGCGAACTGCGTGGCGGCTTGCGCGGCTTCTACGTGTTCATCGCTTGCATTGCGTTAGGCTGCATGGCGATTTGCGGAGTCGGCTCGCTGGCCGCGAGCCTCAGCGACGGATTGGCACGGCAAGGCCAAATTATTCTTGGCGGCGATCTTTCCTTCACGCTGATCCAGCGTGAGGCCGCACCAAACGAACGTGCCTTTCTCGACGGGCGCGGCCAGGTGGCGAGCGCCGCTACGCTGCGCGCGATGGCGCGTACCACCGACAGCAAGGCGACGCTCGTTGAGATGAAAGCCGTGGACGACGCCTACCCGCTGTTCGGTCAGGCTCTGCTTGATCCGGTCATGGCGCTGCACGAAGCGTTGGCCGAGAACCACGGCATCTTCGGCGCGGCAGCAGACCCGGTGCTGCTGACACGACTCGGCATCAAACCGGGCGCCCGGCTCACAATCGGCAGCGCGACCTTCGAGATCCGCGCCGCCCTCACCAGCGAGCCCGACAAGCTTGCCGCCGGCATCGGCTTCGGCCCGCGACTCCTGGTAAGCCAGGCGGCATTGCGCGCCACCGGCCTGCTGCAGCCGGGCAGCCTCGTGCGCTGGCACTACCGCCTGCGGCTGCCATCCAACGACAGCAGCGATGCAGCCGCAAGAACGGTGGCCGCAGAGGCGCGCGCACAATTCCCCGAAGCTGGCTGGGAAATCCGCAGCCGCAGCAACGCCTCGCCGCAACTCGAGCGCAACGTAGAGCGCTTTACACAATTCCTCACCATCGTCGGCTTAACCGTGCTGCTGGTCGGCGGCATCGGTGTCGGCAACGCGGTGAAGAGCTACCTCGATCGCCGGCGCGATGTGATCGCGACCATGAAGGCGTTGGGCGCCTCGGGCAGCCGCGTGTTTGCTATCTATCTGACACAGGCGATGCTGCTGGCGCTGGCCGCGGGCGCCATCGGGGTCACACTGGGCGCGATGCTGCCGTTCCTAATTGCTTGGTTCTTCCGCGCAATTGTTCCGCTACCGATCGACCCGGCGGTGCATCCGAGCGAGATGGCTCTGGCCTTGATCTATGGCCTCATGACCGCGCTCGCCTTCGCGCTCTGGCCGCTCGGCCGTGCGCATGACGTGCCGGTCGGCGCGCTGTTTCGTGACGCGGTGGCGCCACAACCGCAATGGCCCCGCAAGATTTACATCGCGTTGACGATTGCCGCTGTGCTCGCGCTGGCTTCCCTCGCCCTGCTTCTCGCCTACGACCGACGAGTCGCCGTCATCTATGTCGCGGTCGCTGCTGGCGTGTTCGTCACGCTGCGGCTGGTGGCGACGTTGCTGATGGCCGCGGCCCACCATGTGCCGCGGGCACGCGCGACCACCCTGCGCATGGCGATCGCCAACATCCACCGGCCGAGCGCCCTGACGCCGACTATCGTGCTGTCGCTCGGCCTAGGCATTACCTTGCTGGTGACAGTGATCGAGGTCGACGCCAATTTGCAACGACAGTTCGCAAACGAGCTACCGGCAAAGGTGCCGTCGTTCTATTTCCTCGACATCCCCGCCGACCAGACGGATCGTTTCGACACCTTTGTGCGTGCCCAGGCGCCGAGCGCCAAGCTCGAGGAAGTGCCGATGCTACGTGGCCGCATCGTCGCTGCAAACGGCATCCCGGCGGAGAAAATCAGGGCCAAGCCGGACGCAGTCTGGGTGTTGCAAAGCGACCGCGGCATTACCTTTTCCGCCGAGATCCCGTCAGGCTCGCGTCTAGTCGAAGGGCAGTGGTGGAGTGCCGACTACAGAGGACCACCACTCTTGTCGTTCGAGCAAAGAATCGCCGACGGCCTCGGCCTCAAACTCGGCGACCCTGTTACCGTCAATGTGCTCGGCCGCAACATCACCACACGCATCGCCAATATGCGGACGGTCGACTGGGAAAGCCTTGGCATCAATTTCGTTATGGTGTTCTCGCCGCACGCCTTCGACGGCGCGCCGCATACACATCTCGCCACCCTCACCTACCCGGATGGCAGCACGTCGTCGCAGGAAGGCGCAGTGGTGCGCGCGATCTCTGAAAACTTTCCGATGGTCACCGCGGTGCGAGTGAAGGACGCACTCGAGGCAATCGGCGGCATCGTTGCCAATCTGGTACTGGCGATCCGCGGCGCTACCGCGCTCACGCTGTTGGCGGCGGCGCTGGTGCTCGGCGGCGCGCTTGCGGCCGGACATCATTACCGCGTGTATGACGCGGTGATCCTGAAGACGCTCGGCGCCACACGCGCGCGGCTCGTCGCCGCCTATGCCATCGAATACCTGCTGCTGGGTTGCGCCACCGCTGTAGTCGGCGCGCTGAGCGGCTCGTTCGCTGGCTGGGTGATCGTCAGCGACCTGATGCACCTGCGTTTTGCCTGGGCGCCCGTACCGGCGCTGGCTGCAATCATTGGCGCGGTGCTGGTGACGGTTATCCTGGGGCTTGCCGGCACCTTTGCGGCGCTTGGTCAAAAACCGGCTTCCGTGTTGAGAAACCTGTAGATTTCGGGTTATTCCGCCCGTTTGTTAACGTTCGGCAATTCGGTTGACCATCGTCGCGCCACATCTGGCGCCGACCCTGAAGGCACATTAGATTCTCCTCCGACACGCGACGGCTTCATCCGGCGCGCATATAGAGAGGGACCCTTCGATGTCGGACTTCGACCGTAACTTAGCTGCCCGCGGCTTCGGCACCGCACGCGCAACCGTGATCGATGAAGGCCTGCGCGCCTACATGATCCGGGTCTACAACTACATGGCCGCCGGCGTCGCGCTCACTGGCGTCGTCGCCTGGCTCACTTACAATGCCGCGGTTATCACCAATGCCGCCGGCCAGGTCACTGGGCTGACGCCGTTTGGTTCCGCGATCTTCGGTGGGCCGGTG
>Ga0207745_1000067_pt1 | contig 17253 bp, 9 predicted proteins | sample LuqExpMetageno57_FD_187815 | JGI IMG/M metagenome (GOLD analysis project Ga0207745, IMG submission 187815) | Tropical forest soil microbial communities from Luquillo Experimental Forest, Puerto Rico - Sample 57 (SPAdes) | ecosystem: Environmental > Terrestrial > Soil > Tropical forest ...
CGCGCGCCGGGTTCGAATGTGACGATTGCACCGCCAACGCGCGCCGGACTGTCTCGCTGGAACGACGAGTCGATTCGCACGCTGCCGGTAAACCAGTCCGCTGGCCCCCTCCCGGAGGGCTGTGAGCCGCTTCGTTTGATTTCCATCCCACTCCTCCTCGTATGAGCCAGGGTGCGCTGACAGCTGGACAACGGCAATAATTGGTCTGCGCAATCGTTCTGATTAGTCGCTAAAATGTGCATGAACTCATGAGCGGAACCCATAAATGCTGAGGCGAGAACTGGGTGACCTTCTGGCCTTCCTGGCCGTGGCGAAAGAACGCAGCTTTACGCGGGCCGCAGCGAAGCTTGGCGTTTCGCAATCGGCGCTCAGTCACACGATCCGTGAACTCGAAGAGAGGCTCGGCATTCGGCTGTTGACCCGCACTACACGCAGCGTCGCACCGACCCACGCCGGCGAACGCTTGCTCAGCACCATCGGTCCACGACTGGAAGAGATCGAAGCGGAGTTGGTATCGCTCAGCGAGTTGCGGGAAAAGCCAGCCGGCAACATTCGCATCACGACGGGAGAGCACGCGGCGGAGGCGGTCCTGTGGCCCGCTTTGGCCAAGTTCCTTCCAGCATACCCGGACATCAACGTGGAGTTGATCATCGATTACGGCCTGACCGACATCGTTGCGGAACGTTACGACGCGGGCGTTCGGCTCGGCGAACAGATCGCGAAGGACATGATCGCCGTGCGCATCGGGCCTGACATGCGGATGGCGGTTGTCGGGGCGCCCTCCTATTTCGCAAGACACCCACGACCGAAGTGGCCACAGGACCTGACGGCTCACCGCTGCATCAATCTGCGCTTGCCGACCTATGGGGGCGTGTACGCCTGGGAGTTCGAGAAGAATGGCCGGGAAATGAGGGTACATGTCGAAGGGCAGTTGGTATTCAACAACATTGCCCTGAGACTCGAGGCTGTACTGGCTGGCTGCGGCCTAGCGTATCTACCCGAGGATCGCGTGCAACGCCACCTCTCGGGCGGACGCCTGATCCGGGTACTTGCGGACTGGTGCCCGAAGTTCTCAGGCTATCACCTGTACTATCCGAGCCGACGACAAGCTACGCCGGCATTTGCGCTGCTCGTCAATGCGTTGCGTTACCGGCGATGAGAAGTATTCATCACTGCGCAGACATCCGCTACAGGCCGCCGCACGAACCAACGCCACTGCACTCCACCGCTATTCGGCCCGAAAGCGGCTGTAAACTACGAAACTCGGTACGACGGGTGTCACCGGAGGAAGTCATGAGAGTGCATGCAACGCTGCGCACAGCGGTACGATATGCCGCCGCCCTATCAATGGGAATGATTCTTTTTTGCGGAGAGTCCTTTCCTGAAGATCAGTTGAGCGCCAGCTCAACAATAGGTGGGTGTCGTAACTATATTTCCAGCTCAAAAAATGATCTTTTCTTGCAGGGATATTGCGCCGGCGCGGTGGAAGCACTTGTGGAATTTGCTGCAGGAGCATGCGCGCCGAAAGGCGCAACCAACATGCAAAGCGTCCGGATCGTCTTACAATACATCGACGCCCGACCAGCTCGCATGCATGAGAATTTCAACAAGATAGCGGCCGATGCGCTTAGACATACTTGGCCATGTAGCAACTGAGACGAGAACGGGACCCAGGAGCCTGCTGCTGTCCAGAACCCGTTCTCCCAACAACAGACGCCGACTCATTCCGGAATGCAATTACTTAAGCGGCTCTTCGCCGTGGAGGCTCGAGCGAACATCTTGGTGATCCGGCCCCGACCAAATCGGACCTTCGGCTAGCGAGCCTAATTTAATCCTTAATCGCTAAGGGCCGTAGCTTCAGCGAAGGCAGGCTCTTCAATACCCCGCCGCCAACGCGCCCCGGGTGCGCGTGTCGGCAACGCCGACATAGCCGTCCAGCGTTACCAGGATGGAATTCACGGAACCAAATGGCTGCGTCGGCACGATCGTGTGGCCTCGTGCCTTCAGCGCATCGAGCAGTTCAGGCGCGAAGCCGGTTTCGACATAGACTTCGTCGGGCTGCCATTGATGATGCAGGCGCGGCGCGGTTACTGCCTTGTCGAGCGGCATGCGAAAGTCGATCACATTCACGATCACTTGCAGCACCGCGGAAATGATACGGCTGGCACCGGGTGAGCCGGTGATCAGGAACGGCTTGCCGTCTTTAAACACGATGGTCGGCGTCATCGACGAGAGCGGCCGCTTCCCCGGTGCTGGCAGATTGGCGTTGTAACCGATGAGGCCGTAAGCGTTGGCGGTACCCGGCTTGGAAATGAAATCGTCGAGCTCGTTATTGAGCAGCACGCCCGTACCGTCGGCGACTAACCCGAGGCCGTAGGAGAAATTCAGAGTGTAGGTGTTCGACACCGCGTTGCCGTCGCGGTCGATGACGGAAAAATGCGTGGTGTTCCTGCCTTCGACGTCGCTGGGCTTACCGGCGCGGATCTCGGCGGACGGCGTCGCGCGCTCGTTGATGTTGGCGCGCAGGCGCGCCGCGTATTTCTTCGACGCCAGCCCAAGCACGGGAATCTTCAGCGCATCCGGATCGCCCATGTAGACGGCGCGGTCGGCGTAGGCGCGCTTCATCGCCTCGATCAGATAATGCAGTGATTGCTCGCCGCGGCCGAGCTTGGCAAGATCGTAGCCCTCCAGGATGTTGAGCATTTCGATGAGGTGCACGCCGCCGGACGAGGGTGGCGGCACGGAAACGATGCCGAAACCGCGATAACTGCCGCGCACGACCGGCCGTTCGATGGCGCGATAATTCTTCAGATCCTCGGCGCTCATGATGCCGCCCGCGGCGCGCACCGCATCGGCGATCTGCCGGGCGGTACGTCCTTCGTAGAAACCCTGCGGGCCTTTTTCGGCAATAGCGCGCAGCGTATCAGCTAGATCGAACTGATAGAGCCGCTCGCCCTCGCGCAGCGGCTCGTCGCCATTGAAAAAGATCGAGGTTGTCGCGGGCCAGCGCGCCAACCGAGCTCGTGCATCCGGCAGTGAGTCTGCAGTGTCATCCTCGACCGGAAAACCTTTCTGCGCGAGATCGAAGGCCGGCGCGATGAGGTCGGCGAGCGACAGCCGCCCCGAGCCGTATTTTTGCTGCGCCAGCGCCAAGCCGGCGACAGTGCCAGGCACACCGACCGCCAGCGCGGAATCTCGCGACTTCGCAGGATCGGGTTCGCCTTTGTTGTCGAGGAACATCGTTGCCGTCGCCGCTGCCGGCGCGGTCTCGCGATAGTCGATGGCGATATCCTGGTTGCCTTTGACGAGATGGATCAGCATAAAGCCGCCGCCGCCGAGATTGCCGGCGCGTGGATAGGTGACCGCCAGCGCGAAACCGACCGCCACCGCCGCGTCCACCGCGTTGCCGCCGCGGTCAAGGATTTCGACGCCGATGCGGGCGGCGCGGCTTTCCTGCGCCACCACCATGCCGTTGTGGGCAGAGATCGGTACTGCCGGTGGAATAATCGATGCCCGCTCGAATGGTGCGACCTGAGCGAGGGCGCCCGCAACAAAGAGAAATGCAGTTGAAATGAGAGTGAAGAGGCGGCGCATATCTCTCTCTTCACTTCACCATGGAAAGGAACGAGGGGAGCTACCGCGCTTGGCCGTGATAGACCGTGTTGGGCCGCATGTCGGTCGCGCTAGCAACGCGGTTCGACATATTGAAAAAGCCCGCCACCGCCGAAATGTCCCAGATGTCGCGATCGGAAAGTCCAGCGCGGCGCAGCCGCTCGCGGTCGGTTTCCTCGACGCTCCACGGTTGCGCAGTGAGCTTGATCGCGAAGTCTAGCATGGCACGCTGGCGCTTATTCAACCGTGCGGCTCGGTAATTCATCACCATGTGCTCGCCGAGGAGCGGATCGTGTGAATATTGCCGCACCGCGGCGCCATGCGCAGTGAGACAGTAGTAGCAGCGGTTCTGCGAAGACACCGCGACGGCGATCATCTCGCGTTCGAGCTTCGATAGTCCGCTCTCGCCCAGCATCAGGTCGTTGTACATGGCGACAAAAGTTTCGAGCTTGGTCATGTCGAAGGAATAGGCAACCAGCACGTTGGGCACGAAGCCGAGTTTGTCCTGACATTTCTTGAAATAGGCAACCATGGCGGGCGATGGCTTCGCTGGCGGGAGGTTGAGCGCGATGATCGGTGCGTCGTCGGCCGCGGACGGCGTCGTTTTAATGGAGATGGTTTTGGTGGCGGGTGCTTTGCTGCCCTTGATAACATGGAGCGTTGCCTTGCCGGCCGCTTTATGCGACTTGTTTCTCTTGTGCATTGCACGCATCTCGAACGGTTCCTCGATGACGTGAAGTCTACAAGGTTCTGTCAGCCGGCGATACGACCGGCGATCCTTGCTTTTGCCTTTCAGCTCAACATCTTAAGTTAAACCTTGGGAATGTTTCGCTAATGTTTCGCAGGCCGTCACGGCCGCGTCATCAAATGGTGGATTGCTCTCGACGGCTCGACCAGGAAGGTGAAGACTCGGCCTGTTTTCGACCGATACTCGCAACCACCGCAGAACGCCATGCCCGCCGAAATTTCCACCAACGAGCGCAACACAGCTGCCTGTGTTGTCATAGAGCAGGCAGGCGCTGCGCTCGCCAAGCGCCGCCCCGATATTCCGCCGACGTTCGTCGCGCAGCTTTATGGCCGCACCGCTGCGGAGGATGTGCTGTGCTATGGCGCCGCCGATCTCAGCGGTCTCGCCGAGCGGGCTTTCGATTTCCTGCGTGAACGTCAGCCAGGTACACCGAAAATCCGCTGCGAGAACGTAACGCTGAAAGAGTCGGGCGAGCGGAATCTTATCTCGGTGGTCGAAATCGCCAACGACGATATGCCGTTCCTGGTCGACTCGGCCATGGGCGAGCTCGGCGAGCGGCGGTTTAATGTGCAACTGGTGGCTCATCCGATATTTAGCGTGCGGCGTGACGGCAGCCGGCTGGTGGCGCTAGGCAATGCCGACGTTGCCGACACGACGCGCGAGAGCTTCATCCATTTTCATCTCAAGCCGATTGCGGAGGAGGCAGCTCGCGCCGACTTGGTGCGCGCGCTAGAAGGGGTGCTCGGTGAGGTGCGACTGGCCGTGCAGGACTGGCGACCGATGTTGGCGCGCGTCAACGACATTGTCGCCGACCTGAAAATCAATCCGCCGCCGCTGCCGGTAGATGAAATCGCCGAGGCAATCCAATTCCTGCAATGGCTATTGGCGGACAATTTTACTTTCCTCGGCGTTCGCTATTACCTATTCGACGGTCACTCGCTTCGACCGGATTTCGTCAGCGCGCTCGGCATTATGCGCTTGCGCGAGCTGCGCGTGTTAAAGCAGGGCAATCAGCTGCTCGAATACACGCCGGAGATCATGGCGTTTCTGAAGGAACCGCGGCTCCTGATTATCGCCAAGGCCAACATCCGCGCCCGCGTGCATCGTCGCGTCTATCTCGACTACGTCGGCATCAAGCGCTTCGACGCCTCGGGAAATTTGGTTGGCGAACAGCGTATCATCGGCCTGTTCACCTCCACCGCCTACACGCGCACCGCGCACGCCATTCCCTATTTACGCCGCAAGATCGCTAGCGTCGAAGCGCGCGCCGGGTTCGATCCGAACGGGCATTCCGGCAAGGCGCTGACCAATGTACTCGAAACGTATCCGCGCGACGAGCTGTTCCAGACCGACGAAGATACGCTCTATAACTTCGCACTCGCCATCCTGCAGCTCGACGAACGGCCGCGAGTACGCGCGCTGGCGCGGCGCGACCGTTTCGACCGCTTCGTCTCGGTTATGGTTTTCGTGCCGCGCGAACGCTACGACAGCGATATCCGCGCCAAGATCGGCGAATATCTGGCGAGCGCCTTCATCGGCCGCGTGTCGGCCTTCTATCCGTTCTTTCAGGAAGGTCCGCTGGTGCGCGTGCACTTCATCATCGGCCGTTCCGGTGGCCCGGCGCCCGCCGTTGATAGCGCCACGCTCGAGCGCGAGGTGGCGGCAATCGTGCGCTCATGGACCGACGGGTTAGGCGAAGCGCTGGCGCTAGCCAACCCACCCGATAAAGCACGCGATCTGCTTGCCCGCTACCGTGACGCATTCTCCGTCGGCTTCCAGGAATCCTATGCGCCGGCGGTCGCCGCAGGCGATATTCGCGTGGTCGAAAGCCTGAGCGAGCAACGGCCGCTGGGCGTCGATTTCCATCACCGCCTGGAAGAGGAGCAGCGCGCAGTCGGCCTGAAAGTCTGGAGCCTAGCACGCCCGCTGCCGCTGTCCGAGCGCGTGCCGGTCCTGGAAAACATGGGCTTCCGCGTGGTCGACGAGCGCACGTACCACATCACCCCGGAGGGCGAAGCCGCACACGAGGCCTGGTTGCACGACATGATGCTGGAGCGCGCCGATGGCGACGTGACCGAGCTCAATACCGGCAAGGCGCGGCTTGAGGCCGCCTTCCTTATGGTGATGCGCGGGGTTGCCGAGAATGACGGCTTTAACGCGCTCGCGCTCGCCGGCGGCCTGGCCTGGCGCGACGTGGCGCTGATCCGCGCTTTGTCACGTTTTCTGCGCCAGGTGCGCGTGCCCTATTCACAGGATTACATGTGGACGACGCTAACGAAACACGCCGCCATCGCCAGCATGATCATCGAGCTTTTCCACGCCCGCTTCGATCCGCGCGCGGAGGCCGAGCGCGACCGCAAACAGAAGGCGATCGCTGCGCGTATCGAAGATGAGTTGCAGAAGGTCGAGAGTTTGGACGAGGATCGCATCCTGCGCCGCTTTGTCAACTCGGTGCAGTCCGCGATCCGCACCAATTTCTATCAGACTGGCAAAGGCGGGCAGCCCAAAAGACTGATCTCGGTCAAGTTCGAAAGTGGCAAGATCATCGACATGCCGTTGCCGCGCCCGCTCTATGAGATCTTCGTATATTCGCCGCGCGTCGAAGGCGTGCACATGCGCTTCGGCAAAGTGGCGCGCGGCGGCATTCGCTGGTCGGACCGACCGCAGGATTTCCGCACCGAGATCCTTGGGCTCGCGAAGGCGCAGCAGGTGAAGAACGCCGTGATTGTGCCGGTCGGCGCCAAAGGCGGCTTCGTGCCGAAGCTGATGCCGAAGTCGCCGACGCGCGAGCAATTCCAGGCCGAAGGCATCGCGACCTACAAGCTGTTTATCTCGACGCTGCTCGACATTACCGACAATCTGCACCAGGACGGCACCATCGATCCACCCGAAAACGTGGTGCGGCACGACGGCGATGATCCTTATCTGGTGGTCGCCGCCGACAAGGGCACCGCGGCTTTCTCCGACATCGCCAATTCGATTTCGATCGAACACGACTATTGGCTGGGTGATGCTTTCGCATCCGGCGGATCGGCTGGCTACGATCACAAGGCGATGGGCATCACGGCGCGCGGGGCCTGGGAGGCAGTGAAGCGGCATTTCCGCGAGATGGACGTAGACATCGGCACGACGCCGTTCACCGCGGTGGGCATCGGCGACATGTCGGGCGACGTATTTGGCAATGGCATGCTGCGCGAGAATACGATCAAGCTCGTGGCGGCGTTCGATCACCGCGACATCTTCATAGACCCGGATCCCGATCCGGCGACAGCTTTCGCCGAGCGCAAGCGGCTATTCGAGCTGCCGCGTTCTAGCTGGCAGGACTACGACAAGAAGCTGATCTCGGCTGGCGGCGGCGTTTACCCGCGATCGTCGAAGGAGATCAAGCTCAGTCCGGAGGCACGCAAGCTGTTCGGCGTCGGCGACAGCATGACACCACAGGAATTGATTAAAGCGATCCTCAGGGCGTCGGTCGATCTGGTGTTCTTCGGCGGCATCGGCACTTATATCCGCGCGTCGAACGAGACCGATGAGTTGGTGGGTGACCGAGCCAACGATCCGATCCGCATCACTGGCAGCGAGTTGCGCTGCAAGGTAGTGGGTGAGGGCGCTAATCTCGGTATGACCCAGCGCGGCCGCATCGAAGCGGCAATGGCCGGCATCCGGCTCAACACCGACGCCATCGACAACTCGGCCGGCGTCAATACCTCCGATCTCGAGGTCAATATCAAGATCGCCTTGCGGCGGCCGCTGCGCGCGGGCGCGCTGAGCATGGAAGGGCGCAACGCGCTGCTCGTGGAAATGACCGACGAGGTCGCCAGGCTGGTGCTGCGTAACAACTATCAGCAGACTCTGGCGCTCTCGTTAGCACAACGGCGCGGCCTTGAGGATCTGGGTTTCCAGCAGCGCTTGATCCAGACGCTGGAAATGCATGGGCAGCTGGATCGTGCCGTCGAATTCCTGCCCGACGACATGGCGATCGGCGAGCGTCGCAAGCGCAACCAGCCGCTAACGCGCCCGGAGCTCGCCGTGCTGCTCGCCTATGCCAAACTCTCTTTATACGGCGAACTGCTAGACAGCGCGGTGCCGGACGACCCCTATCTCGGGCGCGAGCTCGAGCGCTACTTCCCGAAGGAAATGTCACAGCGCTACGATGACGCGCTTCATGCCCACCGGCTGCGGCGCGAGATCATCGCGACGCAGCTCACCAATTCCATGATCAACCGCGGTGGCGGCACGCTGATCGTGCGCATCGCCGACCAGACGGGCGCAGCACCGCCGGCCATCGCCGCCGCTTTCGCCGCGGTGCGCAATAGTTACGACCTCATCGCGCTCAACAGCGAGATCGACGGACTCGACAACAAAGTGTCGGGCGAGACGCAGCTCAGGCTTTACGCTGCGGTACAGGACCTGCTGCTCGACCGGCTGGTCTGGTTCCTGCGAAACGTCGACCTCAAGCAGGGGCTCGAAAAGATCATCGGGCATTACCGCGAAGGCATCAGGCAGGTCGTGGACGCGCTCGACGGCGCGCTGTCGAAGCAGGCTTTAGCCGCGCGCGACGCCCGGGTGGCGGAGCTCACCAAAGCCGGTGTCCCGGAGGCGCTGGCACGCCGCATCGCCACGCTGCCGGTGCTCAAGGCGGCGCCCGACATCGTGCAGGTGGCGGAGCGCGCGCAGAAGCCGGTGGTCGAGGTGACCGCGACCTATTTCGCCACCGAAGCCTTCTTCCAGCTCGACCGCGTCGCTGGCGCGGTGCCGGGCATCGTTGTGTCGGATTACTTCGATCGCTTGGCGCTCGACCGAGCGCTCGACTCGATCGGCGACGCCGAGCGGCGGCTCACCGCCGCCATGGTCAGCAACGGCGTTGCCGGTGCGGGCGCGGTCGAGGAATGGATTAAGCCACGCCAGGCGGAGGTCGCACGCATCCGCGCGGCGATCCACGAGATTGCCGGCTCCGGTCTCACGTTGTCGAAGCTGTCGGTGGCGGCGAGCCTGCTGGGAGACTTGGCGCGCGACTAGTGACGGAAATGTCGTGTTCCGGTAAACACCATTGCCACATTGTGGGCGTCGGCGGCCTTGATGACGTCGGCGTCACGCATGGAGCCGCCAGGCTGGATCACGGCGGTGGCGCCGGCTTCGATCGCGACCAGCAAGCCGTCCGGGAACGGGAAGAACGCATCCGAGGCGACCACCGAGCCTTCCGTCAGCGGCGCAGACAGCTTTAATTCCTTCGCGGCATCTTCCGCCTTGCGCGCGGCGATGCGCGCGGCATCGACGCGGCTCATCTGCCCGGCGCCGATGCCGACGGTGGCTCGGTTCTTGGCATACACTATCGTATTCGATTTCACGTGTTTGGCGACGCGGAACGCGAAGCGCAGGTCGGCGAACTCCGCTTCGCTCGGCGCGCGCTTGGTGACGGTTTTCATTTGCATTTCGTCGACCACGGCGTTGTCGCGCGACTGCACCAGCAGGCCGCCGGCAACCGATTTCACGGTCGTTCCGACGGCACGCGGGTCAGGCAGGCCGCCGGCGAGCAGCAAGCGGAGGTTCTTCTTCGCGGCGACGATCTTGATCGCTTCCTCGTCAGCATCCGGCGCGATGATCACCTCTGTGAAAATCTCGGTGATGGCCTTGGCTGCCTCGGCATCAAGCTTGCGGTTGAGCGCAACGATGCCGCCAAAGGCGGAGGTTGAATCGCAAGCCAGCGCCTTCTTATACGCATCCAGCAAATCCTCGCCCTCCGCCACGCCGCAAGGATTGGCGTGCTTAACGATCACGCAGGCGGCGGTGCGCTTGGCGTCAAACTCGGCCACGCATTCATAGGCCGCGTCGGTGTCGTTGATGTTGTTGTAGGACAGCTCTTTGCCCTGGACCTGGCGCGCGGTGGCGACGCCGAAGCGCTCGCCCGGAGCTCGGTAGAACGCGGCGGTCTGGTGTGGGTTTTCGCCGTAGCGCAGCGACTGCAGAAGCTTGCCGCCGAAGACGCAGTAATCGGGCGCAGTATCGCGCAGTGCGTCGCGGAACCAGTTAGAGATCGCCGCATCGTAGGCCGCGGTGCGAGCGTAAGCCTTGGCGGCCAATCGCCGCCGCAGCTCAAGCGTTGTCATACCGCTGTGCTGTGCCAACTCGCCCAGTACCTTCGAGTAGTCGGCAGGCTCGACCACCACGGTAACGTCGGCGTGGTTCTTGGCGGCGGCGCGGATCATCGCCGGTCCGCCGATGTCGATGTTCTCGATGCAGTCGTTATAGGCCGCGCCTTTGGCGACGCTCGCCTCGAAGGGATAGAGATTCACTATCACCAGATCGATCGGCTTGATGCCGAATTTCTCCATCGCTGCGGCATGCTCCTTGTTGGAGCGGTTCGCCAAGAGGCCGCCGTGTAATTTCGGATGAAGCGTCTTTACCCGGCCGTCCATCATCTCCGGAAAACCTGTAACTTCGGAGACGTCGAGCACCTTTAGCCCAGCGTCTCTCAGCACCTGCGCGGTGCCGCCGGTGGATATGAGCTCAACGCCGTAACCGGCGAGCGATTTGGCGAAATCGACGAGGCCGGTCTTGTCGGATACCGACAGCAGGGCCCGAGTAATGCGACGGAGATGGCTGACCATGCGCTACGGGCTACCACATGACGTGGGCGGATGGGTATGCTGCAAAGTTTGCATTTACCGCACATCCACAGGGTCGTGGGCGCGCGTCAGAGCGGGAGTTCCGGCTCGTCAGCCCGTTCTGGGCGGGTTCCGGGCGGCGCCGGCGGGGCGTGCCGGAAGGTCCAACGCACCTTACCGTGGCTGCGGGCATGACCGTAGATCACGATTTGCACCGTGCGCCGAGGTCCGTCTGGTCCGGACAGGAACACGCTTTCCTCGATTTGCACCGTTTCGTCGTAGGCATTGAACGTCCACACTTCGCGATCCGGCAGCAGCAGGATGACGCCGCGGCCGTCCGATAGCCGGTTGGCCTTGATCGACGGATGCAAATGAAAGCGGATAGCAAACTCGTCGCCTTTGTCGAGCGGCAAATCATCGCCGGTGGCGGGCACGAAACTGTCCTCGCCATCAAGCGTCCGCCCATCGGGCGACAGCCGCAGCGTGCGCTGATGGACCACATCGAAATCGGCGGCGTAGCCGTCGTGTGCGGTGATGAGGGTGGCGTCATCCGGCTTGTCGTCGCGCGCTACGCGCACCTCGCGCGGCCCGCCGACGATGGGCGCGCCGGATAGCAGCCGCCGCAGGGGCAGCGATTCGAGGAAATGGCAGGATGACACGTCGTTGAAAGTGACGGTCGAATGGGCCGCGGTGGCACGCGCCACCTGGCGCCAATTCTCCTTGTTCACTGCCGGTAGACCGCAATTGACCACCAGCCGGTGCAGTGTCCACGACAATTCGAATGACAGGCAGCCAGCATGCGCCTCTTGGCTCATGGCCAGCGGCGGTGCGCATCCGGTGTCCATCAGCAGCGCCGTCGACCCGGCATCGATACGCTGATATCCGGAATGCGGCGCATTCGACACCGGCGTGCCACGCGCATCGTCGTAGGCGAGAACGGTGGCGAGCTGATCGACCGGTGTCGGACCCATGCCGTTGAACAGCGCGAAATTGCCGTCGGCATGACGGAAAAAACGCAGCATCGGCATCATGCGGTCAATCGCATTGTTGAGCGCCTGCGGCGGTTGTAGGTGACGGGCGCTAAACAGCTGCCGCAGCGGCAACAGATCGACCAGCAATTCAATCAGTGCGCCGGGATTGCGGCTAATGTGGCCGCCGTCCGGCAGAACCTGGAACCGCAATTGCTCGATCAATCGGCGCACGTCGGCGCGCAGATGGCGGGACTGACCTTGCATGCAGAGCGTCGCATAATTGAGCGCAATCACCGCCTGCAGCCGCGGCAGCCCATCACGTGACTGCTTGAGCGTGCGGTGCAAATAGCGCACCTGTCGCGATAGGCTGCGGATGAAGCGACGATAGAAACGTGCGTCGGCATCTTGCAACACGAACGGCGCCTGACTCAGCCAACAGATTATGCGGCGCGCGAGAATATCGTGGCGCCAGCCGAGCGAGTGGAAGCCGCCTTGCACGCTGATCCAGTCGTCGATCAGCGAACGGGCGTTGGCGCGCGTGATAGCGCTATCGGCAGCGCGCAAATGGCGCAGCCAAGAGAAGCTCAATAGCATCACCGCCCACTCGTCGGAGGGCGGCGTCATTTCGAAAGGAGACCGGCGGTCGCAGATCACCACCTTTCCGGCGAATGCAAAGCGGCCAGCGTAGATTTCGCTGGCGCGCGTGGCGTCCGCGGTGCGCAGATCCTGCGGGGCGATCACCAGCCGGTCGATCTTGGTCGAGACAAAGCGCCAACGCAGCAGTCGATGCGAGTTGATATGTCCGAGCAGGCTGCGGAAAGCGCGGCGCCCGATTAGCACGGAGAGCCTAAATCGCTCCGCGACCGAAACCCGCATCATGAAGGTATTCATCCCCTGCGGCGTGGGCTGATTCGCGCGCGCGGTCCACACGATAGCGAAGGGTCGGCAAAGGGCAAATATGGCCCTCCGCAGTGTGGGTTAGTGACGCTTGAGGCGGGCGGCATAGAAGCCGTCGAGCCCGCCCCAGAGCGGGTCGGGATCGGGCAATTGCTGCGGCAGGGTCCGCAGATCGCCCTCGATGGTGAGGAATTCGGAGTGGCCGCAGACTTCTTGCGCGGCAATTGGTACACGGGCGACGCGGGGATCGCGCGCCAGTAATGCGACGATTTGGTTTTCGGCTTCTTCAGCCTCGAGCGAGCAGACGCAATAAATCATGGTCGCACCCGGCTTGAGCAGTTCAACGGCGCTGTCGAGCAGCCGCTGCTGCAGCGATGTCAGCACGCCGATGTCGGCTTCACTCTTGAGCCAAGGCACATCCGGATGCCGCCGGATGGTGCCGGTCGAGGAGCAGGGCGCATCGAGCAGAACGGCGTCGAATGGTCCGCCCTGCCACTCCAAGACATCGGCCGTCACGGTTTCCGCCCACAGCGAAAGCCGCGCCAGGTTCTCGCGCAGCCGGCCGAGGCGTCCGGCCGAGCGATCGACCGCGGTGACGCGCGCGCCCGCAAATGCCAATTGCGCGGTCTTGCCGCCTGGCGCTGCGCACAAGTCGACCACGGCGAGGCCACGCACATCGCCGAGCAACCGCGCCGGCAGTGAGGCGGCGGCGTCCTGCACCCACCAAGCGCCTTCATTGAAACCCGGCAATAGCGAGATTACGCCTTGCGCGCGGGTGCGCACCGTTCCGGTTGGCAGGACGCGCCCGCGCAAGCGCTCGGCCCAGGAATCGGCATCTTGCTTGACGGTGAGATCGAGCGCCGGCTCGTGCCCATTGGCGGTCGCGATGGCGCGCGCGATCTCGGCGCCATAGTGTTTGCTCCAGCGCTCGAGCAGCCATTTCGGAGTGTCATGTGCGGTGTGATCTGCGAGCACAGCCGTGCGGTTTTGTGTCACGCGGCGCAGCACCGCGTTAATCAGGCCGGCATAGCGCGCTGCACGTCGGTCGGCTTGTGCCAGACGCACCGACAGATCGACCGCGGCATGATCCGGAACTTCCAGCCACAGAATCTGTGCCGCGCCAATCAGCAGAATCGTCTCCACACGAGGCGCGTCGGCAGGAAAACCCTTTTCCAGAAAGGCGCCGAGCAGGTGTCGCAACGTGCACAGCCGGCGCAGCACCGTGGCGGTGAGCCGGCGCATCAACGCGCGGTCGCGGTCGGTGAGGGCGGGCAATCCGGGATGCGCGGTCTTGCCGGAGAGCTGCTCGTCGAGCGTGATCTTCCGCCGCAGCACTCCGTCGACAATGTCGGCGGCGATGCGGCGGGCAGCAAGGCCGGGGACTTCCGGCTGTGGAGAACTGCGCGGACGCGCCATGCGCTCCGTTATTGCCGTGAATTGTGGCTGCCGCGCGAAGCGATTGGGAAAAACGTCAGCGGCGTACAGTTTCCTTTATGCTCCCACGGCCGCCACTTCAAATTCTAGCAAAGATAAATACCGCCCCCAGATTGTCGTTACGCAGATCGACCCTCAGCGGATGATAGGATTCTTTTCATAGACAAGCCGCTTCGGCCGTGCTTTGCGTGCGGTATCGGTGTCAGTGTCGACCTGATCCAAATCGACCCTCGTTTCGCCGTGCTGCTCGTAAGCGCGGACACAACGGCACGCTTGTCTCGCAGCTCGTCGAGCGGCAAGGGACTTGCCGGCCTCGGGAAGATTAAGCGCCGGCCGTGGCCGCCTTCTTGTTCTGGCGGTTGTTGACCAGATCGTCGACCACGGTCGGTTCGGCTAATGTCGAGGTATCGCCGAGATTGCTGAACTCGTCCTCGGCGATCTTGCGTAGAATGCGCCGCATGATCTTACCGGAGCGCGTCTTCGGCAGGCCGGGCGCGAACTGGATCAGGTCAGGGGAGGCGATCGGTCCGATCTCCTTGCGCACCCAGGCGATCAGTTCCTTGCGCAGCTCGTCGCTCGGTTTTTCGCCCGCCATCAGCGTGACATAGGCGTAGATGCCCTGGCCCTTGATGTCATGTGGGTAGCCGACTACGGCGGCTTCCGACACCTTTGGGTGCGCCACCAGCGCGCTTTCCACTTCGGCGGTGCCGAGGCGGTGGCCGGCGACGTTAATTACATCGTCGACGCGGCCAGTGATCCAGTAGTAGCCGTCCTCGTCGCGCCGGCAGCCGTCGCCGGTGAAGTAGCGGCCGAGATAGGTCGAAAAGTAAGTTTGCACGAAACGATCATGGTCGCCGTAGACGGTGCGCATCTGGCCCGGCCAGCTGTCCGCGATGCAGAGATTGCCGGAACAGGCGCCCGTGAGCTCGTTGCCTTCCGCGTCGACAATCTGCGGGATAACGCCGAAGAAGGGCAGCGTCGCCGAGCCTGGCTTCAATCTGGTCGCACCGGGCAACGGCGTGATCAGGATGCCGCCGGTTTCTGTCTGCCACCAAGTATCGACGATCGGACAACGGTCGTCGCCGACCACGTGGTAGTACCACTCCCAGGCTTCCGGATTGATCGGCTCGCCGACCGTGCCGAGGAGGCGCAACGATTTACGCGAGGTCTTCTTCACCGGCGCGGCCCCGCTCTGCATCAGCGCGCGGATCGCGGTCGGCGCGGTGTAGATCACATTGACCTGGTGCTTGTCACACACCTCCCAGAAGCGCGACGCGCTCGGATAGTTCGGCACGCCTTCAAACATCAGAGTTACGGCGCCGTTGGAAAGCGGGCCATACACGATGTAGCTGTGGCCGGTGACCCAGCCCACGTCGGCCGTGCACCAGTAGATATCGCCGTCGTGATAGTCGAAGACGTATTGGTGCGTGATCGACGTGTAGACGAGATAACCAGCGGTGGTGTGCAGCACGCCCTTCGGCTTGCCGGTCGAGCCCGACGTGTAAAGAATGAACAGCGGATCCTCAGCGTTCATTTCCTCGCATGGGCAATCGGCCGGCACGGTCTTCGCGATCTCGTCGTAATAGACGTCGCGGCCGGACTTCATGTTGACCTTCTCGCCGGTCCGCCGCACAACGATCACGCTAGTAACGTCGCCGGCTTTGTCGGCCGCGATATCGGCATTAGCCTTGAGCGGAATCTTGCGGCCGCCGCGCACGCCTTCATCGGCGGTGACGATAATGTTGGACTTGCAGTCCTCGATGCGGCCCGCGAGCGAGTCGGGCGAAAAGCCGCCAAATACTACGGAATGAATGGCGCCGATGCGCGCACAGGCGAGCATTGAAATCGCCGTCTCCGGGATCATCGGTAAATAGACGGTGACGCGGTCGCCCTTCTTGACGCCACGCGCCTTCAGCACATTGGCAAAGCGGCAGACCTCGGCGTGCAGTTGCTTGTAGGTGATCTTCTTGTCGTGCTTGGGATCGTCGCCCTCCCACAGGATAGCGACCTGGTCGCCGCGCTTGGCCAGATGGCGGTCGATACAATTGTAGGCCGCGTTCAGCGTGCCATCCTCGAACCATTTGATTGAAACATTGTGCGGATCGAAGGAGATGTTCTTAACCTTCGTGAACGGCTTGATCCAGTCGATGCGCTTCGCCTCTTCGGCCCAGAACCCGTTTGGGTCCTTGATCGAGCGCGTGTACAGCGCGTTGTATCTGGCCTCGTCGGCGAAGGCGCGGTTCTGCCACTGCGCCGGCACGTCATAAATCGTCTCGGACATCGCGACTTCCTCCCCGCCCGCGCTTAAGGCACAGGCATGATCTCATTGGCCTTATTATGCGACGGCACGCGCGCGACCGACAAGGCGCGCTACGCACAACTTTCGGCGGGGTTTCATACGCCCCAGGCGCCGATAATCGCGCCCATCAGCAGCAGCGCAATTAGCCAATGGCCACCGTCGATGGCGATCAATTTGGGGCTACGCATGCCAAAGGTGTTGTTGACTATCAGGGTAGTGATGACGAAGCCAAACCAAAGAAAGGCGGCGGAGATCACACCGTTCTTGATGGTCAGGTCTCCCAGGTGGCCCATCACGCCGGCCAGCATCCAGGCCATGATCAGATCGGCGGCAAGCGCGATGAGCAGCGGCAAAGGTGTCGCGTCCTTGCCGTGATGGGCGCGGATTTGCTCGGTGGTGAATCCGTGTGCCGCCTTCCAAGGCTCCGCCAGCAAACGATACCAGACACCGCCGAACAGGAAGGCGATAGCGCCCGCCACCAACACAGCCCAGTAGTTGATGCCGGCGAAGGTCACGCGCGCCTCCCTATTTTAGCCCGCCCATCTTACATACGAGCTTCCACTCTTCCGGAGTGACAGGCTGAACAGAAAGCCGCCCGTATTTCACAAGCGCCATCGACCTGAGCTTTGGTTCGCTCTTGATCGCGGCAAGCGTGACGGGTTTTGGCAGCGGCTTGTCGGCGGCGGC
>Ga0207745_1000075_pt1 | contig 16638 bp, 16 predicted proteins | sample LuqExpMetageno57_FD_187815 | JGI IMG/M metagenome (GOLD analysis project Ga0207745, IMG submission 187815) | Tropical forest soil microbial communities from Luquillo Experimental Forest, Puerto Rico - Sample 57 (SPAdes) | ecosystem: Environmental > Terrestrial > Soil > Tropical forest ...
ACCGTCGTCGTCAAGGCCGGCGAGTGCGCTCTTGATGTAATCCTCGTTGCGCGCGGTGACGCAGAGGCCGGCGACGTCGACCAGCAGATCCTCGCATTTCGCGCGCACGCCAGGCGGCAGCTTCTTGGCGTCGAGCGCGGTGATACGTTCGGCCAAAAGTTCGGCGACGGAGACTTCGGGCAACGGGGCGTTCACGTGTTCTCCGTTTCAGGTTGCCGCCAGGCGGCGCACGCCCACGAACGGCAGCGCCAAGCTATTGGCGACGGCAACGATGGAGAAAGTGAGGACCAGCATCAATAGGCCGAACACCGCGATGGCGGCAAGGTCACCGCTTTTGTTGAGATCGTAGATCAGTACCGGCAACACCTTGGTTTCCGAAGTGAACAGCATAGTGGCGGCTGACAATTCGCGGATCAGGCCGACGAAGATGAAGCACCAGGTGGCGATCACGCTTGTACGCAAGAGTGGCGCTGAAATCTGCCAGAGTGCACGCAAACGACTGGCGCAGAGGATGGGGCTTGCCTCTACCTGGGGCCAGAAGGCGGCACTCGCGGCAAGCACGCCCGAGCCGACCAACAGGTCACGGCGGGACATTCTTAAACGTTTTGCCATGAACCCTTCCTAACTCTTGTTTTTTGCTAGCTCCCCAGCGCGCGGCACTTTTCCGGTAGCAGTTGCAGCCAGACCGCGCTGCCCTGCACGATGTTCTCGTCCGCGGCGGTGACCACCCTCAGTGGCGTGCCGTTCTTTATTTCAACCACGTAGTCTCGGTTACCGCCGAGAAAAACCTGGCGCGTGACCGTGCCGGGCAACACATTTTCGCCTTGCGGCTGTACGGTGGAGATCTTGATATCGTGCGGGCGGACGGACACAGCCGCCTCGGTGCCCGGCGTCAGCTTGGCGCCCACGCAGCGCAGCGCGGCGCCGCCGAACTCGATGCGAGCCTCGTCGCGCGCCTCACCTTTTATGACGTTGCTCGAGCCAATGAAACGCGCGACGAATTCCGAGCGTGGTCGGTCGTAGATGTCTTCCGGCGTTCCCGTCTGCTCGATTTTGCCGGCGTTCATCACAGCGATCACATCGGCGGTCGTCATCGCCTCTGACTGGTCGTGGGTGACGTAGACAGTCGTGTAACGGTAGGCGTCGTGCAAACGGCGCACCTCGAAGCGCATCTCCTCGCGCAGATTGGCGTCGAGACTGGAGAGCGGCTCGTCGAGCAGCAGTGTCTCCGGTTCGATGATCAGTGCGCGCGCCAGCGCCACACGCTGCTGCTGGCCGCCCGACAGTTCGCCCGGGTATCGTTCGGCGAGCGGCTCGAGCCGCGTGGTGGCGAGGATGGCTTTGAGTTTCTTGCCGATGGTGTCGCGATCGACTTTGCGTAGCTTCAGGCCATAGACGATGTTTTGGGCCACCGTCATGTGCGGCCACAGCGCGTAGCTCTGGAAGATCATCGACATGTTGCGCTGCTCGGGCGGCAGCGAACGCGCGGGCGAAGAGATCAACTTGTCACCAACGCGGACCTCGCCCGCGCTCGGCTCAACGAAGCCGGCGATCAACCGCAACGTCGTAGTCTTACCACAGCCGGACGGGCCGAGCAGACAGGCGAGGTGGCCGTGCTCGATGGCGAGCGAAATATTGTCGACCACGGCGATATCGCCGTATCGCTTGGTCAGGCCCCGCAACTCAACCGATGCCACGCGTTCTCCCTGCGCTGCAAAACTGCGGCCGTTTTTACGGCCGTCATCTTATGGTCATCTCGCAAAAAGACGCGCAGTCAGGTCCCGGTGAAGGCCGGCTTGCGCTTCTCCATAAAGGCCTGGCGGCCTTCTTTATAATCGTTGCTGGCGAAACATTCGGCCACCAGGTCGACGCACTTCTTCAGGTTGCGCTCGCTCTCCGGTTTTACCGTCTCGCCGACAATGTATTTGACCGAATTCACAGTCAGCGGCGCGTTGCCGCTAATGGTTTCGGCATAGTTCTTCACGTACTTCTCAAGTTCGCCTCCTGGCAGCACGCGATTGACCAGGCCCATCGCGAGCGCCTCGGCGGCGGTGAATTGGCGCGCGGTGAAAAAGATTTCCTTAGCAAAGGACGGGCCGACCAGGTCCACCAGCTTCTTGATGCCCTTGAAGCCGTAACCGAGGCCGAGCTTGGCCGCCGGCACGCCGAATTTCGAATTGTCCGAGCAGATCCGCAGGTCGCAGCACAGGGCCAGCCCGACGCCGCCACCGATGCAGTAGCCGCGGATCATGGCGATGGTCGGCTTGGGGAATTCGTAGACCGCGGTATTCGCCTTATCGACCTCGGCATTGTAACGGTCAATCGCCTCCTTGCTCGAGCGTTCACTCTCGAACTTGGAGATGTCGGCGCCCGAGATGAAGGCTTTGCCGCCGGCCCCGGTAAGCACGACGACACGGATCAATTTGTCGGCGGCAAAATCGGCGAGGATGCCCTGCGCGGACCGCCACATGTCAAGCGAGACCGCGTTGTGCCGCTCCGGATTGTTGAAGATCAGATAGCCGACGCCGCCCTCTTTACGGGACAGCACTTTGTCGGTCTGCACCGATGCGTTCATCGCTTGTCTCCTTAGACCGCCTTGGCTTGGTGCAAGGCAGCAATCTCGCTATCCGCGAACCCGAATTCCTTGAGTACTTCGTCGGTGTGCTGGCCCATCTCCGGCGGCGTCGCCACGATGCTGCTTGGCGTCCGCGATAGTTCCACAGGCTGTCCGACGAAAACCTGCTCCTTGCCGTCGGGGCGTTTGGCAGCCTGCGCGATGCCGAGATGCTTGACCTGCGGGTCGGCAAACATCTGGTCGATCGAATAGATCGGACCGCAAGGCACGCCGATCTTGTTGAAGATGTCGATCCATTCGGCACTGCTCTTATTCACCGTCTTCGCCTCGATTGCGACATTGACGGCGTCGCGGTTCTTCGAGCGCAACGCGTTGCTATTGTAATCCGGATGGTTAACCAGTTCAGGCGCGTCGATCGCCCTGCACAGACGCTCCCACATCACCTGGCCGGTGGAGGCGATGTTGAGGTGGCCGTCCTTGGTCTTGAACACACCCGTTGGGATGCTGGTCGGATGATTGTTACCCGCTTGCTTGGGCACCTCGTGCGCCTGCAGCCAGCGCGCGGCTTGGAAGTCGAGCATGAAGATCTGTGCCTGCAGCAGCGAGGTAGTGATCCATTGCCCTTCGCCGGAGACTTCGCGCTCGAGCAGCGCTGTGAGGATGCCCAAGGCGCAGAACAGGCCGGCGGTTAAATCGGCAACCGGGATACCGACGCGTACTGGGCCCTGGCCCGGCAGGCCGGTAATCGACATCAGACCGCCCATGCCCTGCGCGATCTGGTCGTAACCCGGCCGATCGCGATAAGGGCCGTCTTGGCCGAAGCCAGAGATGCTGGCGAGGATGATGCGCTTGTTGATCTTCTTGAGTGCCTCGTAATTGATGCCGAGGCGGTCCTTCACGTCGGGGCGATAGTTCTCCACCACGATGTCGGCGTTCGTTACCATGTGTTTGAAGGCGGTGACGCCCTGCGGTGACTTAAGGTCGAGAGTGATGCTGCGCTTGTTTCGGTGCAGGTTCTGGAAGTCGGGACCATGACGCGGGCCGCCCTGCGCTTCGCCCTTCTCCAGATGCGGCGGCGTCTCGATCTTGATGACATTGGCGCCCCAGTCGGCCAACTGGCGGACGCAAGTCGGACCCGCACGGACGCGGGTGAGATCGAGGACGACGAATCGGGAAAGCGCCTTGGAGGCCATGGGAAACGGCATTACGGGCAGCTCCGGCTAACGCATTTTGGGCCTTAATTTTGGAGTTTTCCCCGATCTAGAGCGCCTTGTCCATCAGGCGCCGTGCCGGGGTTCCCGCCGCAGCCGTTGTCGTGTAGGTGATTGAGTAAAGCGATCTGGGAAATGTTACATTGCCTCAAGAGCCCTGGCGCGACTTGACGCGGCCAAGTGGGCGCGGAGCTAAAGACCGGAGACCTATTGGATGGCGAAAGAGGAGCTGCTGGATTTCGACGGGACGGTGACCGAAGTGCTGCCGGACGGTAATTTCCGGGTGAAGCTCGATAACGGTCATGAGGTGCTAGCCTATACCGCCGGCAAGATGCGCAAGTTCCGCATCCGCACCGGCGTCGGCGACCGCGTGGTCGTGGAAATGTCGCCCTATGACTTGAACCGCGGACGCATTAGTTTCCGCCACAAGGGCGAAGCGGCAGCCCCCTCGCCGCAGCAGCGCCGGCCGAACTTCCGCCGCCGCTAGCGCTTATCAAGGGACCGTTGGGGGCACGGAACCTGGAGCCGGGCGTGCGATGACGAAATCTTCCTTGTCGCGTTTAGCGCTGGCGGTCCTCTTTGCCGGCGGACTTGGCTTTGCCGCCGCGCAGGAGCGGCCGCACGCGTCGCAGGACAAACCGGCCGTACAGCACGAGGTGGGCGAGGGTGTGCTGCGGCTGCTGCCGGTCGACTCCGTCACCGAGCATGCGATCGACACGCCGCGCGGCAAGCTTGCCTACACGGCAACCGCCGGCACGCTCGCCTTCTACGACCAGTCTGGCGAGCAGAGCGCATCGGTGTTCTACACCGCCTACGTCGCCAAAAACGCCACGCCGAACCGGCCGCTGACTTTCGTGTTCAACGGCGGACCGGGCGCGGCCTCCGCCTTCCTGCATCTCGGCCTAGTCGGTCCGCGTGTGTTAGAGATCGGCCGCGACCCGGCGGCCACCGAGCTGCATGACAATCCCAACACCTGGCTCAATTTTACCGACCTGGTGCTGGTCGATCCAATCGGCACCGGCTGGAGCCGCGCGGCCAAGGCCGACAACTCCAAGCATTTCTGGGGCATCGACAGCGACGCCGGCGCCATGGCCAAGGCCATCGCGCTTTATGTCGCTCACAACAACCGTGCCGCCTCACCAAAATATCTGTTCGGCGAGAGTTATGGCGGCCTGCGCGCGGCCAAGACCGCGCGCGTGCTACAGCGCGATCAGGGCATCGCGGCCACCGGCATTGTGATGCTGTCGCCGCTGTTGGAGGGTTGGCTTACCTTCGGTGACGACGAAGATGCGTTGCGCGCCGCATTGCAACTGCCTTCGCTGGCGGCGGCCAATCTCGAACGTAAGAACGCGTTCACGCCATCCGCGCTAGCGGCGGCAGAGAAATTCGCCTTGACCGACTATCTCACGACGCTCGCGGGCAGCCCGCCGCAGGGCGACGCCGGTCACGCGTTCTACCAGCGCGTGGCGGACGTCAGCGGCCTGCCGATCGATACTGTCACACAGTCGCGCGGCTTCATCTCGCGCGTCTACCTCAAAACCTTCGCCGGCGGCGGCAAGGTGGTCAGCTTCTATGATGCTACTTTTGCCGCCGACGACCCCTATCCCGAATTGCACTCGCCGCGCGGCGGTGACCCGATCCTCGACGGCGTGTCGCGCGCCTATGGCGGAGCGTTCGCTGACTATGCCCGCAACGAACTCGGATTCAAGACCGACATGACCTACGCGCTGCTGCCGGGCGAGGTCACCAACAACTGGGACTGGCAGGGCGGGCGGCTGCAAGCTAGCGCGGAAGACGACCTGCGCGTGCTGTTGTCATTCGGTCCGTCGTTCCGTCTGCTGGTGGCGCACGGCTATTCGGACATGATCACACCATATGCCATGACGCGCTATGTGCTCGATCATCTGCCGCCAACGACGGCGCCGTCACGCGTGCAGCTCAAGCTCTATCGCGGCGGGCACATGCTTTATCTCGACGCGGACTCGCGCAAGGCGTTCAGCGCTGACGCCGCGGCGTTTTACCGCGGGGCCGAATAAGTCACCATAGGTCGACCGCCATCGTGTGCTCGCTGCCACGGCCAGAAAACAAACACGGCGGCTTATTCAGCCATTAAACTCCAACACATCAAAGCCGACGTGTCGGTCGACCAGATAAATTAGCCCGCGTGAATCGAGCATCACGTCGTTGCTTTGCGGCGCCGGACGGCCGCCGACCGGATCGGGTACGAAGTAACCGACCTCACGCGGCGACATCGGGTCAGCGACATCGATGATGCGCAGTCCGCCGCCGAACCAGACCGCGTGCACCAGCGTGCCGGTCATCCGCTCGTGGAATTGGTGCGCACCGAAGCGGGCACCTGGCGTGCGTGCAAAGGGTGAGTCAAGCTCGCTCACCTCGAACAGCGACAACGGCTTAACGTTTGCGTAATCGCTAACGTCGAAGACGCAAATGCCGGCATGCAGGCGGCCGCGGCGCGCCTCTTCCTCGTTGGCGGTCTGCGCCTGATCTTCCTCGTCGATCGACAGCGCGATGCGCTTGCCGCCGATCTTGTTAGGCACCGGCATAAATGTGTGCGTCGGCTCGGGAAAGGGCGGATGGTAGTTGTATTCGGCGACCGTCTTCGGGTTGGCTATATCGCTGAGGTCAACGATGCGGATACCGCCGTGCCAGCAGCTCGCGAACATTTCATTGCCAAAGCGCAACGCATGATGCAGCCGGTGGCGCTTGCCGGACCAGGTCGGTTTCTCGCCGGCCGCAATGTGCTGCCCCGGTAGCCACCAGCGAGAAACCTCCTCGGGCTTCTCCGGATCGCGCATGTCGTAGATGACCAGTATGGCGCCGAGGAAGCCGTCCATCTCCGTGGAGATGTAGGCGTAGCGCTCGTCCATATCGAAGCGGTGCACACCGCCGCCGCCGGTCAGTTGATAATGGATCAGCTTGGGCCTCCTCGGGTCGGTGGTATCGTAGATGCGGAAGCCGCCGTTACAGTACGGAGTCTTCGCGGCCGCTTCGACCTCGACGACATTGGCCTCGGTAATATTGAGGCGCTGCGCCAGCTCGGCACGGGTCGGCTCGCGGCCAAGCGCCTCGCACAGCTCGCGGCGCACGCCTGGTATCTGCTCTGCGCGCCGACCCACCGGAGTCATGTTGCGCTCGTGGTTGACCACCATGATGTCGCCTGCCACGCGCACCTTATGGCTGTGTGAAGTCAGATCGCCGACGTTGACCGTCGCTACCAGCTGCGGATTGCTAGGGTCGGAAATATCCAGAATCGACGTGCCGAGATCCTGCTTGTTCGGGATGTGCCCAACATAGGCGTAATTGCCGGCAATGGTGACCTGCCCGGCTCCAGGCAGGTCATAATGCCCAATGCGCCGCACGTTGCGGGCGAGCGCGCCATTCGGTCGGTCGATTTTGGCCATCACTCCTTCTCCACCGTTGCGCCGGAGTTTTCACGATCGCCGTCCATTTCTGCGTCTCCGCGGCACGCACGCGTCGGTCACCTTCCATTGTCGTTCCGTTCTCTATTTCACTGCAACTAGCGGCGTCAAAGAATATTCCGCGAGGTGCTGGTCGAGAACGTCCCGCAACCGCGGTGGTGATTTCGTCGCGCGCGCCAACAGGCGAAGCCGCAGAAAGCGCGCAAAATCGGTAGGTATCGCTTGATGTAAGTCAATGCTCGCCCAACCCAAATTGTTTGTCTTTGGCAGCAGTGGTTTTGCCGGCATGAACACCGGTATCCTGGGGAATCCTACTATCATGAGCAGCGCAGAAAACTGCCTGAGCGTGCGAGGCGAACGAGACTGAGAAGTAATCAAAGGAGATCAGTAGATGAAACGTCGAGAATTTATTGCCGCCTTGATGGCCAGCACCTTGCTCAGCTTGAGCCCCGCGCTGGCAGCGGACGAACCGAATAAGATCAAAGTTGGGATCCTGCTACCGCTCACCGGGCCGTTCGCGGCGGTGGCCGAGACGCAGAAGCAGGGCGCCCTGCTCGCAATCGACGTCATCAACAACCGGGGCGGCCTTAACATGCCCTGGGGCAAGGTGACGGTCGAAGGCGTGGTCGACGACGACGAAGCTAAGCTTGACGTCGGCGTGCGCCGCTACCGCTACATGGTGTCCGAAGGCGTCAAGGGCGTCGGCGGTCAGACCTGGGCGCCGCTGGCTTACGCGCTCAATGCCATCGTCTCCAAGGAGCCGATGCCCTACTTCCCGATCTGCGTGATGGCCAAGGAAGCGTTCCAGAAAGGCAAGCTCGCCGATTCGAGCTTCGCCGCTGCCTACAGCCCGTGGACGGTCGGCTACATGGCCGGCAAGTCGGCGGTGCAGACGCTAGGCAAGAAGAAGGTGTTCTTCCTCGCCCGCACCGACAGCTGGGGCTGGGATATGCGTGACGGCGCCTATGCAGCCGCCAAAGAATTCGGCGGCGAGATCGTCGGTTACGACGAAGCGGCACTCGGCACCAGTGACTTCACCACAATCCTACAGAAGGTCCGCGCCGCCAAGCCGGACGTGCTGATCGCGGCGCAGTTCGCGGCCGACTCAGTCGCGCTCCTCAAGCAGGTCTCGCAGATGGGACTGGGCAAGGAGACGACCATCTTCAACGCCTTCATCACCAATGTGGTAGCGAAGGGATTGCCGCCGGAAGCGCTGCAGGGCGTCTACGCCATGAATTACTTCTATTACGACCTCAGCGGCTTCCCGGATAAGGATGTCGCAAAAAGCGCGGCGGAGTTTACCGAGCTTTATCGCGCCAAGTACCCCACGCCGCCCGATGCGTACGCGACAATTGCCTACATCGCCTATATGGAGATGTTCCGCGGCTTCGAGCAGGCAAAATCCTTCGACGCGCTCAAGCTTTCGGCTGCTCTATTGGCGAATGGCGGCAAGTTCGATAGCGTGAAGGGTCCGGCCGTGTGGCGGCAGGATCATTCGGCGGCGTTCAAGTATGCCGCCTTCCTGGTCAAGGGCAAAGGCGCTGCCGAGCGGAAGAACGAGTGGGATCTGTTCACCGTCGAAGGCTCGATGGGCGGCGAGTCCGTGCTGCCGTCGCTCAAGGACCTCGGCTACTGATCCCCGGTCAGCCGGGCGGCATTCACACGGCCGACGAAACTTCGAACCCGCCCCGGCGTCTGCTGCACGCAGGCGCTGGGGCGCATGACGAAAGGCACGGCCGGTGACTGACCAACAGTCCGAGATCATCCGGGCGGAAGCCCTCACCAAGCGGTTCGGCGCTTTGACGGCGGTCGACAATGTCAGTTACGCGCTGCGCGAGAACGAAGTCGCGGGCGTGATCGGCTCGAACGGCGCCGGTAAGACCACCCTCTTCAATCTCCTCACCGGCTATTACCTGCCGGACGGCGGGACTCTCTATTATCGCGGCGAAGACATCACCCGCATGACACCGCAGCAGCGCGTGGCGCGCGGCCTGATGCGGACCTTTCAACTGACCGCGACCTTCGACACGCTGAGCGTGATTGACAATCTGGTGCTCGCCTTTTTCCGCGCGCACCGGAAATCGTCGCTGCTGCGGCTGCTGATGAACACCTGCAAGAGCCAGCGCGCCGACCCAAGGATCCGTGAGATTCTCGAAACGTTCGACCTGCAACACCTGCGCGACCGGCTGGTCAAGAACCTGAGCCTCGGCGAAAAGCGCCGGCTGGAGATCGCGATGGCGATCCTGACCGAACCGAAGGTGCTGCTGCTGGACGAACCGCTCGCCGGCCTGTCCGAATCCGAGATCCAGAGCGTGCTCAATGTGCTGCGCCAGCGCATCGGCCGGCAGACAATCCTCATCGTCGAGCACAAGATTTCGCATGTGCAGCACTTTCTGCAGCGGCTCACAGTCATGCACGACGGTCGCGTGATCGCCGACGGGCCGTGTGAGGAAACGCTGGCCCATCCGGAAGTGCGCCGCAGCTATTGGCAGATCGACACAGCCGGTGAGCAAGACAAGACTGTCGTCGCATGAGCAGCAGAGACGAAATCCTGGCGGTGGCCGGCCTGAACGCCGCCTACGGCGAATCCAAGGTGCTGTTTGACGTCAGCGTCGACGTATCGCGCAACCAGGTGGTGGCCTGCGTCGGCCGCAACGGCGCCGGTAAGAGCACGTTGCTCAAGACTATCGCCGGCTTCCTGAAGCCGACATCGGGAACGATCACATCCGATGGCGAAAACCTAGTCGCCAAGCCTGCGTTCGCCATCGCCGGTATGGGCATCAAATATATTCCGCAGGACAAGAAAGTCTTTTCCGACCTGACCGTACGGGAGAATCTTGAGCTCGGCAGCTACGCCAGCCAGGACTACGACTGGGTGCCGGTTTTCGACTATTTCCCGAAGCTAAAGATCTTGATGGACCGCAAGGCCGGCTATCTCTCCGGCGGCGAGCGGCAGATGCTGATGATCGGGCGCGCCATTCTCGGGCGGCCGAAGATGCTGCTTGTCGACGAGCCGACCGAAGGTCTTGCGCCGAGCATCGTGATGCACCTGCGCGACGTGTTCAAGGAGCTGGCGAAGAAAACGGCGCTGGTAATCGTCGAACAGAATTTACCGCTGGTGTGCGCCATCGCCGACAAGATCTACGCCATGAGGGAAGGCCGCATCGTGGCGGAACTGAAAGAGCGCGCCTCGATCAAGCCCGAGATGTGCGAGCAGTACCTCTAACAGGAAGCTGGGGATGAACATCTTGAGATGGTGGTGGGGTTTGCTGCTGGCCTTCGCGCTCGTGGCGATCGGACGCGCGTTCCTGCCCCTGCCTTTCGCGAATGAGGTCCTGATCTTTTCGATCTACACCATGGGCTGCAATTATCTGCTCGGCCGTGTCGGCTTCATCTCGTTCGGCCAGCCGGCCTATCTCGCCACGGGCGCCTACGGCGCCGGCTTCTATCTCTTTTACTTCGGGAATAATCCCTATCTCGGCCTTCTGATGGGCATCGCCGCCGGCATTGTGGTTTCGCTCATCATCGGACCGCTGTTCGTGCGGCTGCGCGGCGACTACTTCGCGCTGGTCAACCTCGCGCTTGCCGTCATCATCTTTTATCTGATGCAGAAGGTTCTGGCCGATATCACCCACGGCGATAACGGCCTATGGTACCTCACCAGCCTGACGTCGACGCCCATTCTCGATCTCACGCGGCCCGACCAGTTCTTCATCTTCGCGTTCCTGGTCGCTTTCGCGCTGTGGGCCTTCTACAAGTATCTTGATGATTCGATCTTCGGCGCCCTTTGCCTCGCCACCAAGATCAACGAGGACAAGGTGAAGTTCCTGGGCTACAGCAGCTTCGGCATCCGGCTGTTTGCCTTCGTCATCGCCAACACGACGACTGCGTTCGCCGGCGCGATGTACGCCGTCTATCTCGGCTTCGTCAGCCCGGCGATAACCGGCGCGGAGCGCGCGGCCGATCCAGTAGTCGTCACCATCCTCGGCGGCGTCGGCACGCTGTACGGGCCGCTCGTCGGCTCGGTCGTCTACACCGGCATGAAGGACGTGCTCAGCAAAATCATCGGCAATTGGGAGCTGGTGATCGGCTTCCTGTTGGTCTTCATCATGCTCGCCGGCGAAAAGGGCATCTGGGGCTCGCTCGCACCCTTGCTGCAAAAGTTGTTCACGCGCGACGGCAAGGCCCCCGACCGGGGAGGCAGCCGATGAATACGCAACTGCTGATCTCCGGCATCATTTTCGGTCTAAGCCTCGGCGGCATCTTCTTCCTGATGTCGATTGGCCTCTCTCTCTGCTTCGGCCTGATGCGCATCATCAGCCTCGACCAGCTCCTGTATTACTCGGTCGGCGCCTATCTCACCTACACCATCGGCCTGCTAGTCGGCGACGTATGGCTCGGCGTTATCGGCGGCGTAGTCGTGGCCGCGATCGTGTCGCTATTGGTCGAGCGCGTGGTATTCCGACGAATCTATGAGCGGGACCTGCCCTTCACCATGATCACCTCGTTCGGCGTGCTGGTCGGCGGTGTCGGCGTCATCAAGTACTTCTGGGGTCTGATCCCACGTCCGGTACCGGTACCGATCGCCGCGCAAGTCGACATCATCGGCACTGATATTCCGGTCTACCGCCTCGTGATCATTGGCGTCGCAGTGCTGGTTTATCTCGGCATCTGGTTGTTTCTCAATCGTACCATCATCGGCAAGGCGATCCGCGCCGGCACCGAAGACTGCGAGCATGTCGAGGGTCTCGGCATCAACGTCTATCGGCTATTCACGATCACCTTTATCATCGCCGGCGGGCTGTCCGGCCTCGCTGGCGGTCTCTATGCGCCGCTGATCATGGTGGACCCGCAGATGGGCCTCGAAGTGCTGGCCTTCATCTTTATGGTAGTGATTATCGGTGGCCTCGGCAGCATCAAGGGCACACTAATTTCCAGCCTGCTGGTGGGCCAAGTGGTCTCGCTCGGCTCGCTGATTTACGCGCCGCTGGCACAGATGGCGCCGTTCGCGGTGATGCTGCTTATCCTGCTGGTCAAACCGACCGGCCTGTTCGGCAGTGCCCTGCAGAAACGCTAGTCACGTTGGGATCTGCTTCGGCGCACGCTTCTTCGCCTTGATGGCCGCCAACACCTTTTCCGCGGTCGCGGGCAGCGCGGTGATACGCACGCCGACTGCGTCGTGGATGGCGTTGAGGATCGCGGCAGCTGTCGGCACTGCGGTCGGTTCGCCGACGCCCTTGGCGCCAAACGGCCCGGTAGGATCGAAGCCCTGCACGATGTCGACGTGAATCTCCGGCATATCGAGCGACGTAGGCATGATGTAGTTGGTCAGGCTGGGATTGACGATGCGGCCGTTGGCATCGAACAGCATTTCCTCCTGCAGCGCCATGCCGACACCCATCGATATGCCGCCTTCGACCTGGCCTTCAACCAGCATCGGGTTGATCGCCGTGCCACAATCGTGCGCAGCGCAGATGCGCAGCACCTCGACCTCGCCGGTCTCGTCATCGACGTCCACTTCGGCGATCTGCGTCGCATAAACGTAGGTGGCGAACGGCTTGCCCTGCCCGGTCTCCGGATCCATGGCGACGGTCGGCGGGTTCCAAGTCGCGCTGCCGATCGCCGGCTGTCCGAGCACCACCTGCGAGCGGAACGCCACTTCCCCGATGGTGACCGCCCGCTGCGGGAAGTTCTTCACTTGGATCCTGCGATCTTTCGCCTCAAGCTGGCTCGGTTTGACGCCAAGCATGGGCGCCGCCGCCTCGAACAGGATGGCTTTCGCTGCCTCGGCCGCGAGGTAGATGGCGTTGCCGGTGACATAGGTAGTGCGGCTGGCGATGGCGCCGGTGTCCATCGGCGTCACATCGGTATCGCCGGAAACCACGTGCACATCGTCCGTCGCAATACCGAGCGCCTCGGCAGCGATCTGCCCCAACACGGTGAGCGCGCCTTGCCCGGTCTCGACCGTGCCAGTGAGAACGGTCGCAGTGCCGTCCTCGTTCACCTTCACCGTTGCCGCGCTCGGATTAGCGTCGACGGTAAACCCGATCGGATACCACATGCAGCCAATGCCGCGGCCGCGCCGCTTCATGACTGAGACTCCCAGCCGAAGCGCGCTGCCGCCTTGTTGAGCGTCTCCTTAACCACCACGCTGTGCAGCACTTGGCCCGTGGGGCTCGAAGAGCCTTCGTCGAAGGCGTTGAGCAGACGGATTTCCAGCTGATCCTTGCCGAGCCCTTTGGCGATATCGTCCATGTGAGATTCATAGGCGAAGCACACCTGCGGCGCGCCGAAGCCGCGCATGGCACCCGTCATGGTCTTGTTGGTGTACACGACGAAAGCTTCCGTCAGCACGTTGTCGATCTTGTAGGGCCCGGGCGACAGGATGCAGGCCTTGCCGAGCGTCGTGGCGCTCCACGAGCAATAGGCGCCGCCGTCGAGCACCAGCCGAATCTGGCGCGCGACGATGCGGCCTTCCTTAGTTACGCCGCTCTTATAGTCCATGATGATTGGGTGGCGCGTGGTGCTCGAGGTGAATTCCTCGCTGCGGGTGAACACGCCCTTAACGGGCCGGCCGGTTTTTTTCGACAGCAGCGCCAGTGCCGGTTCCTGCGAAATTTCGTTTTTGCCGCCAAAGTTGCCGCCAACGGTAGTGCCGATAAGGCGGATGCGGCTCATCGGCAGCTTGAGTGTGCGCGCCATGTCGGCACGCGCAAGCGTGATGCGGCCGATGGTCGCGTAGATCGTCAGGCGGCCGGTGGCGTCCCAGTCGGCAATCGCCGCGTGCGGCTCGAGCGAGACGTGCTCAATCATCTGCGTCGAGAAGCGACCCTCGAAAATGTGGTCAGATTCGGCAAAGCCCTTTTCAACGTCGCCTTTGCGAACCACCTTGGTCGCATAGATGTTGCTGTTTGGCGCGTGCACCTTGGGCGCGTCGTCGCGCATGGCCTCCACGGGATCAAAGACGGCCGGCAGCGGCTCGTATTCGACGACGATTCTCTCCAGCGCCTCGTTGGCGATTTGTTCGGTGACCGCCGCGACCGCGGCGACGCCGTCGCCGGCATGGAAGACCCGGTCGGCGGCCAGCACCGGCTGGTCCTGGAAGGTAGGCCCGAAGGAATTGACCGGGATTTCCTTGCCGATCACGACGGCCATCACCCCTGGCATGGCCTCGGCTGCGCTGGTGTCGATACGCTTGATGCGGGCGGAGGAGATGCCGGCGCGCTTGATGCGCGCATAGAGCATGCCGGGCAATTTAATGTCGTCAATGTACTTGGTCTGCCCCAGCCCGTGCATGCGGCAGTCAGGCCGCGTGGCGCGCTGGCCGACTGCGCGCGTCTGTAGCCGGGCATCGACCGTCAGCGGCACAGCCGGAAAAGCTTCGCGCGGCGCCACCGCTGGCAGCCGCAAATTCACGTCGCGCAGAATCTCAATATCGAGCTGCTCGCGCTCCAGAACCTCGGTTTTGTCATCCATGACGCTTCGTCCTTCAAGTTCGCGCGTCGGTGAGCTGTTTGGTCGCCTCGTTACGTAGAACGCTGGCGGCCTCCTGCACCGCGTCGATCATTTTTGTGTAGCCTGTGCAGCGGCAGAGGCTGCCGGACAGAGCATCGCGGATTTCCTTGACGCTGGGATTGGGATTGTCGTCGAGCAGCGCCTTTGATGCCATGATGGCACCGGGACCGCAGAATCCGCATTGCAGCGCGCCGGTGTCCTCGAACGCCTTTTGGACCGGGTGCAGACGGTCGCGGGTAGCGAGGCCCTCGATGGTTGTCACGTTGCGGCCATTCGCCTGGCCGGCCAGCATCAGGCAGGAATTCACCGCCATGCCGTCGACGATGACGGTACAAGCGCCGCAGTCCCCGACATCGCAGCCGAGCTTGGCGCCGGTAAGATTTAAATGCTCGCGTAAGAGCACCAGCAAAGTTGTTTCCGGCGGCACCGAGGCGCTGCGGGTCTGGCCATTGACAGTCAACGTCACGTCGGTCACAGAACGAGCTCCTTCGCTTTCGTCGTGGCACGCGTGTGCGAATTGGCGAGGCAGCGCTTCACCAGCACTGTGATCAAGTCGCGTCGGTAGTCGGCGCTCGCACGGAAATCGCTGATCGGCTCCGCCTCGGTTGCGGCGATGCGGCCGGCCTCAGCCATCGCGTCCTCGGTAATCTTGCGGCCTTCGAGGTAGACCTCTGCCTTCGGCGCGCGTATGACGATCGGCGCGACAGCGCCAAGTGCGATCCGCGGTGCCTTGAAGTTTCCATTGTCCACGAAGAACGCGGCCGCGGCATTGACCAGCGCCAGCGCCTGACCTTTGCGCAGGCCGAATTTTTCGAACGCCGCCGGCTTATCCAGGTTCGCCTTCGGAATAATAATGTCGGTGAGCAGCTCGCCCGTTTTCAGGCTGGTCTTGCGCGGGCCGGCAAACAGCTCGCCGAGCTGAATACGCCGCTCGCCGCCGGGGCCGGCGATGACCACTTCCGCCTCGAGCGCAATCAAAGTCGGCCCGCTGTCCATTGAAGGCACGCAGGTGACCAGATTGCCGCCAAGCGTGCCGAGGTTGCGCGTCTGCACCGCGCCAATGGTGTACGCTGCCTCCACCAGGGCTGGAAACATGTCGCGGATCACGGGCGAGCGCATGATCTCGCTGTGGGTGACCAGAGCACCGATATGCAGCCCGTCGTCGGCGACCTCGATGTCCTTCAGGTCCTCCAGCCGCGAGATGTCGACGATAATGTCGGGGTGATGCGGCGCGAATTTCAGATCGGCCAGCAAATCGGTGCCGCCGGCCAGAACCTTAGCGCCGGCGCCATGCTCCGCGAGCAACGCGACCGCGTCCGTCACATCCTTGGCCGCTACGTATCCGAATGCCTTCATCCGGAGGTTCCTGGCTGCCACGTCGACAATTTGCGCGCAGAATAAGCGTCTGGACCCAGCTAATCCAGATCAAAATAAATTAGCGGAATCGTCGACTTTTTCTTTAGTCCAATGATGGTAGCGCACGGCTGACACTCAGAATTCGTGGCCAATGAGCAGGCGGTCGAGCGAGTAAACCCCGCCCCCGTGCACGAGGAAGTAGAGTGCCGCCATGGTCCACATAAGCGTGTATTCGAGGCCGAGCTGGTTCCAGAAATACCGCCCAACGCGCCAGCGTTCGAAATTGGAGAATGCTAGGAACAGAAAAATCGGCAGGGCGCTGGGCCGCGTGAACAGACCGAGCGCGAGCAACGGCCCGCAGATGAGCTGTGTCAACGATATTGCAGGCGCCCAGAGCATGCCGGGTCGATAGCCTTGCTTGTCCATGTAATCGGCGAGCGCCCGGATGCTTCGCAACGGCTGCCCGGTGGTAGGAAAGAAATTGAAAGTGTTGCGCAAGCCATGTGGCACCAGCGCCAGCCCGACCCAGACGCGCAATAGC
>Ga0207745_1000085_pt1 | contig 15750 bp, 10 predicted proteins | sample LuqExpMetageno57_FD_187815 | JGI IMG/M metagenome (GOLD analysis project Ga0207745, IMG submission 187815) | Tropical forest soil microbial communities from Luquillo Experimental Forest, Puerto Rico - Sample 57 (SPAdes) | ecosystem: Environmental > Terrestrial > Soil > Tropical forest ...
CCAAACATCGGGGACCGCCATCGCAGACGTGGCGGACATTCCTGCGCAATCATGCAAATGCCATTGCGGCGATTGATCTCTGTGCGGTTCCGACCCTGACGTTCGGGTGCCTTTTTGCGTTTCTTGTCGTGAGTCATGGTCGACGACGGCTGTTGTGGTTCGCGGTAACCACGCATCCGACGGCGGAGTGGCTAGCGCAGCAGATCGTGGAGGCATTTCCGTGGGACACGGCGCCGCGGTATCTGGTCCGGGACAATGATGCTGCGTATGGGCAAGCATTCACGAACCGAATCAGAACGATGGGGATTCGCGACCGCCCGATCGCACCGAGATCGCCGTGGCAGAACCCATATGTTGAGCGTCTGATCGGGACGCTTCGACGCGAGTGCTTGGATCATGTGCTGATCTTCGGTGAACGGCATTTGCACCAGGTGCCGAGGTTATACTCGCTGTATTACAATGAGACCCGCACGCACCTAGGATTGGCCAAGGACACGACGAGCTGTCCAACCGTCCGGATCCATCGTCATCACGCCAATTCTGTCCGGATTACATCATAGCTACGCCCGGATATGATTTTCGGGAGGGACAAGGGCTCCGCTCGCCACATAGGGCCTCACCATCTTCCTGGGATCGACGACACGATCGAATTCGGCCTCGCTGACATGGCCCAGCTTCAACGCCGCAGCCTTCAGCGTCAGATCGTTGTCCATGGCGTAGTGGGCGATCTTCGCCGCCTTGTCATAGCCGATCACCGGCGACAGGGCGGTCACCAGCATGAGCGAGCGCTCCACATATTCATGGATCTTTTTCAAATTCGGCTTAGTGCCCTCGATCAGGAACTTGCGGAAGTTCGCGCAGCCGTCGGTCATGATCGTGATCGAATGGGTGATGTTGTGGATCATGACCGTCTTGTAGACGTTCATTTCCAGGTAGCCGCTGGCCCCGCCAAAGCCAACGGCGACGTCGTTGGCCATCACCTGCACGGCAATCACTGTGAGCGCCTCGCATTGAGTCGGATTGACCTTGCCGGGCATGATCGAAGAGCCGGGCTCGTTCTCCGGGATCTGCAACTCGGCAAATCCGGCGCGCGGCCCGCACGACATCAAACGGATGTCGTTGGCGATCTTGTAGAGCGATACCGCCAGCGTGCGCAGCGTCCCGGACAGCTGCACCAGGTCGTCGTGGGCGCCCTGCACTGCGAACTTGTTGGGCGCGGGGACAAAGGGCAAGCCGGTCAGTTTTGCGATCTCCGCGACGGCCGCTTCGGCAAAGCCGGGCGCCGCGTCGATGCCGGTGCCGACCGCGGTGCCGCCGAGCGCCAACCGGTACACGCCCGGCAGCGTCGCCTCCATCCGTTCCAGGTCGTCCGACAACATCCCGGCATAGCCGGACCATTCCTGCCCCAGCGTCAACGGAACGGCGTCCTGCATGTGAGTGCGACCGATCTTGATGATGTCGTCCCACGCTTTTGCCTTCTTGCTGATGGCGTCGCGCAGTGCGCTGACGGCCGGAATCAGGCGCTGCTTCACGCCAATAGCCGAGGCGATGCACATGGCGGATGGGAAGTTGTCGTTCGACGACTGCGACATGTTTGCGTGATCGTTGGGATGGACCGGCTTGTGACTGCCGAGGGGCGTGCCGGCAATCTGGCAACAGCGGTTGGAGATGACCTCGTTGACGTTCATGTTGAACTGGGTGCCGCTGCCGGTCATCCAGACGTGCAACGGAAACATGTCGTCGTGCTTGCCGGCGAGGATTTCGTCGCAGGCTTGAATGATCAGCTTGTAGCGCTGATCGTCCAGTCGCTTGCCGTCGTGGTTCGCAATGGCTGCGGCTTTCTTCAAGATGGCATAGGCGTTGATCATTTCACGCGGGATCAAGTCCTGCCCGATGCTAAAATGCTCGAGCGAGCGTTGGGTTTGCGCACCCCACAGCTTGTCGGCGGGCACCTCGACGACGCCAAGGCTATCCGTCTCTTTTCTCATGCTGGCCATTTGATTTCTCCTGTGTGGGAGTCACTCGCTGAAAATTCGCAGCTTATCGCTCGTTGCATCACAGCACCACGAACGACCACGGCACCGTGATCACCAGGAAGCAGATGAGAAAGATGAGGCCGAAGATCGTGCCCATCCTCCAGTAGTCCGCCGATGGCAGATAGCCGCTCCCATAGTAGATAGGGCTCGGGCCCGTGCCGTAAGGCGTGATGATGCCCATCAGCCCGAGTTGCGTCGCCAACAGCAGCGCCAATTGCAGGCCGGAAATCCCCGGAATGGCGGTGCCGACCGCGAGCATCACTGGCAGCAGCGCCGTGGTGTGAGCGGTCGTGCTAGCGAACAGGTAATGCAGCACCCAGAACGCCACGATTAGCGCCACCATGGCGACGGTCGGCGGCGTTCCGACGAGCTGATCGCCGATCAGGTGGGCGAGCCAGCTCACAAAGCCGACCCGGCTCAATCCGTCGGCCAGCGCGACCAGCGTGCCGAACCACACAAAAGTATTCCATGCCGCGCTGTCGGTAAGCATGTCGCGCCACGAGAAAGCGCCGGTCGTCAACATCAGGCAAACGACGGCCAGCGCCACGGTGGTCGCGTTGACATAGGCGGCGCCTCCGATCCAGAGAATAAGCGCCATGACCACAAGGATCGCGACCACAAGTTCGCGCCGACCAAGCGGTCCGAGCTTCGTCAGTTCGCCTGCGGCCCAGTTGACTACGTCGTGGCTCTCTTTGACTTGCGGTGGATAGAACCAATAGCTCAAAAGCGGCACGGCGAGCAGCAGGATGATCCCGGCCGGCGCGATAACGACGAACCACTGCATCCAGGCGATATCCAAATGCAGCGTCTTGGAGATGATGGCGAGCGCCAGAAGGTTCGGCGCGAGCGCGGTGAGAAACAATGAACTGGTCACGCACGTCGTCGCGATTGCCACCCACATGAGGTAGGAGCCGATCCGGCGCGCCGAGGGATCATTGGGCTGCGACTGGTAAAGCGGCGGCAGCTGTCGGACGATCGGATAGATCGTGCCGCCGCTGCGCGCAGTGTTGGACGGCGTGAAGGGCGCCAGCAGCGTGTCCGCCAACGCGACGCCGTAACCAAGCGTCAGCGTCCGCCGGCCCAGCGCCTTGACCAGAAGCAGCGCGATACGCTCGCCGAGCCCGGTCTTCTCATAGCCAAGCGCGAACATGAACGCGGTGAATATCAGCCAAACCGTGCTATTGGAGAAACCGGAAAGCGCCCAGGTCAGTGCAGCATCGGCCGGATGAAAGCCCGCCTTGGCCATATCGGCGGCGCTGTAAAGGGTGTAGGGCGCGAAAATGGTCACCACGGTAATGCCGATCAGGCCGATCGCACCGCCTGGCAGCGGCTCGACAACGAGCCCGACGATCACCCCGGCGAAAATCGCAAAATAATGCCAGGCGTAGGGCTCCAGCCCGTGCGGCGGCGGCAGCAGCAGGAGCACTATCGCTACCAGGACGGGCAAGAGGGCCTTCCACAATCCGCTCATTCCCGTTTTCGTCTCGCGCTTGCGCGCGGTAGCAAGAACTTCGGAGGTCATTTATTTCTTCCTTTTTTCGCGGCCGAGTTCAGGCCGTTGAGGAGCATCTTGCGGCGTAGGAACGCGATCTGGGTCTGCAGCGGCAGCTGCTTCGGGCAGACATCATGGCAGCCAAGCAGCGCCATGCAGCCGAACACGCCGTCGTCGTCGCCGATCAGCTCGAAATAATCCTCGTCGGTGCGATGATCGCGCGGATCGAGCCTGAACCGCGCGATCTTGTTGAGGCCGACCGCACCGACGAAATCCTTTCGCATCTGGACCGTGCCGCAAGCGCCGATGCAGCAGCCGCATTCGATGCAGCGGTCGAGCTCGTAGATTTGCTCCGCGACGGCGGGGTCCATGCGCTCTTCGAGACGACAAAGATCGACCTCCTGCTGGCGGGCATGAATCCAGGTCTGCAAACGTTCGCTCATGCCGCGCATCCACTTGCCGGTATTGACCGACAGGTCGGAGATCAGCTCGAACGCCGGCAGCGGCGCGAGGTTGATATTCGGGCCGAGATCCTTGGTCAGCGTGCGGCAGGCGAGACCAGGGCGCCCGTTGATCAACATGCCGCAGCTTCCGCAGATGCCGGCGCGGCAGACGAAGTCGAAGTTAAGGCTGGGATCGAGCGTCTCGCGGATTTCGTTGAGTGCGATGTAGAGCGTCATGCCGTCCGCTTCCTCGATGCGGAAGGCTTCCATGCGCGCCGGGCGCTCGGGCGTGCGCGGCTCGTAGCGCAGCACGTTGATGGTAAGCTGCCGGTGCACTGGGGCTTGAGTTGCTTCGGTCACGGCGAGGCTCCTTCGCTGGGCAGCACGATGCGTTCGTTGCGGCCGCGCAGCCGCGCCGGCAATAGTTGCTCGTAGGACATCAGCGCCGCCTGCATGGTGAAGCGATCGGCGCCGGCGAGCTTCTGCTTGATCGCCTCGATCTCGGCGCTGCGGCGCGCACTGCCCGGATTGGGTATGAAGTCCTTGGCCCCGTAGCCTCGCCAGCCCGGCGGCAACTCCATGCGCATGACGTCGAGCGGCTCGTATTTCAATGTCGGCGAGATGTCGGCCTCGTTTGGCCAGGTCGCAAGCGTTCGGTTGAGCCATTTGGCGTCGTCACGGCGCGGGAAGTCCTCGCGGTGATGGGCGCCGCGGCTTTCGGTTCGGGCGAGCGCGCCGGCGGCAACGCACAGCGCGACCTTGAGCATCTTTTGCGTGCGATAGGCGGTAGCGAGCTCGGGATTGGCGCCACGCGACCTGTTGCGCAGGCCGATATTGCGGCTCCTGACCAGGAGCCGCTGCAGCTCGTCGACTGCGGCGGCAAGCGTGCGGCCGTCGCGGAAGACGCCGACCTTCTCGGTCATGACCTCCTGCATGCGTTGCTGCAGGCGGCTGGCATCTTCGCTTCCGCCGCCGTCGGCCAGCCGATCGATGCGCGCCTGCTCGCGGCCGAGGAATTCGTGAACCAACGAGGTCGTAATCGTGATGTCGCTGTCGACGCGATCGCAGAAGTCGGCGATGAATTCGCCGACGATCATGCCGGCCACCACGGTCTCGGCGACCGAGTTGCCGCCGAGCCGGTTGAAGCCGTGGATGTCCCAGCAGGAGGCTTCGCCGACCGCGAACAGGCCTCTCAGGCCCTGGCTCTCGCCCTTGAAGTTGGTACGCACGCCGCCCATGGTGTAGTGCTGCGCCGGCATGACGGGGATGAGATCCTTGGCCGGATCGATGTCGAGAAAGTATCGGCAGATCTCGTGCACGTCGCGCAGGTTCCTTTCGATATGGGCGCGGCCGAGCAGCGTGATATCAAGCCAGAGATGGTCGCCGAGGCGCGTCTTGACGCCTTTGCCTTTCTTGACGTGGTCCAGCATGTCGCGTGAGACGACGTCGCGCGAGGCAAGCTCCTTCTTCTCCGGCTCGTAGTCCGGCATGAAACGGTGTCCGTCGGCGTCGCGCAGCAGCCCGCCGTCGCCGCGGCAGCCTTCGGTGATGAGAATACCGGATGGGAACAGCCCAGTCGGGTGAAACTGTATTGCCTCCATGTTGCCGAGCGCCGCCTGCCCGGTCTCGAGGGCAAGTGCGGCACCAGTGCCGTCGCAAATCACCGCGTTGGTGGTGACGCGATAAAGCCGGCCAGCGCCTCCGGTCGCGATCACAGTGGCTTTGGCGACATAAGCGTAAAGCTCACCGCTGATGAGATCGCGCACGACTGCCCCGAAGCAGTGGCCGCCATCATGGATGAGCGCGATCGCCTCGGCGCGCTCGCGCACGGGAATGTTCGCCGCAATCGTTTGGTCGCTGACGGCGTAGATCATCGCATGCCCGGTACTGTCGGAGACGTAGGCGCACCGCCATTTGCTGGTGCCGCCGAAATTACGTTGCGCGATCAGGCCGTGCGCTTCTTTGCTCTCGCTGATGACGACCTTCTTGCCGTTGATCACGGTTTCGCGGTTGCCCTGCTGCACCCGCGTCCACGGCACGCCCCAGGCCGCGAGCTCGCGGGCCGCCTTCGGCGCCGTATCGACGAACATGCGCACGACTTCCTGATCGGCGCCCCAGTCGCCGCCGCGCACGGTGTCGGCAAAATGCACATCCTCGTTGTCGCCGCTCGCCTCGATGACATTGGCGAGGCTCGCCTGCATGCCACCCGCTGCGGCGGCCGAATGCGAACGCTTCGGCGGCACCAAAGAAAGAATGACGGCGTCATGGCCGCGCCGCTTGGCGGCGATGGCGGCGCGCAGGCCAGCAAGTCCGCCGCCAATGACGAGGACGTCGGTGTAGTCGATCCTCATGGGCTGATCCCGGCAGGCCGCGATCCGCGCGGCATCGTAAGTACTGTCGGCGAGGCGAGTCTTTGCTGATCGGTCTGGAGCGCGCTCCGCTCCCAGGTCGGCACGTATCGCTCGCCGGCTTGGTCACGATGGGCGATGCCGATCGCGATGTAGACGGCAAGGCTAGCGGAGCCGAGCACCAGGAAAACCGCAATGATTGCGGCACGGACGAACTTGAGGCGGCGGCGGCTTGCCTGGGCGTCATGGCCGAGCTGCAAACCCCACTTAACGGCCAGGCGATAGGCGCCGAGGCCGGCATGCAGATGCACCGCTATTAGGAGAAGTGCATAAACCGGCCACATCCATCCGCTGATAATACGGTCGGCCGATTCATAAGGCCCGATATCGCCGGGCCGGGTGATTACGCCGATCAGATGCACTGAGGCCAGGAAGAACAGAGCGAAGCCGGTCCATATCTGAATCCACCACAGCGTGGTGTCCCCATGACGGAAGCTCGCCATGTGACGACGGAACGCTCGATATTCGGCATAGCGCTCGGGAAACTTGCGCATCGCCAGCCCGGCATGGAGAACTAACAGTGTCAGAATGCCCCCGGCCATCAACGAAACCAGGAAAGGGTAATCGGCTCCAAAGATGTAGCGGCCTTCATACAAGCGAGAGACGACATACATTGCGTCCTTGCTGATCAGGATTGAGCCGTTGTCCAGCATGTGAAACCAGACGAACAGCACCAGCAGCAGCCCGCTTAGCGACTGCGCGAGGTCCATCACCGCCGGCCAGCCGCTGCGACGTTTGCCGTACATCGAAACGGAGTCGGGCGAGTTGATTGTGCCTAAAGCCATCGTCGATGCCTCGGCGTTCGTGCCTGCGCTCGCGGCGGGGCTCCCGCCGTGCTCAACGTAACGCGTATGCGGCGTCGCAATCCATTGCGCTTTTGCAGCGCAAAATCATTTTATCGTTGGCGACTCTAAGCCAAGGTTTAGAGACGACCTTACGGCCTTTAGAAAAAAGCGGGTCCCAAGTATCCGCGTTGATGTAAATCAAAAGCGCAGCGAGGACTGGAGGGCGCCGGTATGGTGGGAGCCGAGGCCCGCGCCGACATCACTCACAGCGGGATGACGGTTCGAGTGCGCCGCCGGCCCATAGAGCCGGGACGCGCGCTGCCGAAAGCGCTCCACGACTGCGCGCGATCTTCTTTTCATCAGGCATGAATGTCACCAGCCGGGAAAGACATGGCACACGAGCATCGCCTTTTCTGCCGTTGCCTCCAAGGCTTCCGGTCGGCGCATTGATCTAAATCAGAAATACCTGATGCTATAATTGGGTGAGAATTGCCGAGGCTCTTGAGGGCCTGCAGTCGCGTCCTTGCAACCGGTGTGGACGAGTTTGACACCAAATACGACATTAGGCTCTCCCAAGCTGATTCTTTGAGATTATCCCTTTTGGCGGTTACGGGATGAGCTTTGATCTCAATCAATGCCTCGATCCCTGGATTATGTTCAAAATAATACGTACCTTCCGGCGCGGTCCTATTTAACGGCGAACGCGCGTCTTCCGCAGGAACGGCGAGGCTACAATGGCTGGATTACTTTGGGTGACGTTTATCGGCTTTGCTGCTGGAACAATTGCACGTTTACTTATGCCAGGTCCGAAGACACCAAGAGGATTCTTCGTGACCACCTTGCTCGGTGTAGCGGGGGCGTTTCTTGCTACTGCGGTGGGGGAGCAAAGCGGCATATTAGGGCCACGCCAATTTAGTGGCGTTATGGGTGCTACCATCGGTGCGATAATTATCCTCTACGTATGGCGTCGGCTGGTGTCGGCACGTCTCATTCGAGACCATGGTCTCGAAAATCATCCCTGAGCAAGGCGCTCCGCCCAGCAAAGGCTTTGCGTGGGATTGCAGCCCTCGAAGTCAAGCATCATCGACGGAGATGCCGCTTCAGGGAAGCGCTTGAAAAATTGTTCGCGGTGCCTGAGTGCATCGAATGAAGCGCAATTCGTTTTGCCTATATGAGTTTTCTTAATCCCCTCACGCGGCGCTAAAGACAGCTTCACGTGCGCCATAGCCTACAACACTGCTTCTTTGATCCAAGTCAACGCGCGCTAAGACCGCTCTGGTTTAGTCAACCCCAGCCCTCCAGGAGGGTAAAATGAGAAGCCTTTTAGGTTTCTGTATGCTTGTTTTTCTGCTTGTTGCCGCTCCCGCGCTTGCCACCGAGTTTGTCGGCTCTGCGGGTAAGGCCCACCAGGATGCAAAAGTCACCTGTCAGGCTTGTCACAAAGACCAGACGAACAAACCGGCGGATAGCGCCACCTGCGGAGATTGCCATGGCAGCTACAAGGCAGTTGCTGCAAGAACCGCTCAGACAAAACCGAACCCGCACGATTCACACATGGGGGAGCTTCGTTGCACACTTTGCCACTCGATGCACAAGCCGAGCAAAGTTTATTGCAGCGAATGCCATACCTTCCCCTCGCTCAAACTTGACTAAGGGCAGGAGCCGATCATGAGCAAAAAGTTCGGTGCCAACCGTCGCCGGGTTTTGCAATGGAGCTTGGGCGCCGCATCCACAAGTATCGCAGGCTTTCCCCTGGTTGCCTGGGCCGCCGATCAAAAGTGGAAGGCAAAATATGATGTCGCAGTTATCGGCGGCGGCAACTCGGGACTTTGCGCAGCACTGGAAGCCGCCCATTCCGGTAAGAAAGTTCTCGTCGTGCAGGCACAGCCGATACTTGGTGGCAACTCTGCGCTATCAACCGGCTGGTTCACCTGTGTTAATTCTCCCGTTCAGCTAAAACTTTCCCAAATCAAAGACTCGCCGGAACAGTTCTACAAAGATTCGATGGCTATTTCCGGCGGGCTCCGTGACCCTGTCTGGACGCGCATCGTCGCCGAGAACAGCGGGGCGGATATTGCGTGGCTGCAAGAGCAGGGGGTTGAATTTGAGAACATTGTGGAAGCCTCCATGGGGAGCACTATCCCTCGCGCCATCCAGGCAAAAGGCTACGGCGGTGCCGTCGTCAGAGCGATCGCGAAGAGGTTGGAGGAGACTAAAAAGGCTGATGTGCTGGTGGAGGCTCGCTGCAGAGACCTCATCACGCGCAGCAATCGCATCGCTGGCATCAGCGTGCAAACGGCCACTGGAAAAGACAATTACGCCTGCAACTCGGTTGTGCTTGCCTCCGGCGGGTGGGTTCACAACAAAGAACTCGTTGCACGCTATCTGCGCCCTGAATATCGGAACCTACAAGCCGTGGGTGTCCCACAAAACGTGGGCGACGGATTGCTAATGGCGCTGAAGGCGGGAGCCGCCACACAACATATGGACCAGGTCCTTGTCGTCCCGACAACCGATAAGGCGACGCGTATCTACCTGACCTCCGGAGCGCTCGCCGGGGGCGGCATCCTGGTCAACGAAAAAGGCGAACGTTTTACCAACGAGCTGGAGGGCTATACGCAAACCAGCCTCGCCATGTTGAAGCAAAAAGTTGTCTACGAGATCGTCGTCCCTGAATGCCACACCAAGGTCCAGGACCTCATCGACAAAGACATGATTCAGCGCGCAGATTCTGTGGCTGACCTGGCAAAGAAAATCAACGTTCCGGAAGGCAATCTGCAAAAAGAAATCGACGCACATAATGCCGCGACTCGGGGCGAGATCAAAGATCGCTTCGGACGCACCATCTACAAAAATCAGCTAAGGGCACCATTCTATTTCCTCTCGGTGATGCCGACCAGCCTAATTTCTCTGGGAGGTGTACGCATCAATGACAAAGCTGCCGTCGTCAACGACAAAGGAAAGCCTGCATTGCCCGGCCTCTATGCTGTGGGCGAAGTGGCCTCGGGCTACCGGGACGGCGGGTATAGAACCGGGGACTCCATGATGTTCTGCGTCGTCAGCGGCCGCATTGCCGGAAAGCAGGCAAGCCTAGTCGACTGATTTTCTAAGTCGCGCGGTCGAACCTGGAGCACGCGCACCGCAAGGACGCTCGGCAACTCGCCCGCTTTGGGTCATTCGCGTCATTTCCGATGCGGCCACGTCCGTTCATCCCCACTTTCCGACATCGCGCTGCGGAGCGGAAATGGTCGAAACTTGCCAATAGTGGACTATTTTGGTGTCGCGGGAAACTTGTCCAGCAGCCAATCGAAAACCGCTGCGTGATAGAGCGACAGGGCGCCCGGCTGGCAGTGCCCTGCGCCACCGGACGGTCCATCGAAAACCCTTGTCGTCACGCTGCGCGCGTTGATAAGCGCTTTCTCGAAGTCCGCGCTCTGGTGGAATGGAATGAAATGATCATCCGTACCTGCCAACATCAATACGTCTTGCCGAATGCGATCAGCGACCGGTGCGAGAGTGTAAGCAGCGCATGCCTTTAAAGTATTGTCGATGTCCTTCGTACCCATCGTCCACCGCGCATTGGAGTAGGCCCACGAAACGCCGGTGAGCTTCAGCCCCTCGGGATTTCTCGCGGCGGAAATGACGCGCCCCGCCACCTCACCGAAATCGTAGCAGGTGTCGTAGGCCACGACGCCGTCGATGCGTTCTTCGAAGGCAGCGGCGCGGGGGGCGAAATAGCCGCCCATGCTCATACCGATGAGGACGATCTTCGAAGGCTCTGCGTGCGCATGGAGAAATTCGTCGAGCACGGCCTTGACCGGCTTCTCCCATTCCGGCGTGTAGGTGAGGCCGTACTTGCGCAGCGCGTGGCCCTGGCCTGGCCCTTCGTACGTCAGCACGGAGTAGCCGCGCTTGAGCGCTGCCTCGGCGAAATTTGGATAGTATTCCTCCAAAAGCGAGTCGAAGCCGCCGCCATACATGAGTAATGGTTTTGTCTCGGCACCTTGGGGTCCGGGGAAATACAATGCTCGCAGCTTCCCTGCGGCGTAAGGTATGGTAATGCGCTCGTAGCGGACGCCAAGCGTATCCAGGCCCTTGAAGAAATGGCCGCCGATCTTCTCGAACGATCCGGCACGCCTGGGATCGTCGGGCGGCAGCAGGAACTCGGCCAAACGGTTGTAGGTGCAGGCGCGCATGTAGGCCCCGCCCTTGCTGAGCGAATCCTGTGTGCGCTCAGCCAGCGCGAGTACGCGATCTGCCGTGGCCTCCCACGCGGCGTACCAACTCTCTACATCACCTTCGGCAATGACCTTCACGGTCTCCAGAATCTCGCCGAGGTCGGCGCAGTTGGACACGATGTATCCTGCGTTCCGCATCGTCTCGAAGTGGAAGGTCGGATTGGCGAAGAAAAGTCCTCTTGGGCAAACCGTTTGCGCCTGATCTGTCGCCGTGCGCATTTTGTCGTCCCTCATTGGTTTTTACAGTTGCAGGTGTCGAATAGCCCAAGTCAAGAAAGTCGCGCTTATGAAATTATGCTTCTTTGAAGTGTAAGCGACTGTTATTGTGGCTCTCACACCATTCTTTGGTTTAGGAAGGCTATACAGCTGTCAATGGCCGGAGCGCGCAGCGGAGCCGAGCGGATTCCCGGGTCGGCCGTCCTTTCGCGTGTCGAAGGACGGTTCACCCTTGCTTCGGATGAGCGCTGGGTCGTAGTCGACCGCGGGCCCGCTTTGGCTACGATCATTTTAACCGCTTTGATAACGGACAAAGCCGCTATTGTTTTAGCTCACCATCGCGGCTTCGGTACAAGATGCCGCTGTCATCAATTTGCCCTGCCAAGTACCGCGCGCACGGTCGGATGCGCCAGCAGCGCGTCGGTGCCAGCCTGCGCCACCAGGTCGACTTCTTCCTCCGGCAAATGAAAACTGGTTGGCACACGGTCGAGCCTTGCGGCGCGCGCAGGATCCAATTGAGAGAAATCGATTTCCACAACTTCAAAGCTGACGTTGCTGCAACGCCAATCGCTCGTTGCACCAAGCTTTACCGCTTCGGCCTGAGATAAGGCGCATCGCCACTTGCGGGTTGCGTCCTCCCAGTTCTTGACGGTTAGCTGAAATGCATCGAATCCGCTCCGTACAGCGGAATTGATGGCAGTGTCGGTGATCGCGTCGATCATTTCTTTTCCAGATGGACCTTGGACGGTCTGTGCCCATTCTCCCTGCGGAGGCAATCCGGAATTGACCACGATGAAAACCACGTGACGCAATTGTACGGCTCTGTCCCGGGTAAGGGGCGCATAAGGTTGCGTGTCGGCCGCGCGGGCGATGACGACACCGGACAGTCCGAAATTATCGGTGATGCCGCCATCGGCCAACTTCACGAAACGAATTTGTGCCGGATCCCGATAGCGCTTGAGTGCCTGCGCAAAGGCCCGGGCCTGAGCCCCGGCATTCCGGTCTGCGAGAACACGATCGACCCACGGTGGTAACGGCACACTACACGCGCCGGAGAAACTGGCGAGCACAATTGGAACAAAGGCCACGGGGACGGCAGCCGAGGCCGCAACCGCCTGCGAGATCGGATACTTGCGGGGGTCGCTACACAATGCCTCGAACGTCACCGGATGGAACACAAACGGTGTGCGATTGTAAAGGTCCGAAGCGTTGAGCCAAACGATAGGCTTACCCGGTTGATAGAGATCGGCCAATGTAGCTCCCTCATACAGGTTTTGATCGAGCCAACCTGCCAGCCGCGAGGAATCGTTTACCCCGCCCCCCAAGCCGCGAGCCAAGTTCACGAGATCGGCTGTGGTACTGAGGTCTTCTTCGGCGTTCCTTAAGAGAAATCGTTCGCGAAAGTCGGTTAGCGCGGCGCGTCTTTTCAGACCGAAATAAGCGGCGGCGACCGATCCACCAGACACACCTGAAATGAAAATGACGCGGTCGAAATACGTACCGCGTGCCCCGGCTGGCAGACGGTTAAGACCGCGCATGGCGCCATAGGCAAAAGCGGCCGCTCGTGTACCGCCGCCGGAAAATGCAATCGCCACGACCGTATTGCCGCCTACATTCGGCGGAGCCCCGGGCGGAACAATTGCCGCATTAGACGCCACCGGTAAATTAATCGGTTCATTGAAGGTGGCTGCGCAGGAACCAAGCCATAGCCCGAGTGCCGCAATCGCGGCTCGATATGCCGTTTTGCTCATTCTTTCTTTACCACCCCCGACGTGACGGGCTTTGAAAGGCTACCAGATTTTTTTCCCAACGGCCATTGATCAGGAAGCACTATCGCAAGTCACTTCCGCGATCGCGGCATTGTCCCTACCGCAAACCTAACCCTGGTGACGATCGTCTGCGAATCGGCTGACTATCGTTGCGATGAGGGAATTATGCAGCTTTATTTGGTGCGCGGTGGTCGGCCTGGTCCGGTCACGGGTGGCGCTGCAAGCCGAAATCCTGGTCCTGCGACACCAGCCATCGGCGAGGAAAAGGCGGCGATGGCGAAGTTGCGGTCGACCAACGGCGCCCACTTCCCCGAAGCGGCATCTCTGTCGAAATGATGCTTAACTTCGAGGGCTGCAATCCGACGCAAAAGCCCTCTTTTTTGCTCGGAGGAGCGCCTTGCTCAGGGTTGCTTTTCGAGACCATGGTCTCGAATGAGACCTGCCGACACCAGCCGATGCCATACGTAGAGGATAATTATCGCACCGATGGAAGCACCTATAATGCCAGTAAATTGGCGTGGCCTAAGTATGCCGGTTTCCACTCCCACCGCAGTAGCAAGAAACGCCCCCGCTAAACCGAGCAAGGTGGTCACGACGAATCCTCTTGGCGTGTTCGGACCTGGCATATATGAAATCACTGCTAAGCTACCCGGCATGGATGAAAAGAACATTGAGGTCAAAGTGGCCGATGGGGTGCTGACCATAAAGGGTGAGAAGCGGGAAGAAAAAGAGGAAAAGCAAAAGGACTATTACCTGCAGGAACGTAGCTTCGGCTCGTTCGAACGCAGCTTCGAAGTGCCGGAAACTGTTGAGACCGACAAGATCGAAGCAAACTTCAAGAAGGGCGTGCTTACGCTGACACTTCCCAAGAAGGCCGAGGCCCAAAAGCCTGCAAAGAAGATCGAGGTAAAGCCAGTTTGAGTGCCGCCGACAGTCTGCGAAAATATCTGTGGACCCCGGGCATCATGCCCCGGGGTTTTTGTTTGTCCGTGCGCGAAGAGAACTTACGCGTTCGCAGCCTTTCGCCCTAAAGCTGTGATTACAACTTTCATGGTTCAGTCGATCCGTTGTTCGTGATCACAATCCTAATTGGCCGCTGTCATTAAGAAGATACTCGACTAATCTTTCTCCACGCTTTGTTAGTCGCATCAAAATTTTGCGGTGCGCGACAACGCCACGCTTTATCAAATTCGCCAGCGTGCGATGTTCGTTTATGTAGCGCGGGCGAGCCTGAAACGTGACCGGCGACAAAAACAGTTCACACATGAATCCTATCTGATTCACCGACAAACAAACGCCCGTTGGCATCATTGATATGAAGATCGACGTTCGGGCTCCCGGCACCTTCATGCCCGGGCACAAACGGCAGTGAAGGCTTTGCCGGCCAATCGCCCTCGGCAGCATGCAGGTCGGTGTGACAGACGCCGGTCGCAACAACCTTGATCAGAACCTCGCCCGGCCCCGGCGTCGGAATCGGAATTTCGTCGATGCTCAAAGGCTTGCCGAAAGCGTGCACAACGCCGTTTTCGCCACAGCGGCACTTCCTTCCTTCAATAGCTGAACACGCCTCGGCCCGACTTGCGGCCAAGATGGCCGGCAGCGACCAGTTCCTTCAGCAGTGGACACGGCCGGTATTTCGAGTCGGCGAACTCGTCGTGCAGAATCTGCATCACGGAGAGCAGCACATCGAGCCCGATCATGTCGGCGAGCGCCAGCGGGCCAATCGGATGATTGCAACCGAGCTTCATTCCCTTGTCGATGTCCTCAGCGCTGGCATAGCCTTCGGCCAGCACGAAGAAGGCTTCATTGATCATCGGCAGCAGAATGCGATTGACGACGAATCCCGGCGCGCTTTTGACGGTGACGGGCGACTTACCAAGCTGCTCCGCAAGCGCCGCAGCTGCGTCATGAGTCGCATCACTGGTCTCCAGCCCACGTACTATCTCCACCAGCGACATGACAGGAACGGGGTTGAAGAAATGCAAGCCTACGAATCGCTCGGGATGCGACATCGAGGCTGCAAGCTTGGTGATGGATACAGAGGAGGTATTGGAGGCGACAATGGATTCTGCGCTGACCAGCGCATCCACCTGCTTGAAAATCTTGGTCTTGAGATCGTAATCCTCCGTCGCGGCTTCGATGATCACGTCCGCGGGCCTTAGGCCTTCGTATGCTGTCGTGCCATTTATCCGTCGGACCGCCGCTTCTTTTTCAGCCAAGGTCATCTTGCCCTTGGCGACGACCTTGCCGAGACGGCCCTCGACCGCGTCAATGCCTTTCTTGACAGCCTTCTCGTTGACATCGAGCAGGACCACGTTGATGCCTTTCGTGGCGGCAACCTGGGCAATCCCACTGCCCATTAC